>Ga0265338_10001146_pt1 | contig 43787 bp, 36 predicted proteins | sample 42126metaG_FD_193579 | JGI IMG/M metagenome (GOLD analysis project Ga0265338, IMG submission 193579) | Rhizosphere microbial communities from Carex aquatilis grown in University of Washington, Seatle, WA, United States - 4-21-26 metaG | ecosystem: Host-associated > Plants > Roots > Rhizosphere... | reverse complement strand
TTCGTCGTCGAGATGACGGCGACCGGATCGCTGGCCTGGGCGGCGACCTTCGCGGGCACGAACGGCTCGAACGGTGTCGCGACGGCGGTGGCTGTCGACAACACAGGAGCGGTCTACGTGTCCGGCACGTTCTTGGGCATGATGGACTTCGATCCCGGCGCGGGCACGAGCACGCTGGAAGCGGCGAGCGGCACCGGCTTCGTTGCCAGGCTGACCGCGGGCGGGACCTTCGGCTGGGTGCAGGCGATCAGCGACGGCAACTGCGACGCCGACCTGAACGCGATCGCGGTGGCCAAGGACGGAACGGTCTGGGCGACCGGCGCCGCCGGCGCGGGGGACGGCTGTACGATCGCGCCCGTTGCGGGGAAATCGCCTCAGAACGATGTGCTCATCGTGCGCCTCACGCCGGGCGGCAGCACGCTTTCGGTCCGCACGTTCGGCAACCAGACCGACGGCGGCGGGTTCGCGCTGGCCGCGAGCCCGGACGGATCGATGTACCTGGGCGGCAACGGATCGGGAGAGACCGTGTTCGATCCCGGGCCACCGCCGGTCATGCGCTGGCTCAGCAACAACGGCGGCGCCAGCTTCCTGCTCAAGCTCGACGCCGGCGGCGCGCTGTTCTGGGTCCGCGCGGTCAACGGGCCCTACTTGAACTCGATCGCCGCTACCAGCGACGGCGGCCTGCTGGCGGCCGGGCTGAGCGAGGACGACGGCCTGTTCGTCACGCGATTGACCACGAGCGGGGCGTCGGTCTGGTCATTCGAGCTCGGGGCCAGCCAGGCCAGCGCGCTCTCGATCAGCAGCGCGGGCAACAGCTTCGTCGTCGGCGGGTCCTCCAACGACGGCACCGTCGACGTCGATCCCGGCCCGGCGGTTGATCTGATCTTCGGCGAAGTCTCGTTCGTCTCGCGCTTCACGTTCTGACGGAAGAGGCAACGATGGCCACGGCGCTCGACTCCAACCGGCGAAGCAAGTCCGCGGCCTTCTCACGGCGACGCTGGCCGGTCCTCGCGCTCGCGGCGCTGCCCGCGGTTGCCTGCGGGCACCGGGTGACCATCAATACCCATCCTGCGATCGATCCCATCTTCGGCGACGTCTCGTTCGTCGCGCGTTACATGTTTTGAGGGGGAGGCGGGTGTGGGGTGACGACGAGCCAGCTATCGACCAAACAGCGCGGCACGACGGCGATCTGGATCTTGTCGCTCTCGCCCCTGCTGTGGCTCGCGTGCCATCGCAGTTTGCCGCTGGTGTCGGGCCCCGATCGCATTGGACCGCACCACGCCGACGCGGCCAGCGGAATCACACCCGACGGTGCCGGCGAAGCTGGCTCCGACAGCGCCGCGGATCGACGACCCGACACCGGTGCGCCTTCTGACGGAGCGCCCGACGCCGGCGACGGTGGCGTCGCGCTGGACGCGCCCTCGCCCTGCCCGATCGACAGCGGGCCCGCGTGCGCGATTCCCCACACGCTGCTGACTTGCGACGACGGCGTCGGCTGCACGGCGGCTGTCTGCGCGCCCGGCTACGCCAACTGCGACGTCTCGAACCCCGCCTGCGAGACGCCGATCGCGGCGACGCCGGCGGCGAGCGGCGCCTGCGTGCCGCAATATCAGGGCACGCGCCAGGTCTCCGATGGCCGCTACCAGGACTCGGCCACCGCCGTGGCAGCCGACGGATCGTTCTTCCTCGGCGGCACCTTCACGGGCACGGTTGACTTCGACCCCTCGGCGGGCACCGACCTGCGCACCGCGGGTGACGCCGACGGGTACATCACCAAGCTCAACGCCGACGGCAGCTACGCCTGGACCGCGACGCTGATCGGACCGACCGGAATCACGCTCGCCGCGCTCGCGGCGACGCCGGCAGGCGGCGTGGTCGCGACCGGAACGTACAGCGTCTCGATCGATCTCGATCCGGGACCAGGCACGGACCTGCATCGCACGAATGGCTCCAGCCACGGCGATCCGTTCATCGTCGAGCTCGGCGCCGACGGAAGCTGGTCGTGGGGAGCCACGTTCGCCGGTGACTTCAACCAGCCGGGAGGAAGCGGCGCCGGCGTCGCCGTCGACGGCGCGGGCGCGGCCTATCTCGCCGGGTCGTTCTCGGGCAACATCGACTTCGATCCGCGCTCGCGCACGCGTTCGTTCTTCGCGCCGGCTCCCACCGGCTTTCTGGTCAAGCTGACCCCGACCGGCCAGTTCGCCTGGGCGCACACGTTCTTGAACGGAGGCTGCGCCTCCGCGCTCGTGGCGGTGGCGGTGGCGACCGAAGGAAACGTCTGGTCCACCGGGACGGCGCAAACCGGCGAGGGGTGCACGATCCTCCGCCGCACGGGACAGGCGCCGCAAAACGACGTGCTGGTCGTCAAGCTCACGCCCGTCGGCGGCACGCTGGCGATCTGGACGCTCGGCGACGTCGCGCTGGACTCGGGCGTCGCCATCGCGCCTGGTGACCTCGGGTCGATGTACATCGGTGGCATCGCCGCCGGCACGGTCACGTTCGATCCGCTCGCCATGGCGGTGAAGCGGTGGATCGACCCGGTCTCGACCAGCAGCTTCGTGCTCAAGCTCCAGATGAACGGCAAGGCGGCGTGGGTCCGCCCGCTGAACGGCGTGACGCTGACGGCGCTGGCGCCCGCGCGCGACGGCGGCGTGCTGGCGGCGGGCGCGGGCTCACCGGCGCTGGTGGCGCGACTCACGTCGAGCGGCGACGCGGCGTGGACAACGATCATCGGCGGTGCTGGCAGCACCGCGCTGTCGCTGGCGGCCGCGGGCAATCGCTTCGTCGTCGCCGGTCACAGCACCGGATCCAACGACTTCGATCCCGGGCCCGGGGTCGATCCCTTCGACGGCAACCTCTCGTTCGTCTCGGTGTTCACCTATTGAATTTGATTTGATCAAACCAGACGCGCTGCCCCAACCGATGCGTTGGTCACGCAGCGCCAAATTGAGGTACAAACCCGAATGGCGATGCGAGCAGGGGGCAGAGCGAGCTTGCGATGGAGATTGGCGATGCCTCGGTGCGCAGCGTCCGTTGCGCCGGCGCTGGCAGCGGTGCTGGCAATGGCGTGCGGCCGCAGCCTCACGCTGGACGACCGCCCCGGCAGCGGCGGCGCCGGCGGATCGTCCACCCCGAACGACGCGGGCGACACCGGGAGCGCGGGCGGCACGAGCGGCGCGGCCGGGGCCGGCAGCGTCGGCGGCTCGAGCGGTACCGGCGGCACGAAGATGCCCCCCATCGACGCCGGCAACGACCGCCCGCGCGACGCGTCCCCCGACGTCGCCGACACGCGCGCGCCCGATCTCGCCCCCGATCGCACGTCGACGCCCGATGTTGGCGGATGCCCGGTTGATTGCACCCAACTGCCGCACGTGCTCCCCGGCGTACCCGTGTCATGCGTGAACGGCGTCTGCAATCTGTCCTATGGACACTGCGAGCCCGGATTCGCCCACTGCAGCGCGACCCCCAACGTCGGCTGCGAGAGCGATCTGTCGGCCAGCCCCAACTGCGGTATTTGCGGCCTCCAGTGTGGCGTCGGATATGGCTGCAGCGGAACGGGAGCCGGCTCCTTTTGCGTTCAGGACTGTGCGCCGCCTACACCCGACCGCTGCGACGTCGTCCTGTGCGTCGATTTGCAAACCGACGTCGACCATTGCGGGGCCTGCGGCAATTCCTGCTACCTGCCCAACACGCTTTACTCCTGCCAGCAAGGCCAGTGCGCGACGCTCGGGTGCTCGGACTCGACGGTCGCTGACTGCACCAGCGATCCCGGCTGCGAGACCGTGCTCGGCAACGACCCGAACTGCGGCGGCTGCAACGACCCGGCCTGCACGCTGGCAAACACGATGTACACGTGCAGCGACGGTCTCGGCTGCACCGCATCGGTGTGCGAGGTTGGCTTCGCCAACTGCGACACCAGCAGCCCCGACTGCGAGACCGAAGTTGGGTCGACGACGCCGACCAGCGGAGGCTGCCTCCCGCAGTACGTCGGCTCGGTCGGCCTGGCCACACAGGTGCTCCTCTTCACGGCCACCGCCATCGCCCCCGACGGGTCGTTCTTCATCGGCGGCACGTACCAGGGCACGGTCGACTTCGATCCGTCCTCCCCGGGAAAGGACATCCGCACCGCGAACGACCCTGACGGCTTCATCACCAAGTTCAACGCCGACGGCACCTATGCATGGACGGCCGCGCTGGCGGGACGCGGCGCCCTGTCGCTGCAGGCGCTGGCGGTCACGCCCGCGGGTGGCGTGGTCGCGACCGGCGCGTACACGGACACCATCGATCTCGATCCGAGCGCGGGCCAGGACATCCACGTCACCAACGACATCTATTCCAATGACGTATACGTCGTCGAGATCGCCGCCAGTGGGTCCGAAACCTGGGGCCGTACCTTCGCGAGCACGGCGTTCGATTCGATCAGCGCGAGCAACGGGATCGCCGTCGACGCCGCGGGCGCGGTCTACGTGGTGGGCTCTTTCTCGGGGACGGTCGACTTCGACCCCGGCGCGGGCAGCGACGCCCACGACAGCCCCCCGAACGAGAGCATCGCGTTTCTCGTGAAGCTCACGAGCAACGGCGATCGTGCCTGGTCACGCATCATCGACGAACAGGCTTGCATGTCGAGCTTGCAAGCCGTGACGGTCGCGAGCGACGGCAGCGCCTGGGCCACCGGTATGGTGTCGCCGGTGGACGGCATGTGTGCACTCACCCAGGGGCAGTACTCGGGCGCGCTCATCATCCGGGTCAACACCACCGGTGACACCCGCACGACCTGGGCGTTCGCCAATTCGCAGAGCCAGGGCGGCGCCGGTATGGCGATCGCCGCCGGCCGAGACGGCGCGGTCTATGTCGGCGGATCGGGATCGGGCGACGTCGACATGGATCCCGGCCCGGCCGTCGCGCGACGATGGTTGGGTCCGCTCTTTTCGGGGTCGGCGTTCGTGCTCAAGCTGGCGGCTGACGGCACCTATCAATGGTCCCGTGTCCTCAGCACATCGCCGATCAGCGCCATGGCCCCCGCGCCCGACGGCGGCGTGATCGCCGCCGGGTCTGCCACCACCAGGTTCGTGACCCGTCTGACCGCGAGCGGCGCGTCGGTGTGGACGATCCCGTTCGGGGACGGCCTGAACCAGCAGGTATCACTGACGTCAATCAACAGCAACGCCACGTCGTTCGTCGTCGGCGGCACGAGCTCCGGAACCCAGGACTTCGATCCGAGCCCCGCGGTCGATCTTTTGTTCGGCGACATCGCGTTCGTCTCTCGATTCAGTTTCTAGAGACCAGCGCGCAGGCAACCCAACCGATGCGTCGTTCACGTAGCGCCAACTCGAGGTACAAACGCCGATGGTAACGCGAGCAGAGGGCAGACGGATCTGGTCAGTCGCGGCGCCGACGCTGATCGTTTTGTCGGGGCTGGCGTGTGGACGCAGCCTCACACAGGACGGCCGCCCCGGCAGCGGCGGCGCCGGCGGATCGTCGACGTCCCCTTCGAACGATGCGGGTGACACCGCGAGCGCAGGCGGGAGCGGCGCGGCTGGCTCGGGTGGCGTCGGCGGCTCGAGCGGCAATGGCGGAAACCAGACGCCCCCCATCGACGCCGGCAACGACCGCCCGCCGCCGCTCCCCGACGCGTCCCTCGATGTCGGCGACGCGCGCATCCCCGATCTCGCGCCGGATCGCAGCTCGACGCCCGACGTCGGCGGATGCCCGGCCGATTGCACCCAGTTGCCGCATGTGCGCGCGGGCGCATACGCGCCGTGCGTGAACGGCGCCTGCAATCTCAACTTCGGCGCGTGCGAGGATGGATTCACCCACTGCGGCACCGTTCCCAACATCGGCTGCGAAACCGATCTGTCGAGCCCCTCCAGCTGCGGCGGCTGCACCATCCAGTGTCCAGCTGGCGACGAGTGCCGGGGGTCGGGCAGCAGCTTTTACTGTCTCCAGCCCTGTCAGCCGCCGACACCCGACGCGTGCGGCATCTTCTCCTGCGTCGATGTTCAGAGCGATGTCACGAATTGCGGCACCTGTGACAACTCCTGCTTCGTCCCCAACACGCGGTATGACTGCCAGCAGGGCAAGTGCGTGACCCTGGGGTGCAACGACTCGACGGTGGCTGATTGCACGAGCGACCCGGGGTGCGAGACGACGCTCGGCGATCCGGTGAACTGTGGCGGCTGCAACGACCCCGCCTGCACGCTCGCGAATACGATGTACACATGCAGCGACGGTCTCGGCTGCAACGCTTCGGTCTGCGACATCGGATACGCAAACTGCGACACGACCAGCGCCGATTGCGAGACGGCGTTCACATCGCCCGGAGGCGCGAGCTGTCTCCCGCAGTACGTCGGGTCGGTGGGTCTCGCCACCCAGGTCCTCGACGTCACGCTCTCGGCGGTTGCCCCCGATGGATCATTCTTCATCGCCGGCACATACGCGAACACGGTCGACTTCGATCCGTCGGCGGCCGGCAAGGACATTCGAACCGCGACCGACACCGACGGTTTCATCACCAAGTTCAACGCGGACGGCGGCTACGCCTGGACGGCGACGCTGGGCGGGCGCGGCGTGCCGACACTGACGGCGCTCGCGGCGACGTCATCCGGCGGGGCCGTCGCGGCCGGTTCTTATCAGGACACGATCGATCTCGATCCTGGCCCGGCGAGCGACATCCACGTCACGACCGATGGCACTCAGAACGATGCCTACGTCGTCGAGCTCGGCGCCAACGGCACGGAGGTCTGGGGGCGCACCCTGCCCGGCGTGGTCTCCTACTCCAACGCCACGAGCACAGGCGTCGCGCTCGATGCCGCCGGCGCCGTCTATCTCTCGGGCAACTACGGGGGGACGGTCGACTTCTCTCTGGGCGCGGGTAACGACGCACGCTCGAGCCAGGCGGATGGGAGCGGCTTTCTCGTGAAGCTTACCAGCGGGGGCAGCCGCGCCTGGGCACAAACCCTCGACGACACGAACTGCACGTCGGTGTTGAACGCGGTCGCCATCACGACGGACGGCAGCGCGTGGTCCACCGGCTCGCTCGCGCCGGGACCAGATTGCACGCTCGCACCGGCGCAACCGTCCCCGTTCAACACGGTGCTCATCCTGAAGGTCAATGCAGCCGGCAACAGCCGAACGACCTGGTTACTCGCTGACGATCAGCTTGCGGCGGGCTCCGCGATTGCTGCCGGTCGCGACGGAGCGGTCTACCTCGGCGGACTGGCCATGAACGACTTCGACACGGATCCCGGACCGGGGATGGCGCGGCGATGGTTCGGCACCTACGCACCGTCGGCCTTCGTGACCAAGCTCGCCGCGGACGGAACCTACCAGTGGTCGCGGGTCTTGAATTCGTCGCGCATCGTCGAGATGGCCAGCGCACCCGACGGCGGTGTCGTCGCGGCCGCGATCTCGACGCAGGGGTTCGTCACGCGCCTGACCGCGAGCGGCGACTCGGTCTGGACGCTTCCCGTCGGCGATTCGTCCGTCTCCGTGACCTCGATCGGCAGCAACGCGACGTCGTTCGCCGTCGCGGGGACGAGCTCGGGAACGCAGGACTTCGACCCGGGGCCCGGCCTCGATCTGATCTTCGGCGACATCGCGTTCGTGTCGCGCTTCAATTTCTAGGCACGGTCCGAGACCTAGTGCACTAGCGACCACACCCGTCGCGCAGGAAGCAGGTGGCGGGATCGGCGTAGAAGCGCTGGAAGCTGTCGGCGTCGGGGTGTCCGGGATAGGGCACGTAATAGTAGACGTAGCGGTCCTTGGCGCTGCCGTCGCGATAGGTCTGCCAGACCAGCGCGTAGGCGACGTGCGCCTCCCTGGCCAGCACCAGCAGCTGCTGGTTGTACCAATCCTCGGCCGGGCGCGGCACGACCGCGGCGCGTTCGGCGGCGTCGAGCGCAACCGGGCCGGGCGCCGCCAACCCGAAGTGCCGGAGCAGCGCCGCGCGATCGGCGGGATCGAACAGACGAGCCAGCGCCTCGTCGACGGTCGCCTGGCCGTGCACGGTGAACGGCTGTCCGGGCGGCGTCGCGGCGGTCAGCTGCTCGAGGTACAGGCGGTAGGTTCCGGCCTCCGTGAGCGCGTACGGTTTGCCGCGCGCCCGCGCCTCCTCGGCCAGCACGCGCAGCTGCAAGCGAAACCGGTCGAGGTCGGCCTGGTTCGCCGCGCGCGCGACCGGGTGATAGAGATCGATCCCCAGAACGTCGAAGAGGTCGTCGCCGGCGTAAGCCTCGGCGTAGCGCGGCCGGCGCTGCGCGACGTAGCTGTCGGCGCGCGCCGCCGATGCGCCGACCTCGGCCGAGGTCAACGTCGTCGCGCGCTCCGCGGCGCTGACGTAGGCTAGGCCGGCGCTCTCGAGCTCGCGCACGAGCCGCTCGCGCAACTGATCCCGCGCGCGGCCGACCGGGTCCATCACTTTCTTCTCGGCGGCGCTGAACGGGGCGTCTTCCGATTTCGCGAGCAGGCGATCGGGTGAGTACGCGAACACCAGGCCATCCATGCCGGGCTCGCCACGCAACGCCGTGATGTACGTGCGCACGACCGCCTTGTACGCGTCGGCGCCCGACACCGCGCCCCGCTCGCCGAGCAGCGCTGCGCAGTTCCAGTACGGCTGGCCCCACCAGAACCAGGACCCGGTGTGCTCGTGAAACGGTCGCACGATGATCGGCAGCCCGGCGAGACCCTCGTCGCGCATGACCTGCGCGGCATACCTGGCCTGCGCGACGAGCCAGCTCTTGCCGGGCACGCCCGAATTTGCGCCGGCGCCGAGCGGGCGGTCGTTGGCGATCTCGCACAGGCACCTGAGCGATTCGGGCACGTCGGCGCGCGATGTGATCGGCCGGGTGTAGTCCTCCTCGGCGTAGAACTGCGTCCCGCCGGCGACGGCGTGGATCGGGATCGCGAGGCCGCCGACGCGCACCGTCGCCAGCTCCTCGCCCGCGGGCGCGCGGGCGGTGCAGCTCGCCGCGTGCCAGTCCATGGTCACCATCCCGCCGTCGGCGATCTGGTGTTTGATCGCGGCCGCGACCGCGGCGCGGCGGTTCCAGGCGGGCGGCTCGAATGCCAGCATGCCGAGGCTCACGCCGAGCACCGCCGGATCGTCGCCGACGATCGCGGCGCCGTCCGACGTGAAGCGTCCAGCGCGCGCCGTGGCCTCGAACCAGGTATTGGTCGACACGATCGCGCCGTCGAGGAACATGCCCCACAGCGTCGCGTTCTCCTCGCCGAAGAGGAATTGGTCCGAACGGTTGAGACGTGCGAGACGCGCGAGCGCCGCTGCGCGAGCGGGCGAAGGCGCTGGCCCCGCCGGCGGCGCGACGGCGACGGCCTGCACCGGGCTCGGGCCGGTCGACCGCGCGCCGGTCGTCGTGGTCGTGCAGGAGACGGCGGCCGCGACGACGGAGAGCATCCACCAGCCGGCGCGCGCGCCGGCCATCAGCGACGCAGATCCTTTCTCATGCGCACGACGGGAACATGGACGCCCGCCGTGGTCAAACGCTCGGGGCCGGCGCACGGTTGAAATCCGGCGCGCTGATAGAAGGGAACCGCGTTCAGCGACATCGCGCCGTTCAGGCTGGTGCACCCGCGCTTCAGCGCGCGGGCCTCGACGACCGCGAGCAGCTCGCTGCCGACGCCCCGTTGCTGCCGATCGCCGTCGACGAACAGCGCACGGAGACGCGACGCCGAAGGGTCGAATTGCGCGGCCGCGACGATCTCGCCGCGCGCGCCCTCGACGGCGATGGTCTCGAGCGGCGCCAGCGCCTCGCCGAACAGCGTCGACGCATAGCTGACGAAGACCGCGTCGCGCTGGCGCTGATCGTAGTGATCACGGCAGCCGTGATCGATGGCGCGCCGGATCAGCCGCAGCACCTGGCCGAGCTCGTCGAAGCGGACCGGGCGCGTATGAAACGGCAGCGCGGGCAGCAAGCGCGGCTCGGGCTGGGGCGGCCTCATTCCCCGAAGCTTAGCCGACCCAACCCCCGAAGGCCGCGACGGCGCGCGCCGCGTAGAGGCGGCGGCGGTCGCGCTTGGGCGCGCGGGCCGCCAGCGGCGGCAGCAGGCCGAAGTTGATGTTCATCGGCTCGAACGGCTCGCGCGCGGCCCGCGGGCGCGTGACGTGCACGTAGAGCGCGCCCATCGCCGATTCGGGCGGCGGCGGCAGCGCGACGGTCCCGCGCGCGCGCGCCGCGGCGAAGCGGCCCGCGAGCAGACCCATCGCCGTCGATTCGATGTAGCCCTCGACGCCGGTGATCTGGCCGGCGAGGCGGATGGTCGGCCGGCTGCGAAGCTCGAGCTCGGCGCCGAGCAGCCGTGGCGAATCGACGTACGAGTTGCGGTGGATCGAGCCCATGCGCAGGAACTCGGCAGCGCCGAGGCCGGGGATCATGCGGAAGATGCGTTGCTGCTCCGGATACGCGAGCCGTGTCTGGAAGCCGACCAGGTTGTACGCCGACAGGTGGCGGGTCTCCGGGCGCAGCTGCACGACGGCGTGCGGCCGTTTGCCGGTGCGCGGGTCGACGAGACCAACCGGGCGCATCGGCCCGAACGCCAGCACGTCGAGCCCGCGATCGGCCATGACCTCGACCGGCAGGCAGCCTTCGAAATAGCGCGCCTCCTCGAAGCTGTGCGGGGCGACCTTGCGGCCGGCGCGCACGGCGGCGACGAACGCCGCGTACTCGTCACGGTCGAGCGGGCAGTTGAGGTAGTCGCCGGATTCGGCGTCGGCGGGCGCGTCGGCAATCGCGTCGGCGTCGGCGTCGGCCGCGACCTTCGTATCGTGTCCCCAGCGCGAGGCGCGGAAGGCGATCGTGCGGTCGATGGTCTCGGCGTCGACGATGGGCGCGATGGCGTCGTAGAAATAGAGCGGCCGCCCGCACAGCTCACCGAGCTGGCGCGCGAGCCGGCCGCCGGTGAGCGGGCCCGTGGCGATGATCGCGTCGCCGTCGGGCAACTGGTCGACCACGCGGCGCTCGAGCCGGATGCGCGGGTGATTGGCGATGCGCGAAGTGACCAGACGAGCGAACGCGAAGCGGTCGACGGCGAGCGCCTCGCCCGCGGGAACACGCGTGGCGTCGGCGCACGCGAGGATCAGCGAACCGGCGCGGCGCAGCTCGGCCTTGAGCAGCCCGGCGGGGGACTCGACGGCGTCGGAGCGCAACGAGTTCGAGCAGACGATCTCCGCGAGCAACGGTGTCGAATGCGCGGCGGACATCACCTCGGGCTTGGATTCGCGCAGGATGACGTCGATGCCGCGCTCGGCGAGCTGCCAGGCCGCTTCGCAGCCGGCGAGGCCGCCACCGACTACGAGCATGGTCGCCTCGCGCGAGGCTTGCCCTCAACCCGACCCTCTCCCACAAGCGGGAAAGGCCGACCGTCTCCCGCCGTCAGCCGACCGACGACGCGGGTCCCGCCGGCGTCGTCGCTGGCGGCGCCTCCGCTCCACCACCACCCTCGCCGCTGCCCTCGGCCTCGCCGTCGGCCGTGTAGTCGCACTCGGGCTTGATGCAGCGCAATCGCGTGCCCGCCTTGCTGACCTTCTGCACGATGAATGGCGCGCCGCAGGTCGGACAGGGCTTGGGGATCGGACGGTCCCACGACACGAAGTCGCACTGGGTCTTCGAGTAGTTCGAGCATCCGAAGAACACTTTGCCACGCTTCGAGCGTTTTTCCGTGAGGTACCCGCCGCACCCCTCTTTCGGGCAAGCGATCCCCAGCGACATCGGGCTCGTGGTCTTGCAGTCGGGGTAGCGGGAGCAGGCCAGGAACTCACCGAAGCGCCCGCGCCGGATCACCATGGGCGAGTTGCACGTCGGGCACAGCTGGTCCGAGGGGCGCGTCGTCGGCCGCACCGTCAGGCTGCCGTCCGAGTTGCGCGTGTACTCCTTGGTGTTGCGGCACTCCGGGTAGCCGGAGCACGCGAGGAAGTGGCCGTTGCGCCCCCACTTGATCACCATTGGTTTGCCGCACTTCTCGCAGACCTCGTCGGTCTTCTGCTCCTCGCGCTTCACGTCGCGCATCTCGATCTTGGCCTTGTCGAGGTCGATCTTGAACGGGACGTAGAATGCGCTCAGCAGCTTCACCCAGTCGGCGGTGCCGTCCTCGACCTGGTCCAGCTGCTCTTCCATCTGCGCCGTGAAGTCGGTGCTGACGATGCCGGGGAAGCTCTTCACGAGCAGCCCGTTCACCATCACGCCCAGCTCCGTCGGGTGGAGCCGGTTCTCCTTCTTCTCGACGTAGCCGCGGTCCTGGATCGTCGACAGGATCGCCGCGTAGGTCGACGGCCGGCCGATGCCCTTCTCCTCCAGCTCCTTGACCAGCGACGCTTCGGAGAAACGCGGCGGCGGCTGCGTGAAATGCTGCTCGGGCTTCACGTCGAGCAGGCGCAGCTCCTCGCCCTCCGCCACCTCGGGCAGCGCGCCCGCGAGATCGTCCTCGGCGACCGCCGCCCCCTCCTCGATGGTCTCGGCGTAGACCTCGAGGAACCCGGGCACCTTCATCACCTGGCCGCTCGCGCGCAGGCCGACGCGACCCGCCTCGATGTCGACGCTGGTCTGATCGAACACCGCCGGCACCATCTGGCAGGCGACGAAGCGGTTCCAGATCAGCGCGTAGAGCTTGAGCAGATCCTCGGTCTCGCGCGCGTCGCGGCCGCCGCCCTTCTCGCCCGACCACGCCTGCCGCACCTTCTCCGGATCGAACTTCAGCGACGTCGGACGGATCGCCTCGTGGGCGTCTTGCGCGCTCTTCTTGGTCTTGTAAACGATCGGCGCCGCCGGCAGCGACGCCGCGCCGAAACGCTCGGCGATGTACGCGCGCGCGTCGGTGACCGCGTCATCGGACAGACGCGTCGAGTCGGTACGCATGTACGTGATGAGGCCGACCGGACCCTCGTCGCCGACCTCGACGCCTTCGTACAGGCGCTGCGCCAGCGACATCGTGCGCTTGGGCGAGAAGCGCAGCTTGCTCGACGCCTCCTGCTGCAGCTTCGACGTGATGAACGGCGGCGGCGGATACTTCTTGCGCTCCTTGCGCTCGACGCTGGCCACGCGCAACGTCGCCGAGCGGATCGCGTCGACCGCCTCGCGCGCCTGGCCCTCGTGCACCAGCTCGGCCTTCTTGCCGTCGATGCGCGCCACCTTGGCGACGAACGGGGGCGGGTTCTTGCCCTCGACGTTCGCCTCGACCGACCAGTACTCCTGCGGCTTGAACGCCGCGATCTCGTCCTCGCGCTCGCAGATCAGCCTCACCGCCACCGACTGCACGCGCCCCGCCGACAGCCCGCGCCGGACCTTGGTCCACAGCACCGGGCTGATCTGGTAGCCGACCAGTCGGTCCAGCACGCGGCGCGCTTGCTGCGACTCGAACTTCTTGCTGTCGAGCTCGATCGGCTTGCCGATCGCCTCGATGATCGCCTTCTTGGTGATCTCGTTGAACAACACCCGATGGATGTTCGGGTTCGACGGCCGGATCTCCTCGGCGATGTGCCAGGCGATCGCCTCCCCCTCGCGATCGGGGTCGGGCGCCAGGAAGATCTGTGACGCGGTCGCGGCCGCTTCCTTGATCTCGGCCAGCACCTTCTTCTTGCCGTCGATCACCACATACTCGGGCTGGAAGCCGTGCTCGATGTCGATGCCCAGCTTCTTCTTGGGCAGGTCCTTCACGTGACCGACCGACGCCTTCACGGTGTAGCCCGAGCCCAGGTACTTCTTGATGGTCTTCGCCTTGGCGGGCGACTCGACGATCACGAGCGCGTTGTCGTTGCCGCGCCGCGGAGCCGCGGTCTTCTTCTCCGCTGCCGGCGCGGCATCGGCGGATGCGCTCTTCTTCGTCTTCGCCTCGGCCGCGGGTTTCGCCGACTTCGTGGCGCGCGCCACGGTCTTGGTCTCGGCCTTTGCCTCGGCGCCGGCCACGGGCTTCGCCTTGGCCACCTTCTTCTTCGCCGGGGCTTTTTCCGCTGCCGTCTTGGGAACGGCAGCCTTGTCGGCCGGCGTCTTGGCCGGCGCCGTCTTGGGGACCGGCATCTTGCTAACTGACATGGGGCACCTCGTATCGACCGCCGGCCAGGCGTCGCACCCAGCCGGAGAGCTCGGCCTCGGCCAGCACGCCCAGCGCCGCCGGCAGAGAGACACCGAGGCGTTGGGCAATCCCGACCGCGCTGTCCGAGCCATCTTCCAGAGCCGCCAGCAGCGGAGCCAGCTCCGCCGGGGCGCGCCGTTGGGGAACCGCCTCGCCCGCCATTCGTCGCAAAATCTCCTCGCCGCTCTCGGCCGCGCCGGCCATTCCGGACGCCAGCAGCTCGTCCGTTCCGGCGCTACCGGGGACCGCGATCAACATCTGGCCCGCCGCGCGGGCGAGCCGCGCGGTGATGAGCGCGCCCGACAACCGGCGAGCTTCGATCACCACGACCGCATCGGCCAGCCCCGCCACGATGCGGTTGCGCACCGGGAAATGCTGCTTCCTGGGCGGCGTACCCGAAGGGTGCTCGGACAGCAGCCCTCCCGCGACGGCGATCTCGTCGAAGAGCTTCGCGTGCCGCTCGGGATAAACCACATCGACACCACAGCCGAGCACCGCGAAGGTCACGCCACCCGCCTGGAGGGCGCCCCGATGCGCGGCGGCGTCGATCCCGAGCGCGCCGCCCGAAACGATGAACTGCCCCGCACGTGCCAGCGTCGCCGCGATGCGCTCGGCGCGCGCCACACCGGCCGCGCTGGTCGCGCGCGAGCCAACGATCGCGACACCGCGCTCGTGCGCCGCCGGCAATCGCCCGCGAAACCAGAGCCCGGCCGGCACCTTGGCCAGGCGCCGCAAGCGCGTGGGAAATGGGGGGTCGACGGCGGCAACGAAGCTCATGGCTTGGGACATATCGGTCGTTTTCGGGACTTCTCCAGCCGGGTTGTGAGCCGCACGCGCGGGCGGAGGTGGGTCCCCCGCGGGAGCCCATCGCGGGAGGATCAAGGAAACCGCCGAGGGTTCCCATGTCGAGAAACGCAACATGCCGAGCCGTTGCAGATAGCGCCAGCCGAGGACGCGGTCAAGCAACCTGGGCAAAGCCCCTGTAAATTTCGTGGGTTACCCTGGCCGGGCCGGGGGGGCCACCCGTGAGCGGCTGCTAGTAGCCCTTTTTGAGGTCGGCGATGTCCCCGATCCGGATGGGTCGATTGCCCCCCAGAACCCAGGCGACCGAGGCTTCGTCTCGCACGTCGACCGTGATGACTTCGGCGACGGCGTCGGCGGGAAAGCGCTCGTCGTTGGTCTCCCATCTCTCCATGACCGGGCGATATCCGTCCCCCTGGCGCAAGATTCGCAGGCGGTTGCCCGGCTCGATTCCCTGACGCCGGCCGCGGTTCAGCACCACGAGCATCCCCTCGGCGATCAAGAGATTGGGTTGCACCGCCGCGACGACGCGCGCCGAGCCGGACGCCGTGCTCGGGCGCGGCTTGATGGTCTTGAACTGGCGGAAGAGCGGCCCGACGCGGTAGCCGCGCTCGACCGGCTCGACCACGTCACGCAGCGTGCCGGTCGCGATCGTCCGCTCGTCGACCATCTCGATGGTCACGTCGCCGTAGATGCGCACCATGTACCCGAGCACCGTCGACGAGCTCGGGTCCGTGACCGGATGATCGCGGTCGACCTGATAGATCGTGTAGCGCTGGCCGAGACGCAGCGGCTTGTCCTTCGCGAATTCGACGTATACCTGATCGCCGGTCGCGAGCATGATCTGCTCTTCGCGCGATCCAGTGATCGTGCCGGCAAGAGTCAGCTCCTGCGTATCGACGAAGCCGGCCTCGCGCAGGGCGCCGTGGCTCGACGGGCGCGGCGGGTCCGTCTGTGACCGGTGCGCCAGCCCCATCTCCCGGTGCGCCGCCGGCGCGGCCACGGTCACGTCCGAAGCAGGCGCCGACTGGGTGATGCCACCGATGTGGATGGTCTGGCCGGGGAAGATCCAGTGCGGGTTGGTGACGTCGGGGTTCAGCGCCCAGACCTTGGGCCAGCGCCAGGGGTCGTGGAAATAGGTGTCACAGATGCCCCACAGCGTATCGCCCTTCTGGACGGTGTAGCGATCGGGCGCCCGATCGGTCGGCTGGCCCGCCGCTTCGGTCTCGGCCTCGTCGTCGCCCGGCTCTTCGTCGGGCGGCGGCCGGCTGTCCTTCTCGCCCAGGCCGCGCAGCGCGCGCCGTTGCTCGGCGTCCTTGTCATCGGGCGGCCGCTCGGACGCCGCACCGGCCTGCGAGAGCGACGCGACCAGGAAGAGCGACCACGCCCCGGCGCGGGCGCGGGTCATCGCCCGCTCATCTCCAACGTCACCGTCGAGGAGGCCTTGTCGTCGACCTTGGCCAGGCGGTCGGTCGCCAGGCGGGACGCCGCGTGGTGGGGATACATGTGCTGCAGCGACTCCAGCACCTGGCGCGCCTCGCGCGTCTCGCCCAGCTTGAGCTGCGCCTCGCCCAGCTTGAGCATCGCCTCCGGCACCTTGTTGCCGTGCGGGTACCGTTCGCCGACCAGGCGCAGCTCTCGCACGGCCGCGTGATACTGCTTGAGGTCGTAGTAGCACTCGCCGAGCGCCAACTGTGCGTTGTCGCCGTAGTGGTGGTGCGGGTAGCTCTTCAGGAACTTGCGGAACGTCGCGATCGCGGCGGCGTCGTGGCCGCTGCGGAAAGACGCCATTCCCTTGCGATAGAGGCCCGCGGCCGCCTGAGCGTCGCTGGTGCTCATGCGCGCGGGCTCGGCGCGGGGCTCGTTCACGGCGACGTTGACGCTGGTGATCACGGCGCGTCCGTTGCCCGAGAGGCGCAACGACGGGCGGGCGCCGCCCCGCTTGGGCGGCAGTGCGGCCTCACCAGCGTACTCGACGTCGGGGACGTTCGGATCCTCGACGACCAGCGCCGGCTGGGCGACCGGGCTCGCGGGCCGATCGTCGCCGCCGATCACGCGCGAGATCGGTCCCGTGCGACGGTTGTCGGCGACGCGTCGGCCGCTCTCGAGCTTGTCCTCGAGGATGAAGACGCGGTTCTGCAACTCGTCGATCTGGCGCAGGTAGCCCGCGTTCTGCGCGCGTAGCTCGACCATGTTGCGCTCGACCTCCGCAGATCGCGACGGTTGCGCCGGCATCGTCGCGCACCCGGTGGCGAGCAAAGACGCGAACGGCAAGAGCCACGCGCTGGCAATCGTGGATCTAAAGAACGGGAGAGACAGAAACGATCGTCGTTGAGACATGGCTGCCCCTGGGGGTCAGTAGTCCCATCGGCACATCTCCCAAAAACTGCAGTGGGGTGTCGAGGGGAGAGCGGGGATCAAAGCGTGGCGGCGCTACGGAAGCTGTGCGGGTGACGCGAAGGGGGGGGCACCCGACGGGTGAGACGGGTTGGGCTCGTCGCGTGGAGCTCCTCCAAGAAGGTTGCCGTGGTCTAGGCCCTACAACGCGGCCCCGACCCGGCCCACCTCGTCGGGGAGGACCCCGCAGCGGCAGGACCCGCACAGCTTCCGTAGCGCCGCCACGCTTTGATCCGCTCCCATCGACGCCAAAACGTGACGGATCGTAAGAGACCTCGGCTAGACCGATTCGAGGTCGGCCAGGATGCGATCGGCGCCACGGGCGATCAGGCGCGCGCCCAGAGCCGCGCCCAGCTCGGCAGCCTGTTCGGGGCGCCCCGAGACCTCTTCGAGCAGGATCTCGCTGGCGTCGGGCCGCGCCACCAGGCCGCGCGCGATCAGACGGCCGGCGTCGACGATGGCGTGGCCGGCGACCGGCGTGCGGCAGCCCACACCCAGCGCCGCCAGCAGCGCCCGCTCGGCGGCGACCGTGATCTCCGCCGTCGGGTCCGAGAGCGGGCGCACGAGGGACAGCACGCGCGTGTCGGCCAGGCGCGCCTCCAGTGCCAGCGCGCCCTGGCCAATGGCCGGCAGCATCAGCGTGGTCGCCAGGCGCTCGCTGATGCGGTCCGCGAACCCGAGGCGGTCGAGCCCGGCGCAGGCGAGGATCGCGGCGTCGACCGCGCCCTCGGCGACCTTGCGCAACCGGGTGTCGACGTTGCCACGCAGGAGCTCCACGGTGAGGTCGCTGCGCGCCGCGCGGATCTGGCAGACGCGCCGCAGGCTCGACGTCCCGATGCGGCTGCCCGCCGGCAGCTCGTGCAACGTCGCGCCGGCGCGGCTGACCACGGCGTCGCGCGGATCGGCGCGCGGCGGAATCGCCACCAGCGACAACCCCGCGGGCAGGTGCGCCGGGACGTCCTTGAGGCTGTGCACCGCGAGATCGATGTCGCCGGCGAGGAGCTTCTCCTCGATCTCCTTGACCCAGACGCCCTTGCCGCCGAGCTCGATCACCGGGCCGGTCTGCTTGCGATCGCCTTCCGTGACGACGATCTGCTGCTCTACGATCAGGTGCGGGTGCAGCCGGCGCAGCTCGGCAGTGATGTGGTCGGCCTGCCAGCGCGCGAGCGCGCTGCCGCGCGTGCCGATGACGATCTTCTCGGGGCTGTTCACGGAAGCACTAGCCCGAGGCCTTCTTCTGGCCCGCTGCGACCGCCCCCGCGACCTCGACGACCTCGGCGGCGGGCACGTCGGCACCGGGATCGTCCACGGTCTCGACGACGGTGAGATCGAACAGCCGTTGCACCGCGGTCACCAGCGGCACGCCGTCGCCGGACGCGTCCTTCTTCAACGCCATCTGCGGCGCGTGCAGCAGCTTCTTCGCGATCGACTCGGCGAAGTCCAGGATCGCGCGCCGGTCGCGCTCGGCCAGGTGAGGCATGCCGCCAACCAGCTTCTCCGCCTCGGTCTTCGCGAGCGTCAGCACGCGCGCGCGCAAAGCGGCGACGGTCGGCCCGATCTGGCGGCCGCGGAAGCTCTCGATGAAGCGGCCGAGCTCCTGCTCGACGATGCTCTCCGCCTGCTCGGCCTCGCCGCGCCGGCCGTCGCGGTGGCTGCTCGCGACCTTTTGCAGGTCGTCGATGTCGGCGAGGTAGATCCCTTCCAGCTCGGCACACGCGGGCTCGACGTCGCGCGGGACGGCGATGTCGATCAGGAACAGCGGGCGCCCGCGGCGCAGCTTCTGCGCCTTGGCGACCAGGACGCGCGTCAGCACCGGCTCGCGTGCGCCCGTCGACGCCAGCACGATGTCGGCGGCGGCCAGCGCGCCGACCAGATCCTCGAACGGGTGCACGTCGCCGCCCATGCGCGCGGCCAGCTCCTGCGCGCGGCCCGGCGTGCGGTTGGTGACCGTCAGCGTGGCGCCCTGGCCCTGCAGCGCGCGCGCCGCCAGGTCCGACATCTTGCCCGCGCCGACGATGAGCACGCGGCGCTCGGCAAAGCCGCCGAACACCTGGCGCGCGAGATCGATCGCCACCGAGCTGACCGACACCGGGTTGCGGGCGATCGCGGTCTCGCGCCGCACGCGCCGCGCGACGCGGAAGGCGCGCGAGAAGCACAGGTTCAGGATCGGACCCGCCGTTCCCGACTTCAGCGCGAGATCGTGTGTGGTCTTCACCTGTCCCAGGATCTGCGGCTCGCCGATCACCAGTGAGTCCAGGCTCGAGGCGACGCGAAACAGGTGGTGCACGGCCTCGGAGTCCGAACGTACGTAAAGGTGGGGCTCGAGCTCGGCGGCCGCGACCGACGCGCGCCCCGCCAGCTCCGAGCCGAGCGCGCGCAGCGCCGCCTCGCGATCCGACGCGACGGCGTAGATCTCGACGCGGTTGCAAGTGCAGAGCAGCGCCGCCTCGCGGATGCCCGGCAGCGTCACCACCTGACGCAGCGCCGCCTCGACCTGCTCCTCGGCAACGGTCAGCTTCTCCCGGACGGCGACCGGGGCAGTCTTGTGGGACACCCCGAGCACGATGACGTCAGTCAGCGACTCCATCTTTCACGCTGCGTGGCGGAGGAAATAGACTACCAGAACCAGCATCGCCCCGCCGAACCCGCCCAGCGTGAGCCACGCGGCGCGCCGCCCCTGCCAGCCCGCGCCGACGCGGGCGACCAGCAGCACGCCGAACGCGACCCAGGTCGCCACGGCCAGCAGGTATTCGGGCCGCATCGCCGCCACGCCCCACAGCAGGCCGAGGCGCGCGATCCAGAGCGCGCCGGTCACCAGCGCCACGGTGAAGATCGGGAACCCGAACGACACGCAGCGCGCCGCCAGGCGATCCAGCGTCTCCAGCGACGCGGCGCCCCGGTCGATCAGCTCGCCGAAGCGCTTTCGTTTCAGCTGCCGATCCTCGATGAGATACAGCACCGCCAGCACCGCGGCCAGCGTGAACACGGCGACGCCGACGGTCGCGAGGAAGATGTGCGTGCGCCCAAGCGTGCCCATCGCCGGCGTGCCCGGCTCCGCCGGCACGACACGCGCCAGAACCAGCAACGCCAGCACCGCGGGCGCGACGAAGGCGCCCGCCGCCGCCAGCCGATAGCGGAAGCTGGCCGCCAGGAAGCCGGCGCCGATCAGGAACGCGACGAACCCCATCGCCTCCGGCGTCGACGAGACCGGGTTCTGGCGGTGAATACAGCGGGCGCCGATGTCGGCAAAGTGCAGCAGCACACCGAGGGCCAGCACCAGCCGTCCCAGCTGCGCCGAGCGCTCGCGGAAGCCGAGAAGGTAGCCGAGATAGAGCGCCGACGCGATTGCATACACGCCGATCTGGATCTCGGTGAAGGTCGCCACGTTACTTTTTTAGCACGCCTCGGCCGCGAGCGTCTTGGCCGGGCCGACCCGGCGTGCTAAGCCAACGGCATGGCGAGCGATAAGATGGTCGAAGTCACCGACGCGAACTTCCAGTCCGAGATCCTCAACTCTTCCATGCCGGCCCTGGTCGATTTCTGGGCGGCCTGGTGCGCGCCGTGCCGTGCCATCGCGCCGCACGTCGAGGCGCTCGCCAAGGAGTACGAGGGCAAGGTCCGCGTCGGCAAGCTGGACATCGACGCGAACCCGAACGTACCGAGCCAGTACGACGTGCGCAGCATCCCGACGCTGCTGGTCTTCAAAGAGGGCAAGGTCGTCGGTCAGATCGTCGGCTCGGTGCCGCGCGCGAAGATCGAAGACCTGATCAAAAAAGCGCTGTAGGCGCGCTCTCGATCGCGCGCGCCGCTACGCGCGCGCGATGTGACGCGCGCCGCTCTCGTTGGCGTGCACGTCGCCGCCAACCGCCTCGCCGAGACCGAGGTCGGTCAGCTTGGACCCGAGCATCGGGAAGGCCGGCGGCGGCACGATCGGCACAGCCCGCCGGTGCGCTGGAACCAGCCGCGCGCCGAACGCGCGGATCGCCGCGCCGACGGCGCCTTGCCACAGCGACACCCAGCCGACGTAACCGAAGCCGCACAGGAACAGCGCCAGGAACGGCATCGACAAGTAGTGCCCGTGCTGGAGCGCGACCACCATCGCGACCGCGAAATAGGCCGCCATGCCGAGCTCGATGAACGGCGTGATCGACTTCGCCGCGCGGTACTTCTTGCTCGACCAGGCCTCGAGCCGGCCGCGGATGCCGTGCTTGGGCGTGCGCACGAACTCGGTCTCGCGGCCGAACAGCGCTTCGAGCACCGCGCGGGTCTGGTTCACGCACAGGCCGATGCCGATCGACATCACCAGCGGCAGCCGCTTGACCACGGACCACTGGCTGCGGGCGGGGGTGCCCGGACTGCGCAGCAGCGCGATCTCGCGCTGCGAGGCGAGGTAGAACGACGCGATGCTGAGCGTGGTGCCGAAGAACAGCGGCAGGTCGATCGTCAGGACCTCGCGCCAGCCGTGGTGCGGGCGCAAGGCCAGGTTCGGAAGCAACAGCAGCGAGAGCACCAGCAGCAGCGGGTAGGCCAGGTTGTTGGTCAGGTGGAAGAACGCCTCCGACTTCTGCGCGAAGGTCGCGTTCTTCGAGCGCAGGATCGTCGGCAGCAGCTTCATCGCCACCTGCACCGAGCCCTTGGCCCACCGGAACTGCTGCGACTTGAATGAAGACATCTCGACGGGCAGCTCGGCGGGAGCGGCGATCTCCGGCAGGTAGACGAAGCGCCAGCCGCGCAGCTGCGCGCGGTACGAAAGGTCCATGTCCTCGGTCAGCGTGTCGTGCTGCCAGCCGCCGGCGTCGGCGATCGCGGCGCGCCGCCAGATGCCGGCGGTGCCGTTGAAGTTGAAGAAGCGGTCGGAGCGGTTACGCCCCGCGTGCTCCATGATGAAATGGCCGTCGAGCATCAGCGCCTGCACCTCGGTCAGCGCCGAGAAGTCGCGGTTCAGGTGGTCCCAGCGGCACTGCACGACGGCGACGCGCGGGTCGAGGAAGTGGTGAATGCTGCGCTCGAGCACGTCGGCCTGGGGCAGGAAGTCGGCGTCGAAGATCAGAATGAACTCGCCCTTGGCCGTGCGCAGGCCGTTCTCGAGCGCGCCCGCCTTGAAGCCGGAGCGGTCGACGCGGTGAACGTACTCGATGTCCAGGTCGGCGTAACGCGCGCGCAGGTCGGCGATCTTGCGCTTGCAGATCTCCTGCGTCTCGTCGGTGGAGTCGTCGAGCACCTGCACCTGGAACCGATCGCGCGGGTGGCGGATCTCCGCGACGGCGTCGAGCAGCCGCTCGACGACGTACATCTCGTTGAACAGCGGCAGCTGCACGGTCACGGCCGGCAGATCGGAGAAGGTTCCGATCGGCCGCGGGCGCTTGTCGCGGTTGCGGTAGTAGAGAAAGACCAGCGACGAACGATGAAAGCCGTAAAGCGCCAGAGCCAGGAGGATGACGAGATAAGTCCCGACGACCAGACCAGCAATTCCCATGAGGCGCAAAATACGCCCGCAATTGTCATTGAATTGTAATTCAATGTGTTTGTTTGCCGCGGCCTCGGGGCGCGTCACCGACGGAGAACGCGATAGAAAGCCCGAATGACAAAAATCGCGGTCTGTTACGAGACGCCGTAGACCGGAAGTAACGCGCCGGAAACGAGTCCATTGTCCGGGCTCGCCAGCCAGGTAATCGCGCTCGCAATTTCTGCGGGCTTGGGCCAGCGATCGTGATGCGCGCTGGGCATGGCGGCGCGGTTGGCCGGCGTGTCGATGATCGAGGGGATCACCGCGTTGACGAGGATCCGGGATCCCTTGACCTCGTCGGCGAGGCACTGGGTCAACGCCACCACCGCCGCCTTGGACAGGCTGTACGCGATCGAGCCGCCGGCGGGAGCCAGCGCCGCTCGCGAGCCGATGTTGATGATCCGCCCGCCACCGTCGCTGATCCGACCGCCGGCGATTGACGCGCGCGTCATGCTCTTGACCGCCTCGCGACAGCACAGGAAGCAGGTCGTCAGGTTCATGTCGATCTGGCGGCGCAGATCGGCGGCGGAGGTGTCGACGAAGGGACCGCCGGCGTAGCCGCCCGCGACCTGCACCGACGCCCAGAGCGGCGGCAGGCGTGCGTAGTACGCGGTCACCGCGGCCTCGTCGGTGAGATCCAGCTCGTCGCGCGCCGGCGCGTGGCAGGTCGCGCCCGCCGCCGACAGCGCCTCGACCACGGCGCCTCCCAGCGCCCCGCCCGCCCCGGTCACCACGATCTGCTTTCCCGCGAGCCCCGTCGTCATCGTGACCGTAATATACCGTTGCGATGCCGACACGGGTGACGTTGATCCGAGGAGACGGGATTGGACCCGAGGTGGTGGCCGGCGCCGTGCGCGCCGTCGAGGCGACCGGGGCCAGCATCGACTGGGAAGAGGCGGCGGCGGGCGCGGGCGCCATCCCCGAGCACGGCTCGCCGCTGCCCGAACCGACGCTGGAGTCGATCCGCAGGAACCGCGTCTGCCTCAAGGGGCCACTGGCGACGCCGATCGGCGGCGGCTACCGCAGCGTCAACGTCGCGCTCCGGCAGGAGTTCGATCTCTATGCCAACGTGCGCCCGGCGCGGACGTTCGCCGGCCTGACCAACCGCTACGACAGCGTCGACCTGATCGTCGTGCGCGAGAACACTCAGGGCGAGTATTCGGGCATCGAGCACTTCATCGATCCAACCAAGAGCGCGGCGGAGTCGATCTCGATCATCACGCGCTTCGGCTCGGACCGCATCGTGCGCTTCGCGTTCGAGCTCGCGCGGGCGCGCGGCCGGCGGCGGGTCACGCTGGTGCACAAGGCGAACATCCTGAAGATGACGTCGGGGCTGTTCCTGCAGGTCGGGCGCGAGATCGCGCGCGGCTACGGCGACATCGAGTTCACGGACATCATCGTCGACAACTGCGCCATGCAACTGGTGCGCGACCCGAGCCGCTTCGACGTGATCGTGACGACGAATCTGTTCGGCGACATCCTGAGCGATCTGACCGCGGGGCTGGTCGGCGGCCTGGGGTTGGTCGCGGGCGCCAACATCGGCGAGGAGACGGCGATCTTCGAGGCCGTGCACGGCACCGCGCCGGACATCGCCGGGCGGGGGATCGCGAACCCCACCGCGGCGATGCTCGCGGGCGCGGCGATGCTCGAGCGCCTCGGCCAGCGGGAGCGCGGCGTGCGGCTGGAAGCGGCGATCCGGAGGGTGGTCGCGGCGGGCCGCGACCTGACGCCCGATCTCGGCGGTCAGGGAACGACGATGTCGTTCACGGATCGGGTGGTCGAGGCGCTCGCCGGCTAAGATCCCTCAGTCGACCGGCGTCATCCAGCCGTGCGGGTCGGGCGCCCGGCCGTACTGGATCGCGGTGATCGCGTCGAACAGTCGCCGCGAAACCTCGCCCGGCTGGCCATTGTTGATGATCAGGGACTCGCCCTTCCAGCCGAGCTCGCCGACCGGCGTGATCACGGCCGCGGTGCCGCAGCCGAACATCTCGCGCAGGTCGCCGCGCCCATGGGCCGAGATGATCTCTTCCATGCCGATGGTCCGCTCGCTGACGCGGAAGCCCCACTCGCGCAGGAGCGTCATGATCGAGTCGCGGGTCACGCCGGCCAGGATCGTCCCCTCGAGCGGTGGCGTCACGAACTCGTCCTTGATGCGCACCACCATGTTCATGGTGCCGACTTCTTCCAGCGACCGGTGGTCGTTGGCGTCGGTCCACAGCACCTGCGCGTAGCCGCGCTTCTTGGCCTCCTCGGCCGCGGCCAGGCTGGCGACGTAGTTCGCGCCGGCCTTGACGCCGCCCAGTCCGCCAGGCGCCGCGCGCGTGTACTTGTCCTCGACCCAGATGCGCGCCGGCGCGAACGCCTCGCCGGTGTAGGGGCCGACCGGCGACGCGATCAAGAAGAACAGGTAGCGCTTCGACGGACGCACGCCCAGGAACGGCTCGGTCGCGATCAGCGTCGGCCGCAGGTACAGCGACGTCCCGGGCGACGACGGCACCCAGACGCTGTCGACGCGCACCAGCGCGAGGATGGCCTCGCGCATGAGCTCGATGTCGATGGGCGGCATGCACAGGCGCCCCGCCCCGTCGGCCATGCGCCGGCAATGGCGGTCCATGCGGAAGAGCTGCACCTTGCCGTTCGCGCCGCGAAAGGCCTTGAGCCCCTCGAACATCGCCTGGCCGTAGTGCAGCACGGCCGCGGCCGGATCCAGCGCGAGCGGCTCATACGGAACGACGCGCGGATCGAACCACCCGCGCTCGGCGTCATAGTCGATCAACGCCATGTGGTCCGTGAAGGTCCGCCCGAACACCAGGTCGGCGTCCCTGGGGCGTGGTTTCCGATTGGTCGTCAGATGAGTTGAGATCATGGTGGCGTCCCGCAGCGGCGAAGGATATCGCACGACGGCGGGACGCGCACCACGCAGACGGACAAAGAAAGGCTAGTGCCGGAAACTGGGCCGGATCGTCAGGGTTTCCTTCTGCCGCTGGTTGCGGATCACGGTCACGTCGGCCGGGACGTCGGCCTGCTCCTCGGTGAGCAGGCGATGCAGGTCGTCAATGCCCGAGATCGGCTTGCCCGCGAAGCCGACGATGAGGTCGCCGTCGCGGATGCCGGCCCGCGCCGCGGGACCGTCGGGCTCCAGCGACACCACGAAGACACCGGTCTCGACGGTGAGCTCGTGGTAGCGCACGATGCGCCGGTGCAGCGGCACGTTCTGGCCGGCGAGGCCGATGTAGCTGCGCCGGATGCGCCCGTCGCGCACCAGCCGGCCCATGACGAAGCTGGCGGTGTTGACGGCGATCGCGAAGCAGATCCCCTGCGCCGGCATGATCATCGCCGTATTGACGCCGATGACGCGCCCGCGCGCGTCGACCAGCGGGCCGCCCGAGTTACCGGGGTTCAGCGCCGCGTCGGTCTGGATCACGTCGTCGATCAAGCGGCCGGTGTTGGTACGCAGCGAGCGTCCGAGCGCGCTGACCACACCCGCGGTCACCGTGCAGTCGAACCCGTACGGGTTGCCGATGGCGATCGCGATCTGGCCGACGCGCAGCCCGCTGCTGTTGCCGAACGGCACCGGCACCAGCGCCGAGTCGTGGATCTGCAACACCGCGATGTCGGTGTCGGGGTCCTCGCCGATCAGGTGGGCCGGCAGGCGCCGCCCGTCGGAGAGCGAGACGTCGATCTTCTTCGCCTGGTGCACCACGTGACTGTTGGTGAGCACCAAGCCGTCGGGGGTGAAGATGAATCCGGAGCCGCTGCCGGTCGCCTCTTCGGGACCGCGCGGGCGCCGACGCCCAGGGGGCACGGGCGCCCCCTGGACGTCGATCTTCACCACCGATGGACTGACCTGCTCCGCGACCCCGCTGATGGTCGCCGAGTACGAGTCGAGCAGCGCCGCATCTGCGGGCACACGCGTGCGCACGTCGTCGACCGTTTCGGGATCATGCGGAAGCAGTGTTTCCATTTGCATGTCCATGGTGGCTCCTTTGCCTCTGTTGCTTCTTCGGTCGGATCGGAGCGCAGCCGACTAAAGCTGCAGCGTGCCGGTCCGGATCAGGTAGGCGAGCTGCTCGCGCTGTTCCTTGTCGAGCAGCACGTGGATCCGCCCGAGCGCCTTGGTCACGGCGTCGCGCAGCCTCTGGGCGCTGGCGACCCGCAGGTCGGCACCGTCCTTGGCTTTCGCGTCGTCGAAGGCCTCGCCCGCGACGGCATCGGCGAACGCCGACATCGTGCGGCGGCGGTCGACCTCGGCCTGGGCGCGCTCGGTCTTGAGCTCGTCGAGGATGCGCGCCAGCTCAGCGACCTGACGATCGTCGAGCTCCAGCTTGTAGGCCAGGAAGCGCAGCGGCCGCCGCACCCCGAAGGCCCCACTGCCGAAGTCGTCGCCGTCACCGCCGTGACCCGCGTGCCGTTCCTCGCCGCCGCCGTGCCGCCAGCCGCCGTGCCCACCCCGCGCCTCGCCACCTCCCGGTCCGCAATCTGCGCTCGCACCGCAGCCATTGCCGCCCGCCTGGCGGGACTTCCACCAATACATCATTCCCGGATGCATGTTCTTTCTCCTCTCGCCGGGGCCATCAGCGTCCCGGCGGGTTCTATGTCCGCGTGGGCAACATGCCTCACGCTTGCATCAAGGCTAATCGCCGCGGCGGCGGCGTCAAATCCAAATCGCGAGCGCCGCGCGGCTCAGTGGAACGTGTAGAAGCTCGCGTAGTCGACCGCACCGCCATCCGGCAAGCCAGCGCTGACCTGGACGCAATAGCCTCCCCGCACCGGAGCGGGCAGCGGCGACGGCCAGGTGCCCGTCGGTGTGGACCCATTGATGGAGATCGTTCGCCCGCCGCAATTACTGCAACCGCCGCCTTGGATCGAGGAAGTGGTTTCGTAACAGATGCCGACGGTCGCGAGAAAGTTCGGGGAATTGTAGTTGGGGGCCGATGCGAACTCGGTCGCGGGCGAGCAGATGCCCATGCACGGACCCATGCCATTGCTCACGAGGTCGGGATTGGCGTCGACCATCGCCCCGCCGGTTCCGGTCGAGTCAGCCCCGCTGTCGCGCGCGCCGCCGCTCCCCGTCGTGCCCGCGGTCCCGGTGGCCCCGCCAGCCGACGACCCGCCGCTGCCGAACGAAGAGCCGCCCGCGCCGAACGCGCCCCCCGAGCCGATGAAGCCTCCCGAACCGAGGAAGCCGCCAAAACCGGACGACGAGCCACCTGAGCCTTTGCCGCCGCCGCCGGTCCCGCCGGTCGCCCCCGTACGAAGGAACGTGTCGGGCCCCTGGCAGCTCCCGAGCGCGAGCGACGCGATCGACCCGAGCCATACACAGAGCGCGAGCGGGCGTGCGACGGAGAACCTCGGCTTAAGCATGCGCGGTACCTCTAAAAGGGTCGGGATCTAGGGTATTGATGCTAACTCGCGCCGATGTGGGCTGGCAATCACGAAGGGGAGTCCTCCTTACCCATGACGACACCGCGGGAAAGCCGGTCAGTGCGTGATTTGACGCGCGGGCACGAAGGTCGAAAAAGAGATATCGTTAAGCGTCAACCATGATCACCCTGCGACCTGCCGCCGAACGGGGCCATACATCGACGAGTTGGCTCGACAGCCGGCACAGCTTCTCCTTCGGCGAATACTTCGATCAGACCCACATGGGCTTTCGCGTTCTGCGGGTCATCAACGACGATCGTGTCGCGGCCGGCGGAGGCTTTCCCACGCACGGGCACGCGGACATGGAGATCCTGAGCTACGTGCTGCAGGGCGGGCTCGCGCACCGCGACAGCATGGGCACGGGCTCGGTGATTCGCCCGGGCGACGTCCAACGGATGTCCGCGGGAACGGGCGTTCGCCACAGCGAACAGAACGCCTCGCGCGAGGAGCCGGTTCACTTCCTGCAAATCTGGATCACCCCCGAGCGCCGCGGCCTGCCGCCGGGCTACGAGCAAAAACGCTACGAGCCGGAGACCAAGCGCGGGCGGCTGTGCCTGGTCGGCTCCAACGACGGGCGCGACGGCTCGGTGACGATCCATCAGGATGTCTCGCTCTACGCGACTGTGCTCGGGCCCGGCGAGCGCGTCGAGCACCGGCTGGGTCAGGAGCGGTGCGCCTGGATCCAGGTCGCCGCCGGCACGGCCGAGCTCGACGGGCGCCCGCTGGCCGAAGGCGACGGCGCCGCGATCGTCTCGCAGGGGGCGGTGTCGCTGACCGGCACCGGCCAGGGCGCCGAGTTGCTGGTGTTCGACCTGGCCTGACCGTTCGTCGCGTGAGCGAAGCGCGGCTTGCCGCGCGGAGCTCATGGCGGGAGGGTCAGGGAAGATTGTAAGCTGCGCCGGAAATGGCCAGGCGCTTTTGGCTGCTGAAGTCGGAACCAGAAACGTTCTCGATCGAGGATCTCTCGCGCGCGCCCAAGAAGACCACCGGCTGGGACGGCGTGCGCAACTTCCAGGCGCGCAACCTGCTGCGCGACGAGATCCAGGTCGGCGACGGCGTCCTCTTCTATCACTCGAGCGCCGACCCGCCGGGCGTCGCCGGCACGGCCGAGGTCGCCCGCGCCGGCTACCCCGATCCGACGCAGTTCGACCCCAAATCGAACCACCACGATTCCAGCGCCGATCCCGACGAGCCGCGCTGGTACATGGTCGACATCAAGCACACGCAGACCTTCTCGACGTTCGTGCCGCTGCCCGTCCTGCGCGAGACGCCGGCGCTGCGCGACATGGTGCTGCTGCGCAAGGGGAGCCGCCTGTCGGTCCAGCCGGTCACGCCCGCCGAGTGGAAGACCATCGTCGCCATGGGCAGCAGGCGTTGATCGCGACGCGCGGCGTTCACCACCTGGCGATCCAGGTGCGGGACCTGACCGCGAGCGAGCGGTTCTACTGCGACACACTGGGCCTGCGCGTGCTGCGCCGCTGGCCGGCGGCCGACGGCGCGGGCGAGCGATCGATCTGGGTCGACACCGGCGACGGTTCGTTCCTGGCGCTCGAGCTCACGGCCGCAGAGCGGGATGACGGCGCCGGCGCCAGCGCGCCGCCTGCCCCCCCGGGCCTGCACTTGGTCGCGCTGCGAATCGAGGCCGGCGAGCGCGCCGCCTGGCAGGATCGCCTCGCGCGGGCGGGGGTGGCGATCTATCACCGCACGGCGTTCACGATCTACGTGCGCGATCCGGGAGGAAACCGCGTCGGCCTCTCCCATTATCCGGTGCCCACCGACGAAACGAGCGGCTGACGTTGCCGGCGATCACCTTCATGCCGTCGGGGCAACGAGTCGAGTGCGCCGTGGGCGACTCGGTGTTCGCGACCGCGCGGCGCGCGCAGATCCCCATCACCACCGCCTGCGTCGGCAAAGCGACCTGCGGGCTCTGCCGCGTGAAAGTGCTGGCCGGCGAGGCGCATCTGAACGCGTTCAATTCCGACGAGCGCAAGCACCTCGGCAACGTCTACTTCATCACCAAGGTGCGGCTGTCCTGCCAGGCGAAGCTGACCAGCGAAGGCGACGTGACCGTCGAGGTGCCGTCCGGCTGAACGACGCCGATTCTCAAGAAGCCTTTTGCCGTTCCGGACGTTTTTCAGGGTCGGGCGATCGCTCGGGGTCGAGGCGGGACAGCGCCGCGGCGATCTTCGCCTCGAGGTCGTGGCTGTTGGTGAAGGTCGCAACCTTGTGGCGTTTGCGAACCTCGTCACGGAACGCCTGTAGGATTTCAAACTCCTTCGAGTACCGCTCCTTGGGGCCGGGCTTCTCCTCCTCCTCCTCGAGAAACATGAGTACGCTCAAACCACGGCTTACCGCCCTGCTGTACTCGCGTTCGAGGTCATCGTGGTACTTGTTGCCCATGACACCGACGATACCGACGAAGGCGTCGACACTGTCGATGAGCCGCGTGATTTCTTCCTTCGTCCACAGGTCATCCGGATTGTAGAGGACCGGCTCGTGACCCCGGCTGATCACCGCGCGGCGGGCGGCCTCTCGGTATTCCTTCGGCTCCGGCAACGCAGAGACGTAGACCTTGAGTCGAACTTCGACGGCTCGCTCGCGCGGCGCATCGAGAGCCTTCCGAAGCTGGTCGACGACCGCGAACTGCACGTCGAAGGCGTCGCTCCGGGACGCGTTCGGGCGAACGTCGAGTACCAATCCCACGATCTCCTCGCCGCGCGCGACCGGTGCGCCGATGAGCGCGGGCCGACGGGTGTCGTCGATCTCGAACGGAACATCGAAGACGCTCAGGTCGTGGACACCGGGGCTGGCTCGCGAGGCGCTCGCGCGGGCGCGGTACCAGGTGGGCGCGCTCGCTCCCCAAACGGCGACTGCCAAGTCGCTCATCGCCGTGTCGGGGCCCGCCAGGCGCACACCGTCGTGCGCATACGTATCGGGTGAGCGTCTCGGCACCAGACGGGCGAGGTCGCTCCCCGACTGAGGCTCGAGCACGTCCCACTCCGCACTTCCTAGCAGAACCGACCGCTGGTGTTGCACAGCGTGGGCGGGCGCCACCGCGATCCCGTTGCGGAGCCGCAAAGCGAGGCACAGTGGCGCGCCGTCCTGGGACATGACCTGGAAGCAAGCGCCCAGGTTGTACGCAGACGGCAACGCAGGGAGCGTCGCGGTCGCCTGCGCGGGCGCGTCCGATCGCGTGAGCAAATACCGCGTCCCGAGCAAGGTGGTCAGGGTCAAGCTCTGCACGGCGGCATCCAGCTCGAGGACCACACCGGGGACCACCTCCAAGGTTTGCCGGTGCTCGGTCCTGGTCACCGTCCAGGCCATCTCGACCACCAGCGGATCGGTAGCCGGCAACGCGAGCCCGCCGTCCGGGGATTCGACGAACTGCAGGCCCCCCTCGACGAACTGCGCGTGAAAGCTCCGCAACGGCCAATCGGTCCCGAAGCTCCCGGCCCATGCCATCTCTTCGAAGCGGAGCTCGGGCCTGGCGGCCGCGCGGAAAACCCGCCGCCCGACCTTGAGCGAGGCAATCTGCACCAGCGTCTGCACCGTCGCGTTCTGGCGCACGCGCCAGTGCAAGCGCGCGCCGGCTCGCAGCGCCCAGCGCGCGATGTCGAGCGCGGTGTCGCCTCCGGCCGCCAGCGTCCGCAGCACCGGCCGAACGGCTCGATCGATGTCGGGTCCCGCGTCGTCCCCTTTCTCGAGCGCGAGGCCGTTGACCTCCTCCTCCAGCAGGATCGCCGGCGATACCCGCGCGTGCACGGCTCGCGTCAGCCTGCGCACGGCGCGTAGGGTCGCGGAGTCCTTGGCCAGCGACTCGCGCAGCACGGCCAGCACCTCGGGCGCGATCTGGAATCCGGTCGGACCGCGCGATTCCACGATGCCGCTGAACCACAGGTCGGACTCGATGCCGGGATCCGAGGCCCGCAGGAACTGCAGCCGCAGAGCGCGAAGCAGGCCCGGGTCGACTCGAACCGCCAGGCTGGCGAGGCGCGCCAGCTCACCGGCCAGCGGCGACTCCTCCGACAACGCGTTGAGGCGGCGCAGCGATCGATCGATCACCGGCGCGATCACACCTGCTCCCGGCGTTTTCGCGTCGCGCGCTGCACCTGGCCCGCGGTCGCGCGCTCGCTCCAGTGGACGAACGACATCGCGCCCGCCAGCGCCGGCGGCCAGCGCAGCGGCGAGAATGGGCACAGCGCGACGACCGGGTTACCCAGAGCGCGCGCCCGCCGCGCGAACGCGAGCCACTCGCCCGTAGCGGCGTGGCCCTCGTCTTCCAGGGGCGTTCCGATGCCGAAGTCCGAAACCACCAGCACCGGAACCCCGCGCACCGGCGGATGCCAGGCCTCGGTCTTTCCAGTGCCGCGCGTGCCACGCCCCGGGCAGTACGCGAAGGAACGTACGCTCAACTGAGCGGGGCCACCCAGGCGCCGAAGCTCGACGACCAGGCTCCGCGTATCGTGACGGAACGGGGCCATCGACTCTGATTCGTCCACGAGGATCTGAGCGCCCGAGCGCAGGGTGGTCGCGAACCGGTACGGGATCTGTTCGACCTGGGCGCCATTGGCCACGCGCCCGGCGACCTCGTCGACGTCGAGCTGCGGGGGGAAGCGCCGCTCGGTCGCTAGCGCGGACGTCAGGATGGCGCGAGCGCCGGTCCGGGGGAACAGAGGCGGCGGAGGGAGGCTGTCCGCCCCCCCGCGCGTGGGCTCGAACGCCCCGCCCGGCTCGCTCGCCCATGAGGGCGGGCGGAACTGGACCGCGCCGAGCGGCTCGATAGAAGCACGGCGTCCGGACAGGGTCGCCCGCGGAGAGGCGGGCGGATCTTGCGGGATGAAAGAGGCACCGACGGCGGTCGCCGTCGGTCGCACGGTCTGGCTGCCCGCCCATGCGCCGAGGCGCCGCGGTGCTTCAGCGCCGCTCGCGCCCTCGAACCCCAGCATGGAACGGATCAACGAAATCGTCTGTTCGTCCGCCGCGAGCTCATTCACCGCCAGGAGGAGGTCCCCGAGCGAGACATCGCCGTCACGGCGGCCGCGCTTGCCCGTCATCGGGTCAGTCTCCCATCAGCGTTTCGACCGTCGCGCCGGGGCCGTCGCGCTTGACCAGCACGGCGGCTACGATCTTTTTCCAGTCGCTCCACTTCTCGTCGACCCGCAGCTCGGCGCAGACGCGCAGGGCGTCCAGGTACTCGGCAGTGGAGGGCTTCCGGAGCTCATTTTTGCCCGCCGTCTCGCGCAGGCGCATCACTTCGTCGGCGATGCGGACCTGCAGGTCGCGGTCTCCGTCGGGGAACCAGCGGGCGGCCACCTCGCACAACCAGGGCGCCTGGGGCTCCTCCAAGGTCAGGACGACGCACCGACGAAGGAACGCCGGCGACAGCTCCCGTTCGCCGTTGGTCGTCACGATCAGGTTTACGTTCCGGGTGCTGACAATCGTGTCACCGGTTTCACGCACGGTGAAGCGCTTGAGGTCGAACGGCTCCAGCAGATCGTTGGGGACGTCGGGGTCCGCCTTGTCGATCTCGTCAACGAGCACGACCGCGCGATCGGACGTCTTCCCGTCTAGCGGCATGCGGCGTGACGCCTGGTTCTCCGGAGGGAGGGCTTCCACCCCGCGATTCGTCGCCGTCGCCGGATCGAACGCCCACCAGAGCGCGCCCGGCTCCACGTAGTACCGGGCGGGCCGAACGTTCTCGTCCCTGCTGGTCGCATCGTTCAGACGCTGGAGCGCGTCGTGGGTCCACAGCAGGTCGCTGGCCTGGGTTCGAGACGTCACCACGTGCGCGAAGTATTCGGCCCCGAGGACCTTGGCCACGGCGCGAGCGAGCGTCGACTTGCCCGAGCCCGGCTCACCCGAGATCAGCAGCGGGCGACGGGCGGCCATGGCGATGTTGACCGCCAGCGTGACCTTGGGCGCAAACACGTGAACCTGTGTCTCGTCCTTCCCCTCCTTCCACTCGAACGTGTCGTTGTCGTCGAGGCGACGGCGCTCGCCTTCCCCACGGTGCTGGCCCGGGTCGAAATACTTGCGAATGTAGTCCATGGTCTCTCCGCTCGTCGGTTCACCACTGCGCGGCTTTCCGAGCGCCGCGCCAGCTCAGGTGCTCTTCCGTCTCACGTTCCAGGTCGATCGGCGGCTCGATGACGACCGGCCCTGCGAATTCCAGCGGTACCAGCGCGGGGCCCGTCCACAGCACGAAGACCACGGACGGGAATCGATCTCGCAACGTCTTGAAGGTCGCGGCATCGGGCGCGGGCAGGGGCACGACCAGAAACGGGGGCTCCTGCTTCAAGAGCGCGATGATGCGCGCATCGTCGCCTTCGTAGTCGTCCGGCAGCTTGAGCCGGAGCCACTTGCAGATCTCGCCCGTGTAGAACGCGGCGTCCACCTGGTTGGTTCCGCCCTCGATCGAGGTGACGCGCCAGTGGAAGCCGAAAGGCTGCGCCCGGTAGAGGAACATGGTGGAGGTGTACGGGATGACGCACGAGCCGTTGAGCACGGCCTCTGATCCCTTGCCGCGGCGGATTGCGTCCGCCACGACCACGGCGAATCGCCCCGCCGCTTCCGGGGTGAGCCAGCACGGCGCGACCCAGCGGATGATCGCTTTGAGGGAGTCGCCGCTGACGCTGAACGCCTTGAGCTCGTTGATGAGCTCGCGGACGCTCACGTACGCGCCGAGCTCGCCGCTGAGGATCCGGGCCGCGATCTGGGCGACCTCGCTGTCCTCGTCGTCGGGGCGCCAGGGCAGCGGCGCCAGCTCCAGCTTCTTTGCCAGCAGGTCGAGGCTCTTGCGTTTCAACCCGCCGAGGTGCTGGGCGAGCTTCGTCGTGAGCTCCTCGAACGGCGAGGAGCCGCCTCCCGCCCGAGGCCCGAGCCGCAGGACCTCGGCCGCGATCCCCGGACCGTCTTTGGCCTGCAGGCTCTGGATGAGCGGCAGGTTCGCGGGGGCGAACCCCGCCTGCGAGATCTCGTCGCGCGTCACGTCGTCGAGCAGGGCGTAGAACACCTTGAAGGTGGGGTCCAGCGACTGACGCCAGGTGAGGATATACGCCTCCTTCAGGACCCAGTCTGGACGGTCCATCGCTTGCCGTGAGAGGAGCAGGACACCGGCATGAGCGAACGCCATCATCGCGTGCAGCTGGGTCGGCCACGCTTCTCCGCCGCGAAGACATGCGTAGTCCACGAGCACCTCGAACCCGGGGTGCCCGGGGTCGCCGGCGGTCAGCGCGTCGGCGACCGCGCGCGTGAGGGCCTCATCCTTCGAGCTGTGGCTCAGAAAGACGCGGGGGTTCATCACCAGCCCAGGCCAGTCCCGTTCACGGTGGCCGTAGGATATGCCTAGGGACGACGCGCGGGAACCAGTCGATCGCCGGATTGAGAGCTCATTTCGGCATCGGTATCGCTGCGCCGTTTGCCGCCGACCAGCTTATCGTCATCCGCCGCCGCCGCCGCCAGCTGCTTGGCCTTCTCGCCCGACGCCAGCGCGGCCGCGCTCGTCATCATGCTCTGGATCTGTTGCGGGCTCGACATCAGGCCGCCACCCGAGAGATCGATCGGCACCGGAAAGACGATCGTCGACGACGCCTGGCTCGAGACCTCGACCAGCGTCTGGTAGAGCCGGAGCTGCAGCGCGCCGGGGTGGCCGGCGATCATCGAGGCGGCCTCGGCAAGCTTGGCCGCCGCCTGCACCTCGCCCTCGGCGGCGATCACCTTCGCGCGGCGCTCGCGTTCGGCCTCGGCCTGGCGCGCCATCGCACGCTGCATCTCGCGTGGCAGCTGGATATCCTTGATCTCGACCGCCGAGATCTCGACGCCCCACTGTTCGGTCCGCGTGTCGAGGATGGTGCGGATCTCGACATTGATGCGATCGCGGTGCGCGAGGATCTCGTCCAGCTCCATCTTGCCCAGCACCGCGCGCAGGGTGGTCGCCGCCAGCTGCAGCGTCGCCGGCATGAACTGCTCGACCTCGAGCACGGCGTGGCGGGGCGACGCGACCGACGCGTAGACGACCGCGTCGACGCTGATCGAGATGTTGTCGTGCGTGATGACGTCCTGGGGCGGAATCTGGATCGCCTTGGTGCGCGTATCGACGACGCGCGCGCGATCGATTCCCCACGGCAACAGGAGGTTGAGGCCCGGGTGCGCCAGCTCCTTGCGCGCGCGCCCGAGGCGAAAGATCACGGCGCGCTCGTATTCCTGCAGGAGCCGCACGCCGGTGAGGACCGAGATTGCCGCGAACACCGAGACCGCGCCAACGATGAGCTCGAACATGACAACGGGAGTCTACCCGACTTGACGGACGTTGCCCGACAATGCCGAACCGGCTTGCGGACGGCCAGGGTATCGACACCTTTCCGGCACGTGACAACGGAAGGCAATTGCCTCAAAGTCTTGCGCCCATGCACGACCTCGTCGACCTCTTCCATAAAATTTATAACGTCCAGGGGCTGATCCGCTGGGGTGGCCTGGCCGCGCTGACGGCGGTGATCTTCTCCGAGACCGGTCTGCTGGTCGGCTTCTTTCTGCCCGGCGATTCATTGCTGGTGACCGCGGGCCTCTTCTGCACGAGCGCCACGCCGGGCGAGGCGCCGCTGCTGAACATCGTTTGGCTCAACCTGCTGGCGATCGCCGCCGCGATCGTCGGCGACACCGTCGGTTACTGGATTGGCGCGAAGGCCGGCCCCGCGCTGTTCACACGCGAACAATCGTTGCTGTTCTCGCGCAAGCATCTGCTGCGCACCAAGGAGTTCTACGAGCGCAACGGCGGCAATACGATCATCATCGCGCGCTTCATGCCGATCGTGCGCACATTCGCGCCGGTGGTCGCCGGCGTCGGCAAGATGAACTACCGCCGCTTTCTGTCATTCAACGTCTTCGGCGGCATCGGCTGGGTCGTGAGCATGACCATGCTCGGCTACTTGCTCGGCAACAACTTCCCGTCGATCACCAAGCAGATCGATAAGGTGATCATCGTGGTCATCGCGGTGTCGCTGATGCCGGGTGCGATCAGCTGGCTCGTGAACCGCAACAAGAAGCCCTCGACGCCTCCGGTGGCCACCTGAGCGATTCGAAAACGAAGACGGCGGCCAAAGAGGCAGCCAAAGAGGCAGCCAAAGAGGCAGCCAAAGAGGCAGCCAAAGATACGAAGGCCAAGGCCGCCACGAAGCCGCGCCGCCCGCGCATCGCCTTTCCCAAGAAGAACACGCCGCCGACGGAGGCGGAGTTCAGCGCGCGCCTGCCCGTGGCGAGCGGCCGGCGGCTGGAGATGCTGCGCGCGTTTTTGAAGAAGCAGCGCGGCGTCACCGAGGACCTGTACTTCTTCGGCCCCAAGACCGGGTGGGCCTATCGTTACCTGCGCGACGCGCGGCAGTCGGTCGCCTCGATCCTGATCCACGACGAGCAGCTGCTGGGCGTCGTGGCGCTGGACCCAGCGGCGACCGCCGCCATCGACTGGAAGGAGCTGTCGGCGGTGGGCCAGAAGGCCAAGCGGCTGGCGCACGGCAGCCCGGCGCTGCTCTGGATCGACCTGCCGCTCGATGGCACCGGCGCCGGCGATTTCAAGGCGGTGGTCAAGGCCAAGCTCGGCGCGCTGCCGCGTGTGCCGCCGCCGCCGCCACCGGCGTCGCCGGCGACCTGAGCTCAGCCGCCGGGCGCCGCCCCGTCCGGCGACGAGCCCGTGGACGGCTGCGCGCCGGCCTGGATCCAGCCGCGCAAGATCGAGATCATGCACGCGGGCAGCGGCTGCGAGGTGAAGAGCTCGTCGAGCGGCATCTGCGCGCCGGCGCACGGGTGGCTGAGCGTCAGCTTCTGGTAGAGATAGCTCGACGTCGGATCTCCGGGAACGATCAAGATCCCGCCGCACGATTCGACCGCGGGGGCGGCCTGGTTGACGATGTGGGCGTAGCTGATGCCGGGTGAGAGGTCCAGCGCCGCGCCCAGCGCGTGACACGTCGTACAGTTGTCGTCGAAGATCTGCTGGACGACGTCGAACGGCGGTGACGGTGCCGCGCCGATCTGCGCCTGGTAGCGGTCGCACGACGCCTGACCAGCGTCGATCGGACCCACGCGATCGACGGCGGTCACGTCGCCCGCCGCATCGGACGCGCCGCCTCCCGCCCCGCCGCCGCACGACGACGACGACGCCGCCAGCGCCGCGACGACGACGGCCAGGGCCGCCCGCGTGGCCCCAAGTATCTGTGCTACCTTAGGCGCCAAGCGACTGTCGCCCCGCTGGGATGTTGGCTGCGGCCGGAAAAGGCCGGCAGGAGATCACATGGCTGCTTTTGGAACGCTCACCCTGCTCATCGCGCTGGTCGTTGCGACCTATGCGGGAACCGCATCGTTGATCGGCGCGCGCCGTGGAAACCGGCGGCTGATCCTGTCGGGCCGCGCCGGCGTCTACGCGCTCGCCGGCATCCTGGGCATGTCGTCGGTCGCGCTGGTGTACTCGTTCGTGACCCACGACTACTCCATCAAATACGTCCACCGCTACTCGGACGCCGCGTCGCCCCTCTTCTATCAGATCACGGCGTACTGGGGCGGGCTCGACGGATCGATCCTGTGGTGGGCCTTCCTGCTGTCGGTCTTCTCGGCCATCGCCGTCTACTCGAACCGCAATCGCCACCGCGAGCTGCTGCCGTACGTGGTCACGGTGCTGATGGCGATCGCCGATTTCTTTCTCTACGTCATCGTCTTCCACAAGAACCCGTTCGACACCTACCTGACTGACATCCCCACCGTGGGCAAGGGGCTGAACCCGCTGCTGCAGAACGCGTACATGGTGGTGCACCCGCCGTCGCTCTACACCGGATTCGTCGGCATGAGCATTCCGTTCGCGTTCGGGCTGGCGGCGCTGATCTCCGGCCAGCTCGACGACGCGTGGATCGCGTCGGTCCGCAAGTGGACGCTCGGCGCCTGGTTCTTCCTTTCGATGGGGCTGACGCTGGGCATGCTCTGGGCGTACGAGGAGCTCGGCTGGGGCGGCTTCTGGGGGTGGGACCCGGTCGAGAACGCGGGCTTCTTGCCGTGGCTCACCGCGACCGCGTTCCTGCATTCGATCATGATCCAGGAGCGGCGCGGGATGATGAAAGTGTGGAACGTCACGCTGATCATCTTGACGTTCTTCCTGACCATCTTTGGCACGTTCATGACCCGTTCGGGGATCGTGCAGTCGGTGCACGCGTTCGGACAGGACACGCAGCTGGCGTGGATCTTCACGATCTTCATGGCGATCACGCTGATCGTCAGCTTCGGCTTCGTGATCAAACGGCTGCCCGAGTTGCGCGCGCGCGCGACCTTCGAATCCTGGCTGTCGCGTGAAGCGGCGTTCACCATCAACAACTGGGTGCTGCTGTTCGCGGCGTTCTTCATCCTGTTCGCCACGATGTTCCCGACGCTGTCGGACGCCATCACCGGCGAGCGCATCACCGTCGGCCCGCCCTTCTTCAACAAGTGGATGGTGCCCATCGGTTTGATCCTGCTGTTCTTGACCGGCGTGGGGCCGCTCATCGCCTGGCGCAAGGCCAGCCTGTCGCACCTGCGCTACCAGTTCGCGATCCCGGGCGCGGCGGCGTTGGTGGCGATCGTGCTCTGCTTCGTCGCCGGCATTCAAACGTCGTGGGCGGCGGTGATCTGCTTCTCGTTCTGCGCGTTCGTGATCGGCACCATCTCGCAGGAGTTCGTGCGCGGCATCGTCATCCGCAAGAAGAACACCGGAACCGACGCGGTGTCGGCGATGCTGGGCATGGTGATCCGCGGGCGCCGGCGCTACGGCGGCTACATCGTGCACGTCGGCATCGTGCTGATGTTCGTCGGCTTCGCCGGCACTGCGTATCAAAAAGAGAGTGAGATGCATGTCGTGCCGGGCACCGAGGCCAAGGTGGGCAAGTACACCATCCGCTTCGAGCGGCTGGCGCACGAAGAGGACCGGCAGAAAGAGATGGTCACCGGCGAGGTCACGGCGCTGATCGACGGCAAGGTGTACGACCACCTGCGGCCCGCGAAGTGGTTCTTCCACAACCACGAGAGCGAGCCGACCACCGAGGTCGCGATCCGCCGCTCGCCGGCCGAGGACCTGTACGTCACGCTCGGCGGCTACGATCTCGCCGAGGGGAACGCCACGCTCAAGGTCGTCGTGAACCCGGTCGTCGACTGGATCTGGTTCGGCTTCATGATGCTGGCCATCGGAACGGCCATCGCGCTCATTCCCGACTCGGTGCTCGACCGGTTGACCATGCGCGCGACAGCACGCGAGGGCGCGGGCGCATCGGGCGGCAGCATGGCCGGGTTGATCGTCTGGCTCGCGGTCGGCGCGGCCGCGGCCGGGCTGATGCCGGGGCTGGGCGAGCGCGTGGCGCACGCGCAGGCCCCCACGGCGGCGCCTGCCGTCGAAATGCGGTCGACCAACTCCGAGCCGCCGAGCCCGCAGGGCGCCGATGAAAACTGGCTGGTGCGCAACATCATCTGCCAGTGCGGCTCGTGCCGGCACAACCTGCTCGAGTGCGCATCGGAGAACTGCGGCGAGGCCGCGCAGAACCGCGTCGAGATCCACAAGCTGCTCGGGCAGGGAAAGACGCGCGCGGACGTCATCCAGTACTTCATCGCCAAGTACGGCAGCCAGATCGCGCTCGCGTCGCCGATCGACAAGGGCTTCAACCGCCTGGCGTGGCTGCTGCCGTACGGAGCGGCTGCGCTGGCCGCGGGCCTGCTCGGCTACGGCGCGTACCGGCTGGCCCACCGCCCGGGACCGCTGGCTCCCGCGGGACCGTCGATCGCCATGAACGATCCCGACTTGCAAGACAAGCTCGAGGACGAGCTGCGGAATCTGGACTGAGCGACGCCGCCCTCGCTTCGCGGATCCGCGGAGCGTGAGCTAATCTGAACGCACCTTGGCCCCCAAGACCGCGACCGCCACCCCGAAAGGACAGCGGGCCGACCTGGCTCGCGACGAGGACGAAGCCGCGCCCACCCCGTCGCGACGCCGTGCCCGCGCCTGGCTCGTCGCGCTCATCGGCGCGGCGCTGGGGGTCGGATTCGGCGCGGGCTTCGAGCGGATGTTCTTCGGCCCGCCGCTGATCATGGTCGCGCTCGGCGGCATGACGCTGGCGCTGTCGGGGCTGGCGCTGTGGCGGGTGATCGACCCGCTGACGCGGCCCGAAGTGACCCTGGGGCGCGAGGTGCGCGGCCCGGGCCGCGCGCGCGAGCTCGAGCGCGAGAAGCAGCTGGTCCTGAAGGCGATCAAGGAGATCGAGCTCGATCACCAGATGCGCAAGATTGCCGACGTCGACTACCGTGAGATGATCGACCGCTATCGCGGGCGCGCGATGCGGCTCATCAGCGAGATCGAGGCGGGTGACAACTTCCGCGAGCTCATCGAGCGCGAGCTCAAGGACCGCCTGGCCGCTGACAAGGTCGCGCCCGCGTCTGCTGTGCTGGCGGCGGCGCCCGGCGAGGCCGCGCCGGTGGTTGCGGCAGTGAGCGGCTTCACCGCGCACAACACCTGCTCGGGCTGTGGCACGACCAACGATGACGACGCCCAGTTTTGCAAGAAATGCGGTTTGAAGCTCGCGGCTTGATGCGCGTAACGCTGATCAGCCTCCTCGTGCTGGCCGCGCCGCTTTTGGTGTACCAGCGCGCCCCCGAGGCGCAGCCGATGTTCGGCGGTGGCGCGCCCGGCGGCGGCGGCATGCCCGACCTGCGGATGATGAACGGCAAGCCGTTGCCCGACAGCGGGCTGCCCGCCGGCACGGTCACCGTGCGCGTCGCGCGCAAGATGCCGGTCAACGCCGTCGTGGGCGCCACCGTCACCGCCCTGGTCACCAACGCGGGTGGCGAGACCAAGAAGCGCACCGCCACCACCGACGGGAGCGGCCGCGCGACCTTCGACGGCGTCGGTGCCGGCAATCAATTCCAGGCTGAAGTCCAGGTCGACGGTGAGACGATCAAGTCGAGCGAGTTCGAAGTGCCACCGGCCGGCGGCATCCGCACGATGTTGATCGCCGGTCTCGGCGGCGCACCCGCGAGCGGCCAACCGATGCCCGCGGAAGGCGGTGGCGCGCCCGGCGGCGGCCGCGGCATGCCCGACCTGCGCGTCATGAACGGCAAGCCTCTGCCCGATCCCGGGCTGGCGGCCGGCACGGTCAGCGTGCGCGTCGCGCGCAAGATGCCGGTCAACGCCGTCGTCGGCACCGAGGTGACGGCGCTGATCACCAACCCCGGCGGCGACACCAAGAAGCGCACCGCGACGACCGACGCAAGCGGCCGCGCGATCTTCGAGGCCGTCGGCGCCGGCAACCAGTTCCAGGCCGAGGTCAAGGTCGACGGCGAGACGATCAAATCGACCGCGTTCGAGGTGCCGCCGACCGGCGGCGTGCGCACGATGCTGATCGCCGGCCTCGGCCCTGCGCCCGCCGGCGGCGACGACGACGGCGGCGAGGCTGCCGGCGCGCCCGGCGGTGAGAGCTTCACGCTGGGTGCCGCGACCGGCGCGGCGCAGCCCGCACCGGATCTGGCCACGAAGACGCTCGAGGTGCGCGCGCTCGATGAGAACGGACACCCACTGGCCCACCTGACGGTCCAGCTCGGCGCGGCGGGGCAAGGCGCCGAGAACAAGCTCCAGGTGACGCGCGCCACGACCAACGCCGACGGCGTCGCCCGCTTCACCGGCCTCGCGACCGGCGCCAGCATCGGCTACGCCGCCGCCCTCGACTATCACGGCATCCGCCTGGGCACGCAGCCCTTCACGATGCCGGACACCGGCGGCGTGCGCGCCGAGATCCGCGCGCTCCAGCGCACCAACGATCCCTCGATCATCAGCTTCGGCTCGGGCGGCCGCATCGTCCTGCAGATGCACGACGAGGTTCTGCAGATCACCGAGATGCTGCCGATCGAGAACCGCAGCGAGAAGCTGTTCGACCCGGGGCCAGGGGGCGTCGAGATCCCCCTGCCCAAGGGCTTCGTCAACGCCGAGGTCGGCGAGGCCGATCGGGGCAAGCTGGAGATCCGCAAGAACTACGGCATCGCCGTTCACGGACCGATCCCGCCGGTGCGCGGAACCAGCGGCGCCAACAACGAGATCACCTTCGCGTTCGTCGTGCCCTATCGCGGGTCGACCCACGACTACCACCAGATCATGCCGAATGGCCTGGGGGCGACCGTGCTCATCATCGAGCAGGCGGGCGACCTGACCGTCGAGGGTCCGGGCATCGGGGCGCGCCAGGCGCGCGAGCTCAGCGGCCACAAGTACTGGGTGATGCCGATCGAGGCCATCGCGCCGGGACAGAAGCTGGCGTTCCTGGTGACTGGCCTGCCCACGAGCGACTACACCGGCCGCATCGCCGCGGGCGCGCTCGCGCTGCTGCTGGTGCTCGCGTCGGTGGTGTTCGCGCGCAAACCGGCCAGCGGACGCCACCCGTCGGCGGTCGCGGATCGCGGTCGCTTGATGGAGCGGCGCGAGGCGCTGTTCCAGCAGCTGATCACCGCCGAGCGCGAGCGACGCACGCAAGCGGCCGGCATCGCCCTGGGCGAAGGCGCGAAGGAGCGGCGCAACGAGCTGGTCACCAAGCTCGAATCGGTCTAC
>Ga0265338_10001145_pt1 | contig 43858 bp, 19 predicted proteins | sample 42126metaG_FD_193579 | JGI IMG/M metagenome (GOLD analysis project Ga0265338, IMG submission 193579) | Rhizosphere microbial communities from Carex aquatilis grown in University of Washington, Seatle, WA, United States - 4-21-26 metaG | ecosystem: Host-associated > Plants > Roots > Rhizosphere... | reverse complement strand
GCGCGGGTGCCGGCCGAATACTGGCGGCAGCGCCTGCAAATGGCGAAGGCCATGGGCCTGAACACCGTCTGCGCCTACCTGTTCTGGAACCAGATCGAGCCGCGGCCGGGCCAGTTCGATTGGTCCGGCCAGGCCAACGTCGCCGAATTCTGCCGCATCGCCCAGCAGGAAGGGCTGTGGGTCATTCTCCGGCCCGGACCGTACGCCTGCGCCGAATGGGAAATGGGCGGTTTCCCCTGGTGGCTCCTCAAGGACGACAACATCCAGCTCCGCACCCGCGACCCGCGTTTCCTTGACGCCACGAAAAAATATTTCCAGGAGGTCGGCCGCGTCCTCGGCCCGCTGCAAATCACCCACGGCGGCCCGATCCTCATGGTCCAGGTCGAAAACGAATATGGTTTTTATGGCAAAGACCCGGAATACCTGGGCGCGATCCGGCAGGGGCTGCTGGATGCGGGTTTCGATGTGCCGCTCTTTGACTGCAACCCGACATCTCACCTCAAGGATGGTTATCGCTCCGATCTGTTCCCCGTCGTGAACTTCGGTTCCGACCCGGCGGCCGGTTTCAAGGCGCTTCGCGACATATTGCCGCAGGGCCCGCTGATGTGCGGCGAATTTTACCCGGGCTGGTTTGACACCTGGGGCGCCCCGCATCATCTCGGCAATTCCCCGCGTTACCTGGCTGACCTCGAATACATGCTGACCAACGGCGCCTCGTTCAGCATCTACATGGCGCACGGCGGCTCGACGTTCGGGCTGTGGTCGGGCGCCGACCGGCCGTTCAAGCCGGACACTTCCAGCTACGACTACGACGCGCCCATCAGCGAAGCCGGCTGGCCGACGGAGAAATTCTTCCAGACCCGGGACCTCTTCGCCAAATGCCTCCTGCCCGGCGAAACCATTCCCCCGCCGCCGGCCACCAATCCCGTCATCGCCATCGCCCCCGTCGAAGCCAGGGAATGCGCGCCGGTGTTCGCCAACCTGCCGAAAGCCATCCGCGACGAGCAGCCGCGCACCATGGAAAAATACGACCAGGGCCACGGCTGCATTTTGTATCGCACCACAATCCCCAAAGGGCCCGCCGCCACGCTGGAAGCCAAGGCCGTGCATGACTTCGGCTTTGTTTTTCTCAATGGCCAGCGCCTCGGCGTCATGGACCGCCGCAGCGGTGATTTCAAGGTCCGCCTCCCGGAGCGCAAAAGATCCGCGACGCTCGACATCCTGGTCGAGGCGGTGGGCCGCGTGAATTTCGGCACGGAGGTGCACGACCGCAAGGGCCTGCACGCCCCGGTGAAACTGGGCGACACGGAATTGACCGGCTGGCAGGTCTTCAGCCTGCCCCTCGATGAGCAAATGCTCGGCAAACTGCATTTCAGCCGGAGTCGAGGTAACGAGACTCCGGCCAAAAAGGACTCCGGGACTCCTTACGTCGTCGCCTACGACAAACCGGCGTTCTGGCGCGCGACTGTGACCGTCAAGCAACCGGGCGACACCTTCCTGGATTTGCATTCGTGGGGCAAAGGCGTCGTGTGGGTGAACGGACATTGCCTCGGCCGGTTCTGGAACATCGGCCCGACCCAGACCGCCTACGTGCCGGGTTGCTGGCTGCATGCGGGTACAAATGAAATCGTGATTCTTGATCTGCTGGGTCCGGAAAAACCGGTTCTGACCGGGCTGGAAAAACCGGTTCTCGATGAGCTGCATCCCGAAAAAGACTTTGCCCGGGGCCACCGCCCGAAGGTGACGCTGCAACTGGCTGCGGCGAAGCCGGTGCTGGCCGCGCAATTTGCGCCCGGCAGCCAGCTGCAGGACATCAAATTTGATGCGCCCGCCCGGGGCCGTTATTTCTGCCTGGAATCACTTTCCGCCTTTGACCACAAACCGTTTGCCGCCGTCGCCGAACTGGATTTGCTGGATGAGTCGGGCAAGCCGTTGAGCCACGAGGGCTGGACGATTGCCTATGTGGACAGCGAGGAACGCGCCAAGGAGGACGGCACGGCGGAAAACGCCATGGACGGCCAGACGGCCAATTACTGGCACACGGAGTGGAGCGCCGCGCAACCCAATCATCCGCACCAGCTGGTGCTCGACCTCGGAAAATCACAGACCGTTTCCGGCTTCCGCTACGTGCCGCGCCAGGGCACCGGCGGCGGCCGGATCCAGGATTACCGCATCTACGTCGGCGACGATCTGATTCGCAAATAGCCGTTCACTGTTGCCTAAGAATCTGCACCGGGCCGAACAGGCCGGATTCCATCAGCGCCGTGCCGGCGGTCAGCTTGCGGATGTTGGTCTGCGTCCGGCGCTGCTCCGGCGGGAGGGAGGCGTCGCCGATGATCCGGTTCGGCCAGAAGTTCACGACGTCGATTTCGAGCTGGTTCGCGCCGGGTTTCAGGGCCCGGGTGATGTCCACCCGGAACGGCGGGGTCCAGATGATGCCGCAGGATTGGCCGTTCACCCTCACCTCGGCCAGCTCGCGCAGGCTGCCCAAATCCAGCCAAAGTTCGGAGTTCGGAGTTCGGAGTTCGGAGTTTGAAAGCTCGAAGGTCTTTTTGTAGGTGGCCGTGCCGGAATAGAATTTGATGCCCGGCTCCGGCCGCGTCGTCCAGCTCTCCAGCTGGTCAAATTGCGCGGATTCCGGCCCGCCCCATTTCGGATCGAAATGAACGGTCCAAGGGCCGTCCAATTCTGACAGCAGTTGCAGCGAATGGCTGTTGCTCTTGGCGGTTGCCGGATGGACCCGAGCCGGTTCACGGAAAACGACGAACCACGAGCCGCAGGGGTCGAAGTCGAGCGGGACGAAAGTGCGCCCGTCCTTTTCCTCGTAGGCGGCGGCGAATTGGTGCTCACCGGTCACGGCGTTCCACAGCTCCGGCGCCTTGCCTGCCACCCGGAACGCCACGGTCGCGGCGGCGGCGAAGTTCGTCCGGTTCGCTACAAAATAAATGTCAGTTCCGCCAGCGCGACGATGGAGGTAGTCGAAGCTGGTTGAGGGTTGAGGGTTGAGGGTTGAGAGAAAATCGCAATCCGGCGGCACACCATCGGCGAGCAGCATTTCGCGAGCGGTGTGGTTCGCGATGACGCGACCCGCACCCGCCTTGCCATCCCACAATTCATTGCCCAGTTTGGCGATCTCGGCGTCCACTTCGGGATAACCTCTCAGGGTTTCGCCTTTCACCGGTTTGGGACCAATGACCGTGGCGCCGGCGGCGACAAGTTCTTTCAGCTTCTTCAGCACCGGCAGCGAAATCACGTCGCGGTCCGGCAGGACCAGGAGGCGATAGCTCATGCCATCCGGCAAAACGATGCGGCCGGCTTTGACCCGCGCGCGCTCGAGCAGGGCTTCCTCCGTGATGACGTCGTAGTCATAGCCGGGCAGAACATGGGCGGGATCGGATCTCTTGAGCTGCGCGAAATTCGGAACCTGGTCGCCGTAGTAATACGCCACGTCAGCGACGAACAATCCCTGCTGAAGCATCCACTGGCAGCGGTTGATGTAGCTGAAGAACGGCGCGGACCGGCTCCACCAGGTCACCTTGGGATTGAGATGGGTGCCGGCGAAATACTGCTGGCCGGGAATGCCGGTGGAATCGGGCGAACAGACAAAGGCGTGCCAGACCAGGACATTCATCCCTTCGCACAAGGCCTTGTCAAAGGACGGCTTCAGGTTGTCCCAGATATGTTCCTGCCAATGCGGACCGATGGTGGTGAAGCCCTCGGCGAACACCAGCGGATGGCCGTAGGTGTGCGCGGCGGAGGCGGGCTGTTTGACGAAGAAGCGGTTCTCGTCGCCGATGCGGTGTTCCCACGACCACGCCCAGAACTCGCTCATCGGCGCGTCGTCCCAGCCGAGGCAGCGCTGCGCGTCAATCGGCACCGCGTGCGGCCCGCCGGATTCGGGATGGATTTCCAGCCCGTGCCGGTTCGCGTTGTCGCGGAACAGACGGTAGTGATGGTCAATCGCCAGATCCCCGAACGTCTTGCGGTAGTCGAACAGAAAACGGTCGCTCGCTTCGCGGCTGTTCACGATGCGCCCGGCCAGCACGGGCAGCCACGGCAGAAAATCATAGCCGTTTCGCTTGAGAAATTCCGCGCGCAGGGTCGGCGTCCAGTTGACGGCCTCCACCTCCCAGCTGTCCGTGTGGAGATATTTCAACGACTTCCCGGCCAGCGGCCCGGCGTCGGCAATGAGCGGCTCGACCACGGCATTCCAATAGCGCTGAAACGCGCCGTCGTCATACACGTCGATCGCATAGCCGTTCCAGCCCTCGCTGCACGTCGAAACGTAAGAATGCTCGCCGATGGTGCACCCGAAGCGCAGGATTTGCCATTCGCCGGCCGGCACCTGCCAGTGCAACAAACCGTTGGTGTCGAGTTTTGAGGAAAGGTTCGCCACATCGGCGCTGTGGGTGTCCTCTTCGCCGGGCGTGGTGGGGGCTTCCTGGAACAGCGGTGTGCTATCCGGCGCGGAAAACGGCTCCAGCGTTTTGTAGAGCGCCTTTTGCGGCCAGTTCTCAATCGGCGTATGGGCCGCCGCTGGCCGGAGGCGATACGCAGTGACGAACAGGTCGCGATAATAATTGTCCCGGTTTTTCGGCAGGGGCAACGCCTGGTCAAAATTCGTCGGACCGGTCACCTGAGCCTCTGACCAGATCAGTTTTTTGGCGGCGTCATCGGGGGTGACCATCGGTCCGCCGAAGTTCCAGCCGCTCTGGATGTTGAGGCTCATGGTCAGCCCCAGGCGATCCGCCTCGCGCAGGCAATATTTATAAAGTTCGCGCCATTCCGGGCTGAAAAACGTCGGGCCATGGGGCACCTGGCTGTTGCCCCATTGATCCGCCCCGCCGGCATCGATGATGACCGCCCCGGCAAAGCCCTGGGCTTTCATTTGTTCGAGATCGCGGGTGATGGATTCCCGGGTGACGTTGCCGTTGAGCCACCACCAATAGGCGCGCAGGCGGGCGTCGGCAGGGGGGTTGCCCCAACCCTTTTCCAAGGCCGCTCCCGACACCGCGGCGGGAGAAACTGCCGCGGATGAAAGCCAGACCCAGGCGGCCAGGAAAAAGCAAATCAAGGGAATCTCGGCTGATCTTCGCCCGGCGGGGAGGCCGTTCATCGGAGAATGATACATATGCTGGTGCAAGACAGATACACGGAAAACCGGGCCGAGGGGAGTCTGAATAGGCTCCCGTAAACGGGGGATATTCACCCAACGTTTGAATTGATAATGTCTAGCCACAGCAATCATTCAGAAACCAGAATCAGCAGTAAAACCGTAAGAACGTTATGAAAAACCATTTGAAAAAGGTTGGTGTCTTCGCATTGGTAGGTTTAATGGGTCTGGCCGTACAGGCCCAAATTATTGACCCCTTGACGGGAAGCCTGGGTGGATACACAACCACGATGGTGCTCGACAACAATCTTGGCGCGGGCAACGGCGTATCCTTCACGAGCAGCGGTTCCGGGTTGCAGGCTAATTTCATTGGGACTGGATCCTCCCCTGAACAAGCCCTGCTTTTGGCGCCAGTCACTTCCTTCAGCACCATCTTTGCCGTGGGCGACAGGCTCACGGTCAACGTAGCGGTACCCAACGGTCAGCAGAGTGGCTCGGTCACCGCGGACTTCGGGCTTGCCATTGCTGCCACTGCCACTCCAACCGCCGCTTCGGCCGGCAACGGTTGGAATTCGCGCACCCTCTTCGATTGGGCCAGCGTCAGTGTACGGCCGCCCCAAAGTTCCATCCGCGCCAACAGTTCCATCAGTGGCACACTCGTCACCGGCAGTGGCGTCCTCAGTGGCGTGGGCTCATCTACTGTCAGCCAGCTCTATATTGATTGGGTTTCGGCCGATGTCTTCACTCTGGGATACATTGACACCAGCGCGGTTGCCCATGCCAGCGAGACGATAACGTTCGCCGGGGCCAGCACGATCGGAGCGGCAATTGGTTTTTATAGCGATATGCGGGATCAGGGGTCGCCGCCGATCACCACCCTAGGCAATTTCACGGACCTGACCATCGCGCCCGTCCCCGAACCAACGTCAATGGCCCTTTGCGGGCTCGGCGGCGTGCTTGGCCTGGCCGGCTGGCTGCGCCGTAAGAACCGCTGAACCGGGTTTGGCAACCTATTGCCAGCAGGAATATTTCAGCCGCCGGATTCAAGTCCGGCGGCTGTTTGTTTATCCGGGCAGGCCGCTGCCGGACCTGTCCCCGTCGGCCGTCGGCAATTGTGGCTTGCCACACCCGGACACTTAAAGCATGCTTTTGTCGTCCAATTGTCCGGTTGACCGCCAAATGTCGTTCCTCCAACCAGCATCAGATTTCAATTTTTGGGCCCGCAAGCGGCTTCCGTGGCTGGCCTTCCTGCTCTGGTTTTGCGTCTGGTCCCCGCGGCCCGGCCCGGCGGCCGAAACGGTTTCCACCAATGCTCCGGCCACCTCCATTGCCGACTCGATCGCCGAGGCGACCAATCATCTGGGCCTGTGGATCTGGGACGCCAAAACTGCCGACAAACAGACCTGCCGGTTCTGGAAATCATTCGTCATTCCACCGGGCGCCTCGGTCTCGCACGCGACCCTGCGCATCACGGTGGACAACGGCTACCGGCTGTTTCTGGACGGCCGGGAGATTGGACGCGGCAGCGACTGGCGGACCATCACGGAATATGACGTGACGTGGCTGCTGTCCGCCGGTCGGCATGTGCTGGCCGTCGAAGGTTTCAACGACCGACTGGAGGCCGGATTCATTTTCGGCCTCGATATCCAGCTGGTGGACCAGCGCACCATCGCGATTGTCTCGGACAACACCTGGCACATCGTCCCGAACCTGCTGCCGAATTGGCCGGATCGAAAGACCGCCCCTTCCGACTGGCCGAACGCCACCGTGGTCGGGGTCATCCATCAGCATCCCTGGGAAAACTGGCCGTACGGCATCTCCTCCGAGCCGGCCTTGCGGCCCATCATCCTGCGGTTCTGGCAGACCGGCTGGTTCCAGCTCACGCTGGTGACGGTTTGCACGCTGGCCGTCCTGTTCTGCCTGTGGCTGATGACGCAATTGACGGCCCAATCCAAGGCGCAACGGGTTCTGCAAATTGAGCGCGTCCGCATCGCGCGGGACATCCACGACGATCTCGGCTCACGACTGACCCATCTGGTGCTCCTCGGCGAGGTGGCCCGGAGCGAACTGTCCGAGGATTCCGGCATGCGGGCGCAACTCAACCAGATTTGTGAAAAAGCGCGCGAGCTTTCGCATGCGATGGACGAGGTGGTCTGGGCCGTCAATTCCCGGCGCGACACGCTGCGTGACTTCGCCACCTATGTCTGCAAATATGCGCAGTTCTTTCTGGAATCCACCCCCATCCGCTGCCGGCTGGACGTGGAACCGGAAATTCCCCCGGCCGCCTTTGACCTTCCCGTCCGGCGCAACCTGTTCCTGGCCGTGAAGGAAGCCCTGAACAATGCCGCCAAACATTCGGCAGCCAGCGAAGTGTTCCTGCGCATCTTCCGCCACAACCAGAAGCTGACGGTGGTGGTGGAGGACAACGGCCGGGGCTTTGATCCGGCCCAGGCCGATGCCCTGCGCAACGGCATGACCAACATGACGCAGCGCATGAACGAAATCGGGGGGCTGTTCAGCGTGGTCAGCCAGCCGGGCAGCGGCTGCCGGGTCGAATTCACCGTCCCACTGAACCATTCCTCGTATCCCAGCTGGCTGGCCCGGCGCCGCCGGTTGCAAGTCGAGGCCGAAGGCAACGCTCCCGGCGCCGAAGCGCCCGCGGCCGATGCCGCCAATTCCCAAACCCAATGAAATCCGAAACGCCGGTCAAATCCGCATCCCCATCCGCCCTCCCCCCCGTGAAAGTGGTTTTGGTGGAGGACAAGCAGGAGGTCCGCGAAAATTGGTCGAAGCTCATCAATTCCCTGCCGGGATTCTCCTGCGTTCGCGTCTGCCCCTCCGGGGAGGAGGCGCTGCGGGTGATTCCGACCATCCAGGCCGATGTGGTGTTGATGGATATTTTTCTGCCGCGCATGTCCGGCATCGAATGCACCGCCCGGCTCAAGGAACTGCTGCCGAAAATCCAGATCCTAATCCTGACGGCGGTGGAGGATGACGAGCTGGTGTTCATGGCGCTGCAGGCCGGGGCGGACGGCTATCTGTTGAAACGCACCAAGCCGGCGGACCTGCAGTCGGCACTCTTGGAAGTGCTGCGCGGCGGCGCGCCCATGACGAGCGAAGTAGCCCGGCGCGTCGTGGAATCGTTCCGCGCCGCCATCAAGTCGCCCAAGCCTTCCGTCCACCTGAGCGCGCGCGAGGAGGAGGTCCTGATCCTCCTCTCCAAGGGCTATGCCAACAAGGAAATTGCCGATCAATTGTCCATCAGTGTGGAAACCGTGGGCAGCCACTTGAAACACATTTACGAAAAGATGCACGTCCGTTCCCGCGCCGAGGCCGTCGCGCGTTACATGACCGACAAACCATGACCGTCAATGGCCCAAACTGAACAGCTGATTGCCGGATGAATCCAGGAAACCCTCGCCCCCATCCGGGCCCGCCTGCAGCGATGGCATTTCGTTCTTCCGTCCCCACCCTTCTCCCATTTAAATTGCATCAAAGCCGTTCTTGACGACAGTGACTTCGATGAGCCAGAAACCAAAGCCCCAATCACCGCAGCGAGGAACGGCGACCGCGGCGCCCCGGGTCAAACATGGCTGGCTGCCCGCCCTGCTCCTGGTCCTGGCCGTGTTTGTCGCCTACCTGCCCGCGTGGAATGGAAAGCCGGTCTGGGATGACGACGCGCACCTGACGAGGCCGGAATTGCGTTCGGCGGCCGGACTGGCCCGCATCTGGATCGAGCCGGGCGCAACGCAGCAATATTATCCCCTGGTTCACAGCGTTTTCTGGCTGGAGCACCGGCTCTGGGGCGACGGGACGACGGGCTATCACCTGCTCAACATCCTGCTGCACGCCGGTTGCGTGCTGCTGCTGTTGAAAATCCTGCAGCGGCTGGAGGTGCCCGGAGCCTGGCTGGCGGCGGCCCTCTTCGCGCTGCACCCGGTGGAGGTGGAAACGGTGGCCTGGATCTCGGAACTCAAGAACACGCTCTCCGGAGTATGTGCTCTTGGCGCCGCGCTGGTTTACCTGGATTTTGACCGGAACCGGAAAGGAACGGCTTATGCCGGCGCGCTGGGCCTTTTCCTGCTGGGGTTGATGGCGAAAACGGTGATTGCGACCCTGCCAGCAGCCCTGCTGGTCGTGTTCTGGTGGCAGCGGGGAAGGTTGTCCTGGAAGCGGGATGGGCTGCCGCTGCTGCCTTTTTTTGCCGTCGGGATCGCGGCCGGGCTGTTCACCTCGTGGGTGGAGCGCACATTTGTCGGAGCGGACGGATCCGAATTCAATTTCACCTTGATCGAACGCTGCCTGATCGCCGGCCGGGCATTCTGGTTCTATCTGGGAAAACTCTTCTGGCCGGAGCATCTGGTCTTCGTCTATCCGCGCTGGCATGTCAGCCAGGCGGTCTGGTGGCAATACCTGTTCCCCGCCGCGGCCCTGCTGTTGCTCGCGGGGTGCTGGTGGTGGCGGCGCCGATCGCGCGGCCTCCTCGCGGCCCTGCTCTTCTTCGCCGGGACGCTGTTTCCAGCGCTGGGGTTTTTCAATGTTTATCCGTTCCGGTATTCGTTTGTGGCCGATCATTTCCAGTATCTGGCCGGCATCGGACCGCTGGTCCTGGCCGCCGCCGGAATGATCTGGGCCGCCGGCCAGCTGGGAAGCCGCCGGCCATTCCTGCGGCTGGTTCCCGGCGGCGTGGCGCTGGCAACCCTCGGCGTGCTGACGTGGCAGCAGTGCGCCATGTATGCGAACAGCGAAACCCTGTGGCGGACGACCCTGGCCAGGAATCCCGACAGCTTCATGGCCCATCTTGACCTGGGCATCCTGCTCGCCGAAAAGGGGAGCGTGGACGAAGCCATCGCCCAGTTCCAATCGACCCTGGAAATCAAACCGGATTACGCCAAAGCCCGCAACAACCTCGGCCTCGCCCTGCTGCAAAAGGGGAGCGTGGACGGAGCGATCGCCCAGTTCCAAAAGGCCGTCGAAAGCAACCCCGACTATGCCGAAGCCTGGTACAACCTCGGCAACGCCCTGGCTCAAAAGGGCAGCGCGGACGAAGCGATCGCTCATTACCAGAAGGCGCTGCAAATCAAACCCCATTATGCCGAAGCCTGCTACAACCTTGGCAACACCCTGATCCAGCGGGGAAGGCTGGACGAAGCCATTGCCCAGTATGAGGCGGCGCTGCAAATCAAGCCCGATTACGCCGAAGCGCACAATAACCTCGGCAAAACCCTTTTCCAAAAAGGCAACTTGGACGAAGCGATCCTTCATTACCGGCAGGCGCTGCAAATCAAACCCGACCATGCAAACGCCAATTACAATCTGGGCCTGGCGCTGCTCCGGAAAGGCAGCGTGGGTGAAGCAATCGCCTGTCTCCAGAAGGCACTACAGATCAAGCCCGGCTTCCCCGAGGCCCAGAATGACCTGGCCTGGGTCCTGGCGACTTCTCCATCGGCCGCGGTACGCAACGGCAACCAGGCGGTGGAACTGGCCCGGCAGGCGAATCAGCTCGCTGGCGGCAACAACCCGGTCTTTCTGCGCACGCTGGCAGCCGCCTTGGCCGAAGCCGGACGGTTTGACGAAGCCAAAAGAACGGCCGAAAAAGCATTGGCCTTGGCACCGGCGGCAGGACGCCCGGACCTGGCGACACCGCTGAGCGGCGAACTGAAACTCTACGCGGCGGGACTCCCCTTTCATGAGGAAAACAAATGAGCAAAAGGTAAGAAACGGAGAATAACGGTCTAATCCCCTCAATTCCGCAAACTGGCGCGATTCCACAGCATCCCGTATTTGGGGGATATTGTCTTCACGAGCTGCTGTGGTAGTGTTTTTCAAACAGCTTTTTAACCCAAAACATGAAGTATTGTTGTTTGTGAGTTCACTCCCAAACCGCGGATTTTAATCGGCGGAACCACCCCCATAACGTCAAAACCCAAACCCCCTATGAACAAATCCTTAAAACCCATCCTGAGCGTCGCCCTGCGCCGCCTGGCGCTGCTATTGACCGCCATCCTTACACCGCTGTTGGGATTCGTCCCGGTGAGCGCCCACGCCAACATCGTCGGTCCTTACACGGCAGACGCAAACACCCTTTTTCTTTTTCACTTTGACGAACCGGCCGGCAGTTCCGTCACCGCCAACGTGGGCCTCAAGGGGGGCAATTGCATCACCGCGACGAATATCATCGCGAATCCCGGTCTCGCCTTGCCGCCGACTTCAACGAACATGCTGGGGAAGCCATCATACCCGGGCTTCGGCAATTGTGTCAGCACCACCAACACGGTTGACCCTGCCCTGTACCCAACCATCGTCGGGCTGGTTGGCTATGACGGCAACAACAACGGAGTTTTCAACGCCGATATCAACGGCACCGCCAGCGCGGATGGCCTGCTCATGACCAATTTGAACATTGGCAACACGCTTGTCGCCCCCACGGGAAATTCGCCGTTTACCATTGAAGCCCTGGTGAACTGCGCCACCAATATCGGCGGCAGCATTAACCAGGAAATTCTTTGCACGGACAATGCCAATGGCACGCAGCGCGGATTTCAGTTCCGGATCAACAACAATGCCCAATTGGAGTTCAACTTCATCGGCGCCCCCACGTCCGGCTCCAAGACGGCGGTGATCCCGACGACCGGTCCCCATGCCTATTCGAGCAACGCCTGGTTTCACGTGGCCGTCACTTATGACGGCACCAATTTGCTGCTCTACTGGACCAAGCTCGACCCGAGCTCCACGGCCTGCAACCAGATCGGCGGACCCTTTGCCTGGAACAGCACGACCAATGGACGGACTTTTGCCCCCCTCATCATCGGCAATGAGAATCGCGGCGCTTCAACCGAAAACTTCAAGGGCCTGATTGACGAAGTTCGCATCAGCAGTGTTTGCCGCAGCCCCAGCCAGATGATGTTTGTCTCGCCGGCAGTGACCATTGTGAAGCATCCGTCCTCCCAGAGCATTGATTACCTGCAGCCGGTCATTTTCAGTGTTACCGCCTCCAGTACCACCCCGATGGGGTATCGCTGGCGTTATAACGGAACCCCCATTTCCGGCAACACGGCCACGAACAACTCCTATACGATTCCCTCCGTGGATGTAGGCAACGCCGGCGGTTATGATTGCGTCATCACCAACACCGCCGGCTTTTCTGCCACCAGCCATGTCGCCCAGCTCATCGTGGGCTGCGACAACTTCCTGGCCCATCGCTGGAGCTTTACCAGCGACACCACGGACAGCGTCGGCGGAGCCACGGGCACAAACATGGGCACCGCCACCGTGAGCGGCGGCGCGCTCGTGCTGGATGGCACCGCGGGCTGCTTCATGGAATTGCCGCATTTCCTGATCCATAATTCCAATTACACGGCCGTGACGTTCGAGTTCTGGGCCAATTACAACATCACCGCCAACAATAACAACCGCATCTTTGATTTCGGCAACACCAACTTCGTGAATGCCACCGTCCTGCCGCCGGAAAATTATCTGTACTTTTCGCCCCATGCAGGTGCGAACCATGTGCTGGGATTTGCGCCCACCACCCAGGAATCTCAAATTTCGGCCATTGCCGCCGGCGACCTGGACGGCCAAACCGCCATGTATGTCGCCTGTGTGATTGATCCGCCAAACAATGTCATGTCCATTTTCACCAATGGAGTTTTGGAAACCAATGTGACCCTTTCGACTTCAATGGATAGCATCATCGACGAAAAGTGCTGGATTGGCCGCTCGCTTTTCACCGCCGATTCCTATTTCAACGGCAGCATCGACGAGCTGCGCCTGTACAGCGGCGCGCTGGCTCCGGGCAGCATTTTCCAAAGCTTCTCCCAAGGCCCCGATGTTCCCCTGAACGCCGGACCGGTGGCCATCCTCATCCAGCCGTCCAACACCACCGCAGCGGTGGGATTCCAGGCATCGCTTTCCGCGGTGATCATCGGCCGGCAGCCGGTCAGCTACCAATGGCTTGAAAATGGCGTCCCCATCGCCGGCGCCACCAATGCCGCCTATACCTTTACTCCCACGCTCGGTCAAAGCGGCCATACCTTCCAGATTCTGGCCACCAATAGCATCAGCGGCACGAATTATAACGTCGCCTCCATCCCCGCCACGCTGACGGTTCGCGTGCCGCTCAACCTGACCTGGGCCGGCACCGGCGGGAACTGGGACATCACCAGCCTGGACTGGACGACCAACGCCAATGTCTCTCAAAGAGCTTACATCGAGGGGGACAACGTCACCTTTGACAATCTGGGCGCGGCCCAATCGACCGTCAATCTGACCCAGACGCTTCATCCTTCCTCGATGACGGTATCCGGCAGCACGTCGTACACCCTCAACGGCGGCGGGGCCATCGCCGGTTTCACCTCCTTGACCAAGAGCGGCTCCGGCACGCTAATCCTCGACACCCTTAACGCCTACACCGGCTCGACCACCGTCAGCGGCGGCACGCTCCAGATTGGCGACGGCACCACCACCGGCCGGATCGGCAGCGGCCCGGTGACCAACAACGCCGTCATCGCGGTCAACCCCGGAGCCTCCGGCAGCGTCACCCTCACCAACACCATCGCCGGCAGTGGCTATCTGACGATGAACGGCAATTCCAGCGGCGGCCTGATCCTTTCCGCCAGCAACAGCTACGCCGGCGGCACCACCATTTCGTCCGGCACGCTGCATGCGCGGAATGCCATGGCCCTGGGCACCGGCAGCACGGTCGTGAGCGCCAGCGGGGCGGAGTTGTTCGTGGATGCCAACGTGGACCTCAATCCCGAGCCGTTGACGCTCAATGGCTCGGGCATCACCAGTGATGGCGCGCTGCACAAGGGCGGCGCAGGCCTCACCACCCTCGGCGGAACCGTCGCCCTCGGCTCGGACACCACCATCAATGTCGACAACGGATCGACGTTGAACCTGACGAATCCCTCCGGCATCAATGGTATTGCCGCCAATGCCAATCTCACCCTGGCTGGAAGCGGCATCGCCAATGTCACCGGCCCGGTGGCCCTCGGCACCGGCGGAATCACCGTCAATGGCAGCACCTGGACGCTGGCCAACCCGGTCAACAACTATGCCGGAAAAACCTTCCTCTACGGCGGCCGGTTGATTGTCAGCGCCGCCGCGGGGCTCGGCTCGGCCCCGGGTTCGTTCACCGCCGACCAGATCACCATGGGCAACGGCAACACCGGCGGCACGCTCGGAACCTATACCAGTTTCGCCCTCAATGACGGCCTGCGCGGCATCAGCATCAGCACCACCCTCCCCAGCGCCGTCGGATTCTTTGTCGGCAGCAACGCCGTCCTGACGATCTCCAATTCCATCTCCGGCGTGGGCGGAATCACCAAGAGCGGCAACGGCACGCTGGTGCTCAACGGCGACAACAGCGGCCTGATCGGCACGCTCAACATCGACACCGCCTCGACCTTCACCAATGACGGGGTGGTCCGAATCGCCGCGCCGAACGCGCTCACCGCCAATGTCACCATGATCACGATCAGCAATAATAACAGCGGCACTTCAACGCTGCAGCTGGACGGTTCAGCCGGCGCCTTGAACATCTCGCCCGTCATCCTGCAGTGGAGCGGGCGTAACAGCACCGTGCCCGCGATTGAAAATGTGATTGGCAACAACACCTTCTCCGTGGGCGCCGTTTGCACCTGGAACGGCGGCGGCGGCACCTACCAGATTCAATCGGACGCCGGCACCCTGACCTTGCCGACCGACATCCCCGGCTCGGCCCCGGCGGGATTCCGCAGCCTGGTCTTCTCGGGCAGCGGCAACATTCTGATGTCCGGAGCGGTGCGCGATGGCGATGGCGGTGCCAATAATTGCACCAACAGCATCATCAAAACCGGCAGCGGCATCCTGACGCTGGTGGCGGCCAACAGCAACACCGGCACCAATTATGTCGGCGACGGCGCCATGCTGGTCGACGGCTCCACCGGCACCAACAGCCTGACGGTGGGCGGCGGCAAGCTGGGAGGCATCGGCACGGTCAACGGCCCGACGATCGTCGGCTTTGGCGGCACGCTGTCGCCGGGTGACCTGGCGATCGGCACGCTGACCATCAACAACAATCTGACGTTCGCCGGCGGCAACCTGCTGGCTCTCGTCAACAAGTCATTGTCGCCGTCCAGCAGCAACAACCTGGCTGCCGTGAGCGGCACGGTGACCAACAGCGGCGCCGGCGCGATCATCGTGACGAACCTCGGCCCGGCCCTGGCGCTGGGCAACAGCTTCAAGCTGTTCAGCCAGCCGGTCCTCAATGGCGGCACGATGGGGGTCGTCGGCTGCGGCGTTGCCTGGAACAATCACCTGGCCGTGGACGGCACCATTTCCGTGGCCGCCCTCACGCTCCCGCAACCGGTCATCACGACGGTCTCGTTGAACGGAACGAGCCTGGTGCTCACCGGCAACAACGGTTACACCAGCGGCGGGTATTACGTCCTCTCGACCACCAACCTGGCCGTGCCGCGGGCGAACTGGACCCGCGTGTCCACCAACGTCTTCGGCGGCGCCAGTTTCAGCGTCACCAACACGGTCGCGCCCGGCGCGCCGGAGAGTTTCTTCACCATCCAACTGCAGTAATACAAAACTTGTGTCAAAATTGAAGTTCAAGATCGGTCATACTGGGGAAACACCGGGCGGTCGGGTTGCCGCCCGGTGTGGCCGGCCCGGCGGCGCCTTCACGCTCATCGAATTGCTGGTGGTCATCGCCATCATCGCCATCCTGGCGGCGATGCTGTTGCCGGCGCTGGCTGCGGCCAAGGAAAAGGGCAAGCGCGCCCTGTGCACGGGCAACTTGAGGCAAATTGGCATTGCCTGCACGCTGTACGCAAACGACAACAGTGATATCATCCCCATGGCTGCCTATAACAGCGGCTGGGGCCGCCAAAACCCGTTTCAATTGGACGCTTCCTTGTTATCAGAGGCAACGGAACTGGGATTCACCACCAATACAACCGATGCGGCAGGCTCATCCATGTCACCCGGGGTCTGGACCTGCCCCAACCGCCCGTCATTGCCGGCCGCGGATTTGACGGCATCCCCGCCCACCTGGGCCATCGGCTACCAGTTTTATGGCCATGTCACCAATTGGTATTACTCCGGCCTCGCCTTTCCTTCCTCGAGCCCGTTCAAGACCTCAAGCTCCAGGGCAACCTGGATGCTGGCCGCCGATATGGTCACCCACTTCACTTACCTCACTGACCCCCCTGGATGGGGTGACCCAAAAGTTCCCCTGAATAATGGCTTGACCAGCCTCCCCGCACACATGCGGAGCGGCATGATACCGGCCGGCGCCAATGAGGTTTTCGTTGATGGCTCCTCTACGTGGATCAAAAGCGGCAACCTGTTAAATCTCTATACCGGTGGAGCGCGCGATTTATATTTCTATCAGGACGACTTGGGGGTCCTGGGGAAGTTTATCGGATCCATTCCCAAGGGTCCCCAATAAATGATGCACCAATAGCTTGGCTGACGCCCCCCAACTTCCAGTCGCGAGTTGAGACCAGCCGTTCTTGAGCGCGGCAAATTCCATGCATCACCTCCCGTTCAAGTCAACCGCGCTCGCGACTTTGCGGGTTTTGCTTTTGCTGACCGGTGCCGTCAGCCTGGCCCGGGCCGGCAACACCCTTCAGCCTTACACCCCGGATGCCGCCACGCTGCATCTCTGGCACCTGGATGAATCCGCCGCGCCCGGCGTGGACGCCGTCCCGGGTGGCACCAACCTCACCGCGCTGGCCGGCGGCGCCACGCTCGGCAACGCCTCCTTCCCCGGCTTCGGCTCGGCTTTGAGCACGCGGGACGGCGGCCAGACGGGCACTTCCGCCGGCAGCAAGGACGCCGTCCTCTCTGCCCTGCCGCTGGCCAATGGCACCGCCGATAATGTCGCCCTGGCCCTGGCCAATGCCACCAATGGCGCCTTCACCTTCGAGGCCATTGTGCGCATTGATTTCAATCCGGCCCTCAATCTCGGCGCCGCCGGCACCGGCCGGAACAGCGGCATGCAAATCATCTGCGGCGAGGGCGACACCGACCCGGAGCGCGTGTTTCAGTTCCGGCTCGATCCGGTAGGGTACGGCAGCGGGGACACCACCGTGCCGCGCCTGGAATTCATCAACCTCCATCAAAACGCCGGCATCCAGAGCCTCATCGAGCCCATCCCCACCAACGGGCCGGACGCCATCGTCTCCAACCGATGGTATCACGTGGCCGTGGCCTACAGCGGCGACGAAGCTACCCTCGACAACATCAAGTTCTACTGGACGCTCCTGGACACCAACCGCACCAGCGCCAATCTCATCGCCAAGGACATCATGTTCTACGACCTGCCGGCAGGGGCGGCGTGCGATTTTACCATTGGCAACGAAGGCCGGGCCACCGGCGGGTCCTCGGACAATTTCATCGGCCTGATCGCCGAGGTGCGTCTCAGCAGCGTGGCCCGCGGGCCGCTGGATTTTTATTTCAACGACGATTCCGACGGCGATGGACTGCCGGATTCCTGGGAGATCACCTATTTCACCAACATCACCGCCTACGGCGCGGCGGATGACCCCGATGGCGACGGTTTCTCGAACCTGCAGGAATTCGAGGGCGGCTCCAACCCGATGCTCGCCGCGTCCACGCCCTACGACACGGATGCGGACGGCCTGCTGGATTTCTGGGAAGAATATTACTTCGGCACGCTCGCCGAGGGGGCGGCGGATGATCCCGATGGCGACGGCTTCACGAATTTGCAGGAGTACAACGCCGGCACGGACCCGACCGACGCGGCATCGACGCCCGACGACACGGACGCCGACGGGTTGCCGGACGCGTGGGAGCTGCAGTATTTCGGCACGCTGAGCTACGGGCCGGCCGATGATCCGGACGGCGACGGCTTCACGAACCTGCAGGAATACCAGGCCGGCACGAATCCCGCCGATGCCGGCTCCTCGCCGCCGCCGCCGCCGCTGCCGAAAACCACGTTCATCCCCATTGAGGATGGCAATCCGAATACCAGCGAGTACGGCTATGCGGGGGCGTCGGCCATCAATGCGGTGGCGTTCATCTGCTCCGGGCTGATGACGGTGGGCAACCAGCAGTTCATGACCTATTATTACCGCAACGCGACGGATTCCAGCGACACCAACAACAACCGGATCGCCGTGGCGCGGCGCAGTCTGGGCACGAACCTCTGGGAAATCTTCCACATCCCCTATACCGCCAACGACATCACGGACGGGCACGACGTGATCAGCTCGGGAATAGATGGCGATGGTTACCTGCACATCTCCTGGGGCATGCATGGCAATTCCTTTCTTTATGCCCGGACCACGACGCCGGTCACGGGGGGCCAGCCGGTGGTTTTCGGGTCGCCAACAACCATGACCGGCGGCGAGAACAACGTCACCTATCCGCAGTTTCTCACGCTGCCCAACGGCGACCTGCTCTTCATCTTTCGCGAAGGCTCATCCGGCGCCGGCGACACCTTCATCAACCGCTACAACCGCGCGACACAGACCTGGACGAACCAGCAGTACAACGCCGGCCAGCAGCCCTTCGTCAAAGGCACCTGGCCGACCAGTTACAACTGCTACCCGAACCTGCCGTGCCTGGATGCGGCGGGAAATCTGTTCTTCATCTGGGTCTGGCGAGCCACGCCCGCCTATGAGTCCAACCACGATTTCAGCTACGCCCGATCCACCAACGGCGGGTTGACCTGGCTGCGTTTTGACGGGACGCCCTATGCGCTGCCGATTTCCGCGAGCGGAGAAAATGGCGACACCAACACGACGGCGGAGCGCCTGCTGAGCATTCCGCAAAACTCCAGCCTGATCAACCAGGCGGGCATGTGCCTGGACGCCAACGGCCAGCCGGTCGTGGCCACGTGGTGGGCGCCGGGCACGCCCACGAACAATTTTCGCCGCCAGTACATGGTCATCTTCCGCTCCACCAACGGCTGGGCGGTCCGCCAGGTTTCCAATCGCACCAATGATCCGGCCGGCACGATGTTCCTCGATGGCAATGTCCGGGACCTGGGCCGACCGGTGGTCGTCACCGACAAGCAGGACCGCATCATCGTGCTGTACCGTGACAACGCGGGCAACAACGGGTTGACCATCGTGGCGTCCTTGCCGCGATCGATGGACCCCGACCGGCTGCAGTGGACGACGTTTGATCTCACCGCCGCCAATCTGGGCAACTACGAGCCGGTGATTGACCTGGCGCGCTGGCCGCGCGACAACGTGATGGACATCCTCTATCAGCCCAGCAGCGGCCTGGGCTACACGCCGCCGGCCAACAACGCCTCGCCCATCGGCGTGCTGGAGTGGAACGCCGCCGCCTGGTTCAACCATGCACCGGTGCTGCAGGCCGCCTTGACCAATCTGAATCACGACGTCGTGCTCTCCTGGAATTCGCAGCCCGGCTGGGGCTATCAGGTCCAGTGGAGCACCAACCTCCTGAACTGGAACCTGGCCGCCACTTTGAATGATACCAATGGGCTGCTGTCATCGTCCTATATCCAAATCAACGGCGCCGCCGGATCACAGCGGTTCTGGCGGCTGCAAACCAAAGAGGGAGGGTTTTAAAATTCCTTGATGAAACATCTCACATTCAATGGTAGGGCGCGTCACTCCGTGCGCGCCGCCGGCCGGCAGTGCTTTGCCCGTCCATTTGCTTTTCCATTGGACGTTCGATGTTCGACGTTCGATGTTCGATGTTTCTTCCTTTTTGTGCTGCTAACCCTCGCGCCCGTCCTCTTCGCCGCCCCGCCCCCCAGCTATCATCTGGCCTGGAGCGACGAATTCAACGGCGCCGCGCTCGATACCAACCAATGGGATTACTGGCTGGCGGGCCGCCGGCGCAACGCCGTCAACACCCCGGAGGCCGTCTCGTTCAACGGCTCCAACCTCGTCATCACCACCTATACCAGCAACCGGGTCCACTATTCCGCCTTCATCGCCACCGACCGGAAATTCCGGCCCCGTTACGGCTACTGGGAGGCGAGCATCAAATGGAGCGACACCAACGGCATCTGGTCGGCCTTCTGGATGCAATCGCCCACCATGGGCGCGAACCACGACGACCCGCAGGCTTCCGGCTCGGAAATTGACATCGCGGAACACCGTTACATGGACGGCAAATCCAACAACATCGCCGGTCAAGTCCAGGTGAACCTGCACTGGAACGGCTACGGTGCAGGGGCCAAAAGCTGCGGCAGCGGCAACGCCGGCAACGGCCTGGCCACCGGCTTCCACACCTACGGCTTTTTGTGGACGACCAACGCCTATGAATTCCAGATCGACGGCGCGCCGGTTTATCACGGCGGCGCCGCGCCGGTCTCGCAAAGCCCCGAGTGGGTGATCCTCGGCAGCGAAGTGGATGACACCTCGACGACCTGGGCGGGTTTCATTCCGGCCGGCGGTTACGGTGACCCCGGAACCAGCGCGGCGAAGCTGACCGTGGATTACATCCGGTATTATGCGCCGGACGCGGAGGTTCCGGACAAGATCCCGGCAAACCCAACCCCAACGAGACAACCATGAAATTCAACGCACCATGGGCGAAGCGCCTGCTTTTTGTGGCGTTCCTGCTGGGCCCACGGTTCCTGCCGGCCCAAACCCTGGAGTTCACCAATGGCATACAAAGCTATGCGGTTTTGTCCGGCGCAACAGTCAACCTGAGCGGCCATTGCGAGTTGCATGTCACCGCCGCCAGCGCTCCGATACCGGGGAGCGTGATCAATCTGAATTCATCCGACGCCTGGTTCTTCCTGGACAACATTCTGCCGGCAACCGTGGTTTCCAGCTACCTGGGACAGATCACGGTGAACGGGGCGGCGGCAGTGGCAGACGGCAATGTGCGCGTGGTAGAATACGCCATGGGGACGGTGGTCATCGCGCAGCCGCCCGGCTACCAGCCGCTCCAAGTCTTCACCGGCAGCCAGTTTACCGGCACCTCCCTGCCGTTGGGGCTTTATACCTATTACACCAGCGCCAATCTGGGCGGGCTGAACAATGCCATCGCCTCCTTCAAGTTGAAGCGCGGTTACATGGCCACCTTTGCCCAACAGGCGGATGGCAGCGGCACCAGCCGGGTGTATGTCGCCCAGGACGGCGACCTCGAAGTGGGGGTGCTTCCCGCCGGCCTCTATAATTCGGTCGGCTTCATCCGGGTTTTCCCCTGGCGCTGGACGGGCAAGAAAGGCTGGTCCGGCGCGGTCCAGCCGCTGGTCAATCCGTTATGGAGCTATGACTGGGACAATGCCACGACCTCCACGCGGAACACGGAATATGTTCCGATGCGGCACGATGCCAATTGGGATGCCTACGCAAACATCAACAGCAAACAGGATTCCACGCATGCGCTCGGGTTCAACGAGCCGGATTCAGCCAGTCAGGCCAACATGACGGTCGCCCAGGCCATTGCCGCCTGGCCGAACCTGATGGCCTCGGGCTTGCGCCTGGGTTCGCCGGCTACCACCGACGGCGGACTGTCCTGGCTGTACAGCTTCATCGACCAGGCGGATGCGCTCGGATACCGGGTGGATTATGTTACAATCCATTTCTACCGGTGCGGGTACACCGCCACCCAGCTGCACGACTTTCTGTGGAGCATCCACGTCCGCACCCATCGCCCGGTCTGGGTGACGGAATTCAACAATGGCGCCACCTGGACCACCTGCGCCGTGCCGACGCTGGACCAGAACGCCACCGCCATCGCCGGATTTATCAGCATGATGGACAGCGCACCGTTCGTGGAGCGCTATGCGATTTACAACTGGGTCGGGGACACCCGGGCCATAGTGGACGGCAACGGCCTGCTGACCCCGGCGGGGACGAACTATCTCAACGAATCCTCGCCCAAGGGTTATGTCCAGGATTTCCCGGCCGGGGTCGGCTCCGACGCGAATTATCTTTTTGACGGCGATGCGCGGGACCGCACCGGCGGCGGCAACGATGCCATGCTGGTGGGGGCCCCGGCCTTCACCGCCGGCCAATCCGGCCAGGCGTTGCAACTGGACGGCGCTCACGACTATGTCCAGCTGCCCGCCAACGTGGGCCACAGCACCAACTTCACCTTCGCCGCCTGGGTAAACTGGGGCGGCGGGGCAAACTGGCAGCGCATCTTCGACCTCGGCGCCGATACCAGCCAGTATTTGTTCCTGACCCCCAGCTCCGGCAGCGGCACCCTGCGCTTTGTCATCAGCACGAACGGAAATGCCGGCGAACAGCGCCTCGAAAGCAGCCCGCTGACACCCGGCGTCTGGACGCACGTGGCCGTCACCATCAACGGCACCACCGGCAAGCTGTATGTCAACGGCGTGCCGGTGGCGACCAACAGCAGCCTGACCCTCAACCCCGCCGCGGTGATGACCAAATACAATTATCTCGGCGAAAGCCAGTTCCCCGGCGACCCGCTCCTGGCCGGACAATTGGACGGGGTTTTCTTCGCCGGCTATGCCCTGACCGACGCCCAGGTGGCGGCCCTGCCGGCCGCCAGCCCGCCGCAGTTCACGGGCGACCCGGTCGTCAAACCGGACGCGTACCTGAACCAGACTTACAGCGACTCGCTGGCCGGCAACGCGACCAACCCCGGCGGCGGCCTTCTGGCCTTCAGCAAGGTGGACGGCCCGGCGTGGCTGACGGTGGCGGCCAATGGCGGATTGAGCGGCATCCCGGGCGTGAGCAACCTGGGAACGAACATTTTTTCCGTCCGCGTGGTCAACCCCGGTGGTGCGGAGGCCGTCACGAGGCTGACCATCGCCGTGAAATCGCTCACCCCGCAACCCGCAAATCCCGGCTTCGAGCTGCCGGCCACGGCCAGCTACGTTTATAATCCAAACGGCGGGTCATGGACGTTCAGCGGCTCGCCCGGCAATGGTTCCGGGGTCACCGTCAATAACAGCGGGTTCACGGGCGGCAACGCGTTGGCGCCCGAGGGAGTGCAGGTCGCATTTATCCAGGTCAACGGCACGATTTCACAGGCCATCTCCGGATTTGTTCCCGGCACCAACTACACGGTGAGCTTCCTGGCCTCGCAGCGGCAGAACAAGGGCGGCGGCCAGTCGGGCGAAACGTTCAATGTCACCCTGGACGGCGCCGTCATCGGCCGTTTCGCCCCGCCGCAATCCGGGACCAGCTACCTGCCCTACTCGACCAACTTCATCGCCACCGCGACGACCCACACGCTGGCGTTTGTCGGCACCGACCTGTTCACCGGCGACAACACTGTGTTTCTGGACAACGTCGCCATCGTGCTGAGTTCCGACCTGCCGGCCACGCCCACGGGTTTGACCGCCACGCCGGCCAAAGGCCAGGTCAGCCTGAGCTGGACGGCTTCGCCCGGCGCACTGGGCTACAAGGTCAAGCGCGCCACGGCCAGCGGCGGACCGTACACCCCGATCGCCAGCCCGGCCGCCACAAGTTACGTCGACGCCGGACTGGTGGATTACATGACGTGCTATTACGTGGTTTCCGCCACCAACAATGCCGGCGAGAGCGCCGGCTCGGCGGAAGTCAGCGCCACGCCGGCGATCATCCCCGGCAATTTCGGGTTCGAGACGCCCGTCACCGCCGCCTACGTCTACAATCCAAGCGGCGGTTCCTGGACGTTCAGCACCGGCACCGGCTCGGGTTCCGGCGTGGCGGCCAACGGCAGCGGATTCACCGCCGGCAACGCCGCGGCCCCGCAAGGGGTGCAGGTCGCGTTCCTGCAAACGACCGGCATCATCTCCCAGGCGATTTCCGGATTCATCCCCGGCAGAACCTACACGGTGAAATACCTGGCGTCCCAGCGGCAAAACAAATCCGGCGGACAGGCAGGGCAGATCTTCATGGTGAAAATCGACAGCACCAGCCTCGGCACGGTTTATCCCAGCCAGGCGGTGGCCAGCTACGTGGAGTATACGAATAACTTCACCGCCACCGCCGCGACGCACACGCTGGCGTTTGTGGGCACCGACCTGTTTGGCGGCGACAACACCGTTCTCCTCGACAACGTCCGCATCACCGTGCCGCCGCCATCCGGCGCGCCGGCGGACCTGACCGCGGCGGCGGGCGACGGGCAGGTCGCGCTGAACTGGCAGACCACCGCGGCAGCCACCAGCTACAAGGTGAAACGGTCCACGGCCGACGGTGGACCTTACACCACGCTGGCGACGGGGGTGACAACGACCAATTTTCTGGACGTGAACGTGCTCGACGGCACGGCCTACTACTTTGTGGTCAGCGCGGTGAACGCCAGCGGCGAAAGCGGAAACTCGGTCCAGGTCACCGCACATCCGGCTTCAACCGCCCCACTGCAGGCCGACTTCGCCATGAACGGCAATCAACTCGGGATCACCTGGCCGCCGGACCACACCGGCTGGCGCCTGCAGGTGCAGACCAATCCGCCGGACACCGGCCTGGGAACCAACTGGATCACCGTTCCGGGCTCGATTGGCACAAACGGCTATTCCGTGCCGGTCGATCAAAATGGCGGAAGTATATTTTATCGGCTGATTTATCCATGAACGCACAACCAATGCTCAAACGCGCGCAGGTTCTTGCGGATGCGGAGCGCGGCTGTCTCAGCCGCAGCACGTTCGAACCTCCAAAGATCCAAGGTGCTTCATGCACTCATTCAGTAATCCAGGCTGCTGCGGGTGGGACACCCGCGCTCCAGTTCATTTTCACCATCATTTAATGTGAACACACGAAATCAATTGTCTGGCCGGCGGTTTTTCGTCCTCTTGCCGCTGCTCGTCACCGTCACCCTCCGGGCCGCCACGGCGCCCTCCGGCCTGCTGTGCCAGCTGCTGGAGCACCCGGAGGAAACGGTTATCACGGCGCGCGCGCCGGATTTCGGCTGGAGTTACAACCCCTCGTTCCGCAACGACGCCCAGCAAGGCTACCGGATCCTGGTTGCCTCCAGCCAACCGCTCGCCGACCAGGGCAGCGGCGATCTCTGGGATTCCGGCCTCGTCACGAGCGCCGCTTCGATCAACGTCCCTTACGCCGGTCCGGCGTTGCAGGCGAGCACGGACTATTACTGGCGCGTGCAGACGCAGGACAGCACCGGCCAGCTCAGCCCGCTGTCGAGCTCCCAGCACTTTCGCACCGACAGCCAGCTCGCCACTCCGCCCATCCTGCCGCCGACCACCAACGGCCTCAAATGGGTCTGGTACCCGGAAACGGCGCTCGCGAACACGGCGCGGTTCTTCCGCAAGACATTCGTCATCCCGGCGAGTCCGGGCGTGGCCGGCGCGCAATTCCTCCTAACCGCCGACGACCAGTTCACCCTGTACGTCAATGGCATTCTGGCCGGCAATTCCACGAACTGGAAACAATTCAGCCTCATCCCGCTCGGCGGTTTGCTCCAGCCGGGCGCCAACACGCTGGCCATCATGGTCACCAATATCAGTTCCGGCGCCGGGCTCACCGGCAAGCTGCAGTATCTCGGGACCGATGGCAGCACCAACATGGTCTTCATTGACGATACCTGGCTGGCCAGTCAGACGGGCCCGACGGGCTGGAACCAAGCCGGCTTCGACGATTCCACCTGGACCACGGCCAGCCTGCTCGGCAACTACGGCATCAGTCCCTGGAACACCACCGCCACCCTGCCCTTGGGCGGCGTGATCTATCAGTCCTCCACCAACGCCTGGGCCAATCGCTATCCGCTGCGCTTCGTGCCGGCCGCACCGGTCCAGGTCGTCAACACCGCGCCGAAACGCTGGTTCATCGATTTTGGCCAGGACGCCTTCGGCTACGCCACCGTCCATTTGAACGGCGCGTATAGCGGCACCAACGTCCAAGCGCGGTTCGGTGAAATGGCCGTCGGCACGGCCGTCAACACCGCCCCCAGTGGGACGGTGCGCTACGGCGTCAACACTTTCACCCTGCAAAGCGGCGACGTGATCTATCCGGTTCGCCCGCCGTCCAACAGCGGCCAGACCATCAGCCCGCCGGCCGCCTTTGGCGTGGTCCTGCCGTTCCGCTACCTGGAACTGACCAATTGGCCGGGAACCCTGACCGCCACCGATATCGTACAGCAGCGGCTCGAATACGAATTCAACCCCAACGCCGCGACCTTCGACAGTTCGAGCCCGGCCTTGAACCAGGTCTGGGCGCTGTGCCGGAATTCCATGCAGTTCCTCAGCTTCGACGGGGTTTACGTGGACGGTGACCGCGAGCGCAAGCCCTACGAGGCGGACGCCTACCTCCAGCAACTCGGCCACTACGCCGTGGACCGCGAATTCACCATGGCGCGCTACAGCCAGGAATATCTCCTGCTCAATCCCACCTGGCCGTTCGAGTGGAAATTTCATTCGATCCTGCTGGCCGGGGCGGATTACCAGCAGACCGGCAACCCCGACCTGCTCTTTGCCCATTACGACGCGCTCAAGGCGAAACTGTTCCTGGACCGCACCCGCGCCGACGGCCTCATCAAAGGGTTTCCCAACAACAATCAGAACGTCAACGACGACATCGTCGACTGGCCGGCGGCAGACCGGGACGGCTATGTGATCAGCAGCGGTTCCTACTCAAACTTCTACAGTTCCGTGGACAACGCCTTCTATTACCGCTGCCTCCAGATCATGACGGACGCCGCCACGCTGACGGGACACGCGAATGATGCCGCTGATTTTACGGCGCGGGCGAACCAGGTCTACGCGAGCTACAACTCGGTCCTGTGGAACCCCGCCACGCAGCGGTATCTGGATGGCGAAGGCACCGCTCATTCCGCCGCGCACGCCAGCTTCTTTCCCCTCGCCTTCGGCCTGGTGCCGGCCACCAACCAGGCCGCCGTGCTGGCGTTTCTGCACACCAAGGCCATGGTTCCCAGTGTCTACGGCGCGCAATATCTCCTGGAAGGATTGTTCCAGTGTGGTGATGCGGATTACGCGCTCGGGTTGATGACGACCAACAGCTCGCGCAGCTGGCTCAACATGCTCAGCCTGGGCTCCACCCTCACCACCGAGGCGTGGAGCTTCACTGACAAATCCAACGAAGACTGGAACCACGCCTGGGGCGCCGCCGCCGGCAACCTCATCCCGCGCTTCGTGCTCGGCCTGCGCCCGCTCGCTCCCGGCTACGGCCGGGTGCTCATCCAGCCGCAGCTCGGCCAGACCCTGTCCTATGCTGAGGGAACCGTCCCAACCATTCGCGGCCCGGTGTTCATCCAGGCAAACCGTGTTACCAACCAGTTCCAGCTCCTGCTCAACCTTCCCGGCAACGTCACCGCCACCGTCATATTGCCCGGCACCAACGCCACCGCGCTGGTGGACGGCAACGCCGTTGCCGGCACGGTTTCCAACGGCTGGCTCACCGTCACCAATGTCGGTTCCGGCCAGCATGCCATCTGGTCCAGCGTGACCAGCCAGCCGTCGTCGTCGATGCAGTACAGCAATTGGGCCAGCTCCTGGTTTGGCACGAACGCCACAAATCCCGCCATCGCCGGTCCGACGGCAAATCCTTATGGCGCCAGCCTGAACAATTATGAAAAATTTGTAGCTGGCCTCGACCCGACCGACCCACAATCGAAATTCACAATCAACGGGGCGGCTTATGTTAATTCACCGCCCGGATTGAGTGTCACCCTGTCCGGCGTCGCCGGCCGGGCCTACACGCTGATGCGCACCTTGAGCCTGTCTTCACCGGCGTGGGCGACGGTGGCCACCCACCCGGCTCTTGCTTTGGACCAGATGGTCACTTTGACCGACCCGCAGCCGTCATCGATCCAGGCCTTCTACCGCGTCTACGTGACAAAACCGTAAATGACACCAAGGATCATGAGCGCGTGCGAATTCTGGTCCGCCACGGTCGCATCCACCCATCGCCCCCGGTCGCCCTCTCCCCGCCCAAGCGGGGAGAAGCGAGGGAGAAAACGGGGGCAGCGCCAGAATGCGCCCGTCCGTCACCCCAACGGGGGATGGCGGTTTTCCATCCAGTGCAGCAGTATAAGTGGAGATCCATTGCGAACCGGATGCCGCACCAAGTGCGCCACCGCCGGCCAGGAATAGTTGGCGGACTTTTGTGACCCAGTTCGCATTGTAAATGGACCCATGACCAGAACTTGATCGGGCCTACGGATTGAAATGAAATTGAAATGGACGTCAACTGCCCGCCGCCGGGCGTGGGTTGCCATCGTCGCCATTCTGGCGGCGGCAATGGCGATCGCCGGTTGGCGCCATCGGTCTTCGCGGGCTGCCGGGCCTGATGAATCCCCTGCCCTGGCGGGAAAGGTCCCTGCGGCACTGGAGTTGTCGAGGCGGAAGGCGTTGTATCCCTCGTTCCACAAACATCCTTTCCTCGTCGCACACGAAAGCAGCGCTTTCGGCTGGACGGCTGAAGATGGCAAACAGCCCGACACCATCAAGCAGCTCGCCCACAATGAACTGGAATTCGAGCGCTTGGCGGAGGAAAGCACCCGCATTCTTCGCTGCCAGCTCGTCTATCATTACGAAACCGTTGACGTTCAGGTCGAACGCGCCCGGTTGACCGGCGAACCCCTGCAACAGCTTGCGCTGCCGGGACTGGACGGCCAGGAGATCCAGTTTGAAGTCACCCAGGCGGATTTGAGCCCCTCGGGCCATCAGGGCACGTTTACCGGCCGCGTGGCGGGCCGCCTGGACTCGACAGTGACCTTTGCCTTCAAAGGCGGCCGGGAGGCGTTCACCATCCTTTCCCCGTCCGATAAACTTTATCTCCAGGCCGACCCGCGCGAACCCGGCGAGCTTATCGTGAAAAGCATCGACCCGGCGACTTATGTCGTCGGCGTTTGTGGAACACAATGAAGAAACATTCAACATTCAACATTCAACGTCCAACACCGAACCGTATGCAGCGGCAGCTGACTTCGACGTTGAATGTTGGAGGTTGGACGTTGAAGGTTCCGCGAAATTTTGTGCTGGCGGCGACTTGTTTGGTTTCCGCCGCCGCCTGCGCCGCCAACGCCATCGAAGCCGATCTCGCCGCCGTGTACTCGCCCAGCTATGCGGCGAGCGTCGGCGGCGACGACAACGCGCAGGTGCTCATCGCCAACACCGTCGCCGGCAGCAATCAAATCCAAGACCAGGGCGGCACGGGCGCGCACATGCGTATCGCGGGCTTTTACATGGCCACCAACGATCTCATCAACGCCACCACCACCGGCGGCATGGTGGGCTGGCTGTCCGGCAATAATGCCAATGTCCAGGACGCGGTTGCCTTCGGCGCGGCGGTCGGGGCGGATCTCCTGGTTTACATCTGCCAGTACAGCGACTCCGCCTCCATCGCCGGCGTCTCGCAACAACCGGGCATGTATTCGGCCCTCAACCCCGGCGCGGTCTGGTCCGCCGTCTTTGCGCATGAGACCGGCGGCCACGCCTACGGCCGGTCGCACTCCGATGGCGTGCTGAATCCCAAAACCATCATGCTGCACAATTATTGCGGCGGCGGCGCGGCCCCGCCCTATTTTTACACGAACCCGAACATCTGGTTCAACGGCGTGCAGCTGATTGGCGACCCGAACAACAATTGCAGCATGGGAGCGCTCGTCAACGGGGGCGACAACTCATTGCCCAGCGCCCAGGCCGTGGCGGACCGCCGGGCGCGCGTGGTCGCCGGACCGAACTTGAACAGCGTCGTGTTGCACTGGTCCTTCACCAACGCACCCGGTTCCGCGCCGGCGGGGACCACCAATTTCGACCTGGTTTCCGGCGCCCCCGCCATCGTGCGCGGCAACGGCGCCGCCTACACCGGCACGGCGCTGCGGATCCCCGGCGGCACCACCGGCAACACGGCGGCTGATTCCATCGCCGCCTACATTGATCTGCCCAACGGCATTATTTCCTCGCAGACGAATCTCACGATCGAAATCTGGGCCACCCCGCTCTCGGTCCCGAGCTACGCGCGCATTTTTGATTTCGGCCGCACGGTCCAAGGTGGCGATGACGGCATCACCGGCGAATATACCGGGTTGCCCGGCACCCCGGCGCCCGGCGCCACGCAATCGTCGGATGACATCCTGCTGAGCGCCGCCGTCGGCACCGATATCACGAAGCAGCGGCTCGAGGCCAAGCTCAACGGCACCGCCACCACCCTGGACGCCAACCTGACCACCACGGCGGGCGTGCAGCATCACTACGCCATCACCTTCACGGACGGCATGGGCAGCTACGCCACCAACGGCGGCCGCTGGCAGTGGTACCGGGACGGCGACGCCGTCGCTTATCTCGACGTGAACTTTCATCCGGCCGACATCGAGGACGTGAACAACTGGCTGGGGCGATCGCTGTGGAGCACCGATGCCATGGCGAACAACGATTACGCCGAGGTGCGCCTCAGCAACGCGGCCTTGTCGCGCGGCGAAATCCTCGCGAATTATCTGCTCGGGCCGAATTACGTTCCGACCGCGACCGGCACGCTCACCAACAGCGACGCGAGCGGCGCCACCTCGTTCAATGCCGCCGGCCAGTGGAGCAACGGCGCCGCGCCCGCCGGCGGGAGCAGCTATGAGACGTTTGCCTGGCAACTGCGCACGCCCGCCACCGGCAGCGCCTATGCGTTCGGCGGCGATGCGCTGAAAATTTCGGGCGGCGCCCTGCTCTGGAAAGGCACGGCCGGCAGCACGATCACGGTCAACAACCTCATCCTCAACGGCGGACTGGTCGTGAATGCCGGTTCCGGCGTCTGCACGCTCGCGGGCAGCCTCGCGGCCACCACCAACGGCGGCAGCTTCAGCGGCGCGAACGGCGGCTTCATCCTCAGCGCCGGCCTCAGCGGCAGCGGCCCGCTGACCTTCCTGGCGAATGCCGCGACGCTTTCCGGCGCGAACGGGTCGTTCACCGGAAAACTGTTTGTCGGCAACGGGCAGCCCGGCGCGGTGGTCATTGATTCGCAGGCGCGGCTCGGCGCCAGCCCGGCCGCGTTCACCGCCGACCAGCTGACGCTCAATCGCGGCACACTGCAGACGACGGCGACCTTATCGCTCAACGACCCCAATCGCGGCATCCTGATCGCCGTGAGCGGCGGCATGTTCAATGTCGCATCCGGCACCACGCTCACGCTGGCCGGCACGCTGTCGAGCCCGGCCACGGCGGCAAACATCGTCGAGGGCTCGATCACCAAGACCGGCCTGGGCACCCTGGTTTTGAGCAGTCCCGGCAGCACGTTCAAAGGCACGCTCAATGTGGACACCGCCAGCACGGGCAGCAGCGACGGCATTGTGAGGGTCGCGAACAACCAGGTGCTGGCCAATGCCCATTCGCCGATTTTCATCCGCAACAACAACCTGGGCATTTCCATGCTGCAGCTGGACGGCTCGGCCGGAAACATCACCCTGCCGCAGGCGGTCGTGTTGAGCGGACGCACCCTCCCAACCACGGCGATCAAAAACCTGGCCGGCAGCAACGCCATCGCCGGCGGCATCACCCTCAATGTCGGCGGCAGCTATTACGTGATCCAATCGGACGGCGGGCAGCTGACCCTGGGCGGAATCCTTTCGGCCATCGCCACCGGCTCGCGGACCTTCACCTTCCAGGGAAGCAACAATCTGGCGATAACCGGGACCATTGCCGATGGCAGTGGCGTGGTCAGCGTGGCCAAGGCCGGCGGTGGCATTTTGACCCTGGCGGGGATCAACACCTACACCGGCACCACGGCTGCCAGCGCCGGCACGCTGCTGGTCAACGGCCGCATCGGCCCGGGTGCGGTAACCCTGGTCGCGGGCACCACCCTGGGCGGCGTGGGAACCATCACCAGTTCCATGACCATTCCCTCCGGCGTCACGCTGGCACCGGGGATTTCCGGCATTGGCACGCTCGCGTTTGGCAACAGCCTGACCCTCGCCGCCGGCAGCACGAACGTCATGGAGTTGAACAGGACCGCGCCGGCCAATGACCGGCTGAACGTCACGGGCACGTTGAATTATGGCGGCACCCTGGTGCTGACCAACCTGGACGGCCTGCTGGCAGCGGGTGACAGCTTCAAGCTGTTCAACGCCGGAGGCTATGCCGGCGCATTTGCCGGCCTGTCTCCGATCATCCCCGGCCCGGGGTTGATTTGGAATACCAATACGCTGACGACGGACGCTACGCTGCGCATCGCCGCCGCCGGGCCTGCGGCCATGAATGGCTTTGCCCCTTCCGGCAACGGTTTCCTGCTCAGCGTCACCAGCGGACCGCCCGGCTCGCCCTATCGGGTGCTCAGCTCCACCAACCTGATATTGCCGTTGACTAACTGGACGCCCATCTGGACCGATACATTCAACCTGAATGGTTCCGGGCTCTTCACCAACCCGGCCGGCCCGACCAATGCGCAGCAATTTTTCAACATCGTCGTGCCGTAAATCATTGGCACAATCATCGCAAAACGATAACAATGACGGCCGTCAATCATCCAAGTTATGAACGCATTTACAGGAAAACTCTATTCCATTGCCGCGCTGGGCCTGGTCAGTTCGTTTGCCTTTGCCGCCGGACCGGCAACGCCGCGTGAACGCCTCTCCCTGGATGCCGGCTGGCGCTTCATCAAGGGCGATCCCGGCGAGGTCACCAATCAGCTGGCCTATACCAACATCCAGAATTGGGTGGAGGCGTCCGGTGCGGAGTTCACCACCAACGCGGACCTGATCGCAAAGAAAAAACCCGAAGGCGATCCCGGCGGTGGCGACATTTCCTATGCGCAAAACAGCTTCAATGACAGCCAATGGCGACTGCTGAATCTGCCGCACGACTGGGGCATCGAAGGACCGTTCAAACAGGAACTTCCCGGCCAAACCGCCAAGCTGCCGTGGTCCGGCGTTGCCTGGTATCGCAAGCATCTGGAGATCCCCGCCTCGGATCAGGGCAAAAAAATCTATCTGGCCGTGGACGGGGCCATGGCCTATGCCACCGTCTGGCTCAACGGCCAGTTCGCCGGCGGCTGGCCTTACGGTTACGCGTCCTGGCAGGTGGATTTGACGCCCTACCTCAAATTCGGCGCGGACAACGTCATCGCCATCCGGCTCGATAATCCGCCGGAATCCTCGCGCTGGTATCCCGGCGGCGGCATCTACCGCAACGTGTGGCTCACCAAAGCCGGCCCCGTCCACGTGGCGCAGTGGGGCACTTACGTCACCACCCCCGAAGTCAACGCGAAGGCGGCCACGGGGCAGGTCCAGGTGAAGGTGAACAACGACAGCGACACGGATGCCACCGTAACGGTGAAAAATGAGATTTTCGAACTCAAGCCCGATGGCGCCCGGGGCAAATCCATTGCCACCCATACCCTGGAAGGGCTGGCCATTGCCCCGCGTCAGTCCCAAACCGGCATCGGCCGGTTCGCCATCGAAAATCCAAGACTGTGGAGCATCAAGCAACCGCAGCGCTACGTCGCTGTCACCACCCTCCTGCAAAACGGCAAGCCGGTGGACTGTTATGAAACCCCGTTCGGGATCCGCACCATTCAGTTCACCGCCGACAACGGCTTCCTGCTCAACGGGGAGCGCGTGCCGCTGAAGGGGGTCTGCGACCATCATGATCTTGGCGCGCTCGGCGCGGCCATCAACACCCGCGCGCTGGAACGCCAGATCCAGATCCTCAAGGAAATGGGCTGCAACGCCATCCGCACCAGCCACAACCCGCCCGCGCCGGAACTGCTCGACCTTTGCGACCGCCTCGGCATGCTGGTGATGGATGAATCCTTCGATTGCTGGAAACACGACAAGAAGAAGAACGATTACCATCTGCTGTTCGATGACTGGCATGAAAAAGACTGGCGCGCGGAACTTCGCCGCGACCGCAATCATCCCAGCATCATTATCTGGAGCATTGGCAACGAAATCGACGAGCAAGGCTCCCCGACGCAGCATTGGATGGCCGCGGAGCTGACCGCCATCGCCCATGAAGAGGATCCGACACGCCCGACGTCCGCCGCGTGCAACAAGATCCAGGCCGGTTACAACGGGTTCCAAAAGGACGTGGACGTTTTCGGTTATAACTACAAGCCGGCCGAGTACGGCAAGTTCCGCCAGGCCAATCCCAACCAGCCGTTGTACGGCAGCGAAACCGCCTCGTGCATCAGCTCCCGCGGCGAATATTTCTTTCCCGTCAGCACCAACAAGGACCAGGGGAAGGCGGACTTCCAGATGAGTTCGTACGACCTGTACGCGCCGCGCTGGGCCACAACGCCGGACGCCGAGTTCAAGGGCCAGGATGAGTTTCCCTTCGTGGCCGGCGAATTCGTCTGGACCGGCTTCGATTATCTCGGTGAACCGACGCCCTACGACAGCGACCAGAGCAATCTCATCAATTACTCCGACCCGGCCGAAAAGGTGCGCGCGGAAAAGGAACTGCAGGAAATCGGCAAGATCCGCTCACCCTCGCGCAGCTCCTATTTCGGGATCATTGACCTTGCCGGGTTCAGGAAAGACCGGTTCTACCTTTACCAGGCGCGCTGGCTTCCGCAGCTGCCCATGGCACACCTCCTCCCCCATTGGAACTGGCCGGACCGCGTCGGGCAAGTCACACCCGTCCACGTTTACACCTCCGGCGATTCCGCCGAACTGTTCCTGAATGGCAAATCGCTGGGGCTGAAGAAAAAGGGACCATACGAATACCGTTTGGTATGGAATGACGTGGTCTATCAACCCGGCGAACTCAAGGTGGTTGCTTACAAGAACGGCAAAAAATGGGCGACCGACGTCATGAAGACCACCGGCCCGGCGGCCAGACTCATCTTGTCGGCCGACCGCAATAAAATCCAAGCCGATGGCCGTGACCTTTCCTACATCACCGTCACCGTCACGGACAAAAATGGATTGCTGGTGCCGCGTTCGAAGAACCACATCAAGTTCGAGGTTGAAGGCCCGGGCGAAATCGTGGCCACGGACAACGGCAATGCGACGAGCTTTGAATCCTTTCAGGCGCCGGAGCGGAACGCCTTCAACGGCCTGGCGCTGGCCATCGTCCGCGCCAAACCCGGCGAATCCGGCACCATCAAACTGACCGCCACGGCAGACGGACTTGAAGCTGCGGCCATTCGCATCAAGAGCAGGTAGAGGGATGGGTCCGACTGAAGGGTTGCCAAAGCGCCAGAGGGCTGGCGCACTCCAAGACGCTGTCGCGCACACGGAAGTCATTGAAACATCCGAATGGTCTTGGACTGCGCCAGCCCTCTGCCGCTTTCCCTTTTGCAAACAGGAACTCGCGTTTCAACATCGTCAGAGCTGCCCTGCCAACGTCGTGTGGCAATTCTCTGGACAACGGATTTTTGCCCGCGCAAATTCCCGCCAATGAATCCTGCATTTTCCCGTCCCGCCATCCGGCTTCTTGCCCTGGCGACGGTCGTTTCCTGTTTCGGCGCCCTTGACGCCGTTGCCCGGATTGAAGCGCCCTTGGCCAGCCCCGATGGCCGCATCGCAGTCATTTTCCACCTCGATGCCAGCGGAGCGCCGCGTTATGCAATCCAACTGGAAGGCAAGCCCGCCCTCCAGGAATCGCGTCTCGGGCTGGTGCGCGACGACGCGGATTTTTCCAGAGGCCTGCAGCTGGTGTCGGCATCGGCAGCCGAGCGCGTGCGGGACAAATACGAAATTCTCACGGCCAAAAGGCGGTTGAATGACTACCGCGCAAACCGGAAGGCGTTTCACCTCCAAACCGCCGCCGGCCAGAAGCTGGACATCATCTTCCAGGTGTCCGATGACGGCGTGGCATTCCGCTACTGTTTTCCCGAAACCAACGCGGCGCTGCACCGGCTGACGGAGGAGGTGTCGTCGTTCCATTTCCTGCCGGAGACGCGCGCGTGGTTGCAGCCGATGGCCGTGGCCCATAGCGGCTGGTCGGAAGCCAATCCGTCGTATGAGGAATATTACCAGAAGGACATTCCCGTCGGCACGCCGTCAACGCTCGGCGCGGGCTGGGTTTATCCGGCCCTGTTCCGTTCCGGCGAAACCTGGCTGCTCGTCAGCGAAGGGTCGTTGCCGCGCAATTACTGCGGCACGCGGCTGCGTTCGGAATCGCCGGGCGGCGAATACTCCGTCGGCTTTGCCGATCCGCGCGAAATTTTCCCGGGCAGCCCGGCCAACCCCGAATCCCCGCTGCCGTGGCTCACGCCGTGGCGCCTCATTGTCATCGGCAGTTTGCCGGCCATCGCGGAATCCACGCTCGGCATCGATCTGGCCGACAAGCCGGTGTATCGCCCGACCGCCAAACCGGGAAAGGCATCGTGGAGCTGGCCGCTGCTCGGCGACAACCAGACCACCTATGACGTGCAAAAGCGTTTCATTGATTACGCCGCCGACATGGGCTGGCGCTATTGCCTCATCGACGCGCTGTGGGACAAGCAAATCGGCTACGACAAGGTCGCGGACCTGGTGAAATACGCGCGCGGCAAGGGCGTCAGCATCCTGCTGTGGTACAACTCCGCCGGGAGCTGGAACACAACGCCGCAAACGCCCCGCGACAAGATGCTCACGCACGAAAGCCGCATCGCGGAATTTGACAAACTCAAGACGCTGGGCGTGGCCGGATTGAAAATTGATTTCTTCGGCGGCGACGGCCAATCCATGATTGATTACTACCTCGATATACTCACCGACGCTGCGCCGTACGGCTTCGCGATGAATTTCCATGGCGCGACTCTGCCGCGCGGCTGGGAGCGGACCTATCCGAACCTGATGACCATGGAGGCGATCCGCGGCCTGGAGTACTGCACGTTTGAGCAAAAGAACGCCGATGAAGAGCCGACGCACGCGGCCATGCTGCCGTTCACGCGCAATGTCTTCGACCCGATGGATTTCACGCCCATGGTGCTCGACCACATCAACCGCATCCAGCGTCGCACGACCAGCGCGTTTGAACTCGCGCTGCCGGTGCTGTTCACGTCCGGCATCACGCATTACGCGGAAATCCCCGCCGGCATGGCCAAGGCGCCGGATTACGTGCGCGAATTCATCAAGGGCATTCCCAGCGTGTGGGACGACACGAAATTAATCGATGGTTATCCGGGGAAATATGTCGTGCTGGCGCGCCAGGGGGACGGCCGCTGGTATCTGGCCGGCATCAACGGCGAAGCGACCGCAAGGAAGCTCACGCTGGATTTGAGCAAGCTGCACGTCCGTTCCGGCACGCTCATCACCGACGGCGATGCCGGCAACCTGTCTTTCCGCCAGGAAACAATTCAGCTTTCCGCGGACAAGAAGCTGGAAGTGAGCCTTCAGCCGCATGGCGGCCTGGTGATGGTCTGCAAATAACCTGTAGCGTCGTTCAAGCTGCGGAGCAGCGACCGACAGTAGCCCACGGTGAAACCGTGGGCTTCCATCCGCAAATCGCATAAGCCCCGGAACGGGGCGAAAGAAATGTTTTTGACACGGCATTTCTGCCGCCCCTGCCCGGGCTGATGTGTCTTGACGACCGAACCCACGGTTTCGCCGTGGGCTACTGGCTTGCGCGCCTCCGGCGCTATGGGCAGGGCTGGGCAGCCCTCTGCCCGCCGCCGGCCTCGCCGAGCTTCAATTCTCGAGTTATTTCAACGTCCAAACACAATCATCACTCACCGGGACGCCGCCCTTTTCAGCGCGGGCTTCGACCTGGTTATTGCCGGAACTCAGCGTGACGTCTTTCCAGATGAAGATGGCATTGCCGTCATTCTCGCGCTGACCTTGTGACTTGCCGTTGAGGAACAATTCAGCCTTGACAGCGTTGGAATAGACCTTCACGTCGGTGACGGCGTTGGTGCGCTCGGTGAACCGGCGGCTGGTGATGTAGATCATCGGCTGGTCCGACCAGTTGGCCTGATAGAAATAAAAGGCGTCCTTTTTGATCTTCCGGTCATAGGTCACCAGGCCCTTGTCGTTGCGGCCCAACACTCCGCCCTCGTGCCGCCAGTAGCTGGTGAAATCGGCCAGGTTCCAGACAAAGGTGCCCCAGACAAACGGGCGTGATTTCATCGCCGCCCAGGCCGTTTCATGCACGATGGGCTGCCATTCCTCAGGATGCCATTGGCCGCCGGCCTTCGGCTCTTTTGGATCCTGCTCGTGCTGGGCGACATTCGCGCCGGCGCCGTATTCGCTCACGCAAATGCCGCCGTACCGGCTGGCGTTGCGCTCATCCTCGAGCCAGCGGCCAAAATCCTCCTTCGGACCCCAGTCCGGATACCAGCCGGGATAGATGTTCCAGCCGAGCAGGTCGGGAATTTTGTTCATCTGCGGCCAGCCGTTGGTGCAGGTCGCGGCGATCGTGGGCCGGGTGGGATCTTCGCTGTGCGCCACGTTGTTCAAATCCTGCAACTCGCGGTGCGGATCGGGATTGTTGGGGCGCAGCTCATTGAACAGGCTCCAGACAAAAATCGAGGGATGATTGATGTTCTGCCGGATGAGGTCGAGCAGCTGGCCGCGCGACGTTTCCGCAAAGGCCGGCGAGGCGCCGATCTTGTCCACCTGCGGGATTTCCGCCCAGACGAGGATTCCCGCCCGGTCGCACAGGCTGTAGAAGTAATCGCTGTGCTGGTAATGCGCGCAGCGGACGACCGTGGCGCCCATTTCCTTGAGGAGCGCGAGGTCCTCGTCCTGGTCGGCCTCGGAAATGGCCCAGCCCTTGTCCGGCCGGTCCTGGTGCCGGTTGACGCCATGCAGATGATACGGCTTTCCGTTCAGGAAGAAGCCCTGGTCCGGGTCCACCCGGTAAAATCGGAGACCCAGCGGCTGCTCCACGGTATCCACCACGCCATTGGTCGATTGCAGTTCCGCCACGGCCCGGTAAAGATACGGGTCCCGGCGCCCGTTCCACAAATGCGGCTGCGGCAAGACCACGCGCAGCGAAAACGGCTCGGTCACATTCGTCATCAAGGTGACGGGCAGTTCGCCACCCGCAACGCGATGGCCGCCGGCATCGAGCACGCTGGCAACCAGCGTCAGCCGCCGGATGTGTTCCGTCGCGTTGGAGAGCTGCGCCGTCACGTCAAGCACGGCCTGGGTTTCATTGACGCTGGTCTGCAGCCACGCAACGCCCGGCGAGGCATGGTCCGTGAGCGTGAAATTTTCCTCGCCCGTTTCGATGAGCTGCACCGGGCGATACAGCCCGCCATAGACGGGAAAGTCCCCGCTCAACGGCGCCAGGTCCGGGTCCGGCGCATTGCTGGCGCGCACGGCCAGCAGGTTGGTGCCGGTCCGGGACAACTCCCGGGTGATTTCAAAAGTGAACGCGCCGAATGCGCCGCGATGTTGCCCGAGCCACCGGCCGTTCAGGTAAACGTCGGCCGCGGAGCCGGCGGCTTCGAAGCGGAGAAAATAACGCCGTCCGGCCCGGGGTTTGCCAATATTCAAATCGCGGCGATACCAGCCCGGTTCCCGCAGGTACTTGTCCCCTTTTTGCGCCTGTTCCCAGCCCCAATTGTGCGGGAGGGACACCAGCTGCCAGTCGGCGGCGTCATAATCGGGCCGCTCCGCCCCCCGCGCATCGCCCGGTTTGAACTGCCAGCCGGACAGGAGCGGCGTGTTTTCACGCCCGGCGGCGTAAAGCGACCCGGCGATAAAGACGCAGAGGATGGGTAGGAGAGCGAATGGACGGCGCATAAAAGGATGCCTTGGAATTTATCGAAAACGCAAGGCCCGGTCATTCACTTTTTCGGATATTCCGGCTCAAAAAAGAAGTGGCTCCGGCTGATTCAGGCAGAGGCAGCGCGCTGCGCCGCGTCCGGCGGCGCAAAGTAGGGCAGGCGTCTCGCCTGCCCGTCGGCAAAGTCGGAAACCTGCTCGCGCTGGCGCGCTCGCCGGGCAGGCGAGACGCCTGCCCTACTCTAATAATCCGCCCGACGTCCCCGCCAGAATAACGGGACACCGCTACCGGCCTTGGTTTCCGGTTGGAAACGACGAAAGCTCCCACCGGTCCTGCCAGGGGATCGTGCAGGAACCGTCCGGCGCCAAAACCAGCGGCAGCCACACATAGCGCGAATCCGACAGGCGCGCCGGATTCCAGCGATCCGCCAGGAAGATGAACTTGCCCGGTTGAGCCGGCAGCACAAACGTGCTTTGCGAACCGAAGGTCGTCCCGGCATCCTGGCCGGTGCAGGGGTTGCCCCGGGATTGATACGGGCCAAGAATATTGTCGGCCACCGCGCAATCGGCCTCGTTTGGTTTCCAGCCGGTGCAGGCCGAGGTGATCAAATAGTAGCGGCCCCGGGATTTGAATGGCGCGGGCCCTTCCCGCATCCGGCGGACGAGGATCCGGGCCCAGGTCTTGTTCTCCACCACCGGCGTTTCCGGCCCGGTAAACTCATCATTGAGCCGCACGACATACATCGTCCAGTTGCCCTCGGAGGAATAAAAAACATATGCCTTGCCGTCTTCATCCAGATACAGGTTCAGGTCGCGGCACGTGCCGCCGAGCGTCCGTTCCTGGGCGGGATCTTCTCCCTCCACGGCGACGCTGTTCGTGATGGGGCGGATCGCCTTAAGAAAGGTGAACGGGCCGGCGGGCTGGTCGCTGATGGCAATGCCGGCGCGGGAAAATCGATAGCCCCGCTGTTCGAGGTGCATCCACATCACGAATTTGCCCGTGCGCGGATTGAAAAGGACCTTGGGGCGCTCCACGAACGTCGGGCGGCCATCGATTTGGGGCAGGGCTTCGCGCGCCAGCGCCACGCCTTCACGTTTCCAGTCATAAAGATTGGTCGAGGAGTAGCAAGCCACGGTCCCATGGCCTCCGGGCGTCCGGTCCTCGCCATACCAGTAATACACGTTGCTGTGGACCAATACCCCGCCGCCATGGGCCTGGATCGGGGCGCCGTTTGCATCCAGCCAGGCTTCTCCCGGCCGGAACTCCGGCCCGGCCCAAACCGTGAGACACAGCATCCCGGCCCAGAGACAGAAACCCGGTCTCACCAGCCGGCGGGCCATTCGGTTTGTTTTTCCAAAACTCATTCGCGGTTGAGCCTTTGCCCCGGAGCGTAGCACGGAAGCCCGGCGCGGGCAAAACTGTTCCGTTCAATGGATGACGATGGCTGCATCGCGATCAGGATGTGCGGCGTTGCCCTTGAATCCGGTCAGGCGCAGGCCGGTCACATTTGTGGCTTCGAGCGCAGAGGTGAAATAATCCGGCAAATCCCCGCCCCAATGCACGGAGCAGTCCCGCAGCGTGACCCGGTCGGCATTGCGGATGCTGAAACCGGGATTGCCGTGCGTTTCGATGGGCTCGATCACCATGGTGGGACGATTGTCAAACAAGCCGCCCGGGTACTTCGTCCAGCGGTTGAGGGTCACCGACACGTCTTCAAGACGCACCTCCCGGATGAGGCTGGCGGGCGAGCCGTCGATGCGCACGCTGTTCTCCGCGCGGCCGGTCACGTTTTGGACAACGATGTTGCGCAGGGTGCCCAGTGGGACGGTATTCGTGCGCTGAATCGCCGTGAACGAGATGGCTTCGCCCCGGCCCCACCAGGGAGCGCTGTAGTAGCGGGAGACGAATTTGATGTCGCGAAAAACGACATTCGACACGCTGCCTTCATCGCGAAGCTGGATGGTCAGGCCGCGGCTGCCGGTGAGAATTTTGCAGCGCTCAAACCGGATATCATAGATGTCGCTCGTGGTTTCCGTGCCGATCTTCAAGCCGGAATCCTGGGTTCTCAGCACGCAATCGTGGACGCGGATGTTGGCGCACGGGCCGAAGTCGTTGGTCTGGCGGGTGGTTTTGACCACGATGGCATCGTCGCCGCAGGTGATGTCGCAGTTGCGGATTTCCACGTCCTGGCAATGGTCGGGATCAATGCCGTCGCAATTCGGCACGTCGAGCCGGTTGCGGACGGTGACCCGGTCCACGAGGACGTGTTTGCAGCCGAGGAGGTGCAGTCCCCAGAACGGCGCGTCGCCAAAGGTGATGTCGCGGACCACGAGGTTGGTGCAGCCGGTGAGGATGAACAGCTTGGGCCGCCATTCCTTGAATATCCACCACTCGTTGGTGGACTCGTAGCCGGTCATGAAGGCGAGGGATTGGCCGCTGATTTTGCCGGAACCGGTAATGCGGAGGTTCTCCGCGTTCAGGGCGGTGATGACGCCGTCGCCCCGGTAATCCGCCGGGTTGGTGCTGACGACCAGTTCGCCGTCGAGGTGGAAATCCATGCCGCCGCGCAATTCGAGCGTGCCGATCAGATAACGATGGCCGCGCGGCACCAGGACCTGTGCGCCGCCGCCCGCCTGCGCCGCGGCATCGATGGCGCGCTGGATGGCGGGCGTGTCCACTGCCAGGCCGTCGCCGACGGCGCCGTATTGGAGGATGTTGAAAACTTCCAGTTTGCCACAAGCCGGTTGGCTGAGAAGAACCAGAATAAACATCGACGCAACAAACACATTCAGTCCGAAAGATGATTTCATGTATTGGCTTTGGAATTGTAGGCGACGACGTGAGGAGTCTCCATCTTTCATTTGAGCCTCGTCACCTCGGCTCCTACAGCCGCTCATTTCACCGCCACGTCCCAGACCTTGGCCCGGCGCGATCGGCCTTCCGGCCCTTCAACCCAGAGCACGACCACATAATGTCCGGCATCCTTGTAAGCATGGATCGGGTTGGCTTCGGCCGAGGTTTCGCCATCGCCGAAATCCCATTTCCAGGAGCTGATTTTGCCGATGGAAAGATCCTTGAACGCAACGAGCCGGCGATCCATGTCCACGACCTGAAACGACCATCGGGCTTCGATGGGTTTGTGGAACCCGGATTCGAGCGGCATGAGCCGGAAGGCGACCAGCTGGTCGGCATTGCCATACATGGTGTGCTTGCGGGAAAGGTTCCAAAACCCGTTGTTGGTGTCACCGGAATGAACATCGTCATAATCAATCACCGCCCAGGAGAGGCCGATGGTTTTGTTGTCCTTCAGCACGGATTCCACGGCGCGCGGCGGGCCTTCGGCGCCGGCATAGTCAAAGGGCGTGATCCAGAATTCCAGGACGAGGCGGCCGGGCTGGCCGGGCTTGAAATCATAGGCACAGGCGGCATTGGCGTAAGGCAGTTCCTTGAGCCATTGCGCCGGCCCCCAGACCATGCACCAATCCTTGCCTTCCGCCGGGGTGAAGATGTGATAGTTCTGGGCGTGCGTTCCTTGCAGCGTGAAATACGTCTCCCAGGTGCCCAGGAGGCTCTTCGCCGGGTAAAAACGCTCGATCAGCGGTCCGCCGGACAGGTCGCCATCCACCACCACCTCGAACGTGTCGTTGTGCAGCCCCGGGTCGGAGAAATCCCAGTAATCATCATAGGCCTCATACAGGAAATACAGCCGGTTGAGACCCTTGACCCAGCCGACTTTGACGCGCACGTCCAGCGATTTCGGGTCCGGTGCGGGATGCCGGCCGGTGTCATCCACCAGCTGGTCCGCGCCGATGACATAATCCTCCGGAACGATGTCCCAATCGTTGGTCTTTCCGTCGATGGTCGGGATCCGGTCGGGCGGGAACTGGAAGATTTTGAAGGTGACATTGGTCCGTTCCAGCGCGGCGGCGGGTTGCAGGAAAAGGAACAGCGCCGCAAGCGCGGAAACGGGCTGAAGAAAGTTTCCCAACGAAAGCCAGCCGGGCCGGTGGAAGTGCGGGGGACGGAATGCCAATGGCTTGTGCATGCGAAAATGACTCCATGATTAAGCCGGCGTGTCAACACTCATTACCGGCGAACTGGCGGCAGGATGCATCTTGACACAGTCCTTAAAACTGGGCAGGCGGGACGCCTGCCCTACTTTGGGCGGCGGCTTCTCCGCCAAGGTAGGACAGTGCGTCCCGCCTGTCAGGCAAAGGGGAATGATCAATCTGCGGTGCCGAATTAAGAACATTATCAAGATGCGCCCCTGGCGGCAG
>Ga0265338_10001144_pt1 | contig 43898 bp, 51 predicted proteins | sample 42126metaG_FD_193579 | JGI IMG/M metagenome (GOLD analysis project Ga0265338, IMG submission 193579) | Rhizosphere microbial communities from Carex aquatilis grown in University of Washington, Seatle, WA, United States - 4-21-26 metaG | ecosystem: Host-associated > Plants > Roots > Rhizosphere... | reverse complement strand
GCGAGAACTTCATCCAAAATCTTTTTTCGTATCCTCACATTTTTTGGCGTAACCTCGACTAGCTCATCTTCATTGACAAATTCCAATGAATCTTCAAGATCCATGACACGTGGGACGTTGAAATGTTCCATTGAACCATCACCTTTGGAACGCATGTTGGAAAGCTGTTTGGCTTTGGTCACATTGACTGTCAAATCTTCCGAACGAGAATTTTCTCCGACAACCTGACCTTTATATACTTGCACACCTGGGCCGATGAAAAGAGTACCTCGCTCTTGAATATTGGTAAGACCATATAAATTGGACTGACCTGTTTCATTAGCAATAAGAGATCCACGTTCTCGTTTTATCGGACTGCCACTATCTACGTCATATCTATCAAAATTCGTATTGATAATACCAAGACCACGTGTATCGGTAATAAATTCACTACGATAGCCAAATAGCGCGCTTGTCGGCATAACAAATTCAAAATATACAATTCCTTTATCGTCGGTGGTCATGTCTTCAAGATTAGCTTTTCTGACACCCATTTTTTGCATAATAATTCCAGAATAATCCTGCGGTGCTTCAAGAAAAACCCGCTCAAACGGCGCAACTTTCTTTCCGTCAATTTGTTTAAGAATTACTTGCGGACGACTGACTTGAAATTCATAACCTTCACGGCGCATCCGTTCAATTAAAATTGCCAAATGTAATTCGCCACGTCCTGATACCATCCATTTTCCATCAGTTGTATCTTCAACACGCAGTGCAGTATCTGTTTCAAGCTCTTTGATTAAACGTTCTCTGATTTGACGAGATGTCTTAAATTCTCCTTCTTGGCCTGCAAAAGGGGAATCATTGACACTGAATGTCATCTTAACTGTCGGCTCTTCAATTGCGAGAACAGGCAACGCAATTGGATTTTCCGGATCAGCTATCGTTTCGCCAATCGAAATATCAGGAATTCCTGAAACAGCCACAATATCTCCCGCAGAAATTTCCGGCGCATCAACTCGCTCTAATCCCTCAAATGTCATAAGAGATGTCAGCCGATATTTCTTTATCTCACCATTTCTATTGATGTGCGCAACCTCTTGATTCTGTTTTGCAATACCATTATAAACTCTACCGATTGCAATTCTCCCTTTATAATCATCACGACTTAGTGTCGTCATAAGCATTTGTAATGGTTTTGTAGGATCTACTGCCGGTTCCGGGATGTATTTAAGAATTGCGTCAAAAATAGGTGATACATCAGTCATTGCAGATAAATCAGGCTCCAATCCTGCTTTTCCTTCTTTTGCAGATGCATACACAACTGGAAAATCAGCGGTCTCATCATCAGCACCAAGTTCTAAAAATAAATCTAAGGTTTTATCAAGTACGTGATTGATACGGGCATCGGGTTTGTCAATTTTATTCACCACAACTATAATTTTTAATTTCTTCTCGAGTGCTTTTTTGAGAACAAAACGAGTTTGTGGCATTGGTCCTTCTTTTGCGTCAACAAGAAGCAAGCAACCATCAGCCATTGTCAGAACGCGTTCAACTTCACCACCAAAATCAGCATGTCCTGGAGTATCAATAATATTTATCTTGGTGTCATGCCAAACTACGGATGCGTTTTTTGAAAAAATAGTAATTCCGCGCTCTCTTTCCAATTCATTACTATCCATAATCAAATTGGAATCAGCAACTTCTTTATTTAATTTGGTCTTTGATTGCCGCAACAATGCATCCACCAAGGTGGTTTTGCCATGATCAACGTGAGCAATGATACCTACATTTCGAATATTCATATTTTACGAGGGGAAAGCGTGAAGAGTAAAGGGTTAAGTAAAAAATAATATATTGAGCTTTTTCTGCATAATTATTTCTTTCCCCTTGACGCTTTTACCCTTAACCCTAAACAAAAAAGGCCGCTCTCCGCGGAGTAATTATCATACCATTTTAGCTAGAAAATAGCAAGAAGTAAAACCTATAGTGAGATATGCACAGAGTTTTTTGCAAATTTGTTTAAAATAGCTGTACTTCTTTCAGCTTCGTGTAAATCTGCATCGATTTCAAGCGTTACTAACCCTTTATACTTTTCCTCTTGTAATAATGCAAGGAAATTATCAATAGGTAACTTACCATCTCCTAGCGGCATATGTTTGTATTTCATGGGCATAATACTTCCATTCAATGGATGATGTTTATAATCGCTTAAGTGGATATTACTAATCCTATCTTTATTATTCTTAAAAAAACGAACAATATTCCCTCCTGAATGAGCCAAATGAACAGTATCAAAAGTAATATGAAAATTTGTCTTGTTAATAACGTCACAAAAAGTTATCTCATGCCAGCGATGTTTATAGGGAAGTGATCCAATATGCTTTTCCATATTTTCAAATGTAGCGGTAATTTTATAGCGTTTTTCAAGATTATGCAGTTCCTGAACATACTTTTTATCAAAAATCTGCTTTTTTGCCGAATTAATATGGAGAACTATTACTTTTGCATCAAGGGTATGTGCTATTTCGAATAAGCGTTTTATCTCTTCTATTTTTGTAGCAGTAATAAGTCGTATTTGCTGATGTACACTCAGAACGGGAAAATGGTATTGCTTGACTAATTTTTTGATCTCATTAATATCATTGTTTGTTGTTACGAAATATTGAGGGAGCAATAATTCAAAACCATCAAGCTTCATAGCTTTTAATTGCCGAAAAACATCATCTGTAGTTTTATTTCTAAAGATTTTACTTTTTACAATTTTGTGGATAAAATTTTTTCTGTGGGGCAGAATGTCGCTCAAAAACAAACTGATGGAAGTTTTCATATTGGACTACTTACTAATTATACAGTTTCTAAGAAAAATTTTCTAGCAAATAAAATATCTTCATACTACAACTTTAAGGCTTTGGGGTTATATGTGGCCCAAGTTGCAATATATAATAGGTAGGAACTATTGGCGTGGGCTTAGGAGTTGGCAACACTATTTGCGTGGGAGATGGTATTGGAAGAACAGTATTTACTCCAAATGCCGTAAGTTTTCCATCATTGGTTAATACAAATACCTTTCCATTTATAACGATAGGACTTTGCCAATGCATACTGCCTACATTTCCTGTCCACAAGGTTGCACCCGTTGTTGCATTCAAAGCTGTGACAGATCCACTTTTTTGAAGGAATAGCATTCCGTTTACTAAAAATGGCGAGCTTCGACCGATATTGTCTTTTTCATATACTTTTTGAAGTGTACTATTCACTACTTTATAAGCATATAACGAATCGCACATATCTGTGACAAAAACCCATGTATTACCGCTTCCATCAACCCATCCGATAGGTTGAGAAAACACATTGCAGTTAATGGATACTGTCTGCAGCTCACCACCAACATTATATGGACCGTTCTTTCCTGAAAGATTTTGCCGATTGAGAACACGTATTTTATCGTCTTTTCCTCCTTGAACGGCAATATTTGGCGGATTACTTTTTTGTGTTGGAATCATTGCAGGCATTGTACTACCCAAGTCTTCATCGGCATTATCCAACGTTTGGAAATTATTGGTAGTATAGGTATCAATCACTTTACTTAAATCAGGACTTAATTCTATAACGCTATCTCCCAAATTATTTGGAGGTGCATAAGAGCCATTCCCGGATGAGATAAACACATTTCCTGAGACAGGATCAACTACTGCGCCAGGCCTTCCCCACACACCTGCTTGAGAGCTTCCACAGGTGCCGCTTAATAATTGTTTGGTAGAACTGCAAAGAACATTAAATACTGATGTTGCACCCGTGGTAAGATTTTTCGCGGCAATATGTCCGACATAAGAACCATTATCACCAACATAAGCACTTATAGAAACATATAAATACCCATTACCAATAGTCAATGCAGATGATCCTTTTTCAACGTTAGGGATTACGGTTGCAGTAAAAGGCCAGCCGCCTGTAGTTACCTCTGCTCCTGTCCCTATGGAATATTTATGTACTTTGCCATCTTTGCCATAGCTATAAACATACTGAAAGCTTGGATCAATAACTGGAGAACTAGTAATTACACCAGAACTACCTTGCGTATTCTGCTGCCATACTTTTGCACCAGTCTCATCATCAATAGCAACTAAACTTCCGCCTGCTGTAGTAACAAAAATAAGATTTTTTACTCCTTGTTGCGTTGTGACATTTGAAAGATATATTGGAGATCCGTCCGAAGTATTTGGTAGATTTATTTGCCATAATTGTTTCAAATTTTTTACCGTAGCTGTCGTAATAGCAGTTTCATTGGTATTAGCAGCGCTTTTTTGCGCATCTCCGTCAAACATTGGCCACGCAATCTGAGATGCGGCATTCGAATTAAAAGTAGCGGGCACTGATGAGGAAATATAATGAATAGCAACTAATAAAATACTAAAAAGTAAAACAGAAGTTACTAAAATAAAAACATTTTTATACGATGACGCTTTTTTCTTTTTATGAATTTTATTCTTTGCCATAATTAAAGATTAATAGAAACTGTTGAGAAATGCAAAAAAATTGTACAGTTGACATCTATTGATGAATCCGAATACAGTTAAGTTATGAAGAAAAATTATGTTCTTTTTATCATTGTACTTATCTTGTTAATTTTGACTCCTATTTTAATTCTTGTTTTAGATAAATATTCACATAAAACTGACGGTCATCTTCCTACTGCTTCTCGATTTGAACCGGTACCGCTTCCGAAAAACGGCAATTATATCTCAGAGGATACTTCAGTTGCTCCTCCTGCACAAGCTGCCGCAATTCAAGGAGAAATAATTCGGGAAACAAAAGAATTAAACAATCATATCTGGCAAAGATTTATTCTCAATAATACAGAAACAGGAGCACAGCATGTACTTTTTGAACAAGAAGGAGACAATATGCAGTTTGAAAAAATAACTTCACAAAATTGGTCTCCTACCAACAGATTTTTCTATGTTTTTTTTGATATGCCCGATAACAAAAGAAACTTTTTAATTTTTGAAACGGATGGAAGATTTACCGATACACAATATTATTTAAAACCTGTTATACTCGACCCATCTGAAACAGTATCCCAAGCCTTCTGGAAAGACGGTGAAACGCTTGATTTTAATATAACAAATCAACAAAATAATACAGTTAAAAAATATGAAGTTGACTTAAATGACTCTACTGGAGTAGTAAGCCAAATATAATAGAAATAGTTGACATACATATCTATACAGAGTACATTTACACATAAGAAAGAGACAATTTATGGCACAAAAACAGATATCACCCTTTGGAAAATACTTTAAAAAGCTTGAAAGTATTGATGGATCACGAAAAAACGATGAAGAATTCGGATCAATTTTAATTTTAAGTCTTGTTGAAGAAGTAGGAGAGATGGCGCGTGCTTATCTTGCCAAGCATGGAAGAAAGCCCACCAATCTTAAAGCCCAACAAGATGAAACATACCAACAAGAACTCGGAGATATTCTCGTTGCGATAATTCGTTTTGCGAGAATTAAAAATATAAACTTAGATCAAAGAATTATGTACACGCTTCGGAAAATTGAAAGAAGAAAAACACAACCGAAGATATAATTTTATATTTACAATAAACTTTACAAATATATTGACAAATAATTACTTTTGTGTTATAATACTGCTATGTTCAAACCACAATTTAGCCTCAATTTTAGAATATTAAATATTTTATCGAGTATTGAACGTTTATATGGGAAATTACAGGCAGAAAAGCTTATTCCTTCTCTTTCTTTACTACTGTCTCAAGAAAATCAAATTCTCGCAACGCATTATTCAACCAGTATTGAAGGGAATCCTCTTTCACCTCAAGACGTTACCAATGTTGTCTTGGGAGACCAAATCCCGACAACAAAATCTGAAAAAGAAGTTAAAAATTATTTTGAAATTATTACCAAACTCCCTGATCTTGTAAGACAGAAAACGCCAATTACCGTTGAACTTACAGAAAAACTGCATAAGACACTTATGAAAGGCATTGAATTGGATAGTCTTGGTAAAGTCAGAAATGGACCTGTTTTTGTAGGACATAGGACCGAACTGGAAATTGTTGTTAAACATAATCCTCCATATCACACTGCTGATGAAATTAAAAAAGCTTTGACAGAACTATATGATTGGCTGTCCCAAGAAAAAGAGCTTCATCCGCTTATTAAAGCAGCGATTTTCCATCATCAATTTGCCTACATTCATCCTTTTTTTGACGGAAATGGAAGACTAGGTCGTATTTTGACCACGTATTTTCTTCTTCGTGAAGGTTATGAAGTTTCCAAATATTTTGTAATTGACGATTATTACGACATCGATCGTCATCTTTATTCAGATGTTCTTCACAGTGCTGATACAGGTGATAAAACTTCGTGGATTGAATATTTCTTAGAAGGAATTGCAACATCGCTGCAAGGTGCCCTTGCCAGAATTGATGAATTAAAACATTCTCATCTCGAACGGATTGAAGGAGAAAAAAGGGTATTGGTAACGCCCCGTGAAGAAGAAGTACTGCAAATTGTTATTAGTAAAAAAGCTATTAAAACATCAGATATAGAAAGCGCGTTTTCTGTCACACGTCAGCAAGCACACGCACTTCTTTCATCACTTGTTTCAAAAAAGCTTTTGAAAAAATATGGAAGTACAAAGATGAGTTATTATAAGTTGAGAGAAAAGAGGAAATAAAAAACTGATAGCAGATTATGTTGACAGTTTGGACTTTTTAAATTATTGTTAGTAAATACATCACGAAATATGGCAGAAACAGCAACAGCAGAACCTCAACAAGCAGAAGCTCCCCCTTCGATAAGTATACCCACTGGGCAAAGAGCAGAACATCCACAAAGTCCTGCTGGTGTGTTGCGTCGAGCCGAAGCACAAAGAGAAACTAATCCAGTTGACAGAAGTTCTGGTGAAAGAAGAAATAATATGCGAGAAAGACTAAAGAAATGGGGTGTTAGCCTTGCAATAATTGCAGCAATAGGAGCTTTAATCATTGGGACTCATGGATTGGGAATTGTGCCACTCAAAGGATGGTTAGCTGCTCACCATTTGACAGGCTTCCATTTCACCCAGGCAGGAGTTGAGAATGCTGTAAAAGGAACAGGAGGCATGGCAAAAACTGTTGCGCATGATGTAGGTAAGGACATTACGGCTATCGGTACAAAACTTACATAGGATATCATATACTGTATGCAAAAAAATTTTAACGAACTACTTTTAGAGATCTTAAGCATTATTGATTATCCCAATGATAAAAATAAATGTGTTGAAGAATTTGAAGAGCTAAATCATGCAGAGGCAATGACCAATATACTAGAAAGACTCCCAAATGATGTTCAAGAAAAAATAAAAGCCGTACAGTATGATGAGAAAGAAGTAATAAAATATATAGATCAAAAAGAATACCTTTCCGAACTGATAAAAGTCTCGGAAGATGCATTCATTAATCTTCTTAATGATATTTCAGCGACATTGACAGAAGAGCAAAAAAATAAAATTCAACTACTGCTAGAAGCCTCTGATAAGGATCAGTCATAAATAAAAACGATAAAAACCTCTGACAATGATTTATTATAAATTAAAGGAAAAATGCCAAAATAGAGTTAACTTTTTATCAGCCAGCCGGCTATAAATGCCAAAAGACCGGCCAACACTTTAACCTTCATATTTTCTCTCTCGTGTAAAAAAATAATTCCTAAAAAGACAGATAATACTACTTGTGAGGTTAATAAAACGACGACAATTCCGGCGTTATGAGCAAACGCATATGCATAGTAAGAAAAAATATAATATGCAAATGAAGAACCACCTGCAAAAATAATTGCCTGAAGATTAGAGGTTTTTCCTGTCAGCGCGGGGTAAAGTTCTCTTCGCAACTTTGGAAAATAGAGTGCGCCAATAATGAGCGTTGGACAGCCATATGCACATAAAACATATGTTGCCGGAGTAATGTATTTTGACATTATTGCACTGGTTACTTGAAATCCAGCAAACAGAACCGCCGAGATAATAATTAACACAATTCCTTCATCCATTTTCAATTTTCTCTTACTTTTTTGATATTGAATAAGAAGAATTGCAATAAAAAGTAAAAAAATTCCCAGACCTTGGATTAAAGAAAACTTTGTTCCTAAAAATCCTAAAGAGAGAAATACTCCCCATAGAAGAATTGAAGAAAAGGCAATTTGAGTAGTACCAGCATCAAGTTTTTGCTGACCTTTAAAAAAGACAATACCTCCAAAACTTACACACAAAATCATTATGCAAATTACAATCCAGTGTTGATTTACACCTTGAAAAGAAATTTTTCCAAGAAACGGACTACAAAGTAGGCCTAAAATTGTAGCTGTTCCTGTAACAAAAATATTTTGTGTTCCTGTGGAAACTTGAAGGCGGTTTGTAAGTACTTTTGTTGAAAGACTATAGATAGATCGTGAAACAATTGCTAATAAAGTAAATATAAGCCACATGCCTATAATTATATAATAAATAGTTATTGCTTGCTGAGCGGAGTATAATACAACTATGGCAAAGAAATATCCAAAAATCGGACTAGCCTTAGGCAGTGGTGGGGCAAGGGGACTTGCTCATATTGGCGTACTCAAATCACTTGAAAAAAATAATATCCCTATTGATTATATCGCTGCATCAAGTATCGGATCGATAATCGGTGCTCATTACGCAACCTATCAAGATAGTCAAAAACTTGAAGAGTTGGTACTTTCATTCACCACCAAACAAGGCATGAGACTTTTTGATTTCACCATTAGAGGAGGTCTTATCAAAGGTGAAAAAACAGAAAGATTTATTTCAGAAATTTTGGGCAATACTCATTTTCATCGACTGAAAATTCCTCTTGCTGTTGTTGCAACGGATTTCAATACAGCTGAATCGGTCGTTTTTACATCGGGGAATTTAACAAAAGCGATTCGAGCAAGCATCGCAGTCCCTGCTGTCTATCAACCGATTTTATACTTAGATAAATTGCTCGCAGATGGAGGATTATCAAATCCAGTTCCTGTCACAGTCGCTAAAGAGATGGGTGCTGATATTACCATCGCTGTTAATCTTGATCATGTCTATGGTGAAAATACACTTACTGAAATTCCCATGCTTCTACGCGTTCCTACGCAAGCACTGACAATTCTTCGTCACAATCTCGCGGAACAAGCAATTACAAAAGCTGATATTATCATTGCTCCACAAAATAAATTTCGGATAGGGTTGGTTGGTTGGAATAATTTTTTTAATAAAGACCGTGCAATGCAAATTATCGATGAAGGGGAAAAAGCAGCGGATCAAATGATTCCGGAGATAAAGAAAAAAATAGCAAGACATCAACAAAAAAATTCATTATTAAAGAAGTTATTTCAATTTTTTATCGAAGGCTAAATCAAAAACTAATTTTCTTTCATAACTCTTGCATTTATACTTTATGCTGGTATAACAACTTCTCTGTATGCACACGGCAAGTAAAATAATACATGCATCAATGATGACGCGGTTTCTTTTTTACGCGATAATTGACCTGGCTACAGCATTTGTCGCCGGAGTGTTATTAGCATATCTGCCTCAATTTAACCCTTTTCTTATTTTTATTCCCACAATTACTTTTTTCGCATGGATTGGTGGATTTATGACAGGATTTACGACAACTGTTGTAAGTTTTTTCTTCATTACCATTATGCTTTTTTTTCCAATAAATCATCCTTTGCTCCCTGCAAACAACAACCTCATTTTTGAAACGGCAATATTTTTTTTCGTTGCTATATTTATCAGCTATGTAATTGATACCGCAAAACAGCAAGATAAAATATCTGACTATCAAAGAAAACTCAGGCAAACACATCAAGTTATTGAAACACTTGAGAAAAGTTATGAAAGTTCACAAAAAGAGATTAAAGCACGTGACCAATTTCTGGCTATTGCGTCACATGAATTAAAAACACCCGTCACATCAATGCTTCTCCAAGTACAAACGGCAATTCACAATATACGAAATGTTTCACTCGCGAATTTTTCAGTCGTGACATTATTAAAAATGCTTGAAGATACTGAACAACAAAGTAAACGTCTTTCAAAAATGGTTAATGATTTACTTGACCTGTCGTTAATTACCACAGGAAAAATGGATTTAGAGATTGAAAAGGTAGATATATCTCGCACTACGCAAGACGTTGTTGAGCGATTTGCGAATCGTTTAGTAGATAAAAATCAACTGCGCATTATTACGAAAAAAGTAGTTATAGGCTATTGCGACAAACTCCGTATAGAACAGGCAATTACCAATCTCATCTCTAACGCCATAAAATATGGGAATAACAAATTGATCGAAATCGAAGTAAATGATGGCCATGAAATGGCAAGAATAATAGTAAAAGATCAAGGAATTGGTATCCCTCACGATCAACAAAAAAAGATATTTAATCGTTTTGAACGAGCTGTTTCTGCACGAGATTACAAAGGGTTAGGTGTAGGACTGTACATTACTTGTCAAATTGTTAAAGCGCATAACGGAAAAATTCATTTAGAGAGCCACCCTGATAAAGGATCAATTTTTACTCTTGAATTTCCTCTGCAAGCAAAAAAATAACATGAAAAATCTCCTTACTGTATACAAACCGTCCGGCATGACTCCATTGGAAGCGATAAAAAAAATAAAATTATTAAAAGTCGAACTCACAAATAAAAAAATTACTTATGCTGGCAGACTTGATCCGCTTGCGCGGGGTTTATTATTATTACTCATAGGTGACGAAGCGAAGCAAAAAAGTAGCTATTTATCTCTTCCAAAAACATATGAATTCGAGATGATATTCGGTCTGCAAACAGACACATCAGATATTCTTGGATATTTAAAAGAAATAAAGATTACACATGAGTTGAAAAATGTAAACTTATTTGTAAATATTTTTGTAAATAATTATCTTGGAATAAAAACACAATTCTATCCACCATATTCATCAAAACCGGTAAATGGGAAACCACTCTTTTGGTGGGCAAGAAATGATAAACTTTCGCAAATTTCTCTTCCAAAACACACTATTGAAATTTTTGAATTTAAAACTATTTCATTTGCCGAAATAACAATTTCTGAGTTTGAAAAAAAAGTAAAAGCTTCAATTGAATCGGTACAGGGAGATTTCCGTCAGGAAAAAATTTTGAAACGATGGAATGAATTTTTTGCTCAAACAAAAGAAATCAAACTAACAACTGCAAAATTTCGAATTCACTGTTCAAGTGGAACGTATATTCGAGAAATTGTCCGGCAAATTGGTGAAGAAATTGGCAGTGGTGCAATCGCAATAGATATTCTACGAACACATATTGGAGAATATTCCCTGAATGACTCCTTTACGTTATAATAGTACTATGATAGATCCAAACGAACTTATATTTGTCGTTGATGAAAAAAATAAGCCGCTTACACCGCTTCCGCGTCATGTGGCTCATGAAAAAAAATTATGGCATAGAACTACAGGTATCTGGGTTATGAATCATAAAAAACAAATTCTTTGTCAAAAGAGATCACTAAAAAAAGATGCGCATCCGGGACTTTGGGAAACTGCTTTTGGAGGACATCTTGCACCTGATGAAACATATTTGAAAAACGCAGAAAGAGAATTGTCTGAAGAGTTAGGGACTAATGCATTTGAGGAGAATTTCATTTTTTATGAAGTTTTACCTCATGGAGATGGCGATCATGAAAAATTTGAAGCGCTTTTTTTCTATGATCTTGATCGAGAAGACACGAATTTCCCAGTTGAAAAAGAAGAAGTAGATGAAATCCAGTGGTTTGATTTTGAAAAAATAAAGAAAATACTTCTTGACGAAAATGATCCTCAATGGGTACATAATCCATGGGACGGGGAAATGCTACGATGGCTTGATCTACTATATAAAAATGCAAATTACGGACTCTGAGAAACTACTCTATATCCTTCTGGTAAACTCTTCACGTACGTAGAAACTTGATCCGTCGGAACAATATATTTTTGGTCAGAGCTATCAGAAGTTTGAATAAGAATCGTAGTTTTTTGACTCATTGGGATATTTGGAGCAAAATCTTTCACAGCAATTGCAGGAGATATCTGCGCTGAAGAATTTGTTGGTGTTGAAGAAGATTGCGAACTTCCTGGATGATTAAAAAAGACAAAACCCAGCATGCCTATAACTACAATAAGACCAACAATAATTATTGTAGTAGTAAGCACTGATCCTTTCATAAAATAAATTTTATCAAAAACGCGTTTACCAGTTATCAGTCTTGCTGTTTAATTTCTGAAAAACTGAAAACCGACAAACTAAATTCAGAGAACTGACAACAGATAGCCGATAAACATTCTTAATTCTCTAGTGATTTTTGCCCCATGTCTTCAGGACTTGACGCATAATAGCAAACTCTCCGAGATGATATGCATTATGATCGCAAACGAGAAGTATTTCTCGAAAGATTGTCTGTCCTGTGCCTTTTGGAATTTTCGCATACAAATCCGTCTTGGGATTTTTTACAATTTTTTCTAATTCAGCAAGATCTTCTTTATATTGTGAAACTGTTTTTTCCCAATCCTTTTTTGTAGCCTTATTTTTACTCTTTGGCCAATAATCGTTTGGCCAACTCATTTCTTGATAATTAGGATTTTTAATAAAATCAAGAATATCCCATTGCGTTATGCGTATATGTTCTAACAATGCCCAAGGAGTATAGGTACCATTTGGAAAAAGTACATTCATCTGTTCTTCAGGAAAATCTGAAACTATTTCAGAAAAGGGCATATATGCATTACCACCTTGAAGAAAAGAAAGCAGCGTTTCGCGAATATGTTTATCTTCTTTCATATTTTCATTGTAGCAAAGATACATATTTTTACAATCTGCGCAATATATTCAATTTTATCTTACAAAAAATTTAGCGTATAATAAATTACCGCGTATTTAATTCTTATGGCTAAAAAGAAAGTGAAAAAAATTGCCATTAAAACTGTCCCTCAAAAGAAAAATTCCTTGAGACTTTTTCAGAAAAAATTTTTGAAGAAAAAATTTGTTCTGAAATATGGTATTTGCCTACTTATTATTCTAATTCTTTTTGCACTTGCATGGATGATTTGGATATCACGAGATTTGCCAGCACCAAGGAAATTGGTAACCGCAGATAATAACAGCAACACAAGAATTTATGACCGCACAGGCGTTCTGCTCTATTCGTTTTATTTAAATGAAAACAGAACCTATGTGCCATTGTCACAAATTCCAAAGTATTTACAGGAAGGAACTATTGGAATTGAGGATAAAAATTTTTATATCAATCAGGGCTTTTCGGCAATCGGTATACTGCGCGCAGTAAAAAATATGGTGCTCGGTGGTGGACTCCAAAGCGGATCGACGATCACGCAGCAGTTGATCAAAAATGTTCTGTTGACTGATCAACAAACACTTGATCGAAAAATTAAAGAATTAATTCTAGCTGTCGAAGTGACACAAACCTATCCAAAAAACGAAATTCTAGAATTGTATCTTAACGACATTGGCTATGGCGGACCAGCAGTCGGTGTTGAAGCGGCCGCTGAAGAATATTTTGGCAAACATGTAAAAGATTTAGATCTAGCGCAATCTGCTTTTATCGCTGGCCTTCCGCAAAGTCCCACATACTATTCTCCGTTCAGCGGTCATACCTATTATATTGGCAGAACAAATGAAGTACTGATACAAATGGAACAGGATGGCTATATTACAAAGCAGCAAGAACAGCAAGCTCTTAATGAAATAACAAATTACAAATTTTCAACACATGATCTTTCACTCAAGGCAGCGCATTTTGTTATGTATGTAAAAAGTGAGTTGGTCAAAATGTTTGGAGAACAGGAAGTTGAATCAGGCGGTCTTACGGTTACAACAACACTTAATTATACTATTGAAAAATATGCCGAAGATACAGTAAAGTCACAAATTGCAGCACTTAAGCAATATCATGTTTCAAATGGAGCAGCAGTTGTGCGTGATCCAGAAACTGGTGAAATTCTCGCAATGGTCGGCAGTACTGATTATTTTGATAAAACAAATGCTGGAAGTTATAATGATGCCCTCGCCAATAGACAACCGGGATCATCATTAAAGCCAATTATGTATTCTGTTGCTTTTGAGAAAGGTTACACTCCAGCAACAATGGTAATGGATGTTCCGACAGATTTTCAAGAAAATGCGCAAATGCCTCCCTATGAACCGGTCGATTATGAGGGAACCTATGCAGGTCCGGTGCAATTGCGTTTTGCACTAGGAAACTCTCTCAATATACCGGCTGTAAAAATGCTTGCACGCGTCGGGATAAAACCCGTCATGCAGCAAGCATACAATATGGGAATCAATAATTGGAATCCAACTCCTGAAACTCTATCACAAGTTGGTTTGTCTTTGGTCCTTGGAGGACGCGAGACAACACTTCTTGATGAGACAACTGCATATGGTGTTTTTGCAACAGGCGGCATCCGTCATAATCCAGTATCAATTCTTAAGGTGACTGATGCTAAAGGGAATGTGTTGTACCAGTACCAACCAATCGCTGGCAAACGCGTTATTCCTGATAATATAAGTTTTCTTATCTCTCATATTTTGCTTGATAATAATGCCAGGACTTTGGCTTTTGGCCCTAACTCCTGGCTCGTGGTTCCAGGTAAAACAGTTTCAGTAAAAACGGGAACTACTGATGAAAAACGGGATAACTGGACAATCGGGTACACGCCATCCTATGTCGTTGGGGTTTGGGTAGGGAATAATGACGATTCTCCGATGAATCAAGCAATTGCATCAGGAGAGACAGGGGCTTCACCGATTTGGAATAAAATTATGAGTTATGTACTAAAAGGCAAACCTGATGAGCAACCGAAAAAGCCTGATGATGTGATAGCCAAACAAGTCGATACACTTTTCGGAGGACTTCCTGTAGAAAATCAACCAACACGGTCAGAATACTTCATCAAAGGGACTGAGCCAACGAAAACATCACCTGACTATAAAATGGCAAATGGAAAACTGTATTATGATGTGCAGGAGAGCGACCCTGTTTCAAAGGATGGAGTAAATCGTTGGCAGTTGGGGATAGATGAATGGATCCACACAACACATTCAGCAGCTGATTGGCAATGGTATCCGCCGGACAACACTATCGGGCAAGTTGTTGCGCAATTAACACCAACACCCACGCCGTAAATTTTCTGTGATAAAATGAAAATTAAATGACTAATAACAAACATCTCACTGTTGCCACCTATAATATCCAATTTGGAATAAATAGCGAAAAAATTATTAATAATATAAAAAAACTTGCTGAAGAAGGAGTAAATATTTTTTGTCTTCAGGAAATTATCAATATCCACAATGAAGTTTTTATCATTGAAAAAATTTTGAAACGTTTAGGAAATAAATGGAAAGCTTCATATCATGTTGGAGAAGAAATTTCTAAATTAAGTATCGGAACAGCAATTCTTTGGAATTCTGAAATACTTACTCTTAAAAATGAAGAAAAACTATTGTTACCTAAAATAAAAAAATTTGATTTTCATGAAAAACTTTTTTATAAAGTTGTTGGTGAAGAAGCGATAACACTGCAACGTAAAGCCTTATCTTGTTATTTTACGATAGACCAACAAACTAATTTGAGAGTAACAAGTATCCATATAGATAATATCGGTGGCCCATTACATAGAATGAAGCAAATCACTTATTTAATCACAAAGCTTAATGGAATGAAAACTCCACAATCTGAAATTATTTGCGGTGATTTTAATACTTTTGATTTATTAAAAACAGGTTATGAAAAAAAATTGTTACAAAAAAAAATTGGTAAGAATTTTGTTGACGCATCAAAAAAAATTGATTGGACATCTGACATCTATATGGCTGATTATTTAAACAGTAAGCTAGTTCCATGGTTTGTAAAAACATTTAATGTGCATATCAGAAGGCGATTGGATTATATTTGGGTGAGAAATGTGAAAGTTATTTTTTGCAAAAAACGCGAACTTCACGGTTCTGATCATTTTCCGATTGTTGCAGAATTAGAACTATAAATAATTATCTTATTTTTTGAGTTCGTTTATTTCTTTTTCAGTTAACACTCTATAAGAAGCACTCTTCAAACTTCCCAACCTAATCGGCCCAAATGAAATTCGCTCCAATGCTAAAAGATTAATGCCGACAGTTTCACACATTCTTCTAATTTGACGATTTCTACCCTCATGAATTGTCATCGTGATTTCTGAAACTCCGTTTTTAATAAATAAAACAGAAACTTTTGCCGGCGATGTAATACCATCATCTAATAAAACTCCATTTCTAAGAGCTTTCAGCTGTACATCATTTGCATGTCCTTGAATTGTTAAACGATAGACTTTGTCGACATGATATTTTGGATGAATAAGATGATTAGTGAGTTCGCCGTCATTGGTCAGAAGAAGTAATCCTGTTGTATCCTTATCTAGCCTTCCGACAGGATAAATTCTTTTTTCGGTGGGAATAAGTGAAATAACATTTTTTCTTCCGTATTCATCAGCTGTGGTTGAAACAACACCTTTGGGTTTGTTTAATAAAAAATAAACGTACTTTGGTAGCGCAATTTTTTTACCATTTAAAAGAATCGCATCTTTTTTTGGATCAATTCTGAATCCTTGTTCAGTAACTCTTTGTCCATTCACCGAAACATTATTTGCTTTAAGAAAGTTTTTGACATTTCTTCGCGAGCAAATTCCCAAATTAGCCAAATATTTATTTAGTCGCTGTGTGTTATCCATAAATGCCAAACTATTATACCAGCTTAACTAAACAATAAAACATTTATCACTCCTGCTATAATAATTTTAGTGAAACAGTTTACCGTACAATCACTTGAAGGGAAATTAATTCTTTCTGCCACAATTCTCGCAAGCGGCATGGCTTTTCTCGATGGATCAGTAGTAGGAATTGCAATACCAACTATTCAAGCAAAACTTAATGCAACAATTACTGGCATCCAGTGGATTGTCAATGGCTATACGCTTATGCTTTGCTCACTTATTCTGATTAGTGGAGCATTAGGAGATAAATTTGGAAGAAAAAAAATTTTCATGTATGGAATTGGACTTTTTATCCTTTCATCTTTTCTTTGCAGCATTTCGCAATCGATAAACCAACTAGTTATCTTTCGTATCATACAAGGAATTGGTGGAGCCATGATGGTGCCAGGCAGTCTCAGTATTATCAATATCTCCTTTGAAGAAAAATATAGAGGATTTGCTATTGGAATTTGGTCAGGATTTGCTGGGGGAGTGGCCGCTCTTGCACCCCTTGTTGGCGGATGGCTTGTACAAACATTTGGTTGGCCATCAATTTTTTATATAAATATACCATTGGGAATAATTGCCCTTATACTAGCTCTTAAATATGTCCCTGAATCGAAGGATAATGAATCAACGAAGATTGACGTTATCGGTTCACTTCTTATTTTTCTTTCATTGTTAGGTCTTGCCTGGGGGCTTATTTCAGTACCTGATTTAGGCTGGAATAATCCACGCATTATTGGTAGTCTCGGGGGAGGTATTATCGCATTCATCTGGTTTATTATTGTTCAACGGAAGAGCAAACACCCACTGGTGCCATTTAGTATTTTTAAATCTCCACTTGTCGTTGGATCCAATCTTGCAACGCTTTGTCTTTATTTTGCGTTAAGCGGCGTTATCTTTTTTCTTATTCTGAATCTTCAACAAGTTCAACATTACTCGCCAATTATCGCAGGATTAAGTATGTTGCCTTCAATTCTTCTTATAACATTCTTATCTGGATTCGGCGGGAAAATAGCGGACAAAATTGGTCCACGTCTTCCAATGATTGTTGGACCATTAATTGTTGCCGTCGGGATGGCACTTCTTGTCATACCAGGAACTCATGCAGATTATTTTACACAAATTTTCCCTGGCCTTGTTCTTTTTGGCCTTGGGATGTCACTCGTTATAGCACCTCTCACAAAATCTGCCCTCACAGTTGAAAGTAAATATTCAGGAGCAGCTTCTGGCGTTAATAACGCTGTCGCACGAATAGCAGGACTTCTTGCTGTTGCTCTTTTGGGACTTATTGTCGTGTCGCTTTTTGAAGGACAGTTGAATCAAAAAGTTATGTCATCCACTATGAACTCTGTTGCCAAACATGCAATTATGATTCAACAAGACAAATTGGGAGGGATACAAATTCCATCAAGTTTTAGCCTGCAAACTAAAGAACTTGCGCAAAACGCGATTGATGATTCTTTTATTTATGGTTTCCGCTGGGCCATGGGCATCAATGCGTTTCTCGCCCTATTAAGCTCTATTATTGCCTTCTTTACGATACATAATAAAAAATTAGATTCATAAACCCAACTTGAAAAAATCTTCAAAATTAACTATCCTGAGAAGGCCATGAAATCTGTTCTTCTTTCACTTGTGGGAATTTTAACAATACTTGTCGGCGTATTTCTTATTTATCTTTTTTTTAACAGTCTTGACGGTTCAATAAATATTGTTCTTCTTATTGGATCTGTAGTCTTAATTGGAGGAGGCATAGTTCTTTTAATCTTTGCGGGGAAAATTGACACAATTATTCTCAATAGAACAAGCAAGCCAGAAAAAGACAAAGAACCACTTATAATGAAACCAAAAAATAACGGTTTGGCGAGCAAAATTGATGCAAACAATGCTATGATGGCTGAGTGGAAAAAGACAAATGATACAAAGAATAGATTACGAATGCTTGAAATTTCCGCCGCCGCTGGCGACGAAAAGTAGAGAATTTATATTGCTCAAAACCGTCATTCTGACGCCTGTACCCGGAGGGGTATATCCAGAATCCTTAATATTATCTCGGCCTTCGACTCTGAGGATCAGGCTCGAAAAGAATGCTTAACGCACCAAGATGGCTACATGAAAAACTAAACGTTGCGTTATGGAGAAGTATATGTTGCATAGATTGAATATTCGTCGCCATCTTTTCGAGATGTAAATGTTGTTGGCCATGTGCCAAAAGTCGTAGAACTTGAACTGACTGCACCGTTTTGAGTGGTAGTCAGGTTAAACTTCAAATTATTGGATGAAATACTTGTTGCATTTGTGTTATACATAAGCCAATAGTAGGTATTTGCATTAAGTGCAGTTGAAACAGAAAGTGTATTCCAACTATTTGCTTTCAATTCTCCTGTTGCGGATTTTGCCAACAGTGTTCCAGGCATTCCGTTATTATCCGAATAAATCGCCAATTGGTATTGATTATTTGGAGCATTTTGGACTGAGCCGACATACACAGTTATGGATTGGAGAGTTCCTTTAACTCCTGTTTGAAAACGTGAACCAGTAATATTATTAGCATCCCGTATATCGCCAAAAGAACCAACAGTGGTATAACCAAAAGTAACTGTTTGCGTCGGGATCTGTGTCGGTGTTGCCGTAGGTACTGAAGCTATCGAAGGAGTCGGCGTAACAGTAGGAGTTGGTGACGCTGTCGGTGTTGGAACTGCTGTCGGTATAAGATTCAATAAATTCTGAGTAAATCCATCGACACCAAAGGGTGATCCCAAACCAGTTGGACCATCATAACCAGTTCCAGCAGTACACATAATCGTTCCACAAACACCATTATTTCCTTGTGTGACATCATGAAACACTAAGGATGAAACGTTAAGATAGGGAACTGATGAACCAATAGTATTTGCTGAGACACCGCCTGCGAGCGCATAAACTCCTGCAATAATCGGAGAAGCAAGACTTGTTCCACCAACTTGGAACCATCCTGTCATTCCATCATATGAAGTAGAATCATATACTGCAGCACCTGTGTTTGGATCGGCATCGGCCGCGACATCTGAAACAGCACGTGTTGTTCCGCATTTCGTCACGCCCCAATTTGACAAACTTTTTTCCCACGCATTTGCCGATTCATACGCACTGCATCCACTTCCCGTATCACCCCATGCGTTTTCATTTGCATAGGTGTTATTAGTATTAAGCCGCAATGTCGTACCGCCAACAGCAGTGACATTGTGAGAAGATGCGGGATACTCAGCACCATATCCACTGTCTCCGCTTGAAGCCGTTATCGCAACACCTTGATGAGAATAATACGAATCATATGATGTTTCACCAGACCATTCAGACCCGCCATAACTATTGGAAATCTCAGTCGCACCGAGACGCACTGCAGTGTTCACTGCTGTTCCAAGATCAGAATAATAACTATCATTTGCTTCAACAAGAAGAATCTTACAAGTCTGACAAATCATATGAGCAGTTTCGACATCAAGCGATGTTTCAAGCGCCCAACTACTATTGTTTGGAGGAAGAGATGTGCCGCCATTCTCATTAACAATGGTGAAACACCCATTAGCGGTTGTGCATTGTGGCAATCCAAAATAATTGCTGTAGGTACTCAAATCACTTGCAATATGCGACGCATTATATGCTGTAATGAGCGCTATTGTCTGTCCGCCAAAATTTGCAGGTGCTGCACAAACAGATTGTGTTGAACCACCTGGAGTACATGGCAGATTATATGCTGTGTGAAATTGTACGGGACCATAACTAGATGAAAACGGAGAACTACCTGCCAAAGGACTACCCTTTGTATCAGTGACAACATGAGCTAGACACCATGCCATGCCGTTAATATGGACATCACAAACAGGACGGAATTTTCTTAATAAAATAGTCCGTAAATGTTTTGGGAAAAGAGACTGGGCTGAAATTGTTCTTACTTGCTCGGTAAAAAATAAAAATCCTGTTAAAACAAAAACCAGTGAAAAAATAAAAAATAAACCATTACGAGGAAAAAATTTCTTAAATAGGAAGAACAGTTTCATTGCAGTTTATCTTATCGTAATTGAAAATAGACCGAAAAGTCAAGCAATTCGTTAAAAGAAATTTTTATTTTGCTACTGCGCTAACAGGATTTGACCAGAGAACAACACTTCCATTTCGTTCTGCAACTAATTCAAAATAATATCTTGTGCCACTTGCCAATGCGCCGATGGGAAAAGAATTATCCATATTGGCATTATACGGAACATTTTGTACACCATAAATATATAACCCTGGTGTTTTTCCATAAACAATATCGTACCGCTGTGCACTTCCGTTATCTGTCCAACTGAGCTGAACCGTGCCTGGAGCAGATCCTGTCTGTGCTGTAAATCCATACTCAGGCAAATGATTTGTTATTGTCTGAGTTGTTTGATTGACTGGAGTCGCTTCGGCCGCAACCGGACCGGCAACTGATCCACCAACACCAATCAATGAAAAGTAATAGGTCACTCCAGGTGTCAAATAATTAACGGTGAATGAATTTGATGTATTTGCTGCATCAGGAAGATTAACCGCACCAAAATTATAATGACTTGGATCGGTCCCATATAAAAGATTATATTGCGTTGCTGTTCTGTCATCATACCAACGGATAGTAACACTTCCCGGTGTATTGCCTGAAACTGCACTAAATGAATATGGCTGTTCAGGGCCGCTCAACGCAAAAACTTTGGGAGATGAAACAACGGAGAATACTGTAGCAATTAAACAAATAGAAAAAACTTTTGCAAAAATCTTCATAGCATGCCTATACTTAAAACTAAAATAACAGTAATTACAAAAAAATGCAAACCGAAAATGATAAGTTATTTTTTATTCTCTGAAGCTCTTTTCATTTTTCCCCCATACCAAACAGTCCAAGCAATAACGGCAAAGGTAATAGCATAACTGATCATCGGATTAATAATAAGATTTTGGGAAATAGAAAAGGAATAAACAATAAAAATTTTTAGAATAAATTCACTCACATAGACACAACCCCATACCAAAGTAAGTAAGCGCATAAAATTATAAAATCGTTTTTTCTTTGTAAGAAGTTGAGAAAATTCTTCTCGCTTTTTTGAATCCTTTCCCGCAACAAATTCGCGAGCAAAATAAAACATAATGGGCTTTCTAAATCCTAGACTGATAAAACAGGACACTCCCAAAATAAAAGTAAAAAATGATTCTCGAACAAGAATAAGCCTCGGATCACCGCCGATCAAAGCACCAACTATTCCTGTAATAGTGCCTGCCAAAACAATAACTGAAATAAAATTAAGCGTGCGGTCTTTGGAAAATTCAATAATGATATCGATAATCGGATATGCTGATGATAGAGTCAATGAAAGCACATCTGAAAAATTGAAATATCGATGAGCAATGCTATAAATAGCATAGGGGATTGCGATATTCAAAAAAATATCAATCATGGTTCCACGAAAATTATTTTTCATATCTCTATTTTCTCATAATTACCCGATTCTTACAAAACATTTACATAAATTTACAATAAAAAATGTATTATGATAGTGCATGGTGAGGCATAAAAAAGGTTACAGTACTGTAGCAATTTTGATTGTGGCCTTTTTATTTATAACAGCAGCAGTCATACATCAAAGCTCTACAGTACAAACAATTGCATATCATCCGCCTTCGCTGCATGTTCCTCCTAATTTCCGAAGACAGGAAAACTCTTCAATAAAGACGCTTACTCCTTCTCCCGATGCATCTACTTCTCCTGAACAAGTACCAACTTTTTCAGAACCTACTATTTTCTTTTTATCAATAACGCCAACTCCAACGGTAAGTCAACCAACAGCACCAGTCGAAACAACAAGAATTTTGAAACCGCAGAAATAGTAATAAATCAAAGAGGCACAGCAGAACCAGCTCTCCAACAACTCTTTTCCATCACAGAACCAACTCGTATCGGACCTGCCTGCGTACAAAAATATCCAGCGGGACAATCGGCGTTTATTTTGCATGAAATCCTTCCATCAGGAGCCTGAGAGGGAAGTGGTGTCGGATGTACCAATTTATATTCTATAAGAACCGGTGGCGACTTTGTCGCATCAATCATCGCCTGATAATTCATTCCCCACACAAACGCACAAATCGGGAAAATAATAAACATTGACAACGCAAGTATTTTGGAAAAGGGAGTTACCGTTGTCATCGATTTAGGCAATTTCATATACATTTACTATCCCAAATAAACTTGTTTCTGTAAAGAGTGAAAAATAATAAAACTAAAACGTTAACTTTTTTTACTTTTATTTTGTTTTTTGATTACATTTTTTTCCGGCAATAACTCTAAAAGAATAATAAAAGCCAAAACACCTAATGCAAATTGTGCACCTTGATTGGAAATCGCGAACATAATTCTATTAAGAACAAATGATGGAATCTTTTTAATTTTGCTTTCTTGAGAATTCATATAAACACTTACCAAACTCGTCGATGAAGTATCAAGATAAACACTCTCTCCATTTACGGGTCCTTGAAGGAAAAGCTTGATAATATACTTTTTATTTTGAGACTTTGCTTGTATAGGAAATCCGAATGGAAATCTCAGTTGTCCATCAACTTCTGAAGCATCGCGTTTGGATTCAAAAAGTAAGTTATTTTTATCCTGATCATAAATCTGAAAAACGAGCTGACGATGATGTTGAATCTGACTTATCGTATATTTACTGCTGTCAACATAGCGAAATAAAATAACAATTTCACTAAGATTTTTATATTGTGCAGTAAATGGAATAGACAACGGTTTTTGAGTCAGCGAAACTTCAGATTTTTTTTGGATGATCGGATTTCTGGCAATTATCAATGATGAGGCATAATTGCCAGAATAAAGGATAAGTATTATTAAGGCATAAATAATCCCAGCTGAAATAATAGTTATTCGTGACACTTTTTCTTTTGATGTTTTTGTTTCGGCAGGTTTTGTCAGTGCTTTGTTATCAATATGTTTTTTATCGAAAAAGTAAAGTGATTCAATAAATCGGAATAATAAATAGGAGACAACAATAGTCAATACAAGCCCAAGAAAAAGTTCAAAAACAGCCGCAAAAGCAGATGTTGTTAAAGGCATTAAAAGATTTGTTATTGATTGCGCGATATTCAACATTGAGGTGTGAATGAGATAAACTGAATAGCTGATCATTCCGAAAAACGCGATAAATTTATTGCTGAAAAATTTACTGACAATGGTTTTTGGAGACATAAGTGCAGCGATAAAAAGTGCAATAACCCAGCTTGACGCAAGGTAATAAAGATTAAGATCTATAATGCTCACGCCATTTTTTATTGCATTACCAACATGCCATTGCACAAAAAGAAAAAGTAAAAAAACTAAAACTCCGATGAAAGAGTTGCTAAAAATTTTTTCAATGAAATTCCATAATTGCCCCTGTGATTTATACAGTGTTCCCACTACAATTCCTGCAATAAATCCTGACGCACGGGCGATATTCATACTTTGCAAATCGGCGAATGAATAAAAAGCAGTATCTAAATCAAAAAAGATTTTTGTCATACAAATGACAAGAAGTATTCCAATAAAAACTCCTCTTTTTTTAGAAAAATTAATAAGAGGAATAGCAAGAAAAGGAAAAGTGAGATAGAACAGTACTTCAGGGACAAGACTCCACGCTTGATTTAACAAACGGGTAAGACCCAATACAACATCAGTCGTTAATGATATATTTGCTAAACCAATAAGAATTGGCGGGTATTCTATCTGTCCAAAGCGAATAAAATGTGACTGCGATATCATAAGCCCCGCGATAAGTAGGCCTTGGAGAATGATAAATCCGAAAAAAATAAAAGTTCTTACTTTGCCATTGTTATCAACTTTTCGGATCATTTTCCAAACAAAATGAAAAATCACAGCACAAACAAGTAAGACAAATAACTGTTCATACCAAATAGTTCCAATGCCAATACTGACAAGCAAGAGATAGGTAATAATGACTATATAAACGGGAAAAATTCTGGTGTAGCGTTTTCGAATAAAACGAAATGCATGTGTTTCGTCACTATAGAGATAGGCCATCAAAAAACCACTCAGAACAAAAAGTATTTGTACAGCATTTGTCCCTACAGAAAGTGCGGAGTATGCAACTAGAAAAAAGGGAATATTTGTTAAAACGGCGATGTTAAAACCTGAGTGTGCTAAAAAAACGCTGAACGCGGCAAAACCTCGTAAGCCGTCAAGTGCGGTATTTCTTTTGTTCATGTTACACTATCACAACAACAAATAGATTATAACAGAGATTAAAAAAGGTTTATACAAATCTATCTATTCTTTATAAACGTGCCAAGCCCACCTGCAGACAATAATAGCGCAGCAAGACCAATATAGATAACATCAGATGGCCCTGTCACTGGAAGGGAAGTGTTATTGCTAGAACTGCGGACATTGGACCATGGTCCAGCTGCACAGCCATTATTTGCTCGTACTTTAAAGTAATACGTAGTGTTCGGTGTCAATGAGCTAATTGTATACTGTACTGCACCAGTTGTTGCTCCCTGAGAAAAATTTGTGCTATATGAATCAGCATTGGAATCTAACCCGTAAGAAATAGTAAAACCATCAAAGGTCGATGAGGGGGGAGTTATATATAAAGTTGCTGTGCCGTTAACTGCAACAACCGAATAAAGATTAGGAGCATCTGTCGGGGCAGTCGTTGCACACGTTGTTGAAGTAGGTGCAGGAGCAGGGACGCCAGTCGGTCCTGGAGTTGAAGTTGGAACCGGATCAAAAATTATTTGTCCTAATGCAGGAAGGGTAGTACTTGTTGTTGTATCTGTAACATCAATCGAATCAGTTCCCGCAGTTGTTGAAGTAGCAGTAAAGGTAGCGCTTCCCGAAGCATCAAGAACAGCAGAACTAGGAGAGATAGAAATAGTCGGATCACTAGAATCCGAAAGTTGTACTGAGTCTCCGGTAAGAGGAGTTCCTGATACATCTTGCAAAACAACTGTGACAGTGGATTGGGTCGCACCATCTGCAGGGACTTCAGTTCCTGAAAGACTTGAATGTCCAGCATCAGGAGGGTTACCAGCATAAGCACGAACGGTATTTAGCATAACTAAACATACTAAACAAATAAGAAGCAATAATTTATTAATTTTCTTGTACATACTTTAGGTATAGCACAAATCGCAAAAGAAACGAAATTAGAAAACCAAAAATCCAGTTATCTGAATTTTCTTGCTGAATTTTTATATAAATCTGATATTATACAGTAACGATAAAACTATGGCGAAAATATATTATTATCTTGGACATGAGCAATTTCAACCTGAGGAACTAGTTCAACATGCTCAGTTGGCAGAAGAAGCCGGCTTTGATGGACTCTTTGTCTCTGAACACTTTAATCCGTGGGTTGCCGATGTCGGAAAAGCAGGATTTGCTTTTTCCACATTAGGTGCCATTGCACACGCTACGAAAAAAATTTCTCTTATGACTGGTGTGACGACACCTCTTTTTCGGTATCATCCAGCAATTGTTGCACAAGCCGCAGCGACAATTGACAGACTTTCACAGGGACGATTTACGCTCGGAGTTGGCAATGGTGAATCAATAAATGAAACACCGCTTGGCTATACGTTCCCAAATTACAAGGAACGCTCGGAACGGATGCAGGAAGCGCTTGAAATTATGCATCGATTATTTGCGGGTGAAAAAGTTACTTTTTCTGGCAAATATTATCAAACAAAAAATGCAAAACTCTATTCTCCACCATTACATGAAATCAAAATTTATCTTGCAACCGGTGGACCAAAATCAGGACTACTAGCAGCAGAGCACGCTGACGGTATTATCGTTAGTGTTAAAAATCCAGAAGAAACTACTAATGAAATAATCAAACCTTCACAGCAAAAAGCAAAAGAACTCGGAAAAAAATCATTTCCTGTTGTTGCATCCAGATGGACAATCCTTGCAGAGAATAATGATCAGGCTTTTGAATCACTCAAAGCCTGGCGCGGTTTGCGAGCGCCCAGTCGCAATACCGCAACGGACCCTGAAGAATTGCAGAAAGAAGCTGATGAGCTGTCAAAAGATGAGATTTTATCACATTACACAATTGTCAAAAATGCTGATGAATATATTGAACAATACAAACCTCTTATCACAACAGTTGGAGCTGACATTGTCGCAATTCAAACAACAGGAGAGGATCAACAAAAAATTATCAAACTGTTAGGAGAAACTGTTTTGCCCACATTGCGCAATTTATGAGTGATCAATTAGCTATTATTCCTCTCAAACACATCGGTGAAATTAATTCAAAAACACAACTTGCTGATGTTCTGTTTAGAGCATTAAAAAAACAAGATTTAAAACTGAAAGATAATGACATTTTCGTAATAACACAAAAAATTGTTTCAAAAGCAGAAGGGAGAATAGTTAATTTAGATAAAATTAAACCTTCTGCATTCGCTCAAAAAATCGCCAAAGATTATCACAAAAATGCGGCACATATTGAACTCATTCTTCAAGAAAGTAAACGTATTGTCCGCATGGATCATGGAGTAATTATTACTGAAACGAATCAAGGATTTATTTGCGCCAACGCTGGAGTTGATGAATCAAATGTGGGGAATAAAAAAGTGGTTTCGTTATTGCCACTTAATCCTGATTCTTCTGCAAAAAAAATACAACAAGAATTGACAAACTTGTTTAAGATAAAAAAACTTGGCGTTATTATTTCTGATACGTGGGGACGTCCCTGGCGTGAAGGACAAGTTAATTTCGCAATTGGTACCTATGGAATTGATCCATTGATCGATTACCGAGGCGAAAAGGATGTCTACGGATATACACTTTCGGCAAGTTTGATTGCTATTGCTGACGAACTTGCTTCTGCAGCAGAACTTATGATGGGAAAAACAAATCAAATTCCTGCAGTACTGATTCGCGGATATCATTATGAAAATACAAACAAAAATGCAAAAATATTATTGAGAGATTCTGAGAAAGATATGTTTCGCTAAATTATGAAAATTGTTGTTCTTGCAGGCGGTGTAGGTGCCGCTCGATTTTTAGAAGGATTGGTACAAACTATTAATCCAAAAGATCTAACCGTTATCGTTAATACCGGAGATGACGAAGATTTTTATGGTCTGAAAGTTTGTCCTGATATCGACACTATTATATATACCCTTTCAAAAAATCATAATGACAAACAAGGATGGGGACTAAAAGATGAAACGTTTGCTGTGATAAATCAATTGAAAAAACTTGGCAACGAAAGCTGGTTCACTTTAGGCGATAAAGATTTCGCGACACATATTCACCGAACCCAGTTACTTAAACAAGGGAAAACCCTTAACGAAATCACCAAAAATATTGCGGAACATTTTTCTATCCCATTCACTATTTTGCCTATGTCAAATGACGTTATTAAAACAGTTGTCACAACACCTGCTGGGAAATTATCTTTTCAAGAATATTTTGTCAAAAGAAAATTTGCCGATAAAGTACTTGGCATAACATTTAAAGGCGTCACAAAAGCCAGTCCTGCACCCGGCGTTCTTAACGCACTTGAAAAAGCAGATGCAATTATTATTGCTCCAAGCAATCCAATCGTAAGTATCGGCACGATATTGGCTGTACCTAATATACGAAAACAGATAAAAAATGCAAAAGCAAAAAAAATCGCCGTGTCACCAATTGTCGGTGGAAAAACAATTAAAGGTCCTGCAGACACAATGTTACGCGATTTACAATATGAACCATCTGCGTTGGGTATTGCAAAATATTATCAGGATTTTTTAGATGTAATGGTTATTGATGAACAAGACGAAAAACAAAAAAAGGAAATTGAAAAACTTGGAATAACTGTTGTCGTAACGAATACGATGATGACAGATATCCAAACAAAAAAGAATCTTGCTCAAACTGTCATCACCAATATCTCATTATGAACGCGACTGTTTTAATTCCAATAAAAGCATTAAAAAATGCAAAAAGTAGATTAGCAAAACACATTAATCCTGAACAACGAGAACTACTGACGTTATTATTGTTGGAACATGTAATAAAAATTGTCAAAGCAGTTAATAATGATCTTGAAATTTTTATTGTAAGTTTTGACAAAAAAGTTATCGAAACCGCTAACGTACTAGGGATTAAAAGTATTTCGGAAAAGATTTCTGGTCATAATCGCTCGCTGACTTTTGCTGCAAAAAAAATAGATCAAAATAAACCGGTTTTAACATTGTCAGCTGATTTACCGCTTCTTACAAAAAATGATATAGAACAACTATTTTTATTGAGTAAAAAAAACGATATTGTCCTTGCTCAATCGAAAGAAAAAACCGGAACGAATGCTGTCATGATGAAAACACCGCTACTTATCCCATATCAATTTGGAGAAAATAGTCTAATAAAATTTATTTCCTCGGCAAAAGAACAATCTCTCACTGTTAAAACTTATTTTCATGATAGCTTTGCCTTTGACATTGATACAATAAAAGATCTGGAAAAATTACAAAAAATAAATCCTAAACTCTTACAAGATTTTAAGATAGAGAGAGTAATATAAATAGTATGAAAATAGGACTTCAAATTAACAGATTTACGTGGCCAAAGGAGCCTGAATCAATTTCTGAAATATTAACAAACATAGCAACAACCGCAGATACTGGCGGTTTTTCCAGTCTCTGGGTCATGGATCACTTTTTTCAAATCGGACATATCGGCGCACCAGAAGAGCCAATGCTTGAAGCATACACAACACTTGGATTTTTGGCTGGAGTTACTAAAAAAGTAACACTCGGAACCATGGTAACTGGGGTTGTCTATAGAAACCCTGCTCTTCTCGCAAAAATTGTCACAACACTCGATGTTTTAAGTAAGGGACGCGCTTATTTAGGGATAGGTGCTGCCTGGAATGAAGAAGAATCTATTGCATTGGGTTTTGATTTTCCGCCGTTAAAAGAAAGATTTGAAAGATTGGAAGAGGCACTACAAATTATTAGCCAAATGTGGAAAGGTGATGAAAAGCCATTCAAAGGCAAACATTATACCCTCGGTCGCCCCATGAATCATCCACAAGTTATGACCAAACCTCATCCACCTATTCTTATTGGCGGTGGCGGAGAAAAAAAGACACTTCGTTTAGTTGCCCAATATGCTGATGCTTGTAACCTTTTTGGACAAATTGGGGATGAAGAAATTAAACGGAAATTGGAAGTACTCAAACAACATTGCAAAGATGTTAAGAGAAATTATGAAGAGATTGAAAAAACCTCAATGTATCAAATCAGAGAAGAAGTAGATCCGGATAAAATTATTAGTGATTTGAAGCATTTCCATGAATTAGGGTTTTCCCATGTAATTATAGGAATTCGCAACGTCAACGAAATAGAACCTGTTAAAAAAATTGCCGAAGAAGTAATCCCTCAAGTGGCAAATCTATAATTCGAGATAGCAAACACAATGAATACATGGACAACTGATGAATTAGCAAAAATTGGCGATGCAGAGGAACTACATATTGCACCTCAAAAACAAGATGGTTCGCTTCGCGATGCCGTAACAATTTGGGTTGTCCGATCTGGAAATGAAATATATGTTCGGTCAGTTAACGGTGTTGACGGAAAATGGTATCAACATGCACTTGAACAACACAAAGGCCATATCGAAGCTGGTGGAGTGAGCAAAAATGTTACATTTTCTGAAGTGAATAATGAAAATATCAACGAAATTGATACAGCATATCAAACAAAATATGTCAATTCTCCATATGTTAACTCAACACTAACGTTGCAAGCAAAAATTGCCACACTTAAATTGATACCTCTATAAAAATCGTGCTATAGTATAGCTATAATGAAAAAAGCAATCATCTACGTTCCGGGACTCAATGATGATAAATTTCTCAATAATAAACTGATAAATTTGCTTCCTCTCTTATGGAATAGACATGGCTATGAGGTATTTATTATTAAACCTGCGTGGAGACAAGGAAAATCATTCTATCCGAAATTAACACTTATTTTAAATAAAATTGATGAACTATATGCGAAAGGATACGCCATCTACTTATTTGGACAAAGCGCTGGAGGAGCAGCGGTTCTGAACGCGTTCGCGGAAAGAAAAAACAAAATAAAAAAAATTGTAAATATTTGTGGAAGATTAAAAAAAGGAACGAATGTTTCACCTTCACTTAAAACCGCTTCAGCCGAAAATCCTGTATTTAAAGAGTCAGTCCTTTTATTTGAAGACCTCAATGAGAGTAGGTTAACTATGAATGATAGAAATAAAGTGCTAACGATTAAACCCATTTGGGACGGTGTGGTCCCATCATCAACAGTTGCCCTGCAAGGTGCTACCAATATAACCATACCGATGGTACAACACAGTATCGCAGGTATCTCAGCATTAACAATATTTTCTGGGGAAATTTTAAATTTTCTTTCAAGCTGATTTTCTAAAATTTCTTATTTTGTTGATATTTTATCCATCTTATATTTTGCCCAATAATCCAATTTCTCTATCCATATAGCCATGCTTTTTATAAAAAAGTATGTGCTCACATGTGTTAGCCTATAATATTGCGTTCCTATTATTTTTATAGTATAATTTGTCCATGATAGAAATAGAGGAAAAACAAGGCATAATACCGCAAGGAGAACCTGTAATTACAGATCATCCATATTTTTGGGTTGATTATGCTCCTGGTGACGAAACACAACCGTATTATGTTCCAAGAGAAATAAATGTAGAGGGTTATCCTGATGATGAAATTTTTAACCTTTCATCTAACGGCGCTACAGTTTCTGTAAATGCTCCTCTAGTTAATACTGAAGTAGGAGCAAGGTCTTTGATAGGTCCACGTAGTAGAATAGAGGATACATCTATAGGAAGTGATGTAAGAATTGGAAGGGATGTAAATGTAGAGAATGCTACAATAATGGATAGAGCACGTGTGGGAGATGGTGCTATTATTGAAGCAGAAGTGACACTTTTTCCCGGATCTAGAATCGGCATAGGAGCTACCATAGAAAGCGGATCAAATATTCTCGAAAATCAAACAGTAGCTGATTATGCTTACATTACTCCAGAAGTAATACAGGCACCTGGGACACAAAACGTTATCAGATCTCCAAAATTGCTTTAAAATTTATTATTTAAACCAAATTATAAAGCGCTTCCTAATTTTTCTAATTCATCAACCAAGCCTTCATCTGAATTATCAAGGGTAATTCCTTCTCTTTTTGCAATTATCAACCCTTCAATAATTCTTTTTGCACGCAGTACCTCATCTCGTTTTAGTTGCGAAATTTTTATCCATTGTTTCTCATGACTTAACGACAATATATGTAATGAACCAAAGAGAAATCCCAATTCAAGATCGACATCCCCAATCTGGTCAAGAAGAATAGTTTCAGAAAACGTCTCACCAAAGAATTGATTATAAATGATAGTTACTTTTTGTGTATCAATAATAAGTTGATCAGGAGCGAGCTGCAAAGGGAAAACAGAAAAAATCTGATAAAGCTTTTTTTTGTTGGCAAGAAGTTGTTCAATCTTTTTTGATTGTACGCTAGTGGTTTTACTTTTAGAGAGAAAAATTGTTCCTTCCTCTGGCATAAGAGTAGTATAGCATCTGTTGTTTGCTGATAATCTAATTATTCTATACAATAATCATATGTCATATAAAAATCCTGATGAATTACAGAATTTCTCGCATTTCAATACGCGACCTGAACCGCATGACAGATTATTTCGAAACGAAACAATAGAAAATGAGATCGAAAAAGTTTCGACAGAAATTGCCGACGAAGCTATACGCAGAATGTTCTCACAATGTCTCCCAAATACGCTTGATACAACTGTTTATCATTCAGAACACGTTGGACGTCCAGATACGTTTGTCGTAACAGGGGACATCCCTGCAATGTGGCTTCGAGATTCTGTCAATCAAGTTTGGCCTTATTTGCCCTATGCTGCAAAAGATGAGGAAATTAAAAAACTTTTCATTGGCCTTTTGCATCGACAAACTATTTGTATCAATTCTGATCCATATGCAAACGCATTCAAAAGAGAAATTCACGATCATAAAGTAGAAGTTTTTGAAAGAAAATATGAACTTGATAGTCTTGCGGCATTTTATCGTCTATCGTATGGCTATTATAACGAAACAAAAGACATATCTCCCTTCGATGATTCTTGGTTGAGAGCGATGAATAAAAGTCTTGACGTCATTCATACCGAACAAAACACACTTGATAGACAAACGAATGAACTTCTTTATCATTTTACGACTCCTTCAGGACATCTGCATCCTGCAGTGAGGCTTGAAGGCTATGGTTATCCAGGCAAATACTGCGGGCTGAGTCGTTGTGTATTTCGACCATCGGATGACGAAAATGTTTTTCCGTATCTTATTCCAGCAAATGCAATGGCTGTTGTTTATTTGAGGAAACTGAAGCCAATTTTTGAGGAGATTTCTGCTGATGAAACTGCAAAAGTTGCAGCAAAACTTGCAGATCAAATTGATGATGGGATAAAAGAGTACGGAATTGTAGAACATAAAAAATACGGAGAAATATATGCCTACGAGGTGGACGGATACGGCTCAAGTTGTATCATGGATGATCCAAATATCCCCAGTCTTCTCAGTCTTCCATATCTTGGATACTGCAAACTTGATGATCCTGTCTATAAAAACACACGGGAATTAATATTGAGCAGATGGAATTCTTTTTTTGCAAAGGGAGAAGTTGCCTGTGGACTGACATCTCCACATGTGGGAGTTTGTGATCATTTTTGGCCTATGGCAACAATCATGCAAGCACTCACCACTGAAGATGAGAAAGAAATTATCGATTGTCTTGCGACGCTAAAAAGGACCCATGCAGGAACATTTTTTATGCATGAAAGCGTTGATGTCGATAATGCTCATCACTACACGCGCCACTGGTTTGCATGGGTTAATTCATTGTTTGGTGAATTAATTTTAAAAATCAACGATACCTATCCTGAAATTTTGAAACAAGAAATGTAAATTACTTGTATACTCCTTGTCTGTGAGCAATAGTAACAATAAATATTTTCTTTTGCTTACTATCAATATAATAAATTATTCGATAAGGCCAAGCGCGTAATGATCTAAGATCAGCATATTCACCGGATAATTTTTTACCTTCTTGGGAGTTTCGTTCTAAAATTTTTAATTTTTTCTTAATTTTTGTTTGTTCAATTTTTGGAAGATGATTATATTGTTTTAATGCTTTTGGAGTAACTATAACTTCCATACTGCTTATTATAGTTGAGCTAGGGGAATACCTTGACCTCTTTTAGCTTCTTTTAATCCCTGCTTAATACTTTTTTTTGCTCCAGGTATACTTACTATTTCAGCAGTTTCCTCAAGTGATTCTAATTCTTCAGCACTAACAAGTATTGCTTTTGGCTGACCATTTACTGTAATAGTTACTCTATCCATAGTATCACTTACCTTTGTAACAAGTTCCGGCAGATTTGATCGTACATCTGAAATAGACATTAAATTACTCATAATGATAATGTACAATATATTGTACAAATTGTCAATATACAATAACTTGCCAAAAATTTCATATAGTTTAATTTCTCATTTGGCAAGTCTTGCCTGCCTTCCAAAGGAGATACAATCCGGAAATTTTTTAGAGAACATCATTATCAATTATAGAGATCTAATGCTGCGGTAGATTCTATCAGGAATCCAAGGCCTACGATACACTATTTTCGGAACATCACTTGCCATAAATTTAAATCCTATTTTTCCGAAATGTATCGTGACTTATTCATTTACTTGACAGCAATACTTAACGTAGTGTTACAATAATTATATGAATCTAAAACGCTTCCGTGGAGATCCAATTCTTGAACTTAATCCCAATCATGATTGGGAGAGAGGGTCTGTTTTGAATCCAGGTGTAATTTATGAAAACGGATTTTTTAAGATGATGTATCGAGCAACCAACGACGTACATCCTGACCAGGAAGGGGCATATATTTCTTCTCTTGGATATGCCGAAAGTGTTGACGGCATGCACTTTGAAAGATTTGAAGAACCGCTTATTTTTCCCACAGAAGGTTATGAAAGCGGTATGGGCTGTGAAGATCCACGGATAACCAAAATTGATGGAGTATATTATTGCTATTACACAGCTGTAGGAGGCTCGGGGAATGAACAAAAAGTGAGAATTGCTCTTGCAACAAGTAAAGATTTTGTCCACTGGAATAAGCACGGAGTAGTGGGTCCCGATCTTTTTTCAAAAGCCGCGTGCCTTTTCCCTGAAAAAATTAATGGTAAATATACGATGTTGTTCACCTTTGAATTAGAAAGTCCAAAAGCTACCATTATGATGGCCCAATTTGATGATCTTTATGATGTATTCTATCCCTCACAAGAAAGAATGAATCGGATTGTGAATGAAGAATATGAGGATCAAGTGGTATTTAGACCAAGTGATGGAAGGGGGAATGAAGTGGGAGCAGTACCGATTAAAACGCCGCATGGCTGGCTTTTTATCTATAGTGCACTCAGCACAGTCAATGATCATACGGAGTGGTCCATCAGCGCTGCACTTCTTGATCTTCATGATCCTAGAAAGATCCTTGCAAATGCTGATCATATTCTTAAGCCGGAAACAGAACGTGAAAGGCACGGAGTCGTAAATCACGTTGCTTTCCCAGAAGGTGCAATAGTATTTGGAGAAAATTTATATATATATTACGGATCAGGCGACCAGGGGATCTGTCTTGCGATGTGTGATTACCAAGAACTCCTCGACCACCTCACATCATTAATCTAAATTCATAGCATTTACTATTTTATTCTTTTTTCTCTCCTTTGAAGAACCAGTGGACTCCATATTTATCTGCAAGATGTCCGTAGCTTCCAAATGGCATATCTCTTAACTCGTCAAGAAGTTCTTTTGATGCCCCTTCTGAGAGGCTGTCAAAAATAGATTTCAATTCATCAGACCTGCCGGTGATATGGATACAAACAGTATTACCTTGCTGCGGCTTTCTTGTAGGATGAAGCCAGTCGGTTGCAGAGATATTTACTGCATCATTTACCAGTTGAGAATAAATAATTCTATTATGTTTTTCTTCGGGATATTGAGCTTTCATAGGAGTATCACTAACTTTTGTTAGATTCAGTTCGCCACCCAGACATTTTTGATAAAAAGTCATTGCCTCTGCACAATTGCCATCGAATAGAAGAAAAGGCGTAGTCTGTACCATACTTATTTCATGAGTATACTTTTGTATTAACGGTAAGTCAACAATAGAATTGAGCAATGTCAATGGTTGGCGATGGTGAGCTAGATATGGTAAAGTGTACTTATATAATGAAACCGCAAGATACATCCTCAGAAGTAGATGCCATAATCAAGAAGTTGGGTGATTGGCGTGGGGAGAGATTAGAACAGCTACGTGCTTTAATCAAACAAGCTGACCCTGAAATAGTTGAAGAAGTTAAATGGAAAAAAGCTTCAAATCCTGATGGAATTCCAGTATGGTCTCATGACGGAATGATTTGTACTGGCGAATTCTACAAAAGCCATCTACGGCTAACTTTTGCAAAGGCTGCATCGCTCAAGGACCCGAAAAGTCTTTTCAATGCACCTCGCGCAATTATTATTCATGAAGGAGATACGATTGATGAAGCAGCATTTAAAAACATTATCCAAGCTGCAGTAGAAGTAAACCGCAAATCATGAGACCAGACCAGTATAGGCTATAACGGATAAGGAGAGTGAAGTTCTGGATATGCATGAGGTAATAGTGCTCCCATTGTGGCAAGTTCTATTGTTTGTGGTCGATTGTAATGTAACCCTTGGGAGAACAAACTAATAGGATCACTTCCTAATCCACCATACACCATTGCAAGATGAGATGCTTGGGTCTGGTTTTCATCGACTTGATGAACAAACCATTCAGGCAACGGGAAAAAAACCGTCCATTCTCCACCTGCTAATCCTGAATCATTCATAGCATGGACATAATGAGCTTCAAATTGTCTATCTCCTATTTCTAGAATACCTCCTTGTTCTCCTATAGCAGCAAGCGCTCGTGGATAACGGTCTAACGCCTGTTGTGCACGTTTTTTTGCATTAGCAACAATAACTTCTGGAGTTCTAGGCTGATCCGCGTCTCTTCCCAAAGAAACTGGAGTGGCAGCAAGTTGAAAACCTCGCTCTGGCTGATTTGCAAGCATTTGAGTATGCGCAATACGTCCAATGATATCTCTTTGTTGAAGCTTCTCTAAAGCACTTTGAGTCCCCGCATATTTAGCAGCGTTATTAGAACCTGTTACAAAAAGAACTCGTGATCGATCTATAGGTACTGTGGGCACGCTTTGTTGATTGGCAACATATTCACGAACGTCAGTAAGTCTTCTGGCAATTGTTTCTCTAGAAAGATCTTCGGGAGGCCTTGCATATAGCTCGCTGTTGACTAGAGGCGCGACACAAGCACCGAAGGTGTGCTGATAAAGTGCTGCCCGGTTAAATTCGGGAAGCTGCCATCGAGATCGAAATCCCATAGGATCTTTTTGTACTGTTGCAGGATCAAGCCCAAGTTGTTGCTCGGCAAGCATTTGAACAAGTGTCCCATATTCGCCTCCTGTCTCATGTACCCACTCTTGCCACCAACGAGGAATAAAGCTTGTACCGGTATATGCTACTGAAGTCCCAGGGCTATCTAAAACTTGAACTCCTAAAGCACCTACGTCATATAACGTTGAACCAATTGGCAATGAACCATTTTCTCCTGCATAAAACAGCAGCATTGGGACGCTCCTCTCTTACCATCGCACTCGCTCCACCAAGTCGATTTTGCAAACCTCGCAGGGTATAAAGTCTTCCCTCAGGTTGACGAGCTACTCCAGATTCAACGGGAGCCTCTATTAATGGTTGTGATGGAGTCCATTGCTCTTGCTGATAAAAACCTTGCAGACCACGGCTCTTCGATTCACTACTTGAACCTATAACTGGTGGTCTCTTGGCAAATACTTCAGCTGCAGTTGGCATAGATAATTGTGCATTATATCATGAAATACTCTATCAGAATAGAACTACAACTAAAAGAGGGAGTAATGTGTTTAGGCTGAAGGCTCAGACAACTCTATACTGTTGCCCTCAGGATCAAGAATATGAACAAACTTACCGTATTCAGAATCTACAATGTCATCTGTTATCGTGACTCCAGCTTTCTTTAGCTCTTCAACCAAGCTTTCGATATTTTCCACCCGATAGTTGATCCTAAAATCTTTTTTTGATGGACTAAAGTCATTGTTGTCGCACGAGGATGTACTCCAAACAGTATATCCTTCTTTTTTCGGGTTATCCTTCTCGCGCCATTCAAACATAGCACCCCACTCAGACACTGGTATGCCAAGATTTTTCTCATACCATTCATTCATTTTTTTCGGATCTTTACAGGTAAAGAAGATACCTCCTATCCCTGTTACTTTTTTCACTTTCTTAGTCATACGCATATTTTGCCACTTTTATAGAGAAAGGTCAATCAACAACCTTGCTATATGATATTGAAAAATTTGCAAGCAATATCAGTTAAATCGTTAACACTGTGCAGTAATTTTATTCATTATATAGTATAATATCGGCTATGGCAGAGCATGAAGATGTTTATAAAGAACGCTATCTTGCACATCAAGCAAAAAAACGTGCCCAATTAGCCCCAACTTCTGGTGAAATAGAATGGCAAGAGCATACTGATACTGACTGGTTGAAATATATCGAACTACAACGAAAAAGAAGAACACAGCGCACTTTCAACGGAGAACCAATTCCAGAGGAAAAAATTGATAAACTTGCAGAAGCAATGGCACTCTGTCCATCTTCGTGTAATCGTCAGGCAATCTATGGAAAATTCGTTTCAGAAAGAGAAGAAAAAGAACTTTTATCGGGTCTTTTAGTAGGTGGCGTTGGTTGGAGTTATCGTGCTGATAAATTATTACTCCTTTTTGCTGATATGACTGCTTACCACAACCCTGCAGAAAAAGATTTTATGCCATATTTAGATGCAGGCGCAATGATTAAAACTATTTATGATACCTGTACAGTATTGGATGTTGGTGTTGGATATGTAAATCCAAATATACGAGAGGCAAATAAAGACTTTTTTAACGAAAGATTTGGTGGAGAAAATTTGCGTTTTTGTGGAGTACTAGCGCTTGGAAACTTTGACCGCAGAGCTGGAGAAACACCTAAACGTCCCCCAACAGATGTTTGGATAAAAAAGTAGCTGATGGCCATACTAGGACTTTTTTATCATTCTATGCTATAATGAATCTGCAGGTGGAAATAACCCTCTCTTTTTAAGTAGAAGCTCCACTTTTTATTATTCTAATGGAAGGAGGAAAAAATAAATGACAAATAAACTATTTGTAGGAAGCCTTGATTATAGCGTTACCGATTCTCAGCTTCAAGAACATTTCGCAACAATCGGAAAAGTGTTGTCAGCTAAAGTAATTGTCGATAGATATACCGGCCAAGGCAAAGGTTTTGGCTTTGTAGAGATGTCGACTGAAGAAGAAGCAAAAGCAGCGATGGATAAACTAAATGGAACACAACTTGTTGGTCGTTCAATTTCAGTAAAAGAAGCCAAGCCGCAAGAAGATAGAAACCAAAGAAATGATAATGGCCAAAATAATCGATGGTAAATAATTCTATTAATAAAAAATCTATAAATATCTGTGTGCAATGTGGTTCTGAGCTTATTTTTGTAAGCAAGGAAACAATAAAGCCTGAAGGTACACGATATGCACAAATAAATACTGTGTATCGGTGTTCAAATGTCGCGTGTCAAGAAAAAAAGGATAAAGAAAAGAAAGATAGGCTTGATTTACGACAAAAAAAGGAAGTAACAGATAAAGAGAGATTAGAAAAAATTCAGGAGCTACGGAAATTAGGAAGAAAGTCAAAACAGCAAGAAAATTGACTATAGGATTAATTTGTGGTATACTGTTATTATCTTGAAGCCCTTCGACTCCCCGCCAACATCTGTAAATATGTGGTAGGTTGCTCAGGGTAATAGTATATTAGTACTTCTGCTTATAGTAGAATAGTTTTGTTTGATTAAGATAAAAATACGCTCCATTTCATTTATTTATTCGTATCTTTTACCTCACTAATAAGACACCTCAGTTAAGCAGAGATATTAGCATATTATTCGAATCATTATATAAGTATGTATAAAAACAGACACAACTATCGATCAAATACAAAAAACAGCCAATCGTCCTTCAGTCGAAATGGATCTTCTTTTCGTGGCAATCAACGAAGATCTATAAAAAAACTTGATAGTAATCTTTTTATCAAAAAGGCATCAAATATACAGACAGAAGAACATATCTCTTTAAAGAATTTTTCCGATTTTGCACTTTCTGATAAATTAAAAAGAAACATTCTTGAACATGGCTATACAAACCCAACACAGATCCAAGAACAAACCATTCCTCATTTACTCGCAGGTCGTGACGTTATTGGTATTGCTAACACAGGTACCGGAAAAACTGCGGCATTTCTTATCCCTCTTGTTCATAAAATATTTTCAGATAAAAACGAGCGAGTACTTATCGTGACTCCTACCAGAGAACTCGCAATGCAAATCGCCGATGAACTTCGTTTTTTTGTTAAAGGCATGGATTTGGATATTGTTTTGTGCATAGGGGGTTCTAATATGGAAAGACAGGAGAAAAAACTCCGACACACTCCTCATTTTGTCATTGGCACACCAGGAAGACTCAGAGATTTGATAGAAAGACGAAGACTCAATTTAGATCTTTTTCGCAATGTTGTTCTTGATGAAGTGGATCGAATGGTCGATATTGGGTTTATTCGTGATGTTACCTATTTTATTTCTCTTCTTCCCAAACAAAGACAATCGTTATTCTTTTCCGCAACAATTTCCGATAAAGTCAAAGGAATTCTTCATAGTTTTGTAACAGATCCTGTTACTATTTCAGTCAAACATCAAGATACATCAGAAAATGTCGAACAAGATATTATTCGAGTAAATGGAAGTAGTAAGATCGATACATTACATGACCTGTTAGCAAATGATGGATTTAATAAAGTACTGATATTTGGGCGGACAAAATGGGGGATTGAGAAACTCACAAGAGATCTCATCACACGAGGGTTTAAGGCAGCAGCAATTCATGGTAATAAGACGCAAGGACAGCGTATGAGAGCGCTTGAGCAGTTCAAGCAAAATGATGTTAGTATTTTATTAGCAACAGATGTTGCATCCCGTGGTTTGGATATAGAGAACGTAACACATGTCATCAACTACGATGCACCTGAGACATATGATGATTACGTCCATCGAATAGGAAGAACCGGTCGCGCTGGTAAAAAAGGTATAGCCCTCACCTTTGTGGAATAAATCATCCCCTTAAAACTTTTTATGCTACACTTTAAAAGATGTCACACCATCCTGTTTATTTTACCTATATTGTCCACTGTGCAGATGGGACATACTATACTGGAAAAACATGGAACTTGGCCAAACGTCTAAGACAACATAACGGGGAATTAAGTGGGGGAGCGCGTTATACAAAAATCCGACGTCCAGTGACATTACACTATTTTGAAGAGCATATATCACACGCAACTGCCGCACAAAGAGAAGGGGAAATTAAAAAACTTTCACACAAAGAAAAAAAACAACTTTGTCAGAAGAGAGATATTTCGATAGGAAAGTTTATATAAGGAGTACTTTTTATTTTAATGCTATTCTTTTTTGGATTTTTTTGGAGCTTTCGTTTTTTTAGGTTTTTTATCAATCGTAGCTTCATTTTCTTCCTGAACTTCTTCTGCAATCTCGTCAATTGTCTCTTCGCTAATTTCAGATTCTAACGGTGCAACTTCTACTGGTTGTGGAGTTAACAGACTGAGAATTTTGTCCATTTTTGCGTTAAGTGCGTCAAATTGTGCTTGATAATTTGGTCTTGATTGATTGTCTTCACGATTAAATTGTGGTCTATCAAATGATCCTCTTTCAGGTCTTCGCGAATCAGACCCTCTACTATTTTGAAAACATTCTCTGCAAAGAACAGGTTTGTTCCCTGTTGGACGGAAAGGTACTTCACATTGCTTGCCACAATTAGCGCACGTTGCACTAAACATTTCTTGACGATCATTATTATTATTAAATCGTGGTCTACTGAAATTGCGATTACCGCCTCCTGATCGATTTCCTCTATTATAGTCAGCCATAGTTGCTATTATAACAGATCTCACTCAGAATAGCTCGTTTTTATACATATTGCTCTTAAATGGTGTACTCTGTCTTACTGCATTTTGTTGCCTTTAGGCACAAAATCAGTTTAGACAGAGTTATACCCTTTCAAAATACAACCAGTTGGGTATACAATACGAGCATGCTTGTAGATAATGTTACTCTTTTAGTAAAAGCAGGGGATGGGGGAAATGGTTCAGCATCACTTCTGCACAATGGTCTTACCTTTAAGGGAGGACCGGATGGGGGAAATGGAGGAAATGGTGGCAACATTTATATTCAAGGCTCTAATAACATTAATGACCTGCGAGAATTCCGTTTTAAGAAAAAAATAAGGGCCCAAGACGGAATAGCAGGAGGGAAACAAAAACTTTTTGGGAAAAATGCGCCACACATGACCATCCTTGTACCATTGGGGACTTCTGTTGTCGATACCAAGTTAGAAAAAAATTATGAAATAACTGACACAAGAAGATTGCTTCTTGTAGCTAAAGGCGGCAAAGGAGGACGAGGGAATAACGAATTTAAGTCAGCGACCAATCAAACACCTGAGTATGCTGAGTATGGAAAACCTGGTGAAGAAAAAAAATTACTTCTTGAGTTGCGGTTGATTGCCGATATTGGACTTATCGGCTTACCAAATGCGGGAAAGAGCAGTCTTCTTTCTGTACTCACCAATGCAACTCCCAAAATTGCTGATTACCCTTTTACAACATTGGAACCCAATATCGGAATGCTGGGAGAGCATCCGATTGCAGATATTCCTGGACTTATCGAAGGGGCGGCAAATGGACGAGGATTGGGCGCAAAATTTCTCAAACACATTGAAAAAACCAAAATACTTATTCACTGTATAGAATTAACTGAAAATAATGTTGAAGAACGATATGAAACAGTGCGTCATGAATTTGAACATTTTAATCAATCTCTTTTAGAAAAACCAGAAATAATTCTTTTAACGAAAACAGATCTTGTTGACGAAAAAACGATAAATAAATATAAAAAAATATTTGAGAAAAAAGGCAAACAGGTGCTCACTTGTTCATTATATGATGAAGGCAGCATCGAATCACTTAAAAAAACACTGGAAACGCTCATTGAGAACTCATAAGCCTGCACCCTTACATGAATCATTTATTCATTCGTTATACTTAAAAAGTGAGTAGGCTATCTCCAACAAAAATTTTTCAGTACATACCAACTGTTGTTAAAAAAACAAGTAATATTAAAGACTTGCTAAAAAGGATAAAAATATTAGAACAAAATTCTGATAATGATTCTCTCGTTAATTCTCCATCTGTAAATCCTTCAGATATAGGAAAGTCTCCAGAAGCAAGGGGATTGGAACAACATGCAAAGAATATAGCAGTTAAGCAGGAAAGTGACAAAAACAAACTTGACGAGCTAATTAGAAAATCCAATAGAAGTATTGTTAGTATTTCTTCTGTTTTTCCATGGAATTTCTTTCCCAATACAATAGATGTAGAAGAAAGTAGAGTCACTTTTATCTTTCGTCAATTATTTGCCTCGCAATCGCACAGCGTTGATATTAAGGATATTTCAAATGTCTTTATTGAATCGGGATTCTTTTTTGCGACACTACAAATTGTATCTAAAACCTATGTCCAAAACGATATCAAAATAGAATATCTTAAGAAGAAGGATGCTTACCATACAAAAGATATCATTGAGGGACTGAGAACATTTATACAAAATGATATTAATTCCTCAAATTACGAAATTGACGATCTTATCACAAAACTAAATGAACTTAATAT
>Ga0265338_10001142_pt1 | contig 43907 bp, 44 predicted proteins | sample 42126metaG_FD_193579 | JGI IMG/M metagenome (GOLD analysis project Ga0265338, IMG submission 193579) | Rhizosphere microbial communities from Carex aquatilis grown in University of Washington, Seatle, WA, United States - 4-21-26 metaG | ecosystem: Host-associated > Plants > Roots > Rhizosphere... | reverse complement strand
GTGCCGGCCCGGCAGGGGGTGCCGGCGGGCGTGCGGGTCGGCGCCGGGGGGGTGCGGAGGGTGTCTCCCCGGGCTAGAAGAGCACCGACATCAGCTCGCCGACGTCAGCGAACCCGGCCCGGCGGTAGGTGGCGCGGCCGGGGGTGTTGAAGTCGTTCACGTACAGGGACACCACCGGGGCGATGGCCGCCCGGGACAGCTCCACCACGGCCGACATACCGGGGGCAGCCAGGCCCTGGCCGCGGAACTCGGGGCGCACCCAGACCCCCTGGACCTGGCAGGCGGACGGGGTAGCCGCGCCGACCTCGGCCTTGAAGATGACCCGGCCGTCCTCGATCCGGGCGAACGCGCGGCCTGACCTGACCAGCTCGGCCACCCGGGCGCGGTACGAGGCGCCGCCGTCACCCGCCAACGGGGAGACGCCGACTTCCTCGGTAAACATCGCGACGGAGGCGGGCAGCAAGGTGTCGATCTCGTCCATCCGGACCCGGCGGACGGCAGGATCCGGCGGGACCGGCGACGGCCCCTCGATCGCCATCAGCGGCTGCGAGGCCCGGACGTCACGGGCGGGGCCCCAGTACGGCCGCAGCAGTGCCCACAGCTCGCTGACCGCCGCCGACGGGCCGACCACGGACGAGCAGCGCCGTCCCTGGCGCAGCGCCCGCTCGGCGAACGCCGCCACCGCGGCCGGGGTGGCCTGCACCGGGACCAGGTTGGCGCCGCCGTAGCAGAGCGAGACCAGGCGACCGCCCTGCTCGAAGCCCCACATCTGGGCGCCAAGCCGCCCCGGGTCGAGCCCGAAGGCCCTGATCCTCGACTCCACGAAAACGTTCGCCACCGGGTCCGCGGCGCACACCTCGAGGGCTGCCGCCCGGTCGCGGTCGTCCAGCAGCCGCGCCTGATCCGAGCGCTGCCTAACGCGCAACATATTGCCAGACTAGCCCTACCCCTGGCCCGCTGCCGAGGGGATGGGGTTTAGCGGGCGCGGTGGGGGTGGTGGTGAGGGTCGCGGGGCGAATGGGCGTGGGCCGGGACGGGCCGGGGCGCGCCACCGGGCGGGCCGGGTGTGGCGCGCGGTCCCGGGCGGGATCTGCTCGGCGGGGTTACGGCGTCGGATCGGGGTTAGCCGCGCAGGTGGCGTTCACCAGGCCAGGCTGGCCCGGTACGGTCCCGTCCGCCAGGTAGCGGTTGAGGTAGACCTGCACGCAGCTGTCGGGCGGCGCCTCGAGCGACTGGCCGTGGTTGCCGCCGCCCTGCACCACCACCATGCGGGCGGTCGGCAGCAGCTTGTGCGCCTGCTGTGCGCCCGCGTAGGGGGTGGCGGCGTCCAGCGTGCCCTGCAGCATCAGCACCGGCGGCAGCTTGGCCCCGTTGACCTGGAACGGCTTAGCCGGGCCGGTCACCGGCCAGAACGCGCAGGCGGCGTTGAACCAGGCATTGTCCCAGGCCTGGAACGGCGCCGTCCGGTACACCCGCAGCGTGTCCGCCTGCCACCTCGACCAGTTCCGCGGCCAGCCGACGTCGGCGCACTCGACCGCGTTGTAGACCGCGAACGCGTTCTCGTTCTGCACGCCCCACTGCTGGTACTGCGACATCAGGGGCTCCCCGTTCCCCTGGTCGCGGTACTGGCTGAGCGCCTGCGCGAACGACGGCCACACGGCGTTGAGGTAGCCGCTGTACAAGATCGTGTCGTCCAGCTCGTCCGGCCCGATCAGCGGGCTGCCGTCCGGGCCGTTGAGCGGTGTCTTGGCCAGCTGGCCGCGGATCGCGTAGTAGGCCGCCTGCACCTGCGCCGCGGTGCCGCCCAGGTGGTAGTCGGCGGCGTACTTCGCGGTCCAGGCGAAGAACGCCGCCAGCCGGGCCTGGAAGGCATAGTCCTGGCTGATGTTGTCCGCGTACCACGCCCCGGTCGGGTCGACGGTGGAGTCGAGCACCATCCGGCGCACCCGGTCAGGGAACAGCGTCCCGTACACCTGGCCGAGGTAGGTGCCGTAGGAGAAGCCGTAGTAGGTCAGCTGGCTGACGCCGAACAGCGCGCGGATCTGGTCCATGTCGCGGGCCGTGTTCACCGTCGTCTCATAGGGCAGGAACCAGCCGTAGCGCTGCTGGCAGCCGGCCGCGTAGGCCTTGGCCCGGTTGATGAGCACCTGCTCGGCCGCCGCGCTGGCCGGGACGTAGTTCGGCCGCACTCCCTTGAAGAAGCCCGGGTCGCAGCTGAGCGCGGGCACCGACCCGCCGACGCCGCGCGGGTCGAACCCGACGATGTCGTAGTCGGCCCGCACCTGCGGGCTGACGCCCTGGGCGACGTACGCGGCCATCGAGCGGCCGGGCTCGCCCGGGCCGCCCGGGTTGACGAGCATGACGCCCTGCCGCTGGGCGGCGGGCGCGGTCGCCGGGACCATCGACAGCGCGATGGTGATCTTCCTCCCGCCGGGGTCGGCATAGTTCAGCGGCACCTGGACGGTGCTGCACTGCAGGCCGGCCAGCTGCCCGGTGCACGGCTTCCAGTGCAGCGCGGACGCCTGCGGCACGATCGCCGGGGACCCCGTGGCCGAGCCGCCACTCGCAGCCGGCGAAGCGCCGCCGGACGCGGCCGTGGTGCCGGACGCGGCCGAGCCGCCGGGCGAGCCCCCGCCGGACGTGCAGGCGGCCAGGCCGCCCGCGACGGCCAGCACCGCGAGCGAGGCCAGGGCGGACGCCGCCGCGCGAGGAATCGACATGGCCCCCATCTTGCCGCATGCCGGCCGCTGGCCGGCGTGCCGTCACGTCGCCTTCGCCGTTGGCAGTACTCATAATAAGACAGAAACCGTCACAGCCGGACTAGCAGGACAGTTTCCTTGCTGATAACTGCAAGCCATCACACAGACACGCGCCGCCATTAATTCGACAGTGATCGTTGCTCTTTGGCCGTTTGCGCCATGAGATTCGGCAAAACCAGCACATCGCCGAATTTTTTCTCGCGCCACGAGCAAATATCCGACACTGTTGGTCGTAACCCAACAAGCGAGTCAAGCGTCATACTTTTAAGTGTTCGGACACAATTGAGGGGGGATTGAATGCTGGCGAGACATCGTCAGTCGCTGATCCTGCAGGCTGTCAGAAATGACGGCAGTGCGCGGGTCAGTGATCTCACGCAGCAGCTCGGCGTCTCTGACATGACGATCAGACGCGATCTTGAGGTGCTGGCCAAGGACGGGCTGGTGGAGAAGGTTCACGGCGGCGCCGTGCTGCCGGGTTCGCACGCCGGCCACGAACCGGGGTTCGAGGACAAGCTGGTCCTCGAACGCCCGGAGAAGAACACCATCGCGCGCACGGCGGCGGCCCTGGTCAGGCCAAACACCGCGGTCGCGATCGCATCCGGGACAACGACGTTCGCGCTCGCCCAGTGCCTGCTCGACGTCCCCGGGCTCACCATTGTCACCAACTCGCTGCGGGTGGCGGGCCTGTTCGGCACGCCGCGCGGGCCGGAAGGCGGCACAGTAGTACTGACCGGCGGGATGCGCACGCCGTCAGACGCCCTCGTCGGGCCGGTGGCAGACCTGACGATCGGCTCGCTCCACTTCGACACGCTGTTTATCGGTTGCACCGGGCTCGACTCCGAGGCGGGCCTGTCCACACCGAACCTGGCCGAGGCGGAGACCAACCGGGCACTCATCAACCGGGCGCGCCGGGTGGTGGTGCTGGCCGACCACTCCAAGTGGGGGGTGGTCAGCCTGGCGTCGTTCGCGCCGATCGGCAAGATCGACGTGCTGGTGACCGACACCCTGCTCCCGTCCGACGCGCACATGGCGCTGGCCGGGCAGGTCGGGGAAATCCTGGTCTGAAGTCCATGCCCCCGCGGCTCTAGCCGGGACGGGCGGGCCCGATACGATCGCGGTCCTTGCGATCAGGCCCGCCCGCTCCGGGAGGGGGGGTGCGGGGGCGTCGTCCCCCGGGATTAACTGACGGTGACGATCGGCTGGCCGGGCGCCTCTTCCGCGCCGCCTTCGAGGGCCTGCTCGGCCAGCCGCATCGCCTCGTCGATCAGCGTCTCCACGATCTTCGACTCCGGCACGGTGGCGACCACCTTGCCCTTGACGAAGATCTGGCCCTTGCCGTTACCCGAGGCCACGCCGAGGTCCGCCTCGCGCGCCTCACCCGGGCCGTTCACCACGCAGCCCATGACCGCCACCCGGAGCGGGACCTCGAGGCCGGTCAGCCCGGCGGTCACCTCTTCCGCCAGCTTGTAAACGTCAACCTGAGCCCGGCCACAAGACGGGCAGGAGACGATCTCCAGGCCGCGCTGCCGCATGCCCATCGACTCGAGGATGCCAATGCCGACCTTGACCTCTTCCACCGGCGGGGCCGACAGCGACACCCGGATGGTGTCGCCGATGCCCTGCGACAGCAGCGCGCCGAACGCGGTAGCCGACTTGATGGTGCCCTGGAAGGCCGGGCCCGCCTCGGTCACCCCGAGGTGCAGCGGGTAGTCGCACTGGGCGGCGAGCAGCCGGTAGGCCTTGATCATCACCACCGGATCGTGGTGCTTGACCGAGATCTTGATGTCGCGGAAGCCGTGCTCCTCGAACAGCGAGCACTCCCACAGCGCCGACTCCACCAGCGCCTCCGGGGGGGCCTTGCCGTACTTGGCCAGCAGCCGCTTGTCCAGCGAGCCGGCGTTCACCCCGATCCGGATCGGGGTGCCCGCCGCCGACGCGGCCCGGGCGATCTCCTTGACCTTGTCGTCGAACTCCTTGATGTTGCCCGGGTTCACCCGGACCGCCGCGCAGCCCGCGTCGATCGCCGCGAACACGTACTTGGGCTGGAAGTGGATGTCGGCGATGACCGGGATCTGCGACTTCTTGGCGATCGCGGGCAGCGCGTCCGCGTCGTCCTGCGACGGCACCGCCACCCGGACGATCTGGCAGCCGGACGCGGTCAGCTCGGCGATCTGCTGCAGGGTGGCGTTAACGTTCGCGGTCAGCGTGGTGCACATCGACTGCACGCTCACCGGCGCGCCGCCGCCGACCGGGACGTTCCCCACCATCAGCTGGCGCGACTGGCGGCGCTCGGCGAGCGGCGCGGGCGGCGTAGCTGGCATGCCAAGGTCAACGCTCATTGGTTCCCATCCCGTCGGGTATCCGGCACTATCTGGGGTCGTCCCCGGGGCGTTCCCCCGGGTGAGCACCACGGACTACAGCCCATTGTCGCCCAGTCTCTCGGCACGCCGCGCGCCCAACCTGACCCTCGCGTCAGGCTAACGACAGAACGTCACAGGGCATTTACCCGATGTTCACCGGGTTCACGATGTCGGCCAAGATGAGCAGGGTGCCGAATACAACCAGCACCAGGAAGACGCTGAAGCTCAGCGGGACAAGCTTACGGTAGTCGACCAGGCCCGGGTCCGGACGGCGGCGCAGCCGGGCGAACCAGGCCCGGACCCGCTCCCAGATCACCACCGCGACGTGGCCGCCGTCCATCGGCAGCAGCGGCAGCAGGTTGAGTATGCCGACGAAGATGTTCAGCGACGCGATCAGCAGCAGTACGAATTCAACCTTGTACTCCCAGCCCACCTTGGCGGCGACCGCCTGGCCGGTCTCCCGGGCGGCGCCGACCACGCTCGACACGTTCCCGGCGGCGGTTGACGACCGGTCCTTGGCGAACAGCTTCGGCACGGCCGCCGGCAGCTGCGCCAGGGCGCTGGCCGAGCCGGTGACCACCTGGGAGAACCCGGTGCCGACGTACTTGACCGAGCCGAACAAGCCCTGCCGCTGGAGCACGGTGGCCGGCGCGATGCCCAGGTAGCCGCCGTGGCCGGGCACGTTCGCGAGGGCGGTGTGCAAGGTCAGCGACTTGCCGCCGCGGTCCACCGTCAGCGTCACCGGGGTGCCCGGCTTGACCTTCACGATCGCGGCCGACAGCTGCGCCCAGCTGGACACCGGGGTGCCGTCGAACGCGGTCACCCGGTCGCCGACCTTCAGGCCCGCCGCCACCGCGGGAGCGGCCGCGCCGCCGGCGCAGGCGGTGCCGTTCTGGATGGCCTGCTCGCTGGCGGGGACGCAGGTCGCCACGGTACCGAGCTGGGTGGTGTTGGCGTTCTCGACGCCGATGCCGAGGGCCAGCCCGAAGATGAGCACCGCCGCGATCACGAAGTGCATGAACGACCCGGCCACGAGCACGATCAGGCGCTGCCAGCCGGGCGCCCGGCGGAACGACCTGGCCTCGTCCTCCGGGGCCACCTCGTCGATCGAGGTCATCCCGACGATCTTGACGAACCCGCCCAGCGGCAGCGCCTTGATGCCGTACTCGGTCTCGCCGCGCCGGGTGGACCACACGGTCGGGCCGAACCCCACGAAGAAGCTGGTGGCCTTCATGCCGAACCGCTTAGCGGTGGCGAAGTGCCCGGCCTCGTGCAGCATCACTGACACCAGCAGGGCGACGAGGAAGATCAGCCAGCCGAGTGCGTCCACCTTCTGCCGTTCCTCCTAAGATCCCGTCCCGCGAGTGAGCTCGCGGGCCCGGGCCCGCGCCCAGGCGTCGACGGCCAGGACATCCTCCACCGTGGCGGCCCCCGTGCGCGACGAGTCGTGCTCAGAGACTACGCGAGCCACTGTGTCAACGATCCGGGTAAAGGAGATACTTCCCGCCAGGAAATCGGCCACGCACGCCTCGTTGGCCCCGTTGTAGACGGCGGGGGTAGTGCCGCCCCGGCTGGCTGCCTCGCGGGCCAGCGCCACGGCCGGGAACGCCTCATCGTCGAGCGGCTCGAACGTCCAGCTGGCGGCCGTCGTCCAGTCAAGCCCGGGCGCCGCCCCCGGCACCCGGTCGGGCCAGGCCAGGCCGAGCGCGATCGGTATCCGCATGTCCGGCGGGCTGGCCTGGATGATCGTGGCGCCGTCGGAGAACTCCACCATCGAGTGCACGATCGACTGCGGGTGCACCACCACGTCGACCTTGTCCAGGCCGAAGCCGAACAGCAGGTGCGCCTCGATCACCTCAAGGCCCTTGTTCACCAGCGTGGCCGAGTTGGTGGTGATCAGCGGCCCCATCCGCCAGGTCGGGTGCGCGAGCGCCTGCTCCGGGGTGACCGACTCCAGGCGCTGCCGCGGCCAGCCGCGGAACGGCCCGCCGCTGGCGGTCAGCACCAGCCGCTTCACCTCCGCGTTGGACCCGGCCCGGAGGCACTGGGCGATCGTCGAGTGCTCCGAGTCGACCGGGACGATCTGCCCCGGCTTGGCCCGGCTGGTCACCAGCGGGCCGCCGATGATGAGCGACTCCTTGTTGGCCAGGGCCAGGGTGCGGCCCGCGTCGAGCGCGGCCAGGGTCGCCCGCAGGCCCGCCGCCCCGGTCACCCCGTTGAGCACCACGTCGCACTCCAGGCCCGCCAGCTGGCATACCGCGTCTACCCCGGACAGCACGGTGACGGAGGGAGAGGCAGCCGCACCGGTTCGGTCCGCTCCGGCTTTGAGTGCCGCCGCCACCGGCCCGGCGGCCGCCTCGTCGGCCACCGCGACCACCGGCACGCCGAACTCGGCCGCCTGGCGGGCCAGCAGCTCCGGGCTGCCACCGCCCGCGGCCAGGGCGACCACCCGGAACCGGTCCGGGTTACGGCGCACGATGTCGAGTGCCTGGGTGCCGATCGACCCGGTCGAGCCGAGGATCACCACTTCACGGGGGGCTGGCGTCGCGGTCACCCGCCCATTCTGCGGCAACCGCCGACGCAGTGCGAACCAGACCGGGCGAACCAGACCGGGCGAACCAGACCGGGCGAACCAGACCGGGCGAACCAGGGTCGGCGAACCAGCGGGCGGGCACGGTCTGGTTACGCCCCGGCGTGTAATCGGGTGGTCACCGCAGCAGGCCGGTACTATTCCGAGCACCTATGGGAACGACGCTTCGTAACCGGCTGATCACATCCGTCGCGGTGACCGTGCTCACCCTCGGCGCGACGGCACTCCTCCCCCAGTCCGCCGGCTCCCCGGCGGGCGGAACCCCGGCGGCCGACACCGTGCCGCAGGCGTCGGCCGGCTCCGCCGCCCAGGCGGCCGCTGCCCGGTACTGGACCACGGCCCGGATGGCGGCCACCGTCGCCGCCGGCCAGCGCCGCCTGTCCCGCGCCCGCATCCTGGTCAGGAAGCGGCCGGCCAGGCCGGCCAGGCCGGCCGCGCCCGGCCCGTGGCTGGCCGGGAACACCGGCGGCAACGGGCTGCGCTGGACGCACGGCGGCACCGTGGCCGGCGCCGCGGGCAAGGTCTTCTTCACGTTCAACCGGGCCGACTACGTGTGCTCGGGCGCCCTCGTCGGCCGCCGGGGCCTGGTGCTCACCGCCGCCCACTGCGTCGACGGCAGCCCCGGGCCCGGCCGGCCCGCGCAGTGGGCGAGCAACTGGGTGTTCGTGCCCGGCTACCGCGACGGGAAGCTGCCGTACGGCGAGTACACCGCGCACCGCTTCTTCACCCTGCCCGGCTGGACCGGGCCGCGGGGCGGGGCCGAGCAGTACGACGTCGCCTTCGTCCAGGTGACCGCGGCGACGCTGAACGGCGGGCACCAGCCCGCCAGCCCGCCGCCCGGCCTGCCGGTCGAGTTCGCCCGCCAGGACACGGGCAGCCAGGACACGGGCGTACCGGGACGCAGCTACGTCTTCGGCTACCCGGCCGAGGCGCCCTACAGCGGGCTGTACCCGAACTACTGCGCCGGGACGGCCGCCGCGGCCGGCGGCAGCGTCCGGCTGCCCTGCGCGATGACCGCGGGGGACAGCGGCGGGCCGTGGCTGGCCCGGTTCAGCCCCCGGGCCGGCCGCGGCCAGGTGTACGCGGTCAGCACCTACAAGCTGTCAGGCAACCTGAAGGTGCTCTACGGGGCGGTCCTCGGGCCGCAGGCGCGCGCCGCCTACCAGCGGGCCGTCGCCGCGGCGAGCTGAGCAGCTCAGCCGAGCAGCTGGCTGATCTGCCGCGCCAGCGCGAAGTCGGCGCCGGTCAGCCCGCCCGCCGAGTGCGTAACCAGGGTCAGCGTCACCGTGTTCCAGGAGATGCTGATGTCCGGATGATGGCCGGCCCGCTCGGCCAGGTAGCCGACCGCGTTGACCAGCAGCAGCGAGTCGCGGAAGTCGCCGCCGGTGACCGTGCGGGTAAGCTGCCCGTCGTCGACGGCCCAGCCGGGGGTGGCCGAGAGCTCGGCATTGACCTGCTCGGAGGTAAGAGTCGCCATGCCCCGTCCCTACCCACGAGGACTAGGATCAGCCGGGTGACGACCCCGAATGTGCGCGATACGCCGCTGCGAGCGGTACACGAGCGGCTCGGCGCGACGATGACCGAATTCGCGGGCTGGCTGATGCCACTGCGCTACGGCAGCGAGACCGCGGAGCACAACGCGGTGCGCGGCGGCGCCGCGCTGTTCGACCTGAGCCACATGGGCGAGATCGCGGTGACCGGGCCCGGTGCCGGCCCGGCGCTCGACTACGCGCTCGTCGGCTGGCCGTCGGCGCTGGCGGTGGGCCGCGCCCGGTACACCATGCTGTGCGCGGCGGACGGCGGCATCCTCGACGACCTGATCGTTTACCGGCAGGCGGACGAGCGCTTCCTCGTCGTCGCCAACGCCGCCAACACCGCCGTGGTGCTGGCCGAGCTGACCGAGCGGTGCGCCAGCGCGCCGGCCGGGGGTGCGGGAGGGACGTCCCCGGCGGCGGTGGTCACCGATGAGTCCGCCGGCACGGGGCTAGTGTCCATCCAGGGCCCGAACGGTTGCGGCTTGCTCGCGCCGCTGACCGACCTCCCGGTGGCGGACATGCGCTACTACGCGGGCGGCTACGGCACCGTCGCAGGCCGCCCCGCGTGGATCGCCAGGACCGGGTACACCGGCGAGGACGGCTTCGAGATCTTCTGCGCGCCCGGCGACTGCGAGCCGGTCTGGGACGCGCTGTCCGCGACCGTACCGGGCGGGGTGCCGGCCGCCGGGCTGGCCGCCCGCGATACGCTCCGGCTCGAGGCCGGCATGCCGCTGTACGGCAACGAGCTCGGCCGCGACGTCACCCCGTACGAAGCGGGGCTCGGCCGGGTGGTCCGGCTGGACAAGCCGGGCGACTTCGTCGGCCGGGCCGCCCTCGCCGCCCGGGCGGCCGAGGGACCCCGGCGCACCCTCATCGGCCTGCGGGCCGGGTCGCGGCGGGTGCCCCGGCACGGCTACCCGGTGCTGGCGGGCCCGCGGCGGGTGGGCGAGGTGACCAGCGGCGCGCCGTCGCCGACGCTAGGCGTGCCGGTCGCGATGGCGTACGTCGAGGTGGACACGACAGGACCGCTCGGAATCGACATCCGGGGCAAGACTGAGCCGGCCGAGATAACCGAGCTGCCGTTTTACGACAGGAGAAAGTGACGATGGGCGTTCCCGCGGAACTGCGGTACACGCAGGAGCACGAGTGGCTCGCGGTCGACGGCGACAGCGCCACGATCGGCATTACCGACTACGCCACGCAGGCGCTCGGTGATGTCGTTTACGTGTCGCTGCCCGAGGTCGGGGCGGCGGTGACGGCGGGCGAGCCGTGCGGCGAGGTCGAGTCGACCAAGTCGGTCAGCGACCTCTACGCCCCGGTGAGCGGGGAGGTCACCGAGGTCAACGAGGAACTCGCCGACGACCCCGGCCTGATCAACGCCGAGCCGTACGGCCTCGGCTGGATGTTCCGGGTCCGGGTGACCGACCCGTCGGCCCCGGCGGACCTGCTGTCCCCGGCCGAGTATGAGGCGCTCACCAAGAGCGTGCAGTAATCCTCCGCGCTGCCGTCAGGGCTGGGATGGCTGGCGCGTTCAGCCGGTAACAGGCGGCTGAACGCGCCAGCCATCTCCTTTCGCGCGGGTGCGCGCTACTTGCGGAGCTTGCGCCAGACGAAGAAGCAGGTGACGCTGACCGCCGCGAGCGCGACCGCGCCGCCGATGCGCGGGTCCACCTGGCTGAGCCGCTCCAGGGCACGGTCGGCCGTGCGCCGGGCCACGTTGCGCGGCGATACCCGGTCGGCGATCTCGTCAATTGTCTTCGCGAGGTCGGCCCGGGTGCGCTCGATCTCGTCAACCAGTTCGCCCGGCGGGGGCGTCGGCGCGGCGCCCTTGCTCTCAATGTCGGTCTCAGCCATACGGGTCACTGTACTCGCCCGGCCGCACGGTCCCCGGCAGCCCCCGCCGCCGCCCGCCCCGGCCCGGTTCACGCCTTTCGCGGTATTAACGCATTCGGTCGCTATTTTTCATGATTAGCCAGATTAATACCCCCTATTGCCGCCATTTCCTATGAACGAGACATTCTGCGCAAAGGACAAAGTGCAGTGAAGTCCGAGTTTCATTGCACTAGGGTCGTTCGCTAGGTAATCATGGGGAGCTCGAATGATCACTAAGAAATTGTCTTATTTGCGTGCCGTCACCGCGGGGGCCCTGGCGGCGGGCGCGCTGGCCGGGTGCGCGGCCGCCAACACCACGGCCAGCCAGCTTGAGCAGCGCACCATCGTTGTCGACTCCGTGCCGGTGGCTGAGGAGGGCGGCCTTTACGTCGCCCAGGCCCAGGGATTCTTCGCCCGGCAGGGCCTCAACGTCAAAATCGAGAGCATTACCGGCGCCGAGCGCGCCATTCCCGATCTCCAGTCGGGCCGCGCTCAATTGGTGGCTGGCAATTACGTGTCGTTCATCCTGGCGCAGCTGGCGGGCCAGTTCAATAAAAAACCGACCAGCCTGCGCATTATCGCGGCCGGCGCGCAGATCCAGCCCGGCACCGACGACCTGTACGTGATGCCGCACTCGAAATTCCTGACCGTGGCCGAGCTTGCCACGGGGCACGCCAGGATCGGGCTGAACACCTCCCACGACATCGGCGCCCTGTTGGTCGGTGCCGCCCTCGCCCAGGCCGGCTTCAAGCTCAGCGACATCAGGCAGGTCATCCCGGCCGAGGGCTTTCCCGCGCTGCTGCGCATGCTGCCCGCCGGGCAGGTCGACGCCGCCTGGCTGCCGGAGCCGCTCGGCGAGATCGCCCAGCAGCGGATCGGCGCGGTCCCGATCGCCGACTTCGACCAGGGCTCGCTGGAGAACTTCCCGTTCACCGGGTACATCGGCGCCACCGGGTGGGTCGAGTCGCACCCGGAAACGGCGGCCGCCTTCTTGCGGGCGCTGAACGAGGGCCAGCAACTGGCCGACTCCGACCGGCAGGCCGTGGAGCAGGCGATGGAGCAGTACGCGGACATCTCGCCGATGGCCGCCGCCACCATGTCGATCGACAGCTACCCGCTGGAGATCGACGTGCCGGAGCTGCAGCGGGTGGCCGACTCGATGTTCGAGTTCGGGCTAACCCCCGGCGTCAAGTCCCCCTACCAGATCAGCCAGATGATCGAGCCCGAGCCGGGCATGATCAGCGGGTAGCCGCCGGGCCGCCGCCCGCCCGGACCCGCGTCCGGGCGGGCGGCGCTATCCCCGGTTGGCACTGTGCCCGCCCCGGGTACAGCGGCCCGGCCGGCGGGGGATAAGTTGGCGTGTGACCAGTGACCAGGCCGGACCAGGCGGACCGGGCCGTTGAGCGGGGCAACCCAGTTCGGGGTCATCCTGCTGGTCGTCGGCCTGGCCGGCGTCGCGGCGGTGCTTTCCAACCGGCTGAGCGCCCGGCTGCGGGTACCCGCGCCCGCGTTCTTCCTGGTCGCGGCGGTCATCGCCGCCCAGCTGTGGCCATCGGCGACGAGCCTGCCGGGGGCGACGGTGGAGCGGGTGGTGACGCTGGCGCTGGCGGTCATCCTGTTCGACGGCGGCATGCACATCGGGCGCCGCCGGTTCCGCACCGCGGCCGCGGCCATCGTCTGGACCGGGATCGCGGGCACGCTGGTGACCGCGGCGGGCACCGCGGTCGCCGCCCGCTACCTGGCCGGGATGAGCTGGCACCTGGCGCTGCTGGTCGGCACCGCGGTGGCCGCGACCGACCCGGCGGTGGTGTTCTCCGTGTTCGGCCGCCGGGAGATCGCCGGGCGGACCGGGGTACTGCTTGAAGGCGAGTCGGGGGCCAACGACCCGGTCGGCATCGCGCTGCTGTCGGCGCTGCTGGCCGCGCACGGCGACGCGGCCAGCGTGGCCTGGCACGTGCTGACCGAGTTCGCGGCGCAGATGGCGGTGGGCGTGGCGGTCGGGGTCGCGGGCGGTCTCGCGCTGCTCGCGTTCATGCGCCGGGTGCCCCTGCCAAGCGAGGGCCTGTACTCGCCCCGGGTGCTCGCCAGCGCGCTGGTCATCTTCGGGCTGGCCACCGTCGCCCACGGCTCCGGCTTCCTCGCGGTGCTGGTGGCCGGCATCCTCATCGGCGACGAGCCTGCCCCCTACAAGCGGGAGATCGAGCGGTTCCACTCCTCGCTGGCGTCCCTGGCCGAGATCGTCGCGTTCGTCATGCTCGGCCTGACCATGCGGCTGTCCCAGCTCGCCAGCGCCTCCGCCTGGGCCGACGGCCTCATCCTGGCGGCGCTGCTGGCCTTCGTCATCCGTCCGGTGCTCGGCGGCCTGGTGTCGCTGCCGGTCAAGCTGACGGTGCCGGAACGGGTGTTCTTCCTGTGGACCGGGCTCAAGGGCGCGGTGCCGATCCTGCTCGGCATGGCGATCTCCGAGTCAGGCACCCCCGGCGCGGACCGCGCCTACCAGGTCATCTTCGTCATCGTCGGCTTCTCGGTGACCGTGCAGGGCGGCCTGGTGCCCGCCCTGGCGCACCGGCTGCGCATCCCGCTGCGCTCCATCGAGCCGGAGCCGTGGTCGCTCGGCGTCCGGTTCAGCGAGGAGCCGGAGGGCATGCAGCGCTTCCACGTGGCCGCCGGCGCCCCCGCCGACGGCAGCCTGGTCAGCGACCTGCCGTGCGGCGAGAACGCCTGGTTGTCGCTCGTCGTCAGGGACGGCACCCTGCTCACGGTGGCGGCCGACACCGTGCTGCAGGCGGGCGACGACGTGCTCGTCCTGGCCGACCCGGACGAGGCCGCCGCCCTCGAGCGCTGCTTCACCGGTCCCGGGCCAGGGGACCCTCGGGGATTACCCGGCGGGCCGCCCCGGGTCACCCGGCCGGGCACCCCGGGGTTAAGGGTCATGACCGGGACAGAGTCACCGGCCCGCGCCAGTCCGGGACAAAGTCACCGGCCCGCGCCCGTCCGCGGCAGGGTGACCGGCCCGCGCCCGTCCGGGACACGGTCACCGGCCCGCGCCCGTGCGCGACAGGGTGACCGGCCAGCGCCCCGTGCGGCCAATACAATGGCGCCCTTTGCCATTGTATTGGCCGCACCCCGGGGGGTACGGGGGGTCGCTCCCCCGGGTGACAACTGTGCGGGCGAAGGGACTTGAACCCCCACGGTGTTTCCACCAACAGGACCTAAACCTGCCGCGTCTGCCATTTCGCCACGCCCGCGATTGCCCCGCCTGAGGCGGGGCGGATGCGAGCTGGGGTCAGCCGCACCCGTTCGGAATTCTACTGGTTTTCACAGGCCCAGGTCTTTGCGGAGCCGGTCCACGTGGCCGGTGGCCTTGACGCCGTACAGGGCCTTCTCGACCTTGCCGTCGGCGTCGATGACGAAGGTAGAACGGATCACGCCCGTGATCGTCTTGCCGTAGTTCATCTTCTCGCCGTAGGCACCGTAGGCAGTCAGCGTCGCCTTGTCGCGGTCAGACAGCAGCGGGAAGGCGAGGTGCTCCTTCTCCCGGAACTTGGCCAGCTTGGCCGGCGGGTCCGGGGAGATGCCTAGCACCGTGACGCCCTCCGCGGTCAGGTCGGGCAGGGCGGCGGTGAAGTCGCACGCCTGCTTCGTGCAGCCGGGGGTCATCGCCGCCGGGTAGAAGTACACGATCACCCGCTGGCCGCGCAGCTTTGCCAGCGACACCGGGTTGCCGTCAGCGTCGGGCAGGGTGAAATCGGGCGCCTCGTCGCCGGGTGCCAGCCGCACTCCCGTCACTGTCCCCTCCTCATCCGGGTTACCAGGCCAGCTGCCGCCCGGCCCGGTGCGCTGAGCGCCGGGCAAGCGGAGCCGGACACCAACGCTATCGCATGACCGCCAGGCCGTCCGGGTTCGCGGCAGGCGGTTCGGCCGCTGCCCAGCGGAAGCCCGCCGACCAGCTAGCCCCTGGGCCGGCTGGGCCATGGTTATGGCAACCGGGGCGCCATAGCCCAATGCCGCTAAGTTAAGGGACCTGTGGTGCCAGCGGGGTTCAGGTGCAGCCAGGGAAACCCTGCCGAAGAGCGGGAATCGAAAGCTTTTCATGATCACGGAAGATTACTACCGTGATCACGGTAGTAATCTTCCGTGATCATGCTCTGGCCTGCGTCGATGTGACGATTGGGGTTGCGGTGGCGCGGCCTGGCCGCGGGTGATGCCCGACAAGCCAAGAAACGAGGGAAGGGAGGTTAAACGGCAAGTTATAGCGCCCTGGTTGCCACAACCACGCGCTGGTTAGGGTCAGCGCGCTGGGTTAGGGGGCGGCCAGCTCGGGCGGGAGCAGCTCGGGCGGGAGCAGCTCGGGCGGGAGCAGCTCGGGCGGGACGGTCTGGTAGGTGACCGGGCGCAGCCAGCGGTCGATGGCGGCGGCGCCGACCGAGGTCGTCGGCGAGGTGGTGGCCGGGTAGGGGCCGCCGTGGGTCATCGCCGGGGCCACCGCCACGCCGGTGGGCCAGCCGCCGAAGACCACCCGGCCGGCCAGCCGGGACAGCCGGGTGAGCCAGGCGGCGGCGCCCGGCTCGGCCCCGTCCGCCTGCAAGGTGGCGGTCAGGCTGCCGCCGAGGCGGGACAGCACCGCCTCCGCTTCGGCCGCGTCACGGTAGCGGACGAGCACGGTGAGCGGGCCGAAGCACTCCTCGGTCAGCTCGCCGCCGAGGTCAGCCGCGTCAACCTCGAGCAGGCCGGCCCGGATGGCCTGCGGGATCCCGTCGGCCGGGGCGGCCGCTGCCGCGGCCAGGGTGCGCACCCCCGGGGCGGCGGCGCGGGCGGCGAAGCCGGCCAGGAAGCCGTCCCGCATCCGCGCGTCGAGCAGCGCGCCGGGGGCGGCCGCGGCCGCCGTCCGGGCGGCCGCGGCGGCGAGCGCGTCGCCCGCCGGGCCCGCCGGGACCAGCACCAGGCCCGGCTTGGTGCAGAACTGGCCCTGGCCGAGCGTGTAGGAGGCGACCAGGCCGGCCGCGATCTCGTCGGCCCGGGCGGCGGCCGCCCGCTCGGTCACCAGCACCGGGTTGAGGCTGCCAAGCTCGCCGTAGAACGGAACCGGGACCGGGCGAGCGGCCGCGACGTCGAACAGCGCCCGGCCGCCGGGGACCGAGCCGGTAAAGCCGACCGCCGCGATCAGCGGGTGCCGCACCAGGTCGGTGCCCGCCTGGTAGCCGTGCAGCACGCTGAGCACGTCCGCGGGCAGCCCGGCCTTCTCCGCCGCCGCCCGTAGCGTTTCCGCCACCAGCTCGCTGGTGGCCGGGTGGTCGGGGTGCGCCTTCACCACCACCGGGCAGCCGGCCGCGATCGCGCTGGCGGTGTCCCCTCCGGGGACACTGAACGCGAACGGGAAATTGGACGCGGCGAACACCGCCACCGGGCCGACCGGCACCTTCCAGCGGCGCAGCTCCGGGCGCGGCGGGACGGCGGCGGGGTCCGGCCGGTCGACGACCACCCCGAGGAAGGCACCCTCGTCAACCAGGCCGGCGAAGAAGCGGAACTGGTAGGCGACCCGGGCCAGCTCACCGGACAGCCGCGGCTGGCCGAGCGCCGTCTCGGCGTCGGCGGCGGCGACCAGCTCGGCCGCGCGGGCCTCCACCGCGTCCGCCCAGGCGCGCAGCAGCACCGCCCGCGCCGGGCGGTCCGCCAGCGCGTCAAGCGCCGCGCTGGCGGCGGATGCGGCCGCGTCCACCGCCGCCGCGTCCGCCTCGACGGCCACCTGCCCGCGGGACTCGCCGGTACGCGGGTCGCGGCTCAGAACCGGTTCCATGCTGGTACCTCCCGTCGGGCGCCGCGGACTCGGCCGCGCGCCTTTGCTACGGCAACCCCTCCGAGTTGATAACACCGCCCGGCCGAGGGACATGCCGCACCGGGCGGGCACGGGCGGAGGCGCGCGGGCGGAGGCGCGGCGGTGGGGTCACGGGGCGGGATGTGACGGGAGGGTTTGGCCAACCGGGTGCGGGGCGAGGCGGCAGGGGCGGGGTGCGCGGGTGTTGGGGAGAGCGAGAGTGGCTAGGCCGGGGGGAGGGCGGCGACGAGCTCGGCGATGTCGCGGAACGCGCGACCGCGGTGGCTGATCGCGTCCTTGCCGGCCGGGGACAGCTCGGCGGTCGTCGTCTCCATGCCGTCGGGGACGAAGATCGGGTCGTAGCCGAAGCCGTTGCCGCCGCGCGGTGCCCGGACGATGCGGCCAGGGAGCACGCCGGTGGCGGTCCACTCGCCGGCGCCACCGGGCAGGACCAGGGCGGCGACGCAGACGAAGGCGGCGTCGCGGCGGTCGATGTCGGCCAGCTGGGCCAGCAGCAGCTCCAGGTTGGCCAGGTCGTCGCCGTGCCTGCCCGCCCAGCGGGCGGACAGGATGCCGGGCATGCCGTGCAGCGCGTGCACCGTCAGCCCGGAGTCGTCGGAGACGGCCGGCAGCCCGGTGTAGGCGGCGATCGCGCGCGCCTTCAGCAGCGCGTTGTCGGCGAAGGTGAGGCCGGTCTCGGCCACGTCGGGCGCGCCGGGGAACTCATCGAGGCCGACAATCTGGCCGGCCACGCCCGCGTCGTGCAGGATCCGGTTCAGCTCGATGACCTTGTGCTCGTTCTTGGTCGCAAGCACGATGCGACGCCGCGCGGACGCCTCAGGCACCGGACGGCGCGGCCGGCCGCAGGGCCGCCTGCTGCAACTCGGTCAGCTCGGCGCAGCCCGCCGCCCCCAGGTCGAGCAGGTTGTTCAGCAGCGCCCGGGAGAACGGCTCTTGCTCGGCGGTGCCCTGCACCTCCACGAAGTCCCCGGTGCCGGTGCAGACCACGTTCATGTCGGTGTCGGCGGCCGAGTCTTCCTCATAGCAGAGGTCAAGCCGCGGCTCGCCGCCGATGAGGCCGACCGACACCGCGGCGACCGAGCTGACCAGCGGGTTACCCTTGAGCTTGCCCCGGCCGCGGAGCCACTCGACCGCGTCCGCCAGCGCCAGGTAGCCGCCGGTGACCGCCGCGGTCCGGGTGCCGCCGTCGGCCTGCAGCACGTCGCAGTCGATGACGATGGTGTTCTCGCCCAGCGCCTTGTAGTCCACGCAGGCGCGCAGCGACCGGCCCACCAGCCGGGAGATCTCGTGGGTGCGGCCGCCGATCCGGCCCTTGACCGACTCGCGGTCGTTGCGGGTGTTGGTGGCCCGGGGCAGCATCGCGTACTCGGCGGTGACCCAGCCGAGGCCGCTCCCCCGCCGCCAGCGCGGCACCTCTTCGGTGACGCTGGCCGCGCACAGCACCCGGGTCTTGCCGAACTCTACCAGCACTGACCCCTCGGCGTGGTCAAGCCAGCGCCGGGTGAACCGCACCGGCCGCAGCGCGTCAGCGGCCCTTCCATCAGGACGAGTCATGTGCGCCAGCTTACCGGGGGCCAGCAGGGCAACTCCGCGACTTCGGCCCCTGCCGTGGTTGTGAAAAAAACGGGGCAATAGGCCGCTGATTTTCACAGCCACGCGGCTGGGGCGGGGCTTAGCCCCCGAGATCGATTACCTGGCCGGCGCTCGCCACGTCCAGGTCGCCGGCGAACACGGCCGCCGCCTCCGCCCGGGCGTCGTCGCGGGCGATCCACGGCTGGAGGTGGGTGAGCACCAGCCGGCCCGCCCCGGCCTGGGCGGCGTAGCCGGCCGCCTGGCGGGCGGTCAGGTGGACGTTCGCGGGCAAGCCGGGCCCGTCGAGGAAGGCGGCCTCCGACAGCAGCACGTCGGTCCCGGCCGCGAGCGCGGGAACCGCCTCGGTCTGGCCGGTGTCGCCGGTGTAGACGAGGGACCGGCCGCCGTGGGTGAACCGGAAGGCGAACGTCTCTACCGGGTGGTTGACGTGCGCCAGCCGCAGCTCGAACGGGCCGATGGCGAGCGGCCCGGGCGTGAGCGTCTCGAACGTGAACCGCTTCATCACCCCCAGGTCGTCACCGCCGGGGCCGTGCAGCAGGCTGATCCGCTCGGCGGTGCCGGCCGGGCCGTAGACCGGGATCTGCGGCTGCGGGCCGGCCGGGGAGTAGGTCCGCGCGATCGAGTACGAGTAAAGGTCGACGCAGTGGTCGGCGTGCAGGTGGCTCAGGCACACCGCGTCCACGCCGGACAGCGGCGCGTACCGCTGCAGCGCGCCAAGCGACCCGTTGCCGAGGTCAACGACCAGGCGGAAGCCCTCCGCCTCGAGCAGGTAGCAGGACGCGGCACTGTCGGGCCCGGGCAGGCTCCCCGAGCAGCCGACCACGGTCAGTCGCATACGGAACATTGTCCCCGGTAAGACCCGGGCTAGCCAGCGTCTAACGCCAATCGGAACAGCCCGGGCGCTCAGGCCCAGAGCTGCCCTTCCAGCTTCTGCTCGGCCTCGTCCAGGGTGCCGCTGTAGGCGCCGGTCGACAGGTACTTCCAGCCGCCGTCGGCCACCAGGACCACGATGTCGGCCCGCTCCCCGGCCTTCGCCGCCTGGGCGGCCATCGCCAGGCCCGCGTGCAGCGCGCAGCCGGCCGAGATGCCGGCGAAGATGCCCTCCTTGGACAGGAAGTCGCGGGTCCGGCGCAGCGCGTCCTCCGAGGACACCGAGAACCGGGTGGTCAGCACCGACTCGTCGTAAAGCTCGGGGACGAAGCCCTCGTCCACGTTGCGCAGGCCGTACACCAGCTCACCGTAGCGGGGCTCGGCCGCCACCACCTTGACGCCGGGGACGTGCTCGCGCAGGAACCGGCCGGTGCCCATCAGCGTGCCGGTGGTGCCGAGCCCGGCCACGAAGTGCGTGACCGACGGGAGGTCGGCCAGGATCTCCGGCCCGGTGGTCTCGTAGTGCGCGCGGGCGTTGGCCTCGTTGCCGTACTGGTAGAGCATCACCCAGTCGGGGTGATCGGCCGCCAGCCGCTTCGCCACCCGGACGGCCTCGTTGGAGCCGCCCGCGGCGGGCGAGGTGAAGATCTCCGCCCCGTACATGCGCAGGATCTGACGGCGCTCCTCGCTGGTGTTCTCCGGCATCACCACGATCAGCTGGTAACCGCGCAGCTTGGCCACCATCGCCAGCGAGATGCCGGTGTTGCCGGAGGTCGGCTCGAGGATGGTGGCGCCCGGGCGGAGCAGCCCGTCCTTCTCCGCCTGCTCGACCATGAAGAACGCCGCCCGGTCCTTCACTGACCCGGTCGGGTTGCGGTCCTCCAGCTTGGCCCACAGCCGGACGTCGTCCGACGGTGACAGCCGGGGCAGCCCCACCATGGGGGTGTTGCCGAGGCTGGCGAGCAGTGAGTCATACCGCATGGTCACCGTCCGGTTAGCGGGAGTCCGGGTCCCTGGCGCGCCCGATATGATGGCGGTTTGCCATCGGGCGCGCACCGGGGGTCCGGGGGGGCGTCCCCCCGGGGGATGTCAGCGCGAGCCGCCGGCCACGGCCGGGAGTACGGTGACCGTGTCGCCGTCCTTGACCGGGGTCTCCAGGCTGCCGAGGAATCGCACGTCCTCGTCGTTGAGGTAGACGTTGACGAACCGGCGCAGCTTCTCGCCGTCGACCAGCCGGTCGCGCAGCCCGCCGTGCTCCTTGTCCAGGTTGCTCAGCAGCTCGTCCAGGGTCGCGCCGGCGCCCTCGACCACCTTGGCGCCGCCGGTATAGGTGCGCAGGATGGTCGGGATGCGAACCTCAATGGCCATGTCGTCAATCGCTCCTCGGTGAACTTGCAGTGCTTGTGCTGCAACCCTAACCGGGGCCCGATCATTCCGGTGAACCGGTGACTTCGACCGGCTCTTCGGTGACCACGCCGTCAACGATGCGGAAGGACCGGAACTCGGCCTGGTCCGGGTCCCTGGTCGAGACCAGCACGTAGTGCGCGTCCGGCCAGCCCGCGTAGGAGATGTCGGTCCGCGACGGGTACGCCTCGGTGGCGGTGTGCGAGTGGTAGATCACCACCGCTTCCTCGTCGTTGTCCTCCATCTGGCGCCACACCCGGAGGTACTCACCCGAGTCGAACTCGTAGAAGGTGGGCGACCGGGCGGCGTTCAGCATCGGGATGAACCGGACCGGGGTGTCACTGCCAGCCGGGCCCGCCAGCATGCCGCAGGCCTCGTCCGGGTCGTCTTTCCTGGCGTGGGCCACGATCTGGTCATGCAGCGCCCGCGGGATAATCAGCACAATGGCCGAGATTACCCGGCGATCGCCCGGACCAGGGACTCCTGCACGGCGCCGAGCCAGCCGTAGACCTCGAAGGCGGCGACCTTGGGGTCCTTCGGGTCCAGTCCGGCCAGCTGGTCCTCGAAGTCCTCGGTCACCGCCAGCCGCACGCCGAACATCAGCCGGACGTCGTTCAGCGCCCGCAGCCAGTCCCTGGCCTGGTCGGCGCTGAGCTTCACCCGGCCGCCCTCGGCCGGCAGCGTCTCGAGCAGCATCAGCGCGAAGTACTTCTTGGCCTCGCGCAGCGATGACTCGGTGTACTTGCGGAACTCCCCCGCCGCCTCCGGGTCATCGGAGTAGGCGTCGGGCAGCAGCCGGGCCAGCACCGGGTCGACCGGCGCCTCCGGGGCCGGCGCGGTGGCCTCGTTGAACATCTTCTCCAGGTCGTCGAACAGGTCGGGTGTCTCCCCGCCGCCCGATGACCCGGCCGCATCGGCCGCCGAAGCCGCCGCGGCCGGGGGCGGCACCGGCCTGTCCGGGTCGTTCAGCAGCTCGATGACCGGACCGACCAGGGTCCGCAGCAGGGTCGCCTCACCAGGCGACAGCCAGACGCTGGCGCCGCCGCCCTTGGTGGACCGGAACATCTCCATCACTCCCCGGATCGCCTCAGGTGTCCTGACGAACTGTTGCCCACAGCCCGTACCCGTGCAGTACCTCGACGTTGCGCTCCATCGCCTCGCGGGTGCCGCTCGCCACCACTGCCTTGCCCTTGTGGTGCACGTCAAGCATCAGCTTCTCCGCCTTCGGCCGCGAGTATCCAAACACATGCTCGAACACGTAGGTCACATAGGACATCAGGTTGACCGGGTCGTTCCATACGATCGTCAACCAGGGCTTATCGGGTCTTAGATCTTCCGCTGACGACGGCTGGTCGACTTCAGCGGGTGCCACGCTCACTCGGACGCACCTCCCTTTCCGTAGTCTTCCACCTGTGACCAATACGGTGAACAGCGGGACAACCGCGCTGCTGACTGACCACTACGAACTCACCATGCTCCAGGCCGCGCTGCGCAGCGGCGCGGCCCATCGGCGTGCGGTCTTCGAGGTTTTCGCCCGCCACCTGCCGCACGGCCGCCGCTACGGCGTCGTGGCCGGCACCGGCCGGCTGCTCGACGCGCTCGAGCGGTTCCGCTTCGGGGGGGACGAGCTGTCCTTCCTCCGCGACAACCAGATCGTGGACGAAGCCACCATCCAGTTCCTGTCATCGTATCGGTTTTCCGGGAACATCTGGGGTTATGCCGAAGGGGACGTGTACTTCCCGGGGTCGCCGATCCTGGTCGTGGAGGGCACGTTCGCTGAGTCCGTGCTGCTGGAGACGCTGGCGCTGTCGATACTCAACCACGACTGCGCGGTCGCCTCGGCCGCGTCGCGGATGGTGACCGCGGCGGGCGGCCCCGGCCCGGCCGGGCGGCCGCTGATCGAGATGGGCTCGCGGCGCACCCACGAGGCCGCCGCGGTGGCGGCCGCGCGGGCCGCGTACATCGCCGGGTTCGCGTCCACCTCCAACCTGGCGGCGCGGTTCGCCTACGGGGTGCCGTCGAGCGGCACCTCCGCCCACGCGTTCACCCTGGTGCACGACACCGAGCGGGAGGCGTTCGCCGCGCAGCTGTCCTCCCTCGGCACCGGCACCACCCTGCTGGTGGACACGTTCAGCGTGGAGCAGGCGGTACGGGCGGCGGTGGCTGAGGCCGGCCCGTCGCTCGGCGCGGTCCGGATCGACAGCGGCGACCTGCCCGCGCTGGCGGTGTCGGTCCGCGCGCTGCTGGACTCCCTCGGCGCCGCCGGCACCCGCATCATCCTCACCGGGGACCTCGACGAGTACTCGATCGCCGGTCTCGCGGTCGCCCCGGTCGACGGCTACGGGGTGGGCACCTCGCTGGTCACCGGGTCCGGGGCGCCGACCGCGGCGCTCGTCTACAAGCTGGTCGCGCGCTCGGACGGGCCGCTGGCGGACGGCGAGCCGGACCGGGCCGAGGGGCTGCGCCCGGTCGCCAAGCGGTCGGTCGGAAAGCCGGGGCGCGGCGGGCGCAAGTGGGCCGTGCGCGAGCGGTCCGCCACCGGCGAGGCGGCGACCGAGCGGATCTGGCTCGGCCCGCCGGAAGGTCACCGCCCGGGCGACCGGGTGCTGCTGCAGGAGCTCGTGAGCGGCGGCAAGGTCGTCGGCCGCGAGCCGCTGGCCGACGCCAGGGCACGGCACGCGGCCGTGCTGGCCGACCTGCCCGGCTACGCGCTGCAGCTGTCCCGCGGCTACCCGGCCATCCCCACCGTCTTCGGCCCCGACGCCGGCGAGGGCGAGCGGTAGAGTATGTCCGTGCGTGCCCTCATCATCGTTGACGTGCAGAACGACTTCTGCGAAGGCGGCTCGCTGGCCGTGGCCGGCGGGACCGCGGTGGCCCGGTCCATCAGCTCGCTGCTGGCGTCGGCCCGCCACGGCTACGACCACGTGGTGGCGACCAAGGACTACCACGTCGACCCGGGCAGCCACTTCGCGGCCGAGCCGGACTACGCGCGCACCTGGCCCGCCCACTGCGTGGCCGGCACGGCCGGGGCCGAGTTCCACCCCGACCTGGCGACCGGGCCGATCGAGGCGGTGTTCCGCAAGGGCGCGCACGCCGCCGCCTACAGCGGCTTCGAAGGGGTCACCGACGACGGCACCCCGCTGGCCGGCTGGCTGCGCGAGCGCGGGGTGGACACCGTCGACGTGGTCGGCATCGCCACCGACTTCTGCGTCCGCGCCACCGCGGCCGACGCCGCCGCCAACGGGTTCAGCACCCGGGTGCTGCTCGAGCTGACCGCCGGGGTGGCGCCGGGCACCACCGCCGAGGCGATCACCGGGCTGCGCGACAGCGGCGTCGAGGTCCGCCCCGCTTAAGCCCCGGCTACGGCCGTAAGGATTTAGCCGAACGGGTGCGGCCGACTCTCCGCCGCCCGGCCCTGGCTGCACCGGTGCCGGCCCGGGCCAGCCGCACTCGTTCGGGATAATCCCGGGTTTTCCCTAGCGGAGGGTAGGACGGCCGAGCGGCAGCGGGCCGCCGCCGGTGGCCACCGCGGCGGTGGAGGCGTACAGGTACACGCCGACCGCGGCGAACGCCAGCACGACGTAGCCGGCCGCCTTCAGCAGCCCGGTCGACGTCTCGTTGACACCGAGGAACACCAGCAGCAGGGCCACGTCGATGAGCGCGAACAGCGCCGTGTACACCGCCGGCAGCCGCAGCGTGGCCAGCGTCAGCATGACGATGACGACCAGCCAGGCCACCAGGAACAGCTCCTGCGCGGCCTGGGCCGAGGCCGGCCCGATGCCGAACCAGTTGTGGGTCAGGCCGAGCACCAGGACCGCGTAGCTCAGCCAGAACCCGGCGAAGATGCCGAACACGCTGGCGACCGCGCTCTGGCCGAGCGAGGCGCTCCAGATCGTCGCCAGGAACAGCCCGATCGCGGTGGCGGTGAGGATGATCGGCAGGGCCGCGCCGATGGCGGCGGCCGGGACCACGCCCACCAGCGCCAGGCCGAGGGAGACCGAGCCGGCGATGAAGCAGGGCAGGCCGAGCGCCATCGGGTCGCCGGCCAGCGGGCCCGACGCGGCCGGCTCGGCTCCGGCTGGTTCAGCCGCGGGCGGTTCGGTGGCCGGGGCCTGGGCCGGGACCAGGCTGGAGGCGGATGCATCAGCGCTCATCGCGTACTCCTTCGTGTAGCGAGCGCCCCCGTCGGGGGTTACTGCATCGGTACGCCCCAGACCGGCCGCGGGTGTTCTCACTTTGAGCCAGTGGCCGGCCTGCGGCCGTTCCCCGGCCTCGTTCGTCCTGGTCAGCGGGCTAGTGGCGAGAGACCGCCCACTGACGGATCCGGTCGATCCGCGCCTTGACCTGCTCGGCCGACGCCTGCGCGAGCGGCGGGCCGCCGCAGGAGCCGCGCAGCTCGTTGTGTATCACCCCGTGCGGCTGCCCGGTGCGGTGCGACCATGCGCCGACCAGGCCGTTCAGCTCCTTGCGGAGCGCCGCGAGCTGCTCCCGGCTGACCATCGGCTTCGGCTTCGGCTCCGCCGCAGCCGGCCGCGGGCCGGCCGGGCCGCCCGGGGCGGCGAACAGGCCGCCGTCGGCCTGCTCCGGTGGCGGCGCCGTGGCGCGGGCCGCCAGCTGGGCCGCCTGGCGCTTGCGCAGCAGGGTGGTCACCTGGTCGGGTTCCAGCAGGCCGGGCAGCCCCAGGTAGTCCTGCTCCTCGGCCGAGCCGGCGGCGGTGGCGGTACCGAACTCGCCGCCGTCGAACAGCACCCGGTCGAAGGTGGCCGAGGCCCTGAGCACCTCGATCGACCGGCCGGCCAGCTCGAAGTCGTCGGGCGTCTTGCGTTCCCGCTGGGCCGCTTCCAGCTCCGCCTCGGGGTCACGGTCGAGCACGCGGACCACGTGATCCCGCTCGGCCTCGAGCTCGGCCGCGAACCCGAGCAGCACCGGGACCGACGGCACGAACACCGACGCGGTCTCGCCGCGCTTGCGGGCCCGGACGAACCGGCCGACCGCCTGGGCGAAGAACAGCGGGGTGGACACGCTGGTGGCGTAGACGCCGACCGCCAGCCGGGGGACGTCGACCCCCTCCGACACCATCCGCACGGCGACCATCCAGCGCGCGTCCGACTGGCCGAAGGCGGAGATCTTCTTGCTCGCGGTCGGGTCGTCCGACAGCACCACGGCCGGCCGCTCGCCGCTGATCCGGCGCAGCAGCCCGGCGTAGGCCCGGGCGGTCTCGTGGTCGCTGGCGATCACCAGCCCGCCCGCGTCCGGCATCCCCCGGCGCACCTCGGTCAGCCGCTTGTCGGCCGCCTCGAGCACCCGCTGGATCCAGTCACCGCCCGGGTCGAGCGCGGTGCGCCACGCCTGCGCCACCTGCTCCCTGGTCATCGGGGTGCCGAGGGTGGCGCTGATCTCGTCGCCGGCCCGGGTCCGCCAGTGCATCTCGCCCGAGTAGGCGAGGAAGATAACCGGGCGGACCACGCCGTCGGCCAGCGCCGGGCCGTAGCCGTACACGAAGTCGGAGGCCGACCGCTTGGACCCGTCCGCCTCGGGGACATAGCTGACGAACGGGATCGGGTTCGCGTCAGAGCGGAACGGCGTCCCGGTCAGCGCCAGCCGCCGCCGGGCCGGGTCGAACGCCTCCTTCACCGCGTCGCCCCAGGACAGCGCGTCGCCCGCGTGGTGGATCTCGTCGAAGATGACCAGCGTGCGGCGGGCCTCGGTGCGGTTCCTGTGCAGGGCCGGGTGCGCCGCCACCTGGGCGTAGGTGACCGCCACGCCCTGGAAGTCGGCCCCCGCCCGGCCCTGGGCGTTGCGGTAGGACGGGTCGATCGCGATGCCGAACCGCCGGGCCGCCTGCGCCCACTGGTACTTCAGGTGCTCGGTCGGCGTGACGATGGTCACCGCCATGATCTCGCGCTTGCTGAGCAGTTCCTTGGCGACGGTCAGGGCGTAGGTTGTCTTGCCCGCGCCGGGCGTCGCCACCAGCAAGAAATCACGCTTGGCTACGTTGAAGTACTCAGCGTAGGCGGCTTTCTGCCAGCCGCGGAGGTTGGGAAGACCCCCTGCGGGGGTCTCCGGGGGGGCGCCCCCCCGGGCTGGCAGAGGCAGAACGGGGGCGGCTGACTCGGGGGCGGCCGTCACTACGGCTATTCGGCGCTGCCGCCGTCGCCGTCGCCGGGCGGCAGCGACTCGTAGATTTCCTTGCACTCCGGGCAGACCGGGAACTTCTTCGCGTCCCGGCTCGGCACCCAGACCTTGCCGCACAGCGCCTTGATGGGCGTGCCGAAGACAGCGGCCTGCATCATGTCGTTCTTGTCGACGTAGTGCGCGAACCGCTCGTGATCGCCGTGCGACGTGTCGACCTTGCGGTCCTCATGAACCTTCAGGTCGCTGTCTGGGAAGACTTCGGTGCTCACGATTGCGAGTTTACCCGCCGGCGCGGCCCGGGGCTGGCATCGGCCGTCAGTTCATCGTCGGGTCGTCGGGATAGGTGGCGAGGAAGGCCATGTCGCCCTCCTGTCGGCGCAGCACCTGGCGCCACAGCCGGTCCGGGGCGGACGCGAAGACGTCGCCCGGCTCGGCCGCCAGCACGTACCAGGCGCCCTCGGCTATCTCCGCCTCCAGCTGGCCGGGCGACCAGCCCGCGTAGCCCGCGTAGACCCGCAGGCCGGTGATGGCGGGGGCAAGCAGCCGGGGCGGGGTATCCAGGTCGAGCAGGCCGAGCCGGGCCAGCGCGGGGGCGCCGTCGAGCGCCCGCCAGCCGACCGGCTCGTCCCGGCCCGGGATCAGCGCCAGCGCGAGGGCGCTGTTGGGCGCGACCGGGCCGCCGCGGAACACCACCGAGGGCTCGGTCGCCAGCTCCGTCCACTGCTCGAGCACCTGGCCGACGCCGATCTCGGTCGGCCGGTTGAGCACGACGCCGAGCGTCCCCTGGACGTCCTCGTGCTCGACCAGCAGCACCACCGTGCGCTTGAAGTTCGGGTCACCGAGCAGCGGGGTGGCGACGAGCAGCCGGCCAGCCTTCGGATCGGAACCCATGTGATCCATGTAACCACTACCGGCGGGACGGGTCATGGCAGCGCCTAACAGCCCGCGGTCACCTGGCCGCTTCCGCGGCCCCGGCGTCGGCCCCGGCCGCGTCGCGGACGGCGGCTTCGCGCACCGCGGCGGCCACGCCGGAGGCCACGTCCGGGTGGAACACCGACGGGATGATGTAGTCCGGGCCAAGTTCCTCGGCGGGCACCACATCGGCCAGCGCCCGCGCGGCGGCGACCAGCATCGCGTCGGTGATCGTGGTGGACTGCGCGTCGAGCAGGCCGCGGAACACGCCGGGGAAGGCGAGCACGTTGTTGATCTGGTTCGGGTAGTCGCTGCGGCCGGTGGCGACGACGGCGGCGTACTCCCGCGCCTCGTCCGGCTCCACCTCGGGGTCCGGGTTGGCCAGCGCGAACACGATCGCCCCGGGGCTCATCGTCTTGACGTCCTGGCCGTGCAGCACGTTGGGGGCGGACACCCCGATGAACACGTCGGCCCCGGCCACCGCGCCCGCCAGGTCACCCGCGTAGCAGCCGGAGTTGGTGTGGTCGGCGATCCAGGCCAGGTTCTCGTTCATGCCCGCCCGGCCGCGGAACACCGCGCCGTTGATGTCGCACGAGATGACGTGCCGCGCCCCCGCGGTCAGCAGCAGCTTGAGCACCGCGGTGCCCGCCGCGCCCGCGCCCGCCATGACGATTCGCACGTCCGCCAGCTCCTTGCCGACCACCCGGAGCGCGTTGGTCAGCGCGGCCAGCACCACGATCGCGGTCCCGTGCTGGTCGTCGTGGAACACCGGGATGTCGAGCATCGCCCGCAGCCGCCGCTCCACCTCGAAGCAGCGCGGCGCGGAGATGTCCTCCAGGTTGATGCCGCCGAAGCCGGGGGCGATGGCCGCCACCGTCGCCACGATCTGGTCGGTGTCCTGGGTGTCCAGGCAGATCGGCCAGGCGTCGATGTTGGCGAACCGCTTGAACAGGGCGGCCTTGCCCTCCATGACCGGCAGCGCCGCGTAGGGTCCGACGTTGCCGAGGCCGAGCACGGCCGAGCCGTCGGTCACCACCGCCACGCTGTTGCGCTTGATGGTCAGCCGCCTGGCGTCCTCCGGCTTGGCCGCGAGGGCGAGGGAGACCCGCGCCACCCCCGGCGTGTAGGCCATCGACAGGTCGTCCCGGTTGCGCAGCGGCACCTTGGACCGCATCTCGATCTTCCCGCCCAGGTGCAGCAGGAAGGTGCGGTCGCTGACCTTGTGGACCGACACCCCGGGGATCGCGGCCATCGCCGCGACCAGCGACTCCGCGTGCGCGGTGTCGGTCGCGGCGCAGGTCACGTCGACCCGCAGCGCCCCCCGGTTGCCCGAGTTGACGTCAAGCGCGGTCACCACGCCGCCGGCCTGCTCCACCGCCCGGGTGATCTCGCTGACCGCGCGGCCGTGGGACGCCACCTCAAGCCGCGCGGTGATGGAGTAGGACACGCTCGGCACCATGGTCATGTCGGTTCCGCCTTCCTCCGGCGACGCTGCCGGGATACCCCCGCCGCAGACGACACCGCCGGGAACAAGCTCAAGAATATTGAGGTACGCCCGGCACCGCGTACTCTTCATGCATGGCGCGGGATACCACGATAAGCCCGTCGGCGGCCGGGGTGAGCGGGATGCAGGCAGATTCCGGCGTGATCGACGTTACCCGGCTGCGGGTTGCCCTCGCCCGGCTGTCGCGACGGCTGCGCAGGCACGGCGCGGCCGGGCTGACCCCCTCCCAGCTGGCCGCGCTGGCCACCGTGGAGCGCTCCGGACCGCTGCGGCTGGGCGACCTGGCCGCCGCCGAGGGCATCGCGCCGTCCACGCTGACCCGGATCGTGTCGGTGCTGGAGGAGTCGGGCTACGTGCGGCGGGACGCCGACCCGCGGGACGCCCGGGCCTCCACGCTCGAGGTCACCCCGCAGGGCCGCGACACCCTGGAGCGGCTGCGCCAGGAGGGCACCATGATGCTGACTCAGTGGCTGCTGCTGCTGACCCCGGGGCAGCGCGACGCCCTCGCCACCGCGCTGCCCGCGCTCGAGGCGCTTTCCGAGCCCGACCTGCCCGCGCCGCGGGCGGTCAAGTAAGCCGGTTCTCGCCGCGCGTCCGCTGGGCCGAGCCGGGGGGCCGGCCCGGTTCAGAACAACAACAGCGTGAGCTGGGTCCTGGCCTTCTTGAGGCGCTCGTCGTCCGGCGGAAGCACCTCGAACAGGTCGAGCAGGTGCAGCCGGGCGGTGTTCCGCTCGGCGCCCGACGTGCGCCGGATCACCGCCAGGACCCGGTTGAACGCCTTCTCGGCGTCGCCGCTGGCCATCTCGAAGTCCGCGGCAAGCAGCTGGCCGGCCAGGTCGGCCGGGTCCGCAGCCGCCTCCCTGGACACCGTGGCCGGGTCGGCCGCGGAGACCCGGCGCATCAGGTTGACCTGAGCGAGCCAGCTCTTGGCGAGGCCGTCGGCCGGCGCGTCGGCCAGCGCCTTCTCCAGCGCCCGGGCGGCGCCGTCCAGGTCACCGTTCTCCATCGCGTCCCGGGCGGCCGACAGCGCGGGCGGCAGCTCGTCGAAGGCGTCGCCGGCCTCGGCGCCGTCGGCGCCGTCGCCCGGCGCGCGCGCCCCCTGCTGCACGCCGAGCTGGTCGGCGACCGTCATGATCTGCGCGATCCACTGCTTGACCTGGGCCTCCGGCATGGCGCCGAAGAACGCGTCCACCATCTGGCCGCCGACGACCGCCACCACCATCGGGATGGACTGGGCCTGGAAGGCCTGGGCCAGCCGGGGGTTGGCGTCGACGTCGACCTTGGCCAGCACCCACGCGCCCGCGGCCTCGTTGGCCAGCTTCTCGAGCACCGGGCTGAGCTGCTTGCACGGGCCGCACCACTCGGCCCACAGGTCAACGATCACCGGCGTGGTCCTGGACCGGAGCGCGACGTCGTTGTTGAAGGTCTCTTCGGTTACCTCGATGACGAACGGCGACGCCGGGCCGCCGGCCGGCTGGCCGTCGCCACCGTCGGCGGCAGCCGCCTCGGCGGCCCGCGCCGCCTGCTGCCTGCGCTGGGCGGCCGCCTGTCGCGCGCCAAGGTCAACGGCACCGTACATAGAGAAGTCCCGCGGCGATTGCATACCTCTATCCTGCACCAAATCTTGGCATGATCGTGACCAGTGCCCGCCCTCGGGCGGATAACCGGCGCGGGAAAGGAACCGTGTGTAGCATGTCATGTGCTACACTCACGCGCATGGCTCAAAAGGGCGACCGGCGACAGGGCAAGCCGCTCAACCCCGACCTCGGGTACGCGGGCGACCCGGTGCACCACGCCACCTCGGGGCTGCCGTCGCAGCGGATCGGCATCCGCGAGCTCAGGCAGCACGCCAGCGTCTACGTCGACCTGGTGGAACGCGGCTACACGGTGGACATCACCAACCGCGGCCGCCTGGTGGCGCAGATGATCCCGGTGCGCGACCCGGACAGCCCGCTCGAGCGCTGGATCGCCAAGGGCGTCATCGAGCGGGCCGCGGACGACGGCAGCGTACTCGAGATCGACCCTTACCCCGGCGGCGGGCCGGGCCAGCCCGCGGATTCGGCCGGCTCGGCTAGCGAGGCGCTCACCCGGCTGCGGGCGGCCGAGGCGGCCCGGGAGGGCGCCGGCGGCGGGCCTGTCAGCGGCGGGCCTGTCAGCGGCGGGCCTGTCAGCGGCGGGGCGGGGGCGGGCCGCGGGTGATCTACCTGGACTCTTCCGCGCTGGTCAAGCTGGCGGTGGCCGAGCCCGAGTCGGCCGCGCTGACCAGCTTCCTGGCCGCCCGGGCGGACCAGGCGCTAGTGTCGAGCGCGGTGCACCGGGCCGAGCTGCTGCGCGCGATCTGGCGGGCCGAGCCGGGGGCACTGCCCCGCGCCCAGCGGATCATCCGCCGCATCTCGCTGGTCTCGCTCAGCCACGAGCTGCTGGACAACGCGGGCACCGTTGCGCCCGGCACGCTGCCGGTCAGCGCGGCCATCCACCTCGCCGCCGCCCTCACCATCCGGCGCGACCTGACCGCCTTCGTCTGCTACGACCGCCCGCTGGCCGAGGCGGCCGCGGCGGCCGGCCTCCCGGTCGCCGCCCCCGCCTAGGGCGCGGCCCCGCTCCGCCAGCGCACCCGGCGCGAACGGACGTCGCCCTTCCCGCCGCCGGCCCGCGTGCAGCCGCCTCACGAACCCGCAGCCTCCCTGGCCCCTCCAAGCACCACCCGATGCCCGCGTCTGCCGTGGTAGTGAGTCTGGGCCGCACGAGCGACACCATTCCCCGGTCAGCGGGATTATTGCGCGAATTTCGGGGTTACGCGCGCGCCACCGGCCTCCCGGCCGGCCGGCCGTACAAGGGCGTCGGGCGGGCCCAGGCATGGCCATGACCAGCGGGTCTAAGTGGGTCGCAACCGGGCGGGGCGGTGCGGCGTCATTAAGTCCGGTTCAGCCGAGCCAGACTGTCGCCGCGCGAAAGTGTGGAAGCCATCGATGTACCGCACAAATACCCTCAGCGGGCCCGCGGTTGGTGACATCATGACCGTCGGCGGGGCTGGGGCCGCGCTGGAAAATCCCCCGGAAACCCTGACAATTAGTCTAGGGGCCGCTGCCGGTTCCCTGGAGGCAGCAGACGAGCGGCGAGAAGGGGGTTCGGTGGGCACCGACGCGGGCGCGGAGACCGGGCCCTACGCCATCGTCGCGAGCGCCTCAGGCACCGGCGCGCGCCGGGTGCTGGCCGAGCAGCTGTTCGCCGCGCACTACCCGAAGCTGGCGGGCTGGGTCCGGCGGCTGGTGGACGACGACGAGACCGCGCACGAGATCGCGTCGGAGGCGTTCACCCGGCTGCTGTCGAAGTGGACCACGCCCGACAAGCTGGACAGCCCGCAGAGCTACCTCTACATGATCGCGACCAACCTGGTCCGCGACCACTGGCGCAAGCTGGAGCGGGAGCGCCGCGCCCTCAGCAAAGCGGTGGCAGGCACCGACCCTGAGCCGTACGCCGACCCGTCGCAGGATGTGGACATCCGCGCGCTGCTGGCGGCGCTGCCGGCCCGGCTGCGCGAGCCGTTCCTGCTGCACTACTACGCCGGGTTCGGCATCAAGGAGATCGCGGCGCAGCTTAAACGGCCGGAAGGGACGATCAAGGCCGACCTGTACCATGCCCGGGCGCGGCTCAAGGAGGCCCTCGCCGAGCGCGAGGGGCGGCGGATGCCGGCGCCGCCCGCACCAGGCGAGGACGGCGGTCGCGGCAAGCGCCGCGGACTGGGGAGGGCCAATGCCGGCTGACCACGAGCCCGACCCGCTCGACCGCTGGCTGAACCAGCAGGTGCGGCCGCTGCCGCCGCCGCCCGGCACGTTCGAGCTGATCACCAGGCGGGCCCGGCGCCGCAAGATCCGCAAGGTGGCGCTGTCGGCGGTGTCCGCCGCCGCAGTCGCCGCGGCGGTCGCCGTCGGCGTGCCGCTCGGGCTGACGCTGAACCTGAACCCGTCCACCCGCGCGGGCCTGGCCGCGGGCAGCCCGGCCGGGGCGACGAGCGGGGCGCAGTCGGGCGCCGGGCAGGGCGAGGGCACCGGCAGCGCCGCCGCGAACCCGGCCCGGTCCGCCGCCAGCCCGGCCGCCGGCGGCGCCGCCGGGTACCTGCCGCCCGGCTTCCGGCCCACCTCGGTGACCTGGGACTCGCTCAGCGACGGGTGGGTCATCGGGCCGGCCGGCACCCCCGGGCAGTGCGCCAACGCCAACCCGTACATCTGCACCTCGGTCGCGCGCACCGACGACGGCGGCCTGACCTGGCACGGGCTGCCCGCGCCGGACGCCGGCAGCCCGGACGGCGCGTCCGGCGTGAGCGGCATCAGGTTCCTTGACGGGCGCAACGGCTGGGCGTTCGGCCCCGAGCTGTGGGTGACCCACGACGCGGGCAAGACCTGGACCGCGATCGGCACCGGCGGGCAGCGCGTCACCGACCTGGAGACCGCGGGCGACCGGGCCTATGCCCTGTTCGCCCGGTGCGGCGCCAGCAGCACCGGGCGCTCCGCCAGCTTCGCCAGCGGCTGCACCAGCTACACGCTGATGACCGCCACCGCCGGCAGCGACCAGTGGGCCCCGGCCGGCCGCGCCACCACCGGGCTGGGCAGCCCGCAGGCCGCCGGGCCGGGGATGATCGCGCTGTACGGCGCGACCGGGTACCTGGCCGCCCCGGACGGGGCCCTTTACTCGGGGCCGCTCGGCGGCACCTGGCGCAAGGCCGGGGTGCTGCCCTGCCCGCCGCGCGCCGCGCTGGCCGACGGCCTGCCCGGGCAGGCGCAGCTCGCGCTGCTCAGCCCGACCGGGCTGGCCACCTACTGCACCGGCGGCGCGGCCGGGGCGGACACGGGCGCGCCGCGGGTTTACCAGTCGGCCGACTCGGGCGCGACCTGGACCGCGGCCGGCCAGTGGCCGCCCGGTGCCGCCGCGGCCCCCGCCTCGATCGCCGCCACCTCGGCCGGCACCCTGCTGCTGGCAACCGGGGACGGCATCTGGCTGCTGCGCGGGCAGACCTGGGAAAAGGCGGTCGTCAGGGGGACGTCCGAGCCGGACGGGGGGTTCAGTTACGTGGGCATGACAAGCGCCGCGCAGGGGGTCGCGCTGCCCGCCGACACCAGCCTGCACGAGGTCTACATGACCACCGACGGCGGCGCCACCTGGCAGGCTCGCCCGATCAAGAGCAGCTGAGCAGGCCGGCCGGCCTGGTGCCGCCTCCCGGCGGGCTACGCGCCCGGCCGGGCTTTGCTTACCTGCTACGGCGGCGAGCCGGCCGGGCGGATACGATAGCCGTCCATGCTGCTAAGAATTGATCATGTCGGGATCGCCTGCCGCTCGCTTGACGCCGCCATCGAGCGGTACGTGAGCGTGTTCGGGCTGACCGTGGTGGCCCAGGAGACCAACACCGAGCAGGGCGTGCGGGAGGCGATGCTGGCCACCGAGTCCGGCACCTCCTACGTTCAGCTGCTCGAGCCGCTCGGGCCGGACACCACCGTCGGGAAGTTCATCGAGCGGCGCGGCGAGGGCATGCACCACGTCGGCTACGCGGTGGCGGACGTGACCGCGGCGCTGGCGGAGATCGGCGGCGCGGGCGTCCGGCTGATCGACTCGCGGCCGCGGCACGGCTCAATGGGCGCCTCGATCGCCTTCCTCCACCCTGGTGACCTTGGTGGCGTTCTGACAGAGCTTGTTCAGCCACTGCACCAGTCCTGAGGGTTGCAATCGTTTGCAACCAGGGTCGCCCGCCGGGTGCATAAAACGTGACCTTTCGGGCAACTGGACGGGACATATGGGGATCATGTGGCACTTAGACTCCCGTGGTAAGTGACCCTAAGGCAGCCCGCCGGGAAGAACATCGAAGCACCCGCAGAGCCTGCGGCGGCGGAGTAGATTGCCAACCAGTGGCGAGATCAGCTTCTCCCCGCACTCCGGCCCTGCCTGCCGTCCCCCGTCTAGCTTGGATTAGGCCCATATGCAATCGGACATTGACGCTCAGCTGACCAGCTTCTTCGAAGAGACCCCGCCGCGCGACTTCGCCAAGGTGATGCGCGGATACGACCCGCACCAGGTTGACGAGCACATCAGGCAGCTCGCCAACGAGGTGCGGCGCCACCAGGAAGACGCGCAGGGTGCGCGCCGCGACCTGCAGGACGCCCAGCGGCAGATCCAGGAGCAGGAGCGCCCGACTTACTCGGGCCTCGGCGCGCGCATCGAGCAGTTGCTCCGGCTGGCCGAGGAGCAGGCCACCGAGCTGGTGCAGGCGGCCAGGTCGGAGGCCAACGAGATCAAGGCGGCGGCCAAGGTCGACGGCGCCGAGCTGCGGGCCGCGGCTGAGAACGAGGCGGCCGAGCTGCGCGCCAACGCCAAGCGCGAGACCGACGACCATCGCGGCGCGGCCGAGCGCGAGGCCGACTCGATCCGCACCAGCGCCCGGCGCGAGGCGGACGAGCTGACCTCCACCACCGAGCGCGAGGTCGCCAAGCTGCGCGCCACCGCCGACCACGAGGTCGCCGAGAAGCGTGCGTCCACCGAGCGGGACATCGCCAAGCTGCGCACCACCACCGAGCGCGAGGTGGCACAGCTCAAGGCGGCGGCCAAGCGCGAGCGGGACGAGATCCTCACCACCTCCAAGCGCCAGGCCGACGAGATGCGGTCCCAGGCGCAGCGCATCCTCGAGGAGAGCGAGGCGCAGCGGGCGCAGGCCGAGGCCGAGTTCGAGATCCAGCTGGCCGCCCGCCGCGAGGAGGCCGAGCGCCAGGAGGCCGAGCGGCTCGCCGCCGCCCAGGCCGCCACCCAGAAGCTGGTGTCCGAGGCCGAGCAGCGCGCGTCCACCGCCGAGCAGCGGGCCGCCAAGGCCTCCGCGCAGGCCGACCAGACCCGCCGGGACGCCGACCAGCACGCCCGGCAGCTGGTGTCGAACGCGAAGAAGAACGCCGACCAGATCGTCGCCCAGGCCAAGGCCCAGGCCGACCAGCTGCTGTCGGAGACCAAGGCCGACGCCGAGCGGCGCCGGGTTGCCTCCCAGCGCGAGGTCGACGAGCTCACCCGGCAGAAGGACAACATCACCACGCACCTGTCCCAGGTCCGGCAGCTGCTCGGCGGCCAGCTCGGCATGCAGATGCCGACGATGGACGCGGCCGTGGCCGCCGCCCCGGCCAAGCCGGCCGTGGAGAGCGCGCCCGTCAGCAACGGCGCGGCCGCCCCGGCCGCCCGCCCGGCCGGCAACGGTGCCGCCCCCCGGCCCGCCGCCAACGGCGACGGCAAGGGCAACGACGAGGACTGGTGGACCGAGTAACCCCAGGCACCGCCTGACGGGGCGTTCTCGGCGCGGGGCCCGGATCCATCGGATCCGGGCCCCGCGCCGTTTCCCGGCCGGGCGGCGCTAAGTCGTGTTCAAAGTGTCCCTTGGGGCTGGGCGGCCCGGGTTCCACCCGTCCCCGGCGCCATGGTTGGCGCAACCACGGCGCTATAACGCCATGGTTGGACCAACCACGGGGTGCCGACCGTGCCTCGCGGGCTTTTCGACACGGCCTAGCCCTCCCAGGTGGAAGGCAGGGACCGGCCGTCGGCCAGGGCGGCCGGGTTGACGGCGCGGACGATCTCGCTGAGCACGATGCGCACGTAGTTCTCCCCCACCCACAGGTGCTTGGCGCCGTCGACGCCGATCACGTCCGCCTTGGGTACCCGGGCGAACCGCTGCCGTGCCTCGTCGGGCCGCAGGTAGTCATCGAGCTCGGGCACCAGCACGGTCAGCGGGCGGCCGTCGGCCGCCCAGCGGCCGAGGTCGGCTTCGGTGGCGCGGCGCAGCGGCGGTGACAGCAGGATGGCGCCCTCGACGCCGGGCAGCAGCCCCCAGCGCAGCGCCAGCTCGGTGCCGAACGACCAGCCGAGCAGCCAGATGTTCGGCAGCCCGGCCGCGGTCGCGTAGCGGACCGCGGCCGCCACGTCGTCACGCTCGGCTTCGCCGTCGCCGAACGCCCCGTCGCTGCGGCCCCGCTCGGACTCGGTGCCCCGGGTATTGAACCGCAGCACCGCCAGGCCAGCCAGCGCGGGCAGCCGGTAGGCGGCCTTGCGGTACACGTGGCTGTCCATCATCCCGCCCGCCGTCGGCAGCGGGTGCAGGCAGACCAGCGTGCCGGCCGGCTGCCCGTGCTCCGGCACGGCCAGCTCGCCCACCAGGCCCAGCCCGTCGTCGGTGGTCAGCGTGATCGGGGTGCGCCGGGCAGGCAGGATCGTGGAGGCCCTGATGTCGGTCACGGTGTCCTTTCTTGTCGTGCTCGCGGTGCCGGCCGGCCCGACCGGGTCACCGGCCACCGCGGCGGCGCTGCAGCCGCCGCTGCCAGCAGGCGGTATGCCAGTGCCGCCGCGCGGCGACGCCCGGGTGCGTCGGCCACGCCACCACGTGCGCCACGCCCGGGCGCAGCTCCTGGTCGCAGCCGGGGCAGCGGTACGCCTTGGCGGCGGCCGCGCCGGGGACCTGGCGCACCACCCAGTCGCCGTCCGGCCAGTCCTCGATCCGCTCGGGACCGAGCGGCGCGGGGGCGGCGGCGGGCCGGGGCTTCCTGGTCTTACGCGGGCTCACGGCGGTCAACCCTATCGGGAAGAGATTTTTACGTTCTCTGCTACTGGCAACGCGCACGCGGCGCCAGCTAGTCCGCACTACAGTTCCTCTGTGCGTCTCGTCATCGCGCGGTGCAGCGTCGACTACGACGGCAGGCTCACCGCCCACCTTCCGTCCGCCCTCCGGCTGCTGATCGTGAAGGCCGACGGGTCGGTCCTCGTGCACTCCGACGGCGGCTCCTACAAGCCGCTCAACTGGATGTCGCCGCCCTGCCGGCTGACGGAGCACCCGGCCGCCGACGGGGCGCCGCGCAAGTGGACCGTCACCAACAAGGCCGGCGAGACGCTCACCATCACCATCGAGGAAACGCTGTCCGACACCACGGCCGACCTCGGTGTCGACCCCGGCCTGGTCAAGGACGGCGTCGAGGCGCACCTGCAGGAGCTGCTGGCCGAGCAGCTGCACCTGCTCGGCGACGGCTGGCGGCTGATCCGCCGCGAGTACCCCACCCCGATCGGCCCGGTCGACATCATGTGCCGTAACGACGGCGGCCAGCACGTCGCGGTGGAGATGAAGCGGCACGCCGGGATCGACGCGGTGGAGCAGCTGACCAGGTACCTGGAGCTGCTGAACCGGGACCCGCTGCTGTCCCCGGTGCACGGGGTGCTGGCGGCGCAGACGATCAAGCTGCAGGCGCGCACGCTGGCTGAGGACCGCGGAATCCGCTGCGTGGTCCTCGACTACGACGCCATGCGCGGGATCGAGCGCGAGGGCACCCTGTTCTAGCCGCGGGTTTTTGGCAGCAGCCGCCTGGTGTCGGCGTCGGCCGGCGTGTACACCATTAGCCGGGCCTCCGGGGTGGCCGGGACCTGAAGCTCGCTCAGCGTGAACGTAAGCGGGCCCGCGTCCTGGTGGATGAACGTGCGGTCGCGGGGCTGGAACTCGGCCACCTCGTGGCGGGCCCACAGCTCGGCGAACTCGCTGCTGAGGCCGGAGAGGCGGCGGATGTCCTCCTCCCAGTCCGGGTCGCCGACGTGCCTGGCGTAGGCCGCGCGGTAGCGCGCGACCTGGTAACGGACGTTCTCCTCGTACTGGGGGAACTGCTCCCGGGCGGCTGGCTCGGTGATGGTGCACCACAGCAGGTTCCGCTGCACGCAGGGGAGCGAGTGCCAGTACCGGAACAGGTCGACGAAGGCGTCGTTCTCGGCGAGGACGTCGAAGCGGGAATTGGTCACCACGGCGGGCAGCGGGTCAAGCGTCCGCACGATCTCCATGACGGCCTCGGTGACCGAGCAGCGCCCGGTGCTCACGGCCACCGGGACGGCCTCGGCGAGGACGTACATGTGCCAGCGCTCGGCCCGGTCGAGCCGCAGGGTCCGCGCCAGCGCGTCGAGGATCTGGGTGCTGACGTTGATTTCCCGGCCCTGCTCGAGCCAGGTGTACCAGGAGACGCCCACCCCGGCCAGCAGCGCCACCTCCTCGCGCCGCAGCCCGGGGGTGCGCCGCCGCGAGCCGGCGGGCATGCCGAAGTCGGCCGGCGACAGCCGGGCCCGCCGCGTCCGCAGGAACTTACCCAGCTCGGCCCGCCGTTGCTCCGACGCCGGCGCGTCCCCCGGTTGCCCGGATCGCGCGGATTGCTCGGATCGCCCGGCGTCGCCCGGCTTGCCTACCTCGAAGACGGCCATGCGCGCTTACCTCCGTCTTGGTCAGGAGACCAACATAACGGCCGGCAACGACATTTGGCGGGCGGGGCGACTGCCGGCGGATGAGGGGCGGCTGGCGCAGGCGGCGGGCGACTGCCGGAGGAGGGCGGGGCAACCGCCGCTGGCCGGCCGGACCCAGCTGATCCTGGGTTTGCCAGCACCATGACCAGCGGGCTCTGCGGTCGCGGCCTCATCCGCGGCGATGCTGAGTTTCCATGACCGCTATTTCCGAGAGCCCAATCTCCAAAGGCACCGGCACCGACGGCGCCGAGGCTGACCGTACGCGCTGGGTGATGCTGATCGTGCTGCTGAGCGGGCAGTTCATGGCCCTGCTGGACACGACCATCGTCAACGTGGCGATGCCGACGATCGGCCGCTCGCTGCACGCGTCAGGGGCGGAGCTGCAGCTTGTCATCGCCTGCTACATCGTCAGCTACGCGATGCTGCTGATCACCGGGGCGCGGGTCGGCAGCCTGATCGGGCGGCGGCGGACGTTCCTGCTGGGGGTCGGGACCTTTACCCTGTCCTCGCTGGCGTGCGGGCTCGCGCCTGGTGTCGGGGTGCTGATCGCGGCCCGGTTCGTGCAGGGCGCGGGCGCGGCGGCGATGATGCCGCAGATCATGACCGTGCTCCAGCTGCGGTTCAGCGGGACCGAGCGGGCACGGGCGCTGAGCGGGTACACCGCGGTGCTCTCCTCCGGCTTCGTGGCCGGCCAGGTGCTCGGCGGCCTGCTGGTGAGCGCGAACCTGTTCGGGGCCAGCTGGCGGCCGGTGTTCCTGGTGAACGTGCCGATCGGGGCGGCCATCGCGCTGCTGCTGCCGCGGGTGATGCCCGCCGACGGCCCGGCCCGGGCCAGGCGGCTGGACCTGGCCGGGCTGGCGGTCGCGGTGCCCGCGGTGTGCCTGGTGGTACTGCCGCTGATGCTGGGGCACCAGGAGCACTGGCCCTGGTGGTCGCTCGCGTGCATCGGCTGCGGGCTGGCGCTGGTGCCCGCCTTCCTGGCCACCGAACGGGCGGTGACCGCGCGCGGGGGCCACCCGCTGCTGTCGCTGGCGGTGTTCCGGTCACCGGGGCTGGCGCCCGGGCTGGCGACGGTCATGCTGCTGATGGTGACGTACGGCGGGTTCCTGTTCGCCTTCGCCGTCCACCTGCAGGCCGGCCTGGGCGACAGCGCGCTGCGGGCCGGGCTGACGTTCGCGCCCGGGGCGGTGGCGTTCGGACTGTGCGGGTACTTCTGGCGGCGGCTGCCCGCGGCCTGGCATCCCTGGCTCACGGCCGGCGGCACCGCGGTCGGCGCGCTCGGTTACCTGGCGGTCGCGGTGCTGCTGCGGGACGGCGGCGCGGGCGGGGCATGGCTGCAGCTGCTCTTCGTGGTGACGTTCGGGTCCCTGGCGGCAGCGTTCAGCCCGCTGGTGACGCAGTCGCTGGTGCGGGTCCCGCTGGATGAGGCGGCGGACGCGAGCGGGCTGCTGACCACGACCATCCAGCTGGGCCAGGCGGTCGGCGTCGCGGTGTTCGGCAGCGTGTTCCTGACGCTGGCCGCGCACGGCTCGCCCGGGCAGGGCGCGGCGGCCGTGTCGGGGCACGCGTTGTTCGTGGTGCTGCTGTGGCTTGTGGGAACGCTGGCATGCGGGGTGGTCGCCGCGGCGCCGCTGGCGCGGACGGTGCGGGACTCAGCTCGGGCCCGGACAGCGCCCGAGCCACCCTGACCGGGCGGGCTTCAGCTGGCCTGGGTGCGGGCGAGCTGGCCGGTGGGAAGAGCCGCACCGAGAACCGCGGCCGCTGCACCATGTTCAGCTGGAAACCGGTCACCGCGGTCAGGTTCTCCGGCGGTACGCCGAACAGCGTCAGCCCCTCCTGCACCCGGGACCAGAACACCGAGCCGCGCAGCAGGGCGGGCAGGAACAGCGTGTGGTGGGTGCCGCAGACGAAGTCGCCGCGCGGGCCAAGCTCGAGCAGGCAGGGCTCGGACTGGATGCAGCCGCTGAACGTCTGCTTGACCGGGTTGATGCCGACCGCTTCCTTGGCCTCCTGGTCGGTCAGCCGCACATTCAGGAACCCCTCGCCGTTCAGCGAGTTGAGCAGGAAGCGGTTCTGCGCGACGGTCAGCAGCACCGCCGTCGGGTCCGGCAGCAGCGACTTCACCCGCAGGCCGAGCACCACGTCCGACAGCTGCTCGCCGTCCAGGCCGTAGAGGCTGAAGTCGGCCGCACCGAACTTGGACTTGAAATGCGAGAAGGTGCGCGACCGGCTGCCCTCGCAGATGGCGAGCACGTGCTGCTTGACGATCTCGCCGCCGGCCGACTCGGCGTCGAACGGCTCGGGGATCAGCTCGATCTGGCTCCGCTTGCGGTTGGCCAGCTCGAGCAGGCGGTCCTCGATGTAGGCGATGCGGATGTTGCGCGGGCCGACGCCGTTCAGGGAGTCAGGCCCGGCCGGCCACATCTCGGTGAAGTTGCCCGGGGTGAACAGGAAATCCTGCATCTCCCTGGACAGCTTGAGGAACTGGCGGCTCTGGATGGTGACCACCTGCTGGCGGCGCACGTTGCCTTCCTCGCCGCCCTTCCACACCACCTGGCGGCCGGCCCGCTTCCAGCGGCCGTTGTAGACCCGGATCGCCACCCGCGGCCCCATCAGGTCGGCCAGCTGAAGCGCGAAGGCCAGGCCGACCGGCCCGCCGCCGCTGATGGTGACCCGCAGTACCGAGGCTGCCTTCTCCGCCTCGGTCACCCGCGCGGCCGAGGCGGGCACCGTCACCGCGCCGGCGTCCAGCGGCTCGAAGCGGAACAGGTGGGTCGCGATCATGATCTCGTCACCCGGGCGGAGCCGGTGCGCGCCGGCGACCAGGGCGCCGTTCACCTTGGTGCCGTTGGCGCTGCCCCGGTCGGAGACGACGAAGCCGTCCGCCTACTGCCGCAACTCTGCTTTCCCCGTCAATATCCCATGTGTCGCACCGGATTCGACGTTTAAATTCGGTCTAATTCGATGATCGAATTTGACGTAATTAGCTTGGCTGGCAGTCGCCGCTCAACCGGGAGCCGGCCAGGTCGGCGCAGGCGATGAACGAGGTGGCCCGGAGCTGGGCGGTGACCGGGGCGCTGGTGAGAAAACCGATCAGGTCGGCCGCGAGGCCGCGCGGCGGCCCGTCGGTGTACAGGTGCTCGGTCGCCAGGAACTTATAGCTCCCGTCGAGCGCGTTCGCCCTGGTCGGCGCGTAGCCGTCGACCGGGACCGCGGCCACGTTGGGGAAGAAGGTGAGCGCGTCGTCTTCGGCGTACCCGAGCGCGTCGTGGGTCGCGCTCACGTAGCGCAGCACGTCCATCGTCGTCTGCGCCAGGCACACGCCGGCGGACGGGCCGGCGGACGACAGTTCGGCCGACGGCTGGGCGCAGGTGCGCCCGGAGGCGGCGTTCTCGGCCCGGTCGGCGTCGTCGTAGCCACGCAGGATCGTCTGCGCGAACACCTGCCGGGTGCCGGAGTTGTCCGCCCGGCCTGCCGGGTGGTATGACCCGTTGCCCGGGTAAAGGTAGGCGTCCGCGATCTGCTGCCTGGTCATGCCGCCGTTGGCGCCGGGGGTGAACACACCCTCCTTCTGCTGCCGCAGCGAGCGGTTGCCGACCACCGCGAAGATGATGTCGCCCACCGGCCGCGCGTCGTAGGCCAGGCCCGGGTCGTCGGCGGGCAGCCCGTCGTACATCGCGATCAGCCCCGGATCGCCCGCCGCCGCCTTGAGGTCGTTCAGCCCGGCCACGCTGCCGACCGCGCTCACCGTGATCTGAGCGCCCCCGCAGAGCTGCTCGTACTCGGTCACCACCTGGTTCAGGATCGGGGCGAAGGCGGTCGAGCCCTCGACCGTGAGCCGCCCCTGGCCGCACACCGGGCTGAGCGCCAGGCCCCGGTTGGCGATCTTGACGCCGACGATCACCCCGGCGGCGGTCAGCGCGGCCACCGTCAGCAGCGCGGCCGCGTACCGCCAGCGGCGCGGCCGCCGACCGTACTCCCTGATCTTGCCCGCCGCGATGTGCCCGCTCACCGTCGGGTTCCGGTTGCCCTCGCGCGAGCCCGGGGCGTCCTCGAGCAGGGTCAGCACCTCGAACCCCTCGCCGCGCTCCAGCGTGGTCGCGGGCAAGCTGAACTGGTCGGAAACACCCGGCTTGGCAACACCGAATTCCGTGCCGCTGCCCGGCTGCTGCGCCTCGTCAACCGCCTTGTGGTATTCCCGGTTGTCGCGCACCTTGAAATGCACCACCCGGCGCCCGGGAAAGGTGACGGTTAAC
>Ga0265338_10001140_pt1 | contig 43976 bp, 39 predicted proteins | sample 42126metaG_FD_193579 | JGI IMG/M metagenome (GOLD analysis project Ga0265338, IMG submission 193579) | Rhizosphere microbial communities from Carex aquatilis grown in University of Washington, Seatle, WA, United States - 4-21-26 metaG | ecosystem: Host-associated > Plants > Roots > Rhizosphere... | reverse complement strand
CGCTGCTGCGGCGACAAGGTGCCTTCATTGCCCTCTCTTCTCCTGAGCTTCGGAGCACAGCGCAACTCTCCGCTGCACACTGGTGTGCAGTCTACTTCATTGCACACTGGTGTGCAACAATGGTGTCGTGCCCACCGAGTCCTCCCGTGTGCGCTCGATGAACGAGACACGCGATCGCATCCTCGACGTCGCCCTCGATGTGCTGGGAGAGAGCCCCGACGCCGGAATCGGCGACATCGCCTCCGCTGCCGGCGTCGTCCGCCGCACGGTCTATGGCCATTTCCCCTCGCGCCTCGACCTGGTCCGGACACTCACGGAACGGGCCGTCACCGAGGTGACAGCCAGGTGCGCAAGCCGGGCCCCGGCGCCTGGCTGGCGCACGCCGAGGCCGTGCGGCGTCTGCGCCCGCACGTGGCGCTGATGGACGTCCAGGATGCCGCGCCTGGCGGAGACCACGGTGACAAGCCACGTGCAGAGCATGCTGGGCAAGCTCGGCATGCGCGTTCGCCTTCAGGCCGCGGTCGCCGCCTACGATGCAGGGCTCGTGCGGCCGTGCGGGCCATGACGCATGAGCAAGACCCGGGCGACAAGGGCGACGGAGACAGCGAGCAGGCACCAGGAGCACCAGGAGCACCAGGTCAAAGGGGAACAGCCGGGTGGTTGGTGATTTTCTCGGTAAGAGCCTGCTGGCCTCAGGCTGCGGGGACTTGGACGCGGTAAGCGATGAGGGTGGCCTCCTGGGCGGCAGTCCTGGCCTTCTCGTCGAAGTCCGGAGCGGCGCAGGCGTAGAGGGTGCGGCCGTCGGCACCGCCAAGCGCGCACGCGTAGACGGGGGAGCCGGGGTACAGCTCGTCGGTGATCTCGCCCCCTTCCCTGACCCGGAGCAGGCGGCCGCCGAGGGCGTCGGCGATCCACAGCGCGCCCTCGGCGTCCAGGCAGGCACCGTCGCCCGCGACCGTGGCGTCGGCAAGCACCTTATCGAGCGCGCGGTCAGCCGGCAGCGGGCCGAACTCGGCCCAGGCGCGGCGGTTCACCAGGTGCCCGTCAGGCGTCAGGTCGAATGCGGTGCAGCGGTTGCCGAACGTCTCGTTCACGATAAGCACGCTGTCGGGCGTGATCACGCTGCCGTTGGGGAACCACAGGTCAGTCGCCGCTTCGGTCACGGTGCCGTCGGGATCCACCCGGTGCAGCGACGCGGTCTCCAGCCCGGCGCCGCTCATCAGGTCGAAGCCGAAGTTGCCGACGTACGCCCTGCCCTCGGCGTCAACCGCCATGTCGTTGGCATGGCCCGTGGCGTGGGAGCTCAGGTCGGCGTGGGTCACGAGCGTGCCGTCGGCCTCGCGGCGCAAGACCTTGCGGTCGCGCATCGACACCACGAGCAGGCGGCCGTCAGGAAGCCAGCCAAGGCCCGCAGGCTGCTGCGGGACGCTCGCCTCCGTCCGCAGGTCCGAGCCGTCCTCGCGAGCCGAGAGCACCTGGTAGGTGTAGAAGTCAGAGAACCAGATCCGGTCCTCGTGCCAGCGCGGTGCCTCGAGGAATCCGAAGCCGCTCGTGATGGTGGCCGGGGTAGCGGTCATAACGCATCCTTCCTTGGACAGGTGATCTGAACCGCGCTGGTCATAGTGAGATGCCTCCGGAGGTTCGTCATCAGGACAGCCGCTCGACGATGATGGCCATGCCCTGCCCGCCGCCGACGCACATCGTCTCAAGGCCGATGCTCTTGTCCCTGGCCGCAAGCCCGTTGAGCAAGGTGGCCGTGATCCTGGCACCGGTCATGCCGTACGGGTGACCGAGGGCGATCGCCCCGCCGTGCACGTTCACCTTGTCACCGAACGGGTCGAGTCCCAGGTCGCGGGCGGACGGGATGACCTGCGCGGCGAACGCCTCGTTGATCTCGACGAGGTCGACATCGTCCATGGTCATGCCTGCCCGCTTCAGCGCCTGCCGGGAAGCCTCCACCGGGCCGAGTCCCATGATCTCCGGGGACAGCGCCGTAACGCCGGTGGAGACGATCCGCGCGAGCGGGGTGATGCCCAGCGCACGCGCCTTCGTGTCCGACATGACGATGAGCGCGGCGGCCCCGTCGTTGAGTGGGCAGCAGTTGCCCGCGGTGACCAGGCCGTTCGGCCGGAAGACGGGCTTGAGCTGTGAGACGGCGTCGTAGCTGACCCCGGGCCTGGGGCCGTCATCGGCGGTGACGAGCGTGCCGTCGGGCAGCGTGACCGGGGTGATCTCGGCGTCGAAGAACCCGCTCTTGATCGCTTCCTCGGCCAGGTTCTGCGAGCGGACGCCGAAGCGGTCCATCTCCTCGCGGGTGATGCCGCGGGCGCGTGCCAGGTTCTCCGCGGTCTGGCCCATGGCGATGTAGACGTCGGGCAGCTGCCCGGCATCCCGCGGGTCGGACCAGCTGTCGGCACCCGCCTCGGCAGCGGCAGCAGTCCGTTGCCCGGCCTCGGCGAACAGCGGGTTGCACGTGCCTGGCAGGAAGTCCGACGAGCCCCGGTCGAACCGGGAGACGGTCTCCACGCCGGCCGAGATGAACACGTCACCCTCGCCAGCCCGGATGGCGTGCAGCGCCATCCGGGTGGTCTGCACCGACGACGAGCAGTACCGGGTAACCGTGGTCCCGGGGACGGTATCGAGGCCGAGCAGGACGGCGACGACCCGCGCCATGTTGTAGCCCTGCTCGCCGCCCGGCAGGCCGCAGCCCAGCATCAGGTCGTCAATCGCGGCCGCGTCCAGGGCCGGAACCTGGTCGAGCGCGGCCCGCACCAGCTGCGCGGCCAGGTCGTCGGGTCGCATCCGGGCCAGTGAGCCCTTCCCCGCCCGCCCGATGGGCGAGCGGGCGGCAGCGACGATGACGGCTTCAGGCATGTGTCCCCTGCTCGGTGCGGGCGTCAGTGTCATGAGCGCGGTCGGCGCGCCTTGTGCGGGTGCGCGCTTTGAGCCGGTCCAGGTCCTCCCGCAGGCCGGGCGCGTCGACCGCGACGATGATGCCGAGCAGCGAGGCGTAGAGCAACTCGGTGAAGTCGTCGGGTATCGCGGTGATGGCGTCGATCTGCCCGAGCAGTGCCACCGACAAGGCGCCGGCCAGCAGGCCTGCGGGCAGGCCGCGGCCGCCGGCCAGTGACACTCCTCCGACAAGGCAGCCCACGGTAGCGAGGATCAGCGGCTGGAACCCGGGATCGGGGTTGGCGGTGGCGTAGCTGTAGTTATAGAGCGCGCCGCTCAGCGCGGCGAGCGTGCCGGAGACGGCGAACAGCCCGGCCAGGGTCCGGTCCACCCGGACGCCAGCGACACGGCTGGCGCGGCGGTCGCCGCCGATGGCGCGAATCTGCCTGCCGAGCCTGGTACCGCCGAGTATCACCGCCGCGATGGCGAACGCGGCCACCGTGACCAGGCTCGGGACCGAGAAGATGACCGCGAGCGGCCGGTCAATCCACAAGGTCGCGGCGGCGTTGCCGTAGGTCACGTCGAGCCCGCCGGACATCGCGCTGGTGAGCCCGAGCAGGGCGATGTAGGTCGCGAGGGTCACCACCAGCGACGGGATGCGCAGCCGGGCGATGATGCCGCCCTGCACGACGCCGATCGCCGCGCCGGCCGCCACGGCCGCCAGCACGCCGAGGACGGGTGAGGACTGGCCGGCCTGCACGGCGATCATCCCGCCCAGGGCGTAGACGCCGATGACCGACAGGTCGAACTCCCCGGCGATCATGGTCATGCCCAGGCCGAGGGTGAGCAGCCCGAGCTGAGCGAGCCCCTGGAAGGTGTTGTAGACGTCGAAGGTGGACAGGGCCTTTCCGCTGATCGCCGGCGTGCACAGGAAGGCGATCAGCGTGACGCCCAGCGCCACGGCCGGGACGACGACCTCCAGCCGGGAGGCGAGCCGGCGGATCATCGCCGTCCCCTGGCCGAGCGGACGTGGACGGCGATGACCACCAGGAGCACGAGGATGCCCTTCACGAGTAGCTGGATGCCGGTCGAGAACCCGCGCAGCAGCAGCAGGTCGGAGATGGCCGAGATGAGCACGGCGCCGCCGAGCGTGCGCAGCGCCGAGCCCTTGCCGCCGCCGATCGCGGTGCCGCCGACCAGGACCGCGGCGATCGCGTCGAGGCTGAGCGTCCCGCCGAGGGCGGAATTCGCACCCGTGTTGAACGCGGCCAGGAATATGCCGGTCACCGCGATGCACGCGCCGAAGAACGTCCACGCGATCACGGTCACCCGGGCCACGGGCAGCCCGGCTGCCCGGGCCGCCGCGGGGTTCTCGCCCATCAGGTACATCTGCCGGCCGGCGGTGGTGCGGCGCAGGAACCACTGGGTCAGGACGGTGACCCCAAGCAGAACGTAGACAGCCAGCGGCAGGCCAAGGGGCGTGTCGTTCAGCCCGTTGAACGCGGTGACCTTGGGGTAGACCGTGCTGCCGCCGCTGATCCATATCGCCACGCCGTCGATCGCGAACCCGGCAGCGATGGTGAGGACGATGGGGTTGGCTTTCCAGAACCCGATGACCGCGCCCTGGAGCGCGGTGATCGCCATGCCGCTCGCCAGCGCACCGGCGATCGCCGCGGGCAGGCCGAACTGCTGGGTGGACAGGAAGATCATGGCCGCGACGGTCGCGGTCTGCGCCACGGCCAGCGAGACGACGGACCCGGCGATCATCACGCCGGTGGCCCCGATCGCGGTGATGCCGACCCATGCGCTGGAGGCAAGGATCGCGCGGGCGTTGGCCAGGCTGAAGAACCGCGTCGTCAGGATCCCTGCCACGATGACGGCGAGCACGACGACGGCGATCCCGATGTCGAGCGAATCAGGGCGCCAGCGAGCGGAAACGCGGCTGAGCGCGCCCCGTGCCGAGGCGGGCGGCACGGTGCCCGCCTCGGCCTGCTGCGCCGAGGAGGCCACGGCAGGGCGATGGTCGTTATTGGCTGTCGTCATGCCGCGTGAGCTCCGTGGGTCATGTCGCGCATCAAGAGGGCGCCGTCGACACTATCCTCGTACCTGGCGACGATCCGAGCCTCGCGCATGGTGATGATCACGTCGCCAAGCTCAAGCAGTTCCTCAAGCTCAGTGGAGGAGAAGATCACCACAAGGCCGGCGTCGGCTGCGGCTCGCAGCAGCCGGTGGATGGCCGCACGGCCGCCGATGTCCACGCCGCGCGTCGGCTCGTCAAGGAGAAGGGCCCAGACGTCGTCGCGGCCAAGGCACCGGCCGACGAACACCTTCTGCTGATTGCCTCCGCTGAGCGCGGCGGCCGGGTCTGCCAGCCGGTGATCGGGGATGCCGGCCAGCTCCGCCAGCGACCTGGCCGCCTGCCGCTCACGGCGGGAGCTGAGCAGGCCTCCCCGGCCAAGAGACGGCAGCCGGGTGGCGGTCAGGTTGGTGGCGACCGGCTTGTCCATGAACAAGCCCTCCGATTTGCGGTCATTGGATACGAAGGCCACCCCGGCGCTGGCAGCGCCGAGGGGACTGCGGAACGGCACGGCCCGGTCGCGCAGCCGCACCGCTCCTGTCGCTTGCGGATGCAGTCCGGCCAGCGCGCGCAGCACATCTGACGCGCCGCTGCCCAGCTGCCCGGCCAGTGCGTAGACCCGGCCGGCCTGGGCGGTGAGGCTGAAGTCCGCGAGCCTTCCTGGCACCCGCAGGTGCTCGATCCGCAGCTCGTGGCCAGGCCGCGAGTCCGCAGGCCGGGTCGCCACCAGGCGGTGCGGCGCCTCGCCCAGCATCTGCACGATCAGGTCGTTCACGGTCAGCTCGGCGGACGCAGTGGTGGCGACCCTGCGCCCGTCCCGCAGTACCGTCACGGTGTCGCACAGGTCGAGGACCTCCGACAGCCGGTGCGATACGAAGATCACCGAGCACCCCTGGGCGGCGACCCGGCGGATCGCCGCGAAGACGTGCTCGGTCTCCGCGTCGCTGAGGGTGGCGGTCGGCTCGTCCAAGATGACCAGCCGGGCGTTCTGGCTGAGCGCGCGGGCGACCTCGACGAGCTGGCGCTCGCCGATGCTGAGCTCCGACAGCGGCTGCTGCGGCCGGAGCCGGTCAAGGCCCATGTCGCTCAGCACCTGGCGGCACCGTGCCGCCGCCGCGCGCGGCCGGTTGACCAGCGGCACGGAGACATCGCCGAGGAGCAGGTTGTCCAGCACCGTGAGCGCCGGGATAACGCTGAGCTCCTGGTCCACCAGCGCGACGCCGAGCCGCTGGGCGGCCTGCCGGCTGCCCAGCTGCACGGGCCGGCCGTCGATGATGATCTGGCCGCTGTCGGGGGTGAGCTGACCGGAGAGCATCTTCACCACCGTGCTCTTGCCGGCCCCGTTATGGCCGCACAAGCCATGGATCTCCCCGGTGCCGACGGCGAAGGACACGTCCCGCACCGCCGGCGTGCCGCCAAAGCTGCGGCTCAGCCCCTCGACGCTGACCTGGGGCCGCGCCGGGTCGCTGACCAGCGCGCTGGTCGCGTCGCTCATGCGTGGCTGCATTGCGCGGCGAACTGCGCGACGTTGGCCGCGGTGATGCGATACTCCTGAATCAGCTCGTGCTGCGGCGGGTTCTTTCCGCCGAGGTACTGGGTCACGTACGCGGCGGTCTGGGTGGCGATCGTGATCGGATCCTCGGTCGCCGTCCCGTACAGCTGGCCTGCCTGGATCGACTGGATGCCGGCCTTGAAGCAGTTGCTGCCCGTGACGATGATGCCGTCCTTGCCGCCTACCGTGCAGCCGGCCTGCTTGGCCGCCTGGACGATCGGCAGGGCCATGTAGTCGGCCATGCCGTAGGCGCCCTGCACCCCAGAGCAGCCGAACTTGGCGAGCAGCTGCTGGGCGTCCGTCCCAGACAGGGTGGGGTCCCAGTTCGAGTCATCTTCTGCTACCACGTGGTACTGCGGCGCGGTGCTCATCACCTTGTTGAAGCCGACCATGCGATCCTGAGTCACCAGCATCGACTTCGTGCCGGTGAGGACGATGATCTGGCCCGAGTTGCGTCCCTGCGCCTTCAGGCCCGCGATGAGGTTGTCCGCCGCGTACTCACCGAGCTGCTCGTTGTTTGACAGCACCGACATCACGTCGCCGGCTACCGCGGGCGTGGTCGGGCCATCGAAGACCAGCACCGGGAGGCCGGCCTGCTTGGCCTGCTGGATCGGCACCGCCATCGCCGTGGTGTTGTCGAGCGCGGTAACGATCAGGTTCGGCTTGTCCGCGATGGCCTGGGCCATGTACCGGACCTGGGTGCCGGAGTCCTCAGTGGTCAGGGCGATGATCTTGACCCCGGTGGCGGCAAGCTGGCTGGTGAACTGCTTGTTGAACGCGGCACCCCACGGGTTGCTGTCGCCGTAGCCGACCAGCGCGATCGTCTTGCCCTTCAGGCTGCCCGCGGCAGCGGTAACGGACGTGCCGGCGGCGGAGCTCGATGCGGGCGTCGTGGACGAACTGGAACTGGTGGCAGAGCTGCTGCATCCGGTGGCGGCCAAGGCCAGCCCGGCCGCGCTGACAGCAAGGCCGGCACGGAGGGTTCTTATTCGGGACATGCCTCTCCTTTGAGGTGGAAGGCGTAGTGACGTGGATCGGGTGGTCACCGTCGGTGAGCGTATGCCGATGATGACTAAGCGCATAGTCATCTAGTACGCTTGGTGTGTCAAGATGCACGTTGTGAGTCGGGTTAGCCTTTTACCGGATCGTTGTACCAGGGGGTTGCTTGACCCGTGGACGATGCGGCTGACCCAGGGACGAGGAGAGGGCCTTAACATGCCCAAACGGCAGAGCCGGTTCACGCCGGAGGAGATCGCGGCCGACCCCCGGTTGGAGGACGAGTCTCAGGACCTGTGGAACCCGGAGCTGGGCGATGTCGACAGGGGCTTGCTGACATCAGCCGTGCGCTGCTTCGCCGCGAATGGGTACCACGCCACGACCACGCGTGACATCGCGGCAGGGGTTGGCCTTAGTCCGGCGGCGCTTTACGTGCACTTCCCGTCCAAGGAACTCGTGCTCTTCGAGATCATCCGGGCCGGCCATGAGCGCGCCCTCGCCTGCATCAAGGACCCGGCGATCGAGGCAGCCGGAGACACAGCGCAGCAGCTGGGCGCCATGGTGTCCCGGTACACCGCCTGGCACGCTCGCCACCACGTCGCCGCGCGCGTCTGCCAGTATGAGCTCGCCGGGTTGACCCCCGGGCACTACGACGAGATCATTCAGCTGCGGCACCTGACCAACGAGGTCTTCCGGGCCACCGTCGAGCAGGGCGCGGTCGATGGCGCGTTCGCGGCAGGCGATGTGAACCGCCTGGTACGCGGGATGCTCTCGCTCAGCATCGACCTCGTCCGCTGGTACCGCCTCGACGGTCCCGATTCCCCCGAGCAGCTAGGCGACTTCTACGCCGAGTTGGCCCTGCGGATGGTCATGAACAAGGGCTCGGCGGAAGGCAGCCAGCGCCGCCGCTGGGCCGCTGCTTACGGCCAGGTCTCGCCGGTGAACCTTGACAGCGCTAGCTCAAGCGGCTGAATATGCGCTTAGTCAGATCGTGAAGAGTCTTCGGGAGGAACGGTGCGCGGCCTCATGCAGGACCGGCCCCTTGACGTGGCCGCGGTGCTGCGCCGGGTCGAGCAGGTGTTCGGCCACAAGCACGTGGTGACCGCGACCGCGGCCGGGGAGGTCAGCGCGACCTGGCGACAGGTTGCGGCACGCGCCCGGCGGCTCGCCGGGGCACTCGAGATGCTTGCGGTGCCGCGCGGCGCCCGGGTGGGCACGTTCGGCTGGAACTCCCAGCGGTATGCGGAGCTGTACCTAGCCGTCCCGAGCAGCGGACGCGTGCTGCATACGCTCAACCACCGGCTTTTCGCCGACGACATCGGCTACATCGTCAATGACGCGGCCGATGACGTGCTGTTCGTCGACCGGTCGCTGCTGCCGACGGTATGGCCGCTCGTCAGCCAGTTCCCCTCGGTCCGGCTTGTGGTGGTCATGGACGACGGAGGACCCCAGGAGATACCCAGCGATCCGCGCGTTGTCGACTACGAGGAGCTGCTGGCAGCGGTACCGGAGGCACCGGCACTCGTTCCGAATGATGAAAATGAGGCGGCGAGCCTGTGCTACACGTCCGGCACCACCGGGCGGCCCAAGGGCGTGCTGTACAGCCATCGGTCGGTCGTCCTGCACGCACTGCTGCTCCTCGGCGTCGACAATTTCGCGATCAGCGAGCGGGACGTCGTGCTTCCGGTCGTGCCGATGTTCCACGTCAACGCGTGGGGGCTGCCGTACGCCGCGATGCTCGCCGGCGCCGACCTGGTGCTCCCGGGACCCGCGATGACGCCGGAGGCGCTCATTGGCCAGCTGGAACGGCACCGCGTGACGTTCTCCGCGGGCGTGGCGACCATCTGGCGGAGCCTTGCGCCCCTGCTCGCCACCGCCGACCTGTCCAGCCTGCGCATGGTGGTGTCCGGAGGCGGCGCCGTCCCGGACAGCCTCTCGCAGACCTGGGAAAGGGACGCGGGGATCCCGCTGACCAACGGATGGGGCATGACGGAGACGAGCCCGGTGATGAACTGCCCGCGGCTGGCCACGGTGCATGACGGCCTTGGGCCGGACGGACGTCGCCTGGTGCTCGGGTCGCCGGGAGCGTCGCTCCCGCTCACCGAGATGCGGATCCGCGACGATTCCGGTGCCATCGCCGGACGTGACGGGGCGACGGTAGGGGAGCTTGAGGTCGCCGGCCCAACGGTCGCGGCGGCCTACTTCGGCGCCGAGCCGGGTTCTGCTGCCTTCACCGACGACGGCTGGCTGCGGACCGGTGACGTGGGCACGATCGATTCCTACGGTTACCTCCGGATCGTCGACCGATCGAAGGACCTGGTGAAGTCCGGCGGGGAATGGATCTCCTCCGTCGCACTGGAGAACGAGATCATGTCCCATCCCGACGTTCACGAGGCCGCCGTCATCGGGGTTCCCGACGACCGGTGGGGCGAACGTCCACTCGCCTGCGTGGTGCCGCTCGCCGGGCACACGGTCGACGAGCGGGAACTTCGCGAGTATCTCGCGGATCGGGTTGCGTCCTGGTGGATCCCGGAGCGGATCGCGATCGTCCACGAGATCCCGAAGACATCAACAGGCAAGTTCGCCAAGACCGTCCTCAGGGCACGGGTGGCGGCCCGCCACGGGCACGGGGACGACAACGGTCCGCGTCCGGCGTGAGCAGGCTCGTACCTGGCGTCACGTGCGCTGCCTCGTGCGGTCCGGGCACGGTGGCGAAAGCTCCGCCTGTCTCGCCGGGACCGTCGGCCTCGGCGGCCTCGGTGTGGGGTGTCAGAAGTCTGCATGCCCAGTGACCTGCGCCGACGGCAAGGGTCACAGTCGTGCGGCAGCATGATCATCCATGTCCTTGCGCCTGCTCTATCTCATCTTCGTCCGGGTCTGCGGCTGGCTGGTCCTGCTCGGGCGATCATCGGCCGCCAAGGACGCCGAACTGCTGGTACTGCGGCACGAGGTTGCCGTGCTGCGCCGTACCCGTCCGCGGCCCCGGCTCGACTGGGCCGACCGCGTGGTCCTCGCCGCGCTGATCCGGCTCCTGCCCGCAAAGCTGCGGGCGCACCGGCTGGTGACTCCCGGCACTGTCCTGCGCTGGCACCGCCGCCTGATCGCCCGCAAGTGGACCTATCCCCACCGGATGGACGGCCGCCGGTCAGCGCCGAGATCACCGCGCTGATCGAGCGGCTCGCGACTGAGAATCACGGCTGGGGATACCAGCGGATCCAGGGTGAGCTGCTCAAGCTCGGCCACCGGGTCAGCGCGTCCACCATCCGCCGGGTGCTTAAGGCCCTGAAGATCCCCCCGGCACCGCAACGGCGCACCGACACGACCTGGCGGAATTTCCTGCGCACTCAGGCAGCCACGATGCTCGCCACCGACTTCTTCCACGTGGATTGCGCGGTGAGCCTGCAGCGCCTGTACTGCCTGTTCGTCATGGAGGTCGGCAGCCGTTACGTCCACATCCTCGGCGTCACCGCGAGCCCGGACGGCCCGTGGACCACACAGCAGATCCGCAACCTCCTGATGGACCTGGGGGACCGCGCTACGGACTTCCGGTTCCTGGTCCGGGACCGGGCCGGGCAGTTCACCGCGTCGTTTGACGCGGTCCTGGCCGGTGCCGGCATCGAGGCGGTGAAGATCCCGCCGCGCTGCCCGCGCGCGAACGCTTACGCGGAACGGTTCGTGCTCACCGTCCGGACTGAGGTCGCCGACCGGATGCTCATCTTCGGCCAGCGGCACCTGCGAACGGTGCTGACTGAGTACGAGGCTCATTACAACGGGCGGCGCCCCCATCGCAGCCGCCAGCTCCGCCCGCCCCGGCCCGATCACCCGGTCGCGGACCACTCCAAGGAGCGGATCAAGCGCCGGCCCGTCCTCGGCGGCCTCATCAACGAATACGAGCGAGCCGCATAAGAGCCCAGGCCAGGGGCAGTGGCCGAGTTCTGGAACCCCGCAGGGTCACGCGGGTCAGGGCCGGTGCCCCTTGCACGGGCGGCGGGGACGGCTGTCCGGGGACGCCGGCCGGGGTGGCGGCGGCGCGGTAAGCGTCGTAGCGGCGGGTCAGCTCACCCTCGGCGGCGAGCATCAGGTCTGCCTTCTCCCAGAAGGAGCGGGACTGCCAGAGGCGGCCGGTCTCGGCGTGACCGACGGTCGTTACCGAGTAGCCGGTCAGGGCGGCGAGTTGGGGCTGGGTCAGCCCGGCTGCGCGGCGCAGGGCGGCCAGCGCCCGCGACAGGCTGCCGGCGGCGTCGCCGGCGGGCGGCGGGGCGGGGGCGGTGACGCGGGGGCGGGCGTGCGGGCTGACGCCGCGCGTGAGGGTGCCGTCGGTGATCAGGGTGCGCAGTGCCTTGCGGCAGGTGTGTACCGAGAAGCCGGTGAGGCGGGCTAGTTGCGCGCCGCTGGGCGCGGCCTGGCCGGGCCGCTGGCGTCCCATATCCACACGATCATGCGCGCGTTCCCATGTCCTTGCCCGGTCGAGCATGGTCCAGTTCCCGCGACCCGCCGCAGCCTTCCGACCGCGAAACTGGCCGGCCCTGGCTGTTGACTAACGTCGCGGCGTTCCTAGGGGAGCAGCTCGGCGTTCTGCGCACGGCTGCCGGGTACGCAAGCCAGGAAGCGCTGGCCAAGGCGTTGCAGGCCGAGAGGTCGACCGTAACCAAGATCGAGACCGGCGCGCGTCCGCCGAACGACAAGCTGCTCTTGTCGTGGCTGGACACGTGCGGGACTACCGGGCAGCTGCGGACGGTCCTTGAAGGACTGGGCGTCCTCGCCCGGGCCAGGGAAGACTCAGCGCGGGCCAAGGTCGCGCCGTGGTTCGAGACCGAGGCGGAAGCCCACACCCTTCGCTACTGGGCGCCGGTGATCGTGCCCGGCCTGGTGCAGACCGAGGCGTACGCCCGGGAACTGTTCACGGCCATGGGCCTAGACGACGCCAAGGTGGCCGAGTTCCTTGAGGTCCGCATGGGCCGCCAGGCGATCATCGACCGGCCCGACCCGCCCGATATCACGATCGTGCTGTGGGAGCCCGTTCTGCACCACCAGATCGGGTCACCCACGGTCATGCGCGACCAGCTAGCCCGCCTGGTAGAGATGTCCCGCCGGCCGGCGATCACTATTCACGTTCTGCCGTCCAGCCTGGGAGCCAACTCCGGGCTCGGCGGCGCGATCAACCTAGCCGCTACCGATGACGCCCCCGAGCTGCTGCTCAGTGACGGGCTGGTCGAGGACCAACTGAGCCAAGACCCGGCAGTAGTACGCAAGGCGCGCGCTACCTTTACTAATGTCCGCGCTGACGCGCTCAACCGCCCGGACAGCCGGAACAGGCTCATGGAAGCGATGGAGAGATGGAGCAACTGACACCAGGCTGGCGCAAGTCCAGCTACAGCGGCAACGGCGGAGCGAACTGTGTCGAGACCGGGAACGCGCCCGGCATGGTCCTCGTCCGCGACACCACCGACCGCGACGGCACAACGCTGTCGCTCACTGCTAGCGCGTGGCGCGCGTTCACGGCGAACGTGAAGCACAGCTAGCGCACAACCTAGATGGCTTGCCTCAAGCGAGGTGTTCCCGGCTTCCGGGGACGCCTCGCGTGCTTACCCTTCAGGTATCGAAGGTAGATTCGATACCTGAGGCGACGGATTGGGATATTAGTGTGGCGTCCTGCACCGAGGCTGGGACCGCAATCGAGAGTACCCGGAGTTGTGTTCGAGACGCATAGTTCATCGTGGGGCTGACCGCGCCGCCGGCGTTAGGCAGCCCATTTTGACAGGCCCTGGATTGCTGGATCCGGGCGCGCGAGCAACCACGGAGCAGCCACGGGGACAAAACGGACACATAAAAAAGACCTGGAGCCGGTAAAACCCCAGGTCATTTCGGGTGCGCCGCCAGGGACTTGAACCCCGAACCCGCGGATTAAGAGTCCGCTGCTCTGCCAATTGAGCTAGCGGCGCGCTAGCAACGTCCAGATGGTAGCAAGGATCCGCCACTCCCGCGAATCGGACGCGCGCCTGCGGGGAAGTCGTGCGGTTCAGGGCTGCTGCCCGCACGGATGCCGCGGGGGCCGGTGCCCGGTTCGCGGTCAGGTCAGGGCGCCAATATGGCTGGGTTACGACAAGCCAAGGCGCTGCAGGAGCAGCTCGCGGTGGTAGGCGGGATCGCCGAGGATCAGCTCAGAGCTCTTGGCCCGCTTGAAGTACAGGTGGGCGGGGTGCTCCCAGGTGAACCCGATGCCGCCGTGGACCTGGATATTCTCCGCCGCGACGCGCGCATAGGCCTCGGAGCAGCGGGACTTGGCGAGCGAGGCGAGCACCGGCAGTTCTTCGTCGCCCGCGGCAGCGGCCTGGCCGGCGTAGTAGGCGGCGGACTTGGCCGACTCCACTTCCAGGAGCATGTCGGCGCACTTGTGCTTGATCGCCTGGAAGCTGCCGATGGCCCGGCCGAACTGGACCCGCACCTTCGCGTATTCCACCGCCATCTCAAGCACCTTCTGCGCGCCGCCCGCCTGCTCCGCGGCGAGGGCGACGACGGCGAGGTCAAGCATGGCAGAGATCGCCGGCCAGGCTTCGCCTTCCCGGCCGATCAGGCGGGCCGGGGTGGAGTCAAAGGCCAGCCGGGCCTGCTTGCGGGTCTGGTCCATGGTGGGCATCGGGCTGGCGGACAAGCCGGCCGCCCCTTGCTCCACGGCGAAGACGGAGACACCGCCGGGGGTACGGGCCACGGCCAGCACGACATCGGCGGTGACGCCGTCGAAGACGAAGAGCTTCTCGCCGGTGAGCGTCCAGCGGCCGCCATGGCAGTCAGCCCGCAACGTCACACAAGCCTCGTCCCAGCGGCCGTCGGCCTCGGCCAGCGCCACGGTGGCGATGACCGAGCCGCTGGCGATGCCGGGCAGGTAGTCCTTCTTGGCACCGTCGTCCCGGGATGCGATCAGCAAGTTGGCGGCCATGACGACGCTTGAGAAGTACGGGGCGCAGAGCAGCGCACGTCCCATCTCCTCCAGCACTACGATCAGCTCCACGTAGCCGTAGCCGGATCCGCCGAACTGCTCGGGAATGATCAGGCCCTGCAGCCCGAGCTGGTCCGCCATCTGCGACCAGACCGCCGGATCGTATCCTGCGGTGGTTTCCATGAGGCGGCGCACCTCTGACTCTGGGGACTTCCGCTCAAGGAATCGCCTGATCGCGGACCTGAGCTCTTCGTGCTCCGCACCGAAAACCGCTTCCATCAGCACCCCTGCTCCTTACTCTTCGGTACCGCGACTCGCCGGTACCGCGACTTGCTCATACCGCGTCTAGCCGTGTGCCAGCTGGCCGCCGTCAACCGGAAGCGCCACGCCGGTGATCGCACGGGCCTCGTCGGACACGAGGAAGGCGATCGCGTTGCTCACGTCGCGGGGCTCGAGCCAGTCGAGGGGGAGCAACTGTTTCATCCGGAACGCCTTGCGCGCATCCTCCAGCGTCGGGTTCGCCACGCCGGGACGGAACATGGCGTACGTCTCGTCGTTCAGCATCATGTCGGTGCTGATCAGACCGGGGCAGACGCTGTTGACCCGGATGTTGTGCGGCCCCAGGTCGTTGGCCAGGGTGCGCATGAGGCCGTTGACTCCGTGCTTGGACGCCGCGTAGCTGGCGATGTTGCCGAACCCGTGCAACCCGGTCACCGAGCTGGTGAGGACGACGGCGCCGCCCTGGTTCCGCGCGATCATCGAGGGAGCGCACGCTTTGACCGTACGCCAGGCGCCCGTCAGGTTGACGTCCACTACATTCTGCCACTGGTCGTCAGACAGTTCCCAGGCCGGGCCGTGCGCGATGGTGCCGGCGTTTGCCACCACGATGTCGATGCGGCCGAAGGCGGCCAGCGCCCGCCCCACCACGGCGTCAAGCGCGGCTTGGTCGCGGACATCGGCCTCCGCGGTCAGCACGCGCACGCCGTCGGCGGCACCCTCGGCCAGCTTGGCAGTGAGCCGAAGGTCGGCGGGCACCGCCGGCGGGTAGTAGGCGGTCGGGATCGGGGCGACAATGTCGACGGCGACGATATCTGCCCCGTCTTCAGCCAGCCGCACCGCGTGTGAGCGGCCCTGTCCGCGGGCCGCCCCGGTGATGAGCGCCACCTTGCCGTTCAGCTTCGCCATGACCGCCCCTTCGCGGGTCCGGAGGGAAGAAGATGAGAATCATAGTAAGGAATATCTTGACACCGGTCTAGGGTGCGCGCTGCAATGACTGTGCTGACGCGGTCCAAGGGAGGCATAGTGGCAGGCAAGAGCGAGGCTAGGGTCGCCGTCGTGACCGGCGGCAGCCGCGGGATCGGGCGCGCCATCGCCGAGGCGCTTCTCGCCGAGGGAGCGAGCGTCGCGATCTGCGGCCGCTCCGAGGAAAAGGGCAAGACCGCGCTCGACGAGATGGGCGCGGGCGACCGGGGTCACTTCGTCGCCTGCGATGTGCGGCAGCAAGATGAGGTGGAGGGTTTCATCGACGGAGCGGCCGCTCACTTCGGCTCACTGGACATCCTGGTCAACAACGCCGGCGGTTCGGACGGCTTTGCCCGCGTGCACGAGCTGACCGACCAGGCGTGGCAGAACGCCCTGGCGTGGAACCTGAACTCGACCTTCTGGGCGACGCGGCGCGCGCTGCCGCACATGCTGCGCGACGGCTGGGGCCGGATCATCACCATCTCCTCGATCGAAGGAAAGCAAGCTAACAAGTCGGCGATCAGCCACTACATCACCAACAAGCACGCGATCAACGGGTTCGTCAAGGCCGTCGCCTGCGAATACGGGCCCGACGGGATCACCTCGAACGCGATCTGCCCCGGCGCCATCGAGACCGACACCATGCGGGACGCCGGGGCCGTCGTGGCGGCCGCAGCGGGCATCAGCTACGAGGAGTTCCTCGGCAGGTACGCCCAGGAGTCGATGATCAAGCGGCTCAACACCGCAGGAGAGGTAGCGGCCATGGCGGTGCTGCTGGCGAGCGACGCCGGCGCGGGGATCACCGGCGCCCTGCTCAACGTGGACGGGGGGAGCGCGCCATGGTAAGCGCCGCCGCCCGCGCGTACATCGACGGCCGCTGGGTCACCGGCGAGGGACAGCCGTTCGAGGTGATCAACCCGGCCACCGAGGAAGTGCTCGCCGTGGTCCCGGGTCTCACCGTGGCCCAGGCGGACGAAGCCGTCGCCGCCGCCGGCCGTGCTTTCGCCGGCGGTCCGTGGAGCAAGGTGCCGGCCAGGGAGCGCAGCCGGCTGCTGCACCGGCTGGCCGACCTGCTCGAGCGGGACACCGACAAGCTCATCGACCTCATGGTCGAGGAAATCGGCACGCCGCGCGCCGTGGCTTCCTTCATGCAGGTGCCCTTCCCCGTCCGCAACTTCCACTGGTTCGCCGACGCCGCCGCCGGCCTGGCCGCCGCACCCGACCAGACGCTCCCGACGACCGCGGCCGGGGACGGCACCGCCACGCTGCTGACCAGGGAACCCATCGGGGTGGTGCTCGGGCTCACCGCGTTCAACTTCCCGCTGAACCTCGCCGCGTGGAAGATCGGCGGCGCGCTGGCCGCCGGATGCAGCATCGTGCTGATGTGCTCGCCCAAGTCTGTCCTGACCACCACGGCGCTCGCCGCCCTGATCGAGGAGGCTGGCTTCCCGCCGGGGGCGTTCAACTTCGTCTACGGGCCGCCCGCGGTCGCCGAGCACCTCTGCGCTCACCCCGGTATCGACTTCGTCACGTTCACCGGCTCGGCGGAGGTGGGCAGGCGCATCGTCGAGCTGACCGCGCCGACGCTCAAGCGCGTGGTTCTTGAGCTGGGCGGCAAGTCCGCCGACGTGCTGCTGCCCGGCAGCGACGTGCGGTCGCTGGCCATGCGCTGCGTGCTCGGCTGGACCGGCAACGCCGGGCAGGGATGCAGCTCGCTCACCCGTACCCTGGTGCACCGGCCCGATTACGAGAGCTACCTCGAGGCCGCGGTGACCGCCGCCGAGGCGCTTGGCTGCGGCGATCCGCGCGATGCGAACACCGTCGTCGGACCGCTCGTCTCCGCGGCGCAGCGCTCCCGGGTGGCCGGCTACGTCGACCGGGCCGTCAGCGCCGGCGCGAAGGTCCTGACCGGCGGCAAGCCGCCGCAGGCCTTCCCCCGGGGCTACTTCTACGAGCCGACCGTCGTCGTCGGCGTGAGCAACAGCGCCGAGATCGCGCAGGACGAGCTGTTCGGCCCGGTCAGCGTCGTGCTCCCGTACGACGACGTGGACGAGGCCGTCACGCTGGCCAACGACACGATCTACGGCCTGGCCGCGAACGTCTGGGGGCCGACCGCCGCGGCCGTCGCGGTGGCCGGCCGGATCCGGGCCGGGACCGTAACCGTCAACGGCGGTGGCCCGATGCTCGGCGACCACCCGTGGGGCGGCTACAAGCAAAGCGGGCTCGGCCGTGAAGGCGGCGTGCTCGGGTTCGCCGAGTTCTTCGAGACCAAGCACATCCTGTGGCCGCTGGACCAGCCGGTCTAGGCCCTAGCCAGCAGTTCGGAAAGACGAGTCAGGAGGCAGCCGCCGTGCTAACCGCCGCCGAGGTTGATCAGTACCGCGTCATCGACACCGACACCCACGTGGTCGAACCCTATGACCTTTGGACATCCCGGCTGCCTGCCCGCTGGCGGGACCGGGCGCCGCACGTCAAGTGGGACGAGAACTACCAGGAGGACGCCTGGTTCTTCGGCACCGAGCGGATCGGCCCCGCGGCCTCCGCGGCGCAGGCCGGCTGGCGGGAGTACCCGCCGGATCACCCCCCGCGCCTGGCCGACGTGGACGCCGCGACCTGGGACGCGAAGGCGCGGCTGGACAGGATGGACACCTACGGGGTCTGGGCCCAGGTGCTGTACCCCAACGTGGCCGGCTTCGGCGCCGGGAAGCTGCTCACGCTCGGCGACAGCGAGCTGATGCTCGCCTGCGTGCGGGCCTACAACGACTTCCTCGTCGAGTACGCGTCGGCCGACCCCAGGCGCTTCATCCCGATCATGGCGCTGCCGATGTGGGACATGGAGCTGTGCGAGAAAGAGATCGTCCGCGCGGCCGCGGCCGGCCACAAGGGCGTCATCATGACCGGCGAGCCGACCTTCTGGGGGCTCCCGCCGATCGCGGAATCGTACTGGGACCGGCTCTGGGCGCTGTGCCAGGAGATGAAACTCCCGGTCAACTTCCACATCGGCTCCGGCGACATGTCGATCTTCGACCACGCCTCGCCGAGCGCTGGACGGCACGCCAACTACGCCGGCTTCGGCGTCCAGTTCGGACTCGCGAATGCCCGGGTCATCGCCAACCTGATCACCGGCGGTGTCTGCCACCGGTTCCCCGGCACCAAGTTCGTGTCGGTGGAAAGCGGCGTCGGCTGGATCCCGTTCGCCCTGGAGCACCTGGACTGGCAGTGGCTGAACTGCGGCGTTCAGCATGAGCACCCGGAGTACGACCTGCTGCCGAGCGAGTACTTCAAGCGCCAGATGTACGGCTGCTTCTGGTTCGAGCGGGCATCGGTCAGGTCCGCGATCGACCAGCTCGGCCCGGACTGGGTCCTGTACGAAAGCGACTTCCCGCACCCGACAAGCATGGCGCCGGGCCCGGCCACCGCGGCCGTCGAACCGCGCGAGTACATCGCCGCCGAACTCGGCGACCTCGCTCCTGACGTGCTGCGCAAGATCCTGCATGACAACGCGGCGGCGCTGTACCGCGTGGAACCCCTCGGCAGCGAGTGAGGAGACGACCGTCATGGCCGATTACCCCGAGATCGAGGTCGACCTCACCGCCAAGATCGCCCCCGCGGGCGAACACTGGAAGGAACTCGACGCGCTGCGCGAGCAGCACCGGTTCTTCTGGAACACCTACGGATCCGGCTACTGGGTGCTGACCCGGTACGACGACATCAAGGAAGCCTCCCACCAGCCGGACATCTTCTCCAACCACTCCATCGTGGCGACCGACCCCGAGCCCGCCTACCGGTTCCTGCCTTCCTTCCTTGACCCGCCGCAGCACGTCAAGTACCGGCGGCTGCTGAACCGGTGGTTCGCCCCCGCCGCGGTGCAGAAGATAGCCCCCGAGATCACCAGGCACGCTCGGGAGACGATTGAGCCGCTGGTCGCGGCCGGTCACACGGACTTCTGTGCCACGTTCGGCGACCAGTACCCGGTGAAGGTCTTCCTGCTGTCGATCGGCCTTGACACTAGCGACGCGGACTTCTTCGTCTCCTGCGTGCGCCGGATGTCGGGCGCCATCACCGGCCTGGAGGAAGACGTCGCCCAGATGATGGCGGCGTGGGGCGAGGTCGCCGCCTACTGGACCGACAAGGTCGCGGACCGCCACGCCCGGCCGCTGGATCCGAACGCCGACATCGTCAGCCACTTGTGCCGCAGCGAGGTGGACGGCGCGCCCCTGCCCGACGCGGACATCATCGACCTCATGGTCACGCTGACCCTCGGCAGCCTGGACACCCTCAAGAGCCAGCTCGGCTGGTGTTTCTACCACCTGGCCGCGCACCCGGACGACCGGCGGCGGCTGATCGCCGAGCCGGAACTGATCCCCAGCGCGGTCGAGGAGTTCCTGCGCGCCTACCCGATCGTTCCAATGGCGCGGAAGGTGACCAGGGACATCGACTTCAACGGCTGCCCCATGCGCAAGGGCGACATGGTCATGCTTACCTATCCGTCGGCGACCAGGGACCCGCGCGAGTTCCCCGACGCCGACAAGGTGATCCTCGACCGGTTCCCCAACCGGCACATGGCGTTCGGTGTCAGCGAGCACCGCTGCCTCGGCTCGCACCTGGCGCGCAACGAGATGCAGACGGCAATCCGCGAATGGCACCGGCTCATCCCGGACTACCGGCTGGCCGGCGACGAGCCGCCGCTGGCGCACCACGGCCAGATCTCGCTGATGAGCCTGCCGCTAGCCTGGGACTGAGGCTGGTACGGCACTGATGCGATTCGGACTGTCTGTCTACGACGTCTCCGCCACCGAGCTGGCTGACCTGGCCGCGGCGGCGGAGACAGCCGGCTTTGGCACCCTCTGGCTCGGCGAGCACCTGCTGCGGCCCGTTGACTACCACGCGGTGCACCCGACCAGGGAGCCCGAGCAGGAGCTGGCGGCACGGATCGTGGGGCCAGCGACCCGGCTCACCGATCCGCTTGTCGCCCTGGCCGCCGCGGCAGGCCGCACCAGCCGGCTCCAGCTGGCCACCGGCATCTACGTGCTGCCGCTGCGGCATCCCCTGGCGGTCGCCAGGGCCACGCTGACGCTGCAGGAGCTCGCCGAGGGCCGGCTGCTGTTCGGCGTCGGCCTCGGCTGGCTGCGCGAGGAGTTCGAGGCGCTCGGGGTGCCGTTCGCCGACCGGGCCGCCCGGTTCTCCGAAGGCCTGGACATCCTGCGCAAGGCGTGGGCGGGCGGACCCTTCGAGCACCATGGCAGCGTGTACGACTTCGGGCCGGTTGAACTGACGGCGCAGCCGGCCAGGATCCCGCTCATCCTCGGCGGGAACACCGCGCCCGCCCTGCGCCGGGCGGCGCTGCGGGCGGACGGCTGGTTCGCCTCGGGCACCCCGTCGCCGGCCGAGGCGTTGGACCTGATGGCGCGGCTGGACGCGGCGCAGGCCGCGGCGGGCCGCGCCGTTCCCCTCACCACCTACGTCCGCGCGTCGCCGGCCGCGGACATCACGCGCTACGCGAATGCCGGGTTCAGCCAGGTGGTCTTCTGGGCGCACGAGCTGTGCCCGCCCGGGCCCCGCCGGTGGGACCGGCTCGCCGCCGCGGCCGCCGAGCTTGGCGTGACCGAGGGAGCACGGCCATGACCCAGATAAAGAGTGACCCGATGCCGGATGACACGGTGCCGTCGGCCACTACGCCGAGCGTGGCGGAGTTCGCCGCCGCGGCCAGGACCTGGCTCGCGGCCCGGCGGCCAGCCGCCGCGGCCGGCCCGGAGCAGCGCGGGTGGGGCGACGGCAGCGACGACGTTTCCGTGTTCCACCGGCTGTCTCATCAGCAGGAACGGGCGCTGCTCGACCGGGCCATGGCCTGGCAGCAGGAAAAGTGCGACGCCGGCTACGGCGCCATCACCTGGCCCGCCGAATACGGCGGAGCCGGGCTCAGCGACGCGCACGAGCGGGCCTTCAGCGAGGCGGAAGCCGGCTTCGCCACGCCGGAGGGACACGAGACGTTCGCGGTGACCACCTCCCTGGTCGCGCCGACCGTCGCCCTGTTCGGCACCCCCGGTCAGCGTGCGCGGTTCGTGCGCCGGTTCCTGCGGGCCGAGGAGCTGTGCTGCCAGCTGTTCTCAGAACCGGGCGCCGGCTCGGACCTGGCGGGCCTGGCGACCCGGGCAGAACGAGTGAAGGGCGAAGGGGGGACGGGAGGGGAGTGGATCATCAACGGCCAGAAGGTCTGGAGTTCCGGCGCGCAGTTCGCCGGCTGGGGCGAGCTGATCGCCAGGACCGATCCGTCGGTACCCAAACATGCGGGGATGACCGCGTTCCTCATCCCGCTGGACGCCCCCGGCGTGCGGATCAGCCCGATCCGGCAGATGTCGGGCGGGTCGTCGTTCTGCGAGGTGTTCCTGACCGACGTGCGGGTTCCCGACGAGCTGCGCCTCGGGGACGTCGGCTCAGGCTGGAAGGTCGCCCTGACCACGCTGGGGTTTGAACGCGGCGGCAGCGGGGCTGGCCGTGGCGTCGGCGGTTCCTGGGAGCGGCTGCTCGGCCTGGCGCAGTGGCTCGGCCGCACCAGCGACCCGGTTGTCCGCCAGCAGCTCGCGTCGGTCTACATCCACCAGCGGGTGCGGCGGATGAACGCCGCCCGGGCCGCGGCCGCCGCCGCGGCCGGCCAGCCGCCCGGCCCGGAGGGGTCGGTCGGCAAGCTGCTGTGGGTGGCGGGGATGACGGAGATCGGCCAGGTGGCGGCCGGCCTGCTCGGCGCCCGGCTGACCGCCGACACCGGTGAGTGGGGCACCTTCGCCTGGAACGATCACATACTCGGCGCGCCCGGCTACCGGATCGCCGGCGGCTCCGATGAGATCCAGCGGAACATCATCGCCGAGCGCGTGCTCGGGCTACCCGGCGACATCCGGGTGGACCGGGACCTGCCATGGCGGGACATTCCCCGGTAGCCCGAACGGAGGCGGCTTACTCCGGCCGCCCAATTGCCCAGGGAGAAAGGCTGGCCGCCGGCGGCGGCCAGCCTCATCGGCAACGGGTCAGCCCGCGGCCGGCTGCGGCAGCCTGCGCTGCTCCATCCAGCCCGGTTCCATGATCTTCTCGGTTATCTTCCAGGTGCCGCCCACCCGTCGCAGCTTGTCCCGGTACCTCGCCACGATCAGCGTGACCGCGCTCTCGTCGCCGGCGTCGGTCTGGTGTGACGTGTGGTAGGTGAGCGTGCTCGCCTCGTCCGGGCCCGTGAAGTCGATGTGGTAGACGGTCAGCTTGTGGTGCTGCCAGGACTTGTCCGCGGTCATCCCGTCGATCCACTTCACGATCTCGTCCGCCCCGCTGAGGTCCGCGACCGTCATGTAGACACCGTGCGCGTCGTCGGTGAACAGCGAGCGGAGGGTGGCGAAGTCCTTGTAGTCGACGCTGGAGGCGTACCGGTACAGGACGTCGCTGATCTGCTGGCGGTCGACCAGCTGGCGCAGCTCTTCCTGGCTCACCGGCCGCGCCTGCGGGCTGGCGGCTCCGGCGGAGTCCGCGGTGCCTGGGGCCATCGTGCCTCCGTCCGCTGGGAGGATGACGGTTATCGCGCCCTCCGGGCACGCTCGCGCGCCGGCCGCGGCGTCCGCCTCGAGCCCCGGGAGTACCTCCCGGTCGCGATCGCGGTCAGCGCAGTAGCCCTCGTCATCGGGGGCGTAGACGTCCGGGCTGACGGTGTAGCACCGTCCATGGCCGTTGCACCGCTCCGAGTCGACCGAGATTCGCATCCGTACCCCTCCGGTCCGGTTACCGCTGTGCCTAGTGCCACTGGGGCCGCCAGGGCCAGGGCCTGCTGCCACTGGACCTGACGGCCGTCGCGTCGCCCGCGCAACGCCGACAATACATTACTATCATCATCATGAAAAGATGGCTGTGCCGGTTGTGGTCGAGTATCCCTCAGGATGATTAGCATGGAGCCATGAGTAGCCAGGACAATGCATCGCCCGGTGCGGAACCGTCGCCAGGGGAAGACGCCGATCAGTCCCCGGCACCCGGTCGCAACCTGTGGGTTAGCCTGGCTCAGTCCAATGCGGACCTGACCGACCAGCCCCGGCGCCCGGCCAAGACGGCCGAGACCGTCGCCGCGGCGATCGTGCGCGACATCGTCTCGCGGAACCTGAGCCCCGGTGACACCTTGCCGTCCGAGGCGGCCATGCTCGCGCACTACCGGGTCAGCCGCGCATCGCTGCGGGAGGCGCTGCGCCTGCTTGAGGTCCAGGAACTGATCCGGCTCAAGCCGGGTCCAGGCGGCGGGCCGATCGTCACCGCGGTCGACCCGCGCAACCTGGCCAAGATGACCACGCTCTACCTGCACCTCGGCGGGGCAACGTACCAGGAGCTGTTCGAGGCGGTGCTCGTCATGGCGCCGATCAGCGCGGAGCGCGCGGCGCGCAACGGCGACCGGAGCCTGGTCTCCGCCGCCATGAAGCCCTTCCTGCTCGAGGAGCAGCCGCTCCAGGGTCCCGCCTACTGGACGATCACCAACGAGTTCCACGGGTCGGTGGAGGCACTGGCCGGCAACCGGGTCATCGAACTGCTCGGCCGTATCGTCGGCAACATCTGGCACGAGCACATCGTGACGCGCATGGATACCGGCGCGGTCCGGGAGCAGATTCACGCCGAGCACCGGGACATCGCCAGGGCCATCATGGCGAAGCAGCCGAGCAAGGCCGCTCACCTGATGCGCGATCACTTCGCCGGGCTCGTCGAGGAGTACCGGCGGCACTGGCCCGGCCGTTTCGACGAGCTCATCGAGTGGGACTGACGCGGCCTTAGATGATTAATTCCAAGGCCTAGGAGATCCGGTGCCCGAGATGAGTTACTCCAGGGCTTGGCGGCGCGGGCGGGCGGCTGGCGGGGGCGCCCCGGCGGTCATCGCTGGCGCCGGGCGGCGTTCAGGGAAGGGGATCGCGGGGCCGGCGGGGACATTGAGCTGCCTGTGACTCGCCCATCCGCCCCGGCAGGGCATCTTTCGTGAAGGATTTCGATTTCATGAAGACTTAGTGGCGTGATAGCGCTATCAACCCTTCATGATCATGCACCGGACCTTTGGTGCTGTTGTTTTTGGGGCCGGTGGTGTTCAGGGTGTTCGCCGGTGACGTTTCCCGGCGCCCTCGCCCCCGCTACGTGTCGGCCCTTGGAATTACTCGTCCAGCCGTTTCGCCCCACTAAGCTCAGCCGGCCTGCCTCGCCTGCCTGCCGCGCCGGCCCTCTCGCGTGCCGCGGGCCGGGCGCTCCCTTGGCGTCCCCGCGGCTCGTTCTCGCCGGCTTCCGCGCCGCGAGGAGAGTCTCCGCGCCTGCCCGGGTAACCTGCCCCGTTCCTCATAACGATAATTTTCATCGTAATCATGATAAGGAAAGTCTTGACGGCCGAATCCGGGTGGCGTGATACTCCGTCTATCAGTCGAGCCAGGCCGCCGAGAGTCCCGCGACCTGGCCCTCCGACCCCGCAGGGGGGACATCGCAATGAAGCTAAGGAAAACCTGTTTCGGCATCCTCGTGACGGCCTGCGTGGCGGTCGCGTCGGCGTGCAGCTCCTCGTCATCGACCTCAGCGACCACCTCCGCGCCGGCCTCCCAGGCAGGCTCGGCGTCAACGGCGCCCGCGAGCAGCGCGGGGAGCACCGGCGTGGCCCAGGCCACCGCGCAGCTCTCAACCCTGCTCACCGAGCCAACCACCATCCCGGCGACCAGCGCGCTGCCGCATGCCCCGGCGAAGGGCGTCAAGGTCGCGTTCCTCACCTGTGCGGCGACGGCGTGCTCGCTGCTCAACCCCGGGTTCACCGCCGCGGCCAAGGCACTGGGCTGGGACCCCGCCGTCATCACCTACAACGCCGCGACGCCGGGTCAGGCGGTGCAGCAGGCCATCGACGCCGGCTACAAGTACATCGCGACCACGAGCATCACGCTGAGCACCATCACCCCGCAGGTCCAGGAGGCTAAGTCCAAGGGTGTCGCGCTGTTCGGCGCCTACACCGATGACACGCCCAACGGCACGCAGAACGGCCTGTACGGCGTGGCGCAGAACGGCGCGGGCGACCTGAAGACCGGGGCGATGATGGCCGACTGGCTGATCGCGAACTCCGGCGGGCACGCCAACGCGGTTTACGTGGATATCCCGCTCTACCCGTCGCTGGTCGGCCAGGGGCAGGGCGCGCAGGCCGAGTTCTCGAAGCTGTGCCCAGGCTGCTCATTCGCCACGCTGCCGGTCAGCGTGACCCAGCTCGGCGCGGGGCAGGTTCCCGCGACGATCGTGGCCTACCTGAAGTCGCACCCGAGCGTCGGCTACCTGTACCTGTCCTTCCAGGACCTCGACGCGGGCGTGGCCGCGGCCATCAAGGCGGCGGGACTGGCCGGCCAGGTCAAGATCGTCGGCACCGAGGGGCAGGCGTCCCAGCTGCAAGAGGTGGTGAACGGCCAGGAAGCGATGTGGTCGATCCTGCCCGAGCCATACGTGATGTGGGTCGTCGTCGACTGGATGGCCCGGCTGTCCGAGGGCGTGCTGACCCCCTCGTCGCTGAACGCTACCAGCGAGGGAGTGGCCTTCATCGTCGACACGGCCGCCAAGGCCAGCGCACAGCTGAGCGCCAACGGCGGGAACTGGCCGGGGCCAGCGAACTACCAGGCGCAGTTCGAGAAGCTGTGGCAGGTGGGCGCCTGACCGGCGGCCCGGGTCTAGTGCCATGACGCTACAGCTCCGTCACGTGACGAAGTCCTTCGGCGAGCAGACGGCGCTACGGGACGTGGACCTCACCGTGGATTACGGTGAGGTCCACGCCCTCGTGGGGCAGAACGGCTCGGGGAAGTCGACGCTCATCAAGCTGCTTTCCGGCTATCATCAGCCCGCTCCGGGCGCGGAGGCCGAACTGGACGGCCGCTCGTTCCAGCTCGGCAGCACTCACGCGGCGCGGGCGGCGGGACTCCGCTTCGTCCACCAGGATCTCGCCCTGGTCCTGCAGCTGAGCATCCTCGACAACATGATGCTCGGCCGCTCCTACCCACTCGGTCTTGGCGGCAGGATCCGGTGGCGCGAGGCGGCCGACCGGGCAAGCGGTTACCTGCGCCGGGTAGGCGTGGACGCCGATGTCCGGTCCCCGGTCGGCTCGCTCAGCATGAGCGAGCGCGCCGCGGTCGCGATCGCCCGGGCCCTGTCGGACACCGGGCACGGGCGGCTGCTTATCGTGCTCGACGAACCGACGGCCGCCCTGCCCGCCGGGGACGTCGACCGGCTGCTGGAGTCGATCGGCCGGCTGCGGGCCGACGGCCACGGCGTGCTGCTTGTCTCGCACCACCTCGGCGAGGTCCTCGGCATAGCGGACCGGATCACCGTCCTGCGCGACGGGCGTGTCGCGGCGTCGCTGCCGTGCGCCGGCGTCGACCAGCGCCGGCTGACCGAGCTGATCGTCGGCCACTCCGCCCTCGCCCCGGACACCGGCGCCCGGCAGCCGGCGGCCCGAGTTGACGCGGACGAGCACGCGGTCCTGCGGGTCCGCCGGCTGGCCGGAGGCCGGGTTCGCGAGCTCGACTTCGCCGTCCGCGCCGGCGAGATCGTGGGGGTGGCGGGCATCACCGGATCGGGCCGCGAGTCGCTCGCGCCGCTGCTCACCGGGGGCCTGCCGCACTGCGGCGAGATCGAGGCCGCGCGGTCGGTGCTGGCGCCGGGCCGGCCACGGGGCGTCGTGGCGGCCGGCGTGGCGGCGGTCCCTGGCGAGCGGGCCCGGCTGGGCGTGTTCCCCAACCTCGGCGTCCGCGCCAACATGACAATCTCGCAGCCCGAGCGGCACCGCCGGTGGGGCCGGATCGTCCGCGGTGCCGAACGCGACGAGGTCGAGATGTGGATCGGCCGTCTCGGGATCGTCACCCAGGGGCCGGACGCGCCGATGCCGACCCTGTCCGGCGGCAACCAGCAGAAGGTTCTCGTGGCGCGAGCGCTGCGCACCCGCCCGAAGGTGCTAGTGCTCGACGATCCGACCCAGGGCATCGACGTCGGTGCCCGCGCGCAGATCCACGAGGTCATCGAGCGGTGCGCCGCCGACGGCATCGCCATCTTGCTGGTCTCGACCGACAGCGACGAGCTCGCGCGGCTGTCGGACCGGGTGCTGATCCTGGCCGGCGGCAGGCTCGCCCGCACCCTGGAACGCGGTCCTGGGCTGACCGCCAAGTCGATCGACGCGAGCCAGCTCGACCTAACAGCGGGGCCTGCCTTCGCTGCCGCGGCCGCTCGCTCAGAAGGAACCGAAGGAGAAGCATGAACGCCGTCACCGCGCCCCCGCTTCGGCCGACCCGCGCGAGCAGGCGGCCCGGTCACCTCCGGCCGCCGAGCATAAGCCGGTTCAGCGCCGTCTACCTCTGGGTCGTCTTCCTCGCCCTGTTCGGCGCCCTGCAGTTCCGCCTCTTCCTGACCGTCAGCACGTTCCAGGTGGTGTTCTCGCAGGGTGCGGTCACCGCGGTGCTGGCCCTGGCGTTCCTCATGCCGCTGACCACCGACACCTATGACCTGTCGATCGGCGAGGTGATGTCGCTGACGATCGTGGTGATCAACTGGCTGACGCTGCACACCAGCCTGCCGATCGGCGTCATCGCCGTCATGGCCGTCGCCGGCTGCGCGCTCATCGGCGCGGTCTCCGGCTTCGTGGTCGTGAAGCTGCGGGTGAACTCGCTGATCGCCACGCTCGGGATGAGCGAGGTGCTGAGCGCGTTCCAGCTTTACATCTCCCAGAACCACCAGGTGGCCGGCCGGTTCTCCAGCCTGTTCGTCACGGTGGGGAACGGCACGGTGTTCGGGGTCCCCTACCTGGACCTGTACATGATCGTGATCGCCGGCGCCTTGTGGTTCGTGCTCGAGCAGACGCCGCTCGGGCGGCGGATGTTCGCCGTCGGCGGCAATCGGGAGGCGGCGCGGCTGGCAGGCATCCCGGCCGACCGCATCGTCTGGGGATCGCTCGTCACATCGGCGGCCATCGCCTCGCTGGCCGGAGTCATGTATACCGCGCAGGTAGGCGCCTACACCGCCGACATCGGCCAGGGCTACCTGTTCCCGGCGCTCGCCGCCGTGTTCTTCGGCGCATCGCAGCTCTCGCAGCGGCCCAACGTATGGGGGACGCTGATCGCCTTCTTCGCCCTGGCCTTCGGCGTCCAGGGCCTCACGCTCCAGTTCGGCGCGGGCACGTTCTGGGCCAGCCCGCTGTTCCAGGGCGTCGCCCTCATCAGCGCCGTGGGCATCGCCAGCAGCCGGGGCGCCATCGGCGCCGGCGGTGACAGCCGGGCCATCAGGCGACTGCTGCGGTCACGCGGTCCCGAGGCCCAGCCTGCTGCCGGGCCGGACCCCGGGGCCAGCCCGCAGGCCTGACCCGCGGGCGTGGCCCGCGGCATCGCGGCTCACTGGTGACCCCCGGTGAGCGCGCACACAGTTAGATGATAATCATCATCATGAATCTTGACAGCAGGCCGACCGCGGGGTTTTCATGGCAAGTGAGTAAGGGAGGAACCGTGTACCTCGATGAACGACGCCAGCCCGGGCCGCGCCGGGGGCCGCTGGCCGGCGTCCGGGTAGCGGACTTCTGCTGGATGGGAGTCGGGTCGGTCGCGACGCGGCTGCTCGCCGACTTCGGCGCCGAGGTCATCAAGATCGAGGACCGGACCCGGATCGACACGCCGCGAAAGCTGCCCCTGTACAAGAACGAGGACGCGCGGAACTTCGGCGAGGAAGTCGTCGGCGCCGACCCTGACAAGGGCGGGCTGTTCAACAACTACTGCCGCAACAAGCTCGGCGTCACGATCAACATGCGCGTCCCCGAGGGACGGCGGCTCGCCGAGCGGCTGATCGCCGCCAGTTCCGTGGTGACGGAGAACTTCGCCCCCGGCGTCATGGAACGGTGGGGCCTGACCTACGAGCGCCTGCGGGAACTGCGGCCGGACGTTGTCTACGCCCGGATGAGCGGATACGGCCACAGCGGCCCGAACGCCTCCTACCGCAGCTACGGCCCGGTCGTCCAGGCGGTCAGCGGGCTGTCGTTCATCAGCGGCCTGCCCGGTCGCGAGCCTTCCGGCTGGGGCCTGTCCCACATGGACAACCAGGCCGCCTTCTACAACTCGGCCGCCATCTTGATGGCCATCCGCCACCGGATGCTGACCGGGGAGGGAACCGAGATCGACGTGTCGGCGATCGAGACAGGCATCAACCTGCTCGGGCCGGTCATGCTTGAGGTCACCGTGAACGGCCGGGTCACCCGCGGGCCGCGCTATCCGGCCGGCAACCGGCTAGAACATCCGCCCGCCGCCCCGCACGGGGTTTACCCGGCCAGCGGCGAGGACCGCTGGGTGGCGATCGCCGTGTTCAACGACGAGGAGTGGTCGCGCTTCGCCGACGCGATCGGGCGACCCGCCTGGACCGCGGACGAGCGCTTCGCCAGCCCGCAGTCGCGCTGGGAGAACCAGGACGCACTGGATGAAGCGGTCGCGACGTGGACCAGCCAGCGTGACCGCTACGAGGCGACCAAGCTCCTGCAGGAAGCCGGCGTCCGGGCAGGCGCGGTCCAGAACGCCCAGGACCTCAACGAGACCGACCCGCAGCTCGCGCACCGCGGGGTCTTCTTCCAGATGGACCACCCGGTGATCGGCGAAGCCCGGTTCGAGGGCGTCCCGGTCCACTTCGACGGCATGTCGGCGGACAACTGGCGCTCCGGCCCGCTGCTCGGCGAGGACAACGAGTACGTGTTCAAGGAGCTCCTCGGCGTCGCCGACGACGAGTTCGCGAAGCTCACCGCATCCGGGGTGATCTGATGACCGAGGCCACGCCGTACGGCGACCTCACGGTCGTCGAGCTCGCCGGCGACCCGGCGGGCGAGGCGCTCGGCAAGCTGCTGGCGACCATGGGCGCCGACGTGATCAAGGTCGAGCTCCCCGAGGGCGCGCCGGGCCGCCACATCGGCCCGGCCGCGGCGGGTGCCCGCGACGGCGACCCGGACGCCAGCTTGCACTTCTGGTTCTACAACGTAGCCAAGCGCAGCATGGTGCTCGACTACCGGACCGCCGACGGCATGGAGCGGCTGCGCGGCCTGCTGCGGCGGGCCGACATCGTCATCACCGGCTGGCGCCCGGCGGAATGGGCAGACCTTGGCATCAGCCCGGCCGGACTGCGCGACGGCGCGCCGGGGCTGATCGTCATCAACCTGAGCCCGTTCGGGCTGGACGGGCCCTGGGCCGACATGGTCAGCTCCGACCTGGTCGGCCTGGCGCTCGGCGGGCCGCTGAACAGCTGCGGCTACGACGACCACGCCATCCCGCCGATCCGGCCAGGCGGCGACCAGGGTTACCAGCTCACCGCCAGTTTCGGCCATCTCGGCATCCTGCTCGCCCTCATCGAGCGGCAGCGGACCGGCCGGGGAGAGCTCATCGACGTGGCCATGCACGACTGCCTCTCGGTCAGCGCCGAACTGGCCAACCCCTACTGGTTCTACCCCCGGGTGCTCGTGCACCGGCAAACCTGCCGGCATGCCCAGCCCACACCCACGCAGCCGGCCGTGTTCGCCACCGCCGACGACCGTTACGTCTACTTCGCACTGATCACCACCGAGCGAAAGCCGTGGCAGAGCCTGGTCGAATGGATGGAATCACTGGGCCTGGCCGTCGACCTCACCGACTCCCGCTACGACGACCCGGGATTCCGGCAGGCGAATTTCGCGCACATCCAGCAGCTCGTGGAGGTGTTCTTCCTGCTGCAGCGGGCCGACGACATCTACCGCGAGGGCCAGCGGCGCGGCCTGCCGGTCGGCGTGCTCAACGCGCCGGAGGACCTGCCGCACGACGAGCACCTGACGGCCAGGAACTTCTTCGTTCCCGTCGACGATGACGCGCCGGGCGGCCCGCACCTTTACCCGGGTGCGCCCATCCGCTTCTCGGCCCTGGCGGTGCCGCCCCTGACGCGCGCGCCGCGGCTCGGCGAGCACACCGCCGACATCCTGCGGGAGCTGACATGAGCGAGCTTGCGAGCGAATCGGTAAGTACTGTGCGTCCGCGAACGCGGACTCCGAGCGCCAGCGAGGTGTCCTCGTGAGCGGGACAGGCTGGCGGCCGGGCGCGTGCGCCATCGCCGGGATAGGAATGACCGACTTCAGCCGCGACTCCGGCCGCAGCGACCTCACCCTGGCCACCCAGGCGGTGCTCGCCGCGCTTGACGACGCCGGCCTCGCCGCCTCCGAGGTCGACGGCATTGTGCGCTGCGACATGGATCTCGTCAGGCACAACGACCTGGCCGAGGCGCTCGGCATCCGCCAGCTGAGCTACTGGGGCGAGTGCGGCCCCGGTGGAGTGGCGCCGTGCGCGCTTGTCGGCCAGGCCGTCGGGGCGATCCTGTCCGGACAGGCGGACACGGTCGTGGCCTTCCGCTCACTGAACGGACGGTCGGGACGGCGGTATGGCGCCGCGCCCGCATCGGCGGCCCAGCAGGTCGTCGGCGGCGGCGCGACCTACGACGAGTTCTTCCTGCCGCACGGGCTGCTCACGGCTGGCCAGATGTTCGCACTGATGGCGCAGCGGCACATGATCGAATACGGGTCGACTCCGGAGCAGCTCGGCTCGATCGCCATCGCCTGCCGGGACCGCGCACTGGCCAACCCGGCGGCCCAGATGCACGGCCGGCCGCTCACCATGGACGACTACCTGTCCGCGCGGATGATCTCTTCCCCGTTGCGGCTGTACGACTACTGCCTGGAAACCGACGGTGCCGCCGCCGTCGTCGTGACCAGCACCGCACGGGCCCGCGACTGCCGCAACGGCGCGGCGCTGATCCAGGCGGTGGCGCAGGCCAGCCTGCCGGGGACGCAGCCGGGGACGATGTTCCCTGTGCTGATGCGGGACAGCATCACCTCGCTGTCGTCCCGTGCGGTGGCGGAGCTGCTCTGGGCGCGTTCCGGCCTCGGCCCGGCCGATGTCGACGTCGCGCAGCTGTACGACTGCTTCACCATCACGCTGCTGCTGCAACTGGAAGACTACGGCTTCGCCAAGCGGGGCGAGGGCGGCGCGTTCGCCGCGGACGGCGGCATCGGGCTGGACGGGCCGCTGCCGTGCAACACCTCGGGTGGTCACCTGTCCGAGGGCTACATCCACGGCATGAACCACATAGTGGAGGCGGTCCGCCAGATCCGCGGCACGTCCTCGGCGCAGGTGCCCGGGGCCGAGGTCAGCCTGGTCACGTCCGCGCCGCCGCCCGCGAGCAGCGCGCTGATCCTGACGGCGGACCGATGACCACGGCACAGTCAGTCCACGCACAGGCAGCAGAGCCAGCACAGCCGACCCGGCTCGCGCCGGCCGTCAGCGACCCGGACACCGGCGGGTTCTTCGCCGCGGCGGCCCGCGGCGAGGTGGCGCTGCGCTACTGCGCCGGCTGCGGCGCCGTGCTGCACCTGCCGCGGGCGTACTGCTGGCACTGCGGCGGCTGGGACACCGGGTACCGGGCGGTCCCGCCGCGGGCGCGGGTGTACTCCTGGACGGTGGTGGAGCACCAGGTACATCCGGCCTACCCGGTTCCGTACACCGTGGCACTGGTGGAACTCGCCGGCGAGCCGGCCGCCCGCCTGGTCACTCACCTGCCCGGCCGGCCGGCGCTGCATCCCGGCCAGGAGCTCAGGGCCTGCTTCGAGCGGCTGGAGAACGGCACGGTGCTGGTCCAGTGGCGGCCAGCCGACGCGGAAGAAGAGGCGAATGACGACGCTACCTGAGGACAAAGCGGTACCGGTGGCCGAGGGCCTGTTCACCTGGCCTGACCGGGGGGCTGACGGGGGGTCGTCCCCTCGAGGGGAAGCAGAGCCCGGCCGGCCGCGCCTGATCGGCAGCACCTGCACGGCCTGCGCCACCACCACCTTCCCCGCCCAGCGGTCCTGCCCGCGCTGCACGGGGACGGACCTGCGGACAGGGCCGCTGGAGCAGACGGGCCGGCTGTGGAGCTGGACGATCCAGGGATTCGAACCGAAGCCTCCGTACGCCGCCGACGGGCCGTTCACCCCCTACGGAGTCGGGTACGTCGAGCTGGCCACCGAGGACGGGACCGGCTCCGTCCTGGTCGAGTCCCGGCTCACCGAGGCCGACCCGGCGCGGCTCGAGATCGGCGCGCCGATGCGCCTGACGTTCATCTCGCTGCGCAGTGACGACTCCGGTGCCAAGGTCATGACCTTCGCCTTCGGGCCAGCCGGGCCAGCCGGGGCGGCCACGCAGATCGGAGAGGCACCGTGAACGTCGCGATCGTCGGGATCGGCATCCACCCCTTCGGACGGCACCCAGGCGTCTCCGGCCTGGCCCAGGGTGCTTACGCGGCCCGCCAGGCGCTGGCGGACGCCGGGATCGGCTGGGCCGACGTGGAGTGCGCGTTCGGCGGCAGCCTGGCCGCCGGGAACGCCGACACGCTGGTGAGCGACCTGGGCCTCACCGGCTTGCCGTTCATCAACGTCCGCAACGGGTGCGCCACCGGGGGGAGCGCGCTCGCCATGGCCGACCGCGCCATCCGGTCCGGCGATCATGACCTGGTCATGGCCATCGGCTTCGACAAGCACCCGCCGGGCGCGTTCAACGCCGACCCGGAGGAAAGCGGCCTCGGCCGCTGGTACGGGGAGACCGGCCTGATGCTCACCACCCAGTTCTTCGGCATGAAGATCCAGCGGTACATGCACGAGTACGGGATATCCGCCGCCACCCTCGCCAAGGTCGCGGCGAAGGCATTCCGCAACGGCGCGCGCAACCCGCACGCCTGGCGGCGCAAGCCGCTCACCGAGGAGGAGATCGCCAACTCGGCGATGGTCAGCCACCCGCTGACCAAGTACATGTTCTGCTCGCCGGGCGAGGGCGGCGTGGCGCTGGTGCTCTGCCGGGCCGACCAGGCCCGCCGCTACACCAGCCGGCCGGTGTACCTGTCCGCCGTGTCGCTGCGCACCAGGCGGTTCGGCTCGTTCGAGGTATTCAGCCCGTGGCTCGCTCCCAGCCCGCCGGGGGGACGGGGCGGCCCGAGCACCGAGGCGGCCCGGGCGGCCTTCGAAACGGCCGGGCTCGGACCGAAGGACGTGGACGTCCTCCAGCTTCAGGACACCGAATCCGGCGCCGAGATCATGCACATGGCCGAGGCCGGGTTCTGCAAGGACGGCGAGCAGGAGGCGCTCATCCGCGGCGGCGCCACGGAGATCGGCGGCGCCATGCCGGTCAACACCGACGGCGGGTGCCTGGCCAACGGCGAGCCCATCGGGGCCAGCGGACTGCGCCAGGTGTACGAGAGCGTACTGCAGCTGCGCGGCGCGGCCGGCGACCGCCAGGTGCCCGGTCAGCCCAAGGTGGCGTTCACCCACGTCTACGGTGCGCCGGGCATCAGCTCGTGCGCGGTGCTGACGCGGTGAGCGCCGTGGACGCGCAGCCCGGCGCCCCCGGCCTGCGAGCCGACCTGGCCGGCAAGGTCGCCCTGGTGACCGGCGGGACCAGGGGCCTTGGCCGCCGGATGGTCTCGGCGCTGGCCGCGAGCGGCGCCGACGTGGTCGTCACCAGCCGCGACGAGGCGGCGTGCCGCGATGTCGCCGAGCAGGTCGCCAAGGAATCGGGGCGGCGGACCCTCGGCCGGGCCTGTCACCTTGGCCGCTGGCCGGAGATCGGCGGGCTGGTCGACGACGTGTACGCCACGATGGGCCGGGTCGACATCCTCGTCAACAACGCCGGCATCTCGCCGCTGTACAGCTCGCTCGACGCGGTCGGCGAGGACCTGTTCGACAAGACGATCGCCGTCAACCTGAAGGGCCCGTTCCGGCTCAGTGCCCTCATCGGAACACGGATGGCCGCAGTGAGGGGGGATGGGGAGGCGGGTGGGGGCTCGATCATCAACATCTCGAGCACGGCCGCGGTCAAGCCGCGGCCCGCGTACGTGCCGTACGCGGCGGCCAAGGCCGGCCTGGTCGCCATGTCGGAGGGGCTGGCCAGGGCGTTCGGGCCAACGGTCCGTTCCAACGTGATCATGGCCGGGCCGTTCCTCACGGACATCACCGCCGGCTGGGACTGGGACGCCTTCAACGCACGGGTGAGGGAGTTCGCGCTCGGCCGCATCGGCCAGCCCGAGGAGATAGTCGGTGCGGTCCTCTACCTCGCCAGCGACGCTTCGAGCTACACCACGGGCACGGTCATCCGGATAGACGGAGGTGAACCATGACGAAACTGCAATTCGCCGACGCCGCGAAGGTCCGCCCCGGCGAGGACCTGGACTGGCCGAAGGTCGCCGCGTACCTGAAGGCCGAACTGCCCGGGCTCGACGGCGAACTGGAGGTGCTCCAGTTCCCGAACGGTTCGGCGAACCTCACCTACCTGCTGCGGTTCGGCGACCGGCCGCTGGTGCTGCGCCGGCCCCCGTTCGGACGGCTCGCGCCCGGCGCGCACGACATGGCCCGGGAGTACCGGGTGCTGTCCCGGCTCTGGCGTGCCTTCCCGCCCGCGCCGAGAGCCCTGCTGCTGTGCGAGGACCACAGCGTCGTCGGCGCGACGTTCTTTGTCATGGAATTCCGCGCCGGCGCGGTGATCTGGGATGAGATCCCCGGGCCGATGCGCCGCCATCCCGACGCGGCCAGGCGGGTGGGCTTCGCCGTCGTCGGCGCCCTCGCCGACCTGCACCAGGTCGACTACGCCAGTTGCGGCCTGGCCGACCTCGGCCGGCCCGACGGCTTCGTTGCCCGGCAGGTCCACGGCTGGCGGAACCGGTGGGAGGCGGTCGCCCACGGCGCCGCCGCGACGGCGCAGCCGCTCATGTGGGAGGTCGCGGACACGCTTGAGCGGACCCTCCCGGCCCCGCAGCGTTCCGCCATCCTGCACAACGATCTCAAGCTGGACAACTGCCAGTTCGATCCCGCCGACCCCGACCGGGTGCACTCGGTGTTCGACTGGGACATGGCCACGCTGGGGGATCCCCTGGTGGACGTCGGGATCCTGCTCAACTACTGGCCGGATCCCGCCGACACGCCAGACGACCGGGGAATGTACCCGGACGGCCAGGAGAGGCTCGGCCTGCCCGGCCCCCAGGAGATCCTCGCCGCCTACGCCGACGCGACCGGCCTCGACCTCGCGCGTATCGGCTGGTACCAGGCCTTCGCCTGCTGGAAGACGGCGATCGTGCTCCAGCAGCTGCACGACCGCTATCTGCGCGGGGAAACCGCCGACGAACGGATGGCCACCCGTGGGGACCGGGTCGCGGAACTCGCCGCCCGTGCCCGCCGCTTGCTGCGGAAACCGCGAAAAGAGGGTTCATGAGCTGGGACTTCGAAACCGAGCCGGAATTCCAGGCGCGGCTCGACTGGATGGATGGCTTCGTGCGCCACGAGGTAGAACCGGTCGACCACCTCATCAGTCACGGGTACGACATGGCCGACCCGGCGCGGCAGCGGCTGATCCCCCCGCTGCAGTACAAGGTCCGCGAGCGCGGGCTGTGGGCCTGCCATCTGGGCCCGAACCTCGGCGGCCCCGGTTACGGCCAGCTGAAACTCGCCCTGATGAACGAGATACTCGGACGCTCGCACTGGGGCCCCATCGTCTTCGGCTGCCACGCCCCGGACTCCGGTAACGCGGAGATCCTCGCGCACTACGGAACGCCCGAGCTGAAGCGGCGCTACCTCGATCCCCTGCTGCGCAACGACATCGTGTCCGCGTTCTCGATGACCGAGCCGGCTGGCGGCTCCGATCCGACCGGCTTCGTTACCACCGCCACGCTGGACGGCGACGAGTGGGTGATCAACGGCGAGAAATGGTTCTCCTCGCACGCGCGGTTCGCCGCGTTCCTTATCGTGCTCGCCGTCACCGAGCCGCCCGCCGAGTCGCCAGACGAGTCGCCAGTGCCGCCGCACCGCCGGATGTCGATGTTCGTGGTGCCGAGCGACACACCCGGCGTGGAGATCATCCGCAACGTCGGGATGTACGGGCACTCCGGCGAAGGCACCCACGCCTACCTGCGCTACAACGACGTGCGGATACCCGCCGACCATATCCTCGGCGGACGCGGGGAGGGGTTCGCCGTGGCGCAGACCCGCCTCGGCGGCGGCCGGATCCACCACGCCATGCGGACCGTGGGCCTGGTCCGCAAGGCGTTCGACGCCATGTGCGAGCGGGCGCTGTCCCGCCGGACGCAGGGCGAGGAACTCGCCCGCAAGCAGCTGGTCCAGCAGATGATCGCCGACTCCTGGATCCAGCTGGAGCAGTTCCGCCTCCTGGTCCTGCGCACCGCCTGGAAGATCGACCACTACAACGACTACCGGAAGGTGCGGGCCGATATCTCCGCCGTGAAGGCGGCCATGCCGCAGGTGCTGCACGACGTGGCGGCACGGGCGCTGCAAGTCCACGGCTCGCTCGGGGCGTCGGAGGAAATGCCGTTCGGCGCGATGATCATGGAGTCGTTCCATATGGGGCTCGCGGACGGCGCGACCGAGGTGCACAAGGTAACGCTCGCGCGTGAGCTGCTCAAGGGCTACAAGCCCGCGTCCGGCCTGTTCCCGGACACGCACCTGCCCAGGCTGGCCGCCGAGGCGCGCAGCCACTACCACGATGTCCTGGCCGAGCTGCACAGCGAGGAGGTCTGAGTTGACACAAGGAGCGGGAACCGTGGACCTAAAGCCAGGGTCGCGCTGGCGCAGCGCAGTCTGCGACACCGAGGTCATCGTGGTGCGAGCCCCCGCCGGGCCGGTGATCTTCCGCATCGGCGGCGCCGCGGTATGTCCCGCTGACGCCGACCAGGACCGCCCTACCGCGGACCGCGGCGGTGCGCGGCCGGACGCGGCGCTCGCCGGCGGCACCCTGCTCGGCAAGCGCTACACCGACGAGGCGAGCGGGCTGCAGGTGCTGTGCGTGAAGGCGGGGGCCGGCACCATCACCGTGGACGGGCGCCCGGCGGCGGTCATGACGCCCAGGCAGCTGCCGGCCTCGGACTGACCGCGCATGAACATCGCACTGCTGCTTGAGATGGCCGCGGACGGCGCGGGCGAGCGAGTCGCGCTCGGCCCGCGCTCCGGCGGAGCCAGCTACCGCGAGCTGCTGCGTCTCGCCAGGAACTCGGGGGAGTGGCTGGCGTCGCAGCCCGGCCAGCGGGCCGGGCTGCTTGACGGCAACTCGGCGGCTGTCCCGCTCCTGCTGTTCGGCTCGGCACTGGCCGGAAAGGCCTTCGCTCCGGTCAGCTACCGGCTCGCCGCCGCGTCGCTGCACGCCGTGCTTGAGCGGTTCGGGCCGGGTGTCCTGGTCACCGCTCCGGATGCCGCGCTGCCCGTGCCGCTCCCCGGCGGACTCGTGGTGAAGGCCCGCGAGCAGTTCCTCCGCGAGGTCCGCCGCGGCGCGGCCGGCCCGTCGACCCGGATCCCGGCGGCCGAGGACATCGCCGCACTGCTGTTCACCAGCGGTACGACCGGCGCGCCGAAGACCGCCGTCCTGCGCCAGCGTCAGCTCGCGGCGTACATCATCGGCACCGTGGAGTTCCTCAGCGCCGAGCCCGGCGAAGCGGCGCTGATCAGCGTGCCGCCGTACCATATCGCCGGGATCAGCGCGATTCTCAGCTCTGTCTACGCCGGACGCCGCATCGTGCAGCTCGACGCGTTCGAGCCACGCGCCTGGGTGCGGCTCGTCAACGAAGAAAGCGTCACGCACGCCATGGTGGTGCCCACCATGCTCACCCGCATCCTCGACGTTCTGCTGGCGGACGGGGAACGCCTGCCGTCCCTCCGGCACCTGTCATACGGGGGCGGACGGATGCCGTCCAAGACGATCGAGACGGCCTTGCGGCTGCTCCCGCACGTCGATTTCGTCAACGCCTATGGCCTCACCGAGACGAGCTCGACCATCGCCGTCCTCGACCCCGAAGATCACCGCCGCTTCGCGGCCGGCGGCGGCGCCGGCCGCCGCCGGCTGAACTCCGTCGGGCGCCCGCTTCCTGGCGTGCGGATCGAGATCCGCGGGCCAGGCGGCAAGGCGGTGGGTCCTGGCGTCTCGGGCGAGGTGTTCGTCCGCGGCGAGCAGGTATCGGGCGAGTACCTCGACGGCGCCCGCCTCGACGACGGCTGGTTCGCCACCCGCGACGCGGGCTACCTCGACGCCGACGGCTATCTCTTCCTTGACGGACGTCTGGACGACATCATCGTCCGGGGCGGTGAGAACCTCTCACCGGGCGAGATCGAGGACGTGCTCCTTGAGCATCCGGCCGTGCGCGAGGTAGCGGTCGTCGGACTTCCCGACCCGGAATGGGGAGAGCGGGTAGTAGCCGTCGTGGTCCCCGCGGCGGGCGCCGCCCAGGACGCCGCCGTCCTGCAACGGTGGGTGCGGGAACGGCTGCGCGGTTCCAGGACCCCGTCGCGGGTGGAATTCGTCCCTTCGCTGCCGTACACAGAAACCGGCAAGTTGCTGCGCAGACAGGTTCGCGACCAGATCCACGTCCGGTTAGCCGCGATCATTATTGGTTTAGACCAATTGTCTGACGCGCGTACCAGGAGTCGGCGGCCGTCGGCAACGGTCGGTAACCGCGCCCGTGATCGCGGGCGGAACTGCCTGGTTACGGGGTGCTGCGTGACTTGACGTGCGGGGCTGGGCAGAGCGTGGCATCCGTCCTGTGCCGGTTGCTGTTTCCGGTGCACGTCCGGGAGGGTGCGGCGGGAGGGAAGGCGCGCCGGCGGCTGACGGCCGGTGGGGCGGACCGCGCGACCAGGCATTGTGTAGCATGTCTATCGGTAAACTAGGAAATTATCACGTCTGGTGATCATTAGTGATAGCGAACTGGCGTTGGACATTGACCACGATGGCTGGGCAACCTTGTCGCATGGCCAAGCTGGCCAGTGACGCACCGGAGCGCCGCTGCCGGTCGGCTGCGGGTACGACGGCGGCAGCAGCTGCCAGCCGCTAGCCCTGAAGCAAGCCCTTCCCCCCCGCGAAACGATCTCGAGGAGATTCCCCCGGTGAAGCTATTTGACCGACGCCTTGCGTGGCGCCGTGCCGTAGTGCCGATCGCCGTCCTGGCCGCTGCTGGGCTGCTGGCCGCGTGCTCGAGCTCGTCAAGCAACGGCTCCTCGGCCAGCGGCTCGAGTGGTGGTACGTCCCTTGCCGCGGCCGGAGACGATGGCGTTATTAACTGGGCGTACACGAGTGACCAGCCGAACTGGGACCCGGTGGTCGTCGGCGCGACTTCCGCGACGCAGCTCCTGTCGACCATCTATGAGCCGCTGTTCACCCTGACGCCGGCCGGCACCATCGCCCCGGCGCTGGCGCAGTCGTATAAGTACAACAGCACGGGCGACGCGGTCACCATCACGCTGAAGTCAGGGCTGACGTTCCAGGACGGCTCGCCGGTCAACGCCCAGGCCGTGGTCTTCAACGTCAACCGCATCAAGACGCAGACGAACTCGGCGCTGCGGGCGCTCTGGCAGGACGTGGCATCGGCCACCGCGATCGATGACACCCATGTACTGCTGAAGCTCAAGAGCGTCGACTACCAGATCCCCTACATCTTGGCGAACCGCTCATCGCTGCTGGCCAGTGAGACGGCGGCCAAGGACCCGAACAAGCTGAACACCCAGCTTCCCGTCGGCGCCGGCCCGTTCAAGGTCGTCAGCTACACGCCCGGCTCGGAGCTCACCCTGCAGAAGTGGGACGGCTACTGGGACGCCAAGGACATTCACGTCGCGACCGTGCACATCTTCCTGTCCGTCGACCCGGCCACCCTGCTGCAGGGCCTGCAGACCGGACAGTACAACTTCGCCCCGCAACTGCCGGCCCAGGACGTCAAGGGGGCCCAGGCCGCCGGCCTGAACGTCGTCGACAGCTTTGCCCACGGCTGGGGCGTTGAGTTCCTGAACCTGAACATCAACCAGCCGCCGTTCAACAACCCGCACGTCGTCAAGGCCGTTCAGTACGCGATCAACCGTCAGCAGCTCGTCTCGCAGCTCACCTTCGGCCTGGGAGCAGCCGACTACCAGGAGGTACCGACGGTCTCGCCGCTGTACAACTCCGCGTTGAACAGCAGTGTTTTCCCGTATGACCCCGCGCAGGCCAAGCAGGAGCTCAAGGAAGCGGGTATCGCGCCCGGATCGCTGACGATCGAGCTGGACTTCATAGGATCCCTGAGCGCGCCGGCCGAGCTGGTCCAGCAGCAGCTGCAGGCCGTCGGCATCAATCTCAAGCTCGTCTCGCAGCAGGTCAACCAGTTCTACGGCGGCTTCTACGCCAACGCGCAGGGCAAGAAGACCGACTCGTTCACGCTGTACGGGTGGGTCGGCCGCGACTCGAAGCTGGCCACGCTGGACGACCAGTTCAGCTCGACCGGCATCATCAACCTGAGCGCGCCCACCATCTCCCCCGGATATATAGCCGCCCGCGACAAGGTTCGAGAGACCCCGCTGACCTCGCCTGACTACAAGTCGGTCCTGCAGGCCGCGGAGCTGGAAGCGGTGGAGGGCGGAAGCAACATCTTCCTTTACAGCACCCCGACCATCTACGCCACGGGGAAGGGCTGGTCCGCGTTCCCGGCGATCGACGGCTCGTTCCGCTGGAACGGCCTGGTCGTCGGCGGGGAGAACTGACCATGCCGATGACCGATGCCGAGGCGTCACCACGCGACGAGGTGCAAACCGCCGACGAGGCGGCGCTGCGGGGTGACCTGTCGATCTTCCTGGCGACACCCGCGACCGCCGACCCGCAGCAGACGTACGCGGCCGCCTTCGAGTCGATCGAGCTGGCCGAGGCCCTCGGTTACAGCTTCGCGTGGATCGCCGAGGCCCACTTCAGTTCGAACTTCGGCATCCCCGTGGCGCTGCCGTTCCTGGCGGCAGTGACGCAACGCGTGAGCCGCATCGCCCTGGGTACGGCCGTCATTCCCCTGGCCTTCGACGTCCCCCTGCGCCTCGCCGAGAGCGCGGCGCTGGTCAACGTCCTGGCCTACGACCGGCTCGAGCTCGGCGTCGGCAAAGGAAACCCGATCGGGTCGACGGATGCTTACCGCGCTTTCGGCCTCAACGAGGGCGATCGCAACCAGCTCTTCGCCAAGTCGCTCGAGGCGCTCAAGGTGGCGCTGCTTGGGCAGCTCCACCTCGGTGACCATGCCGTCAGCCTCTACCCCCCGGCGGCGACGCTGCTCGACCGCGTCTGGCAGGCGACGGGGGATCATGCGACGGCCAATGCCGCCGGTGCCGCCGGTGACGGGCTGATGCTCTTCCGCACGACGCCCGGCGGCGGCGCCGGCGACGTCCAGTCGCGGCTGATCGACAGCTACCTGCGCAACTTCGACCACAGCCGTACCGGGCCGCGCATCGGCGTTTCCCGCTCGCTGCTGCTGGCTGGCTCGCGCGTTGAGGCGGTCCGGATCGCCGCCGAGCACTATGCGTCGGCCCCGGATGACAGCCCGTTCAGGCCGGCCAGCCTGGATGCGCAGTCGGTCGAGGCCCACCTGCGCAAGTTCGACGTGTACTTCGGCACGGTCGATGACGTCGTCGACGGGCTGAACAACGACAACGCAGTGAACCGCTCGACCAACTACCTGTTCAACACGCCGTTCTCCCCCTCCGGGACACCCCAGTTCCGCGAGTCTCTGGCCGTCATCGCCACCGAGGTCTACCCCCGGGTGCGACGAGTCCCCGACGCGCTGAGGGTCCGCAGCGAGGCCCCCGGGAGCTGACCGAACATGACCGCCATCACCCATACCCCCGCCGCGCCCGCCGCCGGCCGCCCGGCGAACGACTCGCGCGGTGCCGCAATCGCGCTGCGCGTCAGGCGCCTGCTCGCCGCGATCGGACGAATCCTGGCGTCCCTCATCCCGGTGTTCCTGCTCGGCTCGCTGTTCACGTACGCGCTCGGCGCGATCAGCGGGCTGACCCCGGCCTACCTGCAGCTCGGAGAAGGCGCGACGCCCAGTGCCGTCAAGGCGCTCGACCAGCAGTGGGGGCTCAACCGGCCCTTCTTCGTGCAGTACTTCAGCTGGCTCGGCCACGTGCTGACCGGCAACTTCGGCAACAGCTGGATCAACAACTTTCCCGTTACCCAGCTGCTCGGCAACCGCGCGATAATCTCCGTCTCCGCCGCCGGCGTGGCACTAATACTCGGGGTTGTCTTCGGCTTCGGCCTCGGGGCGCTGGCCGTGCGCTTCCAGTCCACCTGGGTCGACCGCGTCATCACGGTCTTCACCTCGACGATCTCGGTGATGCCGCCGTTCATCGTCGGCATCTTGCTCATCGACGTGTTCGCCGTCTGGCTCCGCTGGCTGCCTTCCTCGGGCTTCATGCCGCTGTCGGCCGGCTTCGGGTC
>Ga0265338_10001139_pt1 | contig 43978 bp, 49 predicted proteins | sample 42126metaG_FD_193579 | JGI IMG/M metagenome (GOLD analysis project Ga0265338, IMG submission 193579) | Rhizosphere microbial communities from Carex aquatilis grown in University of Washington, Seatle, WA, United States - 4-21-26 metaG | ecosystem: Host-associated > Plants > Roots > Rhizosphere... | reverse complement strand
GGATTGTTAATAACTCGTCACGTCATTGTAACAATTCCGCCATCTGTTTGACGCCGTCCTACGTCTGAATGCGCGCGTGTATTAACGGGACGTTCAGAAGTACCAATCTCAGAAAATCAGAAAAGGAACCTACAGATGAAACAACAAAAATTAAAGACTACCCTTGCCCTGCTATTAACCACTCTGGCTGCAAATGATCTTCGTGCTGCTGCATTCAACACCGGCGACCTGGCGGTCGTGCGTGTGGGCGATGGAACGGCGACTCTCGCGAGCAGCACCGGACCGATCTCGGTCCTGGATGTGACATCAGGCGGCTCCGTGGCGCAGACCCTGGCAGTCCCCAGCGGCTCATCTGGCTTGATGATCAGCGGCACGGCCACCTCGGAAGGCCAGCTCGTCGAAAATGGTGATGGATCTTCATTCACTTTGGCCGGTTATGTCCCCCCCTTTGGCGGCAGCGGTTCGCTTTCCGGTCGGACCGCCGCCAATGCGCCGCGCGGCTTCGTGACCATCGGTTTCACCGGTATAGTTTCTCCCACCACCACATTGCCGACCGCGCCTTATAGCGGACAAAATATCCGGTCTGGTTTTACCTCCGGGAGCGGTTCCTGGTTCACCGGCAGCGGCACCAGTGCCGGCTCGGGAGTCGTCTATGACAACGGCGCAAGCTCTTCCACCATCCAGGGTGCCAATACGCGCGTGTTGGATTACTATAACAGCAATCTCTACTACTCAACTGGCTCCGGCACCGTGGGTATCTACAAATATTCCGGCCTTCCTACGTCCGCGACGACCTCTACCGCGCTGCTCACGGGTGTTACCGGCCAGGGTGCCAATCCCTATGATTTCACTTTCTCCCCGGACGGCAACACGTTGTACGTAGCGGACAGTGATCTCGGCGTCCAGAAATTCAGCTTCAATGGCACTGCCTGGGTTTTTGACTATAACTTCACCGACACCTCTTCCACCGGCAACAAAGCTTACGGGTTGGCCGTGGATTTTAGCGGCTTGAACCCTGTTTTGTATTGGACGAGCCCCACGGATCTCTATTCTGCTACGGACACTGGAGCTGGTGCGGCCGGAACAAGCATCCTTTCCGCCGGAGCCAATTTCGCTTTCCGCGGTATCGATATTGTGCCGGAACCTTCCAGCCTGGCGCTGGCTGCGGTCGGCCTGGGTGCGCTGTTGAAGTTCCGCAACCGTAAAAAATAAATCATCAATCCTCTTCTGATTGCGACACGGGCGCTGAGCTGCTCAGCGCCCGTTTTATTAGATCCATCTCCTGCGGTGTGTAGTTCAGCTTCAACGCTTCGGCGCGCGCCTGTTCAGTCATCTTCTTCCATGATTTTTGCAGTGCGTTAATGACTTTGTCCTCGGTGGATTTGCGCGCCAGTGCGCCCAGTTGCCGCTCCAGAAAAACCAGGCACAAGGCATCCTCCAACACGCGGCACTCCGGGTCGGCCGGAAAATTCCTCTTCAGGTTCAACGCCTGCACTTTCGCTACCACCTCTGGCGGGTAACCGGCTTCGCGCAGGACTTCCCCAGCTTTTTCGGCATGAAACACCTTAAGGTCGGCCCGCCACTTCAAATAACCCGCGCGCGTCATCGGGTAGGAACCGCGCGCAATTGTCCACCGGCACAAATGCTGGCACCGCGCCGCCAATCGCAATTCCTCCGAGGCATCCGGCTTGAGCTTTAGCACCCAATCCGTCAGCCATTGTGCATAGACCAGTTCCCGTTGGCGCGGAACGCCATTCACTATCTCCGTGTTCGGGTCCCGCGAATTTTCCGCGTCAAAGCGGCGGATGGCGGCTTCAAAACGGGCTGGATCAACTGGTCTGAAATCAGTGCTCATGGATTCGGGTGATTTTCCCATCCGCGTTCATGCCCGCGACCAGGTCGGTGGTGTCCCGGTGCAGGCAAAAGGCCACGTCATCGCGCAATTCCGGCACCGCCAGTAACCGTCGCGCATTTTTGGAATGCGTCTGCACCGCCTGCGCCAAATCACTTTTAGCGGATAGAAAGATTTGGTGCGCTATCTGTGCGGAATCCGCCACCGCCTGCGCCTCAAAAAGTGGCCACACCAAATCGCACAATGCGCCGGCGCACAGCGTATCCTCATACGCAGCTTCGTCATGCGTCCCCGCGCAGATCAAAAGCAATTCAGAGTGATCGCCGTCCTGAAAAGCTGAAGAAACCGCCTTGGCCGTCGCTGCGAGGTTGAGAAAAGAACCGGCCAGCACCATTTTCGCCCCAGCACAGGAACGCAGCGCGCGTGTGCCATTGGTCGTCGTGGTCACGATGGTCCGGCCCCGCACCTTTTCCGCCGTGTATTCACGTGGCGAATTGCCGAAATCGAAATCCACTCCGCCCGTTTGTGCGGCCCGTATCTTCACCCCATCCCGTTCACCTCCCAGCAAAACCTCCGCGTGCGTTTTGCGGATGGCCAGCGCCTCGGGGATTTCACCCACCGGAATGATGGCCTGCGCTCCGTTCGCCAGTGCGGTGACCATGCTGCTCGTCGCCCGCAACACGTCGAACACCACGCAGAGCGAATGGCCCAGGTCGCGGTCTTTCAGCGTGGCGAATTCTGCCGGCGAGAAAAGCACTTCCAACTTTTTCATGTCATGCGACCGCAGCATATTTCTTTTTCACCCGCATGTAATGGAAAAGATATTGTTGGGCATAACCGGCATTCGGGCCGAAATACGTCTGGGAGAAATGATGCAGCCGCTTCAGCTTTGGCCGGCGGCGTGGGAAATAAAGGTCCTTCAACGCGCGCATCACCCACACATCCACCGGAAACGCCGATTGGAACCCGTAGGCGAACAACAACACGCAATCCGCTATCTTGCGCCCTACTCCCGGCGCCTGCATCAGTTCTGCCCGCGCTTCCACCACCGGCATCTTCGCGACGTTCGCCAGGTCCAATTGTCCCGACTCGATCAGCCGCGCCGTCGCGAGCAGATACGGCGCGCGAAATCCCATCTTGCACGCGCGCAAATCGGCCTCCGTCAAACCAGCTATTTTTTGCACCGAAGGAAAGGCGTTCACCGGCGGAAAACCCGGCGCAACGCTCACCGCTTCTCCGTATCGTTCACACAACAGCGAGACAATCTGCTGTATCTGCACAATCTGTTTGGTGGACGAGAGAATGAATGAAGCCAGACATTCCCACGGGTCCTGCCGCAGGAGCCGCAATCCGCGACACGCCGCCACCGCGTTACGCATCGGCTCATCGTCCGGAAACGTCGTCAGGACGCCTGCCATATCCAGCTCCACCTGCAAATAATCCGCCAACCAGTTCCAATCAGTTTGCGGGAGGACTGTCCTGGCGATGATAGAATCGTCCCCGGCGCGCAACGCGACCCAGCGGCCCGCGATCACACCAGTCCATTCGCCCTTGTGAAGCCGCCAGCGAAATGCCTGGCCGGAAGCAAGCGTCGCATCGAGGTCGTAACTCGCCACCGGAAAATTTCTGCCGCAGTTCAAGCCAGTTTCGGGATGACCAACGAGGGTAGATGTTCCTTTTGCCACTGCGGGAAACTGATCTTTCCGATCCATTGCCAAAGTTTGTTAAAAGTCCAGACGCCCGCAGCGGCATAACCACCTCCCAATATCAATCCCACCAGCACGTCGCTCGGATAATGAACCCCGTTATAGATGCGCGAAAACGAGACCAGCAGCGCGATCGGCAGCATGATCTTCCAACTGCGGCGATAATAGATGTACAAAATCATTGTGGCCGCCGCCCAATTGGCCGCATGTGACGAGGGCATGCTGTTTTCGGGCGTCGCCCTGGCAAGCTTATGCACATCCGGCAACGCCACGTATGGCCGCAAACGCGCGACTTTGTGTTTGATGGTGTTGCAGATGAGCGAATCGCCCGGCCAGACGATCAACATCAGCATCAGCACGCATAACGAGCCGCGCAACCGGTCCCGCCAGATCAACCATACCCCGGCCACGAGCAAGAGCGGGATGAAGAACAGGTTCCCGCTCACGAAAGGCATGACTCGGTCGAAGACGGGATTGCTCAATGTTTCGTTCACAAAACGAAACAGACTCACGTCGAGATTTTGCACCCATTCCATCAGGGACAATCTAAAGAATCCGCGTGATAAGGGAACTGATTTTCTCCGCTCACCCCTTTGATCTCAACCAACAGCCGCCAATCATTCATCATTCTGACCGAAAATAGAGGTTAATAATAAATCCGCGGTCTCAGCAGAGATCTCCTCAAGAGCAAATTTCTTAATGCATTCTTCATTCACCCTGTATATGGCAGTCTTGGAAGATTCCAATACCGTTGCACAAACGATACAGATGTTTTGGGTTGGTGATACTTTATATATCACAGGCAGCCATGTGCTTAGGTACCAAATATCAGCTGAGCGTGTTATCCAGAAACTATTATGAGTCGGTGAATGTGGAAAAGCAGCTGATATGACCAATTGATCACGTTTTTGAAAAAAAGCGCTGATTCCCTTGTTCTTGAGGCATTCAATGAGTTGGTCGTACATATCGACACTGCCCCCTGGAGAGCAACTGATCAATACTTCACCAGCGAGCGGACGGGCAGGCCGGACAGTTTTTCGCGGCCATTAAGAAACTTCAGTTCGATGAGGAACGAGACCTCGAGGATTTTTCCACCCAGCCGGTTCACCAGCGCCGCTGCCGCCGCTGCCGTTCCGCCGGTCGCCAGGAGGTCATCGATCAGCAGCACGCGCGAACCTGCCTTCAGCGCGTCCACGTGGATGGCGATGGTCGAGGTGCCGTATTCCAGGTCATAGTCCTGTTCATGCGTCTGGTAAGGCAGCTTGCCCTTTTTGCGCACCGGCACAAAGCCGGCGTCCAGTTTCACCGCCGCTGCCGACGCAAAAATGAATCCGCGCGCGTCGATCCCCACCACGGCATCCACCTGCCCCGGCCGGAAACCCTCGATCAGCAGGTCAATACAACCCGAAAATAATTTCGGGTCGGCCAGCACCGGCGTGATGTCTTTGAATTGGATGCCCGGTTTCGGAAAATCGGGAATGTTGCGGATGGCGCGCTCGATATCGGTGGCGGTCGGGTGGTGGTTGGTCATGTATTCTGAGATTTTCTACTTTTTAGCGGCTTCCATCTTCTCGATCATTTTGCGCAACCGCCGCAGCGCGATGTTCTGGATCTGCCGCACGCGTTCGCGCGTGACGCCAAATTTCTTGCCCACTTCCTCCAGCGTTTTTTCCGAACCGCCGTCCAGCCCGAAACGCGACCGCAAAATCGTCGCCGCCCGCGGATCCAGTTCCTTCACCATGTCCTGCAACATGCCCGTGACGGTTTTTTCCTCCAGTTGCTCGTAGGGCGAGACGGCATTTTCATCCTGCACCACTTCCGCGAAATTGTTGGATTCCTCGTCGCCGATGGGTGCGTCCAACGACGCCGGCCGCACCGCCGCCATCCGCATCTGCGATACGCGCGAGGACGATATGCCCAACTGCTCGCCCACCTCTTCATCGGTCGGCTCACGCCCCAGTTCCTCCTGCAACCGCATGGTGATGCGGCGCATCCGCGAAATTTTGTCAACCAGGTGCACCGGCAGCCGGATGGTCTTGGATTGGTTCGCCAGCGCGCGCTTGATGGATTGTTTGATCCACCACGAACCGTAAGTGGAAAGTTTCCCGCCTTTTTTCGGGTCGAACCGCTCCACGGCCTTCATCAGGCCGATGTTCCCTTCGCTGATGAGATCCAGCAGCGGCAACCCGATGCCTTCGTAATCCCGCGCGATCTTCACGACCAATCGCAAGTTGGCCTTGATCATCTGCTCCCGCGCTTTTTTGTCGCCCTTCTTGATGCGCGCCGCCAGCTCGATCTCTTCCTCCGGCGTCAGCAATTTCACCTGGCCGATTTCGCGCAGGTAAAGCTTGATGGCCGTGTCGCCATCGTAGCTGCCACGTTCACGTTCCGAAGGCGGCGCGACGGTTTCCACGACCGGTGCGGGCGTATCGATCGGCGATTCGGCCGGCTTACCATTGGTGATGTCCCCCACGGCAGCCGGAACCATGACGGTCTTGGTGCGAGAACCGGCGGCTTTCGACCGCGCGGGCTTCTTTCCCATGATGCGTTTACGCTCCTTTTTCAAATTCTTAGTTTTAGCCGCCATGAACCGCAGCAAATTACGGGCGATCTTCCCAGTCGCAAGAAAATTAACTCATCAACGTCCCCGCTTCCGTCATCGCCGGCTGTCCCGCGCGATGGTGATATAATAAAGCAGCGTCAATATGGAACTCACCAGCGCCGCCACATACGTCAGCGCCGCCGCGTCCAATACCTTCGCCACCCCTTCGCGCTCTCTATCATATACGAGGCCCAACTTGAACAATTGTTCCTTCGCCCGACGACTCGCGTCAAATTCCACGGGCAACGTCACCAGTTGGAACAGCGTGACAACCGAGAACAGGCCGATAACGAGGTAGATCAACGTTGGGAAATAAAGATGAAAAATCAATCCGGCGAAAAAAATCCCAATGTACCCATAGTGGGCGAATTGGGTCACCGGCACCAAGGCCATGCGCAGTTTGAACATCCCGTAGGCGGCCTGATGTTGGAGCGCGTGACCGGCTTCATGCGCCGCCACGCCCACAGCGGCGACCGTTTGCCCATGGAAATTGTCCGTCGACAAAAACAGTGCGCGCTTGGTCGGGTCATAATGATCCGTCAATTTTCCTGGTATTTCCTCCACCGGCATATCCGTCAGGCCCGAGGCATCCAGCACCGCCCGCGCGGCCTGCGCGCCGGTCATGCCCGACTCCACGGGCACCCGGCTATATTTATTATAAGCGTGCCATAATTTGATCTGCGCCCAGATGCCCAGCAGCAGACCCGGCAGGGCAAACATGAAATATGTGTAATCAGTTCGATAATATCCGTACATAGTTCGTTCTCCTATTGACAGCGCACTTGCTGATTTTACTCATTTAAGCTCGCTCCATGCCAATCTCATTTTCAGGTACTTATACAATATTTACCTGCAAAACGCCATTCTTCGCGACGGTGTGACACGATTGTGACATTTTTTTGGCACATCAAATCTCCAGTACCTTCTCGAAGCGCGTCAGGTTTCGGGCGCCGTTGGTGGTCACCAATGCCACATCCTCCAGGCGCACCCCGCCGATGCCGGGATAATACAGCCCCGGTTCCACCGTCACCACCTGTCCCGCTTTCAATTTGCCGGTGGAAGTCGCACCCATGCGCGGCGCTTCGTGGATCTCCAATCCCAGCCCGTGGCCCGTCCCGTGAAAAAATCCCTCCATGCGTCCGTTATGTTTGCCGGTCTTATAGCCCTGCTGCACAAAAAATTCCTGCACCGCCTTGTGCACGTCGCTTGTCTTGGTGCCCGCATGCACTTTTCGGAAAGCAATCTGTTGTCCCGCGAAAACCGTATCATACAACTTGCGTACGGCTTCACTCGCCCGCCCGCGCACGAAGGTGCGGGTGATGTCCCCAAAGTAACCGGTCTTTTGCGAACGCGGAAAAATATCCACGATGATGGGCTCATTTGCCCGCAACGGCCCAAAACCGCGCTCATGCGGGTCGCAGCCCTGTTTGCCGCCCGCCACGATGGTGTTCGCCGCCAGTCCGCTCGCCTGCAGCACCGCGCAATCGATCACCGCGCGCAATCGTTCGGAGGTCAGCGGCGCGCTCCGATAGATCAATTGCCCGTTCTTGCCGATCTTCGAGAGGCGCAACGCCTGCATCCCTTCCGCCATCCCCACCTCCGCCATCATCAACGCCGCGGAAATCTTTTTTACCTCCTCGGCGTTCTTGAATTCGCGCTCCGGAAAAACATTGGCGCGCGACGGCTTCACCCGCACACCCACCTTCCGCAGTTCCTTCGCCAGCCCCAGCGGAAAATCATAAGGCACCGCCAGCCGCTTGGTCTTTCGTTCGCGCAGGATCAATTGCAGCACTTCCGCGAAGCCCGCCCGGCGGCCATCCGCGCGCAACCGCTTTTGGTATTGGCTGAGCGCCAGCGCGCGGCAATGTTTTGCCTGTTTGCGCACGCGGTCGATCTCCAGGTCACTGAGAACGATGTAACCCCTGCCGCGCAATCGCAGGTAGATGAACGGATCGGGAACGAATGCGCCCACCGCATAAAGCATGTTGGCGTCCCGCTCACTATCTGCAACGATCAGTAGATTGTCGCTCATTGAGTCCCTCTGATTGCGCTGATAACACTCCTGAAAAACTCCGCCGTCAAGTCCCGAACAACCGGTCGCCCGCATCGCCGAGCCCGGGTACGATATAACCTTTTTCGTTCAACTTGCGGTCGACTGCCGCCGTAAAGATCGGCAGCCGGGGATAAGCCGCATTCACCCGCCGGATTCCTTCCGGCGCCGCCACCAGGTTCACCATCCGTACGTGTTTGGCGCCCAGTTCGTAAAGCAGGTCCAGCGCCGCCACCGAACTCCCGCCCGTCGCCAGCATCGGATCGATCAGGAGCACCTCGAACCGTCCCAGGTTCTTCGGCAGGCTCTTGTGATAAAACATCGCGCGCAACGTCGTTTCCTCGCGCTTCAATCCAATGAATCCAACCCGCGCTGCTGGTAATAGTTGCAAAATGGAATCCAGCATTCCCAGGCCCGCCCGCAACACCGGCACCAGCACCACTTCCCGCTGCAATTGCGAACCAGGAGCTAATGCCAGCGGAGTCTGCACCGAGACCCGCCGCGTCGCATACGTCCGCGTGGCTTCGTAAAGCATCAGCGATGCTATCTCCCCCAGCAACCGCCGGAATTCCTGCGGCCGCGTCCGCTTATCGCGCAAGCGCGTCAGGTTATGCTGCACCAACGGGTGCGAGATGACCGTTACGTTTTTCACTTAATGAACCACCGTTGACGAAAGAAAATAAAGTTGTCCCGCTTCCAGCTTGGGCCCTTCCACGCCCAGGTCCAGTTTGATCGCGGGCACTTTCGATTTGCCGAACAGCCCCAGCATGTCCGAAAGATCGCGGCGCGCACGGTACTCGACGATGTTCGCGTTACCGATTCCCGCAATCGTCTTCGCCCGCTCTACCGCATCATTGAAATCGCCCAGTTCATCCACGAACCCCAAAGCCAACGCCTCTTTGCCGGACAACACCCGGCCATCCGCGTAATCCGTCCAGTTCGCGGCCAGCTTATGGCCTTGGCGTCCGGCGGCCACCACCGATTTAAATTTGCCGTACACTTCATTGATGAGGTTTTGCATGATATCGCGCTCCTCCTGCGTCACCTCCGTCGGCTCCCGCGATCCGCTCATCATGTCCTTGAACTTGCCGCTTTTGAAAACCACCGGCTCCAGTCCCACCTTGTCCATCAACCCGCGATAATTATACGACTCCATGATGACGCCGATGCTGCCCGTGATCGTCATTTCATTCGCCACGATCCATTTGCACGGGGCCGATACATAATATCCGCCGCTCGCGGCCAGGCTGCCCATCGAAACGATCACCGGTTTCCCCTTGCGGGCCGGCAGACTGCCCTCCGCCGGCTGGTCCGTTTGAAAATCCGCCAGCTCCTTGCTGATCTCGTCGGAAGGCAGCACTTCACCACCGGGCGAATTCACCTTAAGGATGACCGCCTTCACCTTCGGGTCTTCCTGCGCCTCCTTCAACTGGGCCTTGATCAATTCCGCCAGGCTGTAATCCCCATCGAGGCGCGCACTCGTGATGATGCCTTCCACCGCTACCACCGCGATTTTATTTCGCGCATCATTGTCTTCCATGATCACTTCATCCAGGCGCGGCCCGGCCGAGGTCCGATAACCGCTGAAATTGATCGGGTTCATGCCACCCACGAACTGCCGGAAATTTTCGATCATGCTAAAAACGAACAACACCAGCACCACCAATCCAAAAATCATCCAGCCCCGGCTTTTGCGCGGCGCCGGTGACGGCGTAGGCGGCAAAATGATCGGGGGTGGCGACATCGGCGGTGGCGGAGGCGGCGGGGCAAATGATGAAGACTCGGCACTTTCCATATCGCGACACTATCGCAAAGCCCCCAACGCGGCAAGCGGTTTGCAGGCGGGGAACATTAACCACGGATTCAAACGGATCCCGCAGAGCAGGACGGATTGGGGATTTTAACGCAAAGGCGCCAAGGGAGGGAGGGCGGGCAGTCCCCTGCCCGCCATGAGGGTGGTGAGCTGTCCAATTGGTATGCAAGGGACGACGGCGCGCATAGGAGTGTGCCCGCCCTGCCATCACGTATAGTCCTAAAACCCGCTCGACACACCACTGTCAAAGAGCTATCCCATTTTCCGTGCATCGGGATATTCGACACTATTCCTGTTATTTAAATGTTAGGCAGTAATCGATGGGCCCAACAGAACTATGCCTTCTCCACAACAAACCATCTTTTTAGGCTTCGAAACTCATTCGCCTGAGGAGATTCAAGCAGCCCTCGCAGCCGGCATTGATGCCAATCGTCTGATTGACGGCAAGACCCCGTTGACGTGGCTCATTGAAATGTATCTCCGGTCCCCGAAGTTTTCGGAGTGTGTCCAATGCCTGATACAAGCAGGTGCGCGGTGCCCAGACCCCGCCTTGCTGGCTGTATTGCTCGATGATACGAAAATGCTGCGAGCAGAACTTCGCAAAAACCCATCCGCCATTCACCAACACGTGGACATCCGCTGTGCATTCACCCCGTTGTTCGGCGCATCCTTGTTGCATGTCGCCGCCGAGTTCGGCCTGGTGAAAGCCGCGACCGTCTTGCTCAAGGCCGGAGCTGATGTGGAAGCGAAGGCCGCCCTGGATGAGTTTGGTTTCAATGGACAAACCCCCATTTTCCATACTCTCAACCAGCGCGGCAATCATTGTCAGCCCGTGTTGCGATTGCTCCTGAAACGTGGTGCCAAAGCCGATATTCGTTTGGCCGGCATCACCTGGGGAAAAAGTTTTGAGTGGGAAACCACGATTTTTGATGCCACCCCGCTATCATACGCGCAAGCCGGCCTGTTACCGCAGTTCGGACGCGATGAGCGCGACATTTATGAGAACATCAAGCTGCTCGCCAAAGCTTCGGGACGATCCCTTCCCAAAGACCTGAATGTGCCGAATAAATATTTGGCTACTTGAAAACCAAGGCCGCTTTCCGGGAAAAAATCGGCCACGTCACCGAGGACTAACTCCAGCGTCTTAGCGCTGATTCTCACCCCCTTGAATCAAACAAGGGATTGCCCGACCCGACGGCCATTTCCGATAAACGCTCATCGCCAGAGCCTGAGCTGCGGAGCAGCGCCCGGCAGTAGCCCATAGCGCCAGCTATGGGTTGAACGGCCAAAACCCGTTCAAGCTCCGGCAGGAGCGGAAGAAATCTCTTTATTTCTTCTCCACACCGGACTTACCGCCTGAACAAGCACCGCCCCGCGAACCCGCCCAAAACCCGCTCGACACTCTGCCGCCAAACAGCTATCCCATTTTCTATGAACCGGGATAGACAACATACTGGGTGTGTACTTAAATGTTAGGCCTCAGGAATATGACCACAAAGCAACCATTGGTGCGAAGGAAAGTCCTATGGTGCTCTGTTTGCCTTGCGATTGTGCTCGTTGCCTCATCCTTATGGGCACTTCGGTGGATCGCGAGAGATTCATTGCAGTGCATTCGCTGGCGATTCACTGCATACAATGGGAAATCGTTTCACGGTGATATGTGGTTTGCCAAAGGAAGCGCCAGTTCCTCTGAGCCGTGGAAAAGCAAGATATCCACCTTGTCTGGCCTGTTAGAAATCAGCGTTACTGTCGATGCTGACCTTCCGTGGTATAAGAAACCGTTTCAACGCTTTCAACTTATGCGGCGCGTTCCCTATAGAAATGGGCTTATTCATGGCACTGTTGTCTATCTGAACTTGGATGGTGATGAGACCTCTATTCAACAGTAGCGAGACGGGAAGGAACACGGTATCTACTGTTTCTTCAATTCAGACGGCAGCTTCAGCCACCTCGTCAGCTATCGGGGTGGCGAGCTGGACGGTCCCAGAATCTCGTGCTGGCCCAGCGGTCTGCTTTCCGGAACGGATATTTATTTGAAAGGCATGAGAAACGGACTGTCAAGAGACTGGTCACCCACTGGTGAATTGAAGCAGGAAGGTGTGTTTGCCGATTACAAACCAATCGGCAAACACATCTTCTGGTTTCATCATAACGGTGCAAAATCACATGAGATTCAATACTCAACAAATGGAATTCCCATACAAACGATAGTTTGGGCAGCCGATGGGAGTTATGTCGGCACTGGCACCTATAAAGAAGGCCAGGAGTGGGATGGTTATTTTGTATTAGAAGGCAAAGGCGATATCTCCCTTGGCTCTTTCAGTGAGGGTAAATTCATGAAGCGTGACCTTGAGTGGCTGGACGATAATGCCAAACACTAGACGTCAGCCACTTCACCAACTACCGTTTCAACCTAACCAACCAAAGCCAAAGCCAAAAAAACCCATGAAATACATGATCACCTGGTCGGAACGCCCGCAAGGCTCGCCCATCGAATACGAAAACGCCCAGAAACGCATCCTCGAGGTCTTCAACCAGTGGAAAGCCCCCGCCAATTTCAAGATCGAGATGTTCGTCATCCGCGTCGGCGATTGGGGCGGTTATATGCTCGTGGATTGCGATGACCCGCTGACCATCCACAAGTTCTGCTCCATGCTCCCCTCGTTTGTATTCGAAGCCCGCGTCGTGGTCCCCGTCATGGACGCCGTCCGCGTGGAGCTCGAAGCCATCGCCTTCCGCGACGGGCTTAAGCACAAGTGAACGTGGCGTCACGCGTCCTCGCGTGACGTGTCGGGCGGCATCTTGCCGCCTGTTAATACTGCTACTTCGCGAACCCTTACGATAACCAGCGGTGAGGTCGTAATGGTGATTCTTTCCGCCGGGCCGGAGGCCACGGCTCTGCGTCAGGCAGTGATGCCTGCGCTACAAAGACGGCGGCGGCTTTTGAATTGCCTCTGGGGCATATTTTCTTGAATCTGACGCGGACCTGCCATGAAACCCAAAAAGCCCATTGAATCGCTCATCTTCACCCTGCGCGGGCAAAAGATAATCCTCGATGCCGATTTGGCGGAACTTTATGACGTGCCGACAAAGGTTTTCAACCAAGCCGTGAAGCGTAGCCCAGACCGGTTCCCAGAAGACTTCATGTTCCAACTGACTGCTCCGGAATTGGCCAACTTGAGGTCACAAATTGTGACCTCAAGATTGGAAGTCACTCAAAACGAGGACATTGCGCCGAACTCATCACAATTTGCGACCGGTTCCCACGGTGGTCGACGCTATCTCCCCTTCGCCTTTACCGAACACGGGGCCATCATGGCCGCAACCATCTTGAACAGTCCCGAAGCCGTCGCCATGAGTGTGTTTGTGGTCCGCGCCTTCATGCAGATGCGCGAACAACTCGCGGCCAACGCGGCCATTCTCAAAAGGCTGGCAGAAATAGATAAAACCCTGCTGGAACACGATTCAGCCCTGCGCACCATCTGGTCCAAACTACAACCGCTCCTCACCCCGCCGCCCGAGCCACCCCGGCGACGTATTAAGGGCTTCAATCCCAAAGACGAATGACGCTCCGCCAGACCGTTATCGATGCGTCAGCCGCCGGGATTTTTCATATCCTGCTTTGTCCAACTCTCACATGAACAGCCACCGCAAGGCCTCACAGGGCTTCACGCTCGTTGAGCTTTTGGTGGTCATCGCCGTCATCGGCATCCTCGCCGCCCTGCTGGTTCCGGCCCTCAGCTCGGCCAAAAGCCGCGCCCAACGGACCGCCTGTCTGAACAATCTGCAGCAGATCAATTCGGGCGTGCGCCTGTATTCCGATGAGTCCAATGATGTTTCTCCCACGCTCGGTCCGGAAGCCGCCGCGACCAACATCCTGAATCTCTACGCGGGCTACAAGCAGCTCATAAAAAATTATGTCGGCGTGCACGGTGACGGCTCATCGTCTGGCACAACCTTTGCCTGTCCAGCGGATACATTTTATCCAGATGTTTTCACCGGTAACCCCTGGCAATATGTGCCAAAGAGCCTTCACCAGGAGCCATACTTGGATTTCACCAGCTACGCCTTCAATGGCGGCGATAACATCACCCGCACGGGTGGCACCAATACTTACACCCGCCTTGGCCTGAATGGCATCAAGCTCAGTTCCGTGAAGCATCCGTCGAGAACGATATTGATCACTGAAGGTTCAGCCCCCGCACCGTGGTCATGGCATGAGCCACAAGGTGACCTGCTCTATAACGACGCCAAAAACCTGGTCAGCTTCGTGGATGGCCATGTGAGTTACCTTAAGATCTATTGGGACCGTCCGAGATTTTATTCGGCTTTCTACAATCCACCCGAACCTTACGATTACCAATGGAGCCCGGATTGATTATTCTTATCCGTTCACGCTCGCGTGAACTCATCCAACCGGTCAAAAATCTCCGCATCCACCTCCAGGTTGAACTTCCGCGCAAAATGGTGGGGTGACGCCAGAAGCTTGGGCAGGTCTTCCATCTTCAGGGTTTTCGGATGTATCTCGCATTCCGACCAGTCCAGGTAGCGCCAATTGTTGTTGTTGATTTTGAGCCTGGACTCCGCATTCATGACGATGGTGTGAAAGTACGATTCATCCGGAAACATCGTCCAACGGTAAAACCGCGCCAGCTTCGGCTTCGTCCGGTGAAATTCCAGGATATATTCCGCCACCCGCCGGCTGCCCACGAACCACTGGCTGCCGGCGTAGCATTCCAATTCGCGCGAAAACGGCAACAACCGCTTGAACGGGCCGCGATAGGGCCGCGTGAACATTGGCCACCGGCGATTCATCCAGCGGAACAGCGGGGCCGGCGGAAAGTTGAAGCATATGTGGCGGCGATAGAGAGTCGTCAGATGTGGCGTGCTCTGGTCCTCCTCACTTATCCGGCGGAAATCGAGATGTCCGTCAAAATCCCCCGCCTGCAGGTCGGCGATGATCTGACGCGCCGGTTTGATGGGATAATCCGCTCCACTCAGGAGAACGAACCGCTCCGGCGCGTCCGGTCGCTCATACATCTGCGCCATTGCCCGCAGCTCCGCCTGTACCACGGAAAACTCCGTCCAATTCGTTTTCACGTGCGGACGCACGAAACTGACATTGGGAGGAAATTTGGTCTCCGGGAGAGCGCACTTGGAAAAGTCGTGGTGCCACACGATGGGTGGGAAATTGAACATTGCATTCAGCCGATCCATCAGCCGCAGCGATTGCCGGGGCCCGCCATGCGTCAATAGTATGAATCCCAGCGGAGCGCTCATCGCCAGATGTTCACCAGAAGCCCGGGCAACAGTGTCATCCTGCCAGAATTTGTCGTTTTACCCTTCATTTTCTTAAATCTGATCGATCTTCTGCCCTCATTTTTCACCGTATTCGAACGACCGTAACATATAGCCCGATACCGCAGGATTACAATTTATTCATCAAAGTTTGACCCAAGGGGTAGAACCCAGAAGCTGCTTACGCCGTCACTTCATCCAACCGGTCAAAGATTTCCGCACCCTTATCCATATTGAACTTCCGCGCGAAATGCGCCGGGGATGCCTGCATCTTGGGCAGGTCCGCCACTCCCAGAATTTTCGGGTGCGAAGTCCCGCCGGACCAGTCCACGTAGCGCCAGCTTTTATTGTTGATCTTGAGCTGCGGCGCGTTCCCCACGATGGTCTGCACATAGGCCTCATCCGGAAACATCGTCCTCTGGTAGTATCGGGCCAGCTTCCGTTTGGTCCGGTGAAATTCCAGGACATATTCCACCACCCGCCGGTTGGCCACGAACCATTGGCTGCCGACGCAGCATCCCAACTCGCGCGAAAACGGCAGCAGGCCACGGAACGGACCACGATATCGCAACGCGAACATGGGCCAGCTCCGGTCCAGCCATCGGAACAGCGGCGGCGGCGGAAAGTTGAAACACAAGTGGCGCTTGTAAAGCATCCGCATGGGTTCGGCGTCCTTCAGGTCCTCGCGCACACGGGTAAATTCCATATGTGCATCAAAATTCCCGGCCTGCAAGTCAGCCAATATCTGCCCCGCCGGCTTGATGGGGTAATCCTGCCCGCTCAACAAAACGAACCGATCCGGCGCATCCGGCCGTGAATACATCTGTTCCATCGACCGCAGTTCTGCCTCCACCAGGGTGAATTCCGCCCGCTGCGCCCGCACCGGATTGCGCACGAAATTGACGTTGGAAGAAAACTTAGCTTCCGGCAGCGCGCTTTTGGAAAAATCGTGGTGCCACATGATCGGCGGGAAATTGAACATCGCGTTCAACCGGTTCACGAGACGAAGCGACTGTTGGCTGTTGCTATGGGTCATTAATATGAAACCCAAAGGCGCGCTCATTGTTGGATCTCCAGGATATCTCCCGGCTCCAGCTCGAAATCCTTGCCGTTCAGTAATTCATCCGCCCCGATGCGGAATTGCTGGCTGCCCCGCCGCACCAGGAATCCGCGCGGATCATTAACCCCCTGGTAATCCGCCTGGAGAAAGGCCGTGGCCACCGTCAGTTCACGCGTCCAGACCAACACCCGGTTCTTCACATCGCCCACTACCGTGACGCTCGCGGTCTGCGATTGCATCGCCTGCACCATTCCCGCGTTTTGCCCCTGAAGATACGCCGCATTGCGCTGCCGCCGCGCCGCCGAGTTCGACGTGCAGCCGGTCACCATCGCCACCATCACCAAAATGACCGCCAGTGTTTTCATTTAGTCGTCACACCTGCGCGCCACTCCGTCACCACTGACCGCATCTGCTCCGCCGCGTTCAACTTCGGCTTCACAAATTTAGGCGTATACCATGGAAACGTCCCGATTAAATCATTGATCACCAGTATCTGCCCGTCGCAATCAGATCCCGAACCGATGCCGATGGTCGGGATCGGGATGATTTGTGATATCTCTTTTGCCACCGGCGGAGTGACAATTTCCAGCACCACCGCAAAAGCCCCGGCGTCTGCCAGTGCCTGCGCGTCAGCGAACAATGCTTCACGCTCACTTTCTGTGCGGCCCTTGATCTTATACCCGCCTTCTTCCCGCACGTGTTGTGGTAGCATGCCCAGATGCCCGCAAAAAGGGATGCCTGCCTCAATGATCGCGCGCACCTGCGGCAAAATGGACCTGCCACCCTCCGCCTTCACCGCCTCCGCACCCACTGCCACCAATCTGCGGGCGTTCTTCACGGCGGCCTCTATCGTGTCATAACTGTGGATCGGCAGGTCGGCGGCCAGCAACGCCTTCGGCTTCGCCCGTCCTGCGGCTGCCGTGTGATGCACCATGTCCGCCATCGTCACCAGCGTCGTGTCCGGGTAGCCCAGCACCACCATGCCCAGCGAATCACCCACCAAAATGAAAGGGATGCCCGCGTCATCGAGCAATTTGGTCATGGGATAATCGTACGCCGTCAGCGCGGCCACACGTTCCCCGCGCGCCTTCATGCCCCGGATCGCCTCTGCCGTAATTTTGTTTTGCACCATTGAAACCTTGGGTAGCACCCGTCTCCGGCGGGTTCTATTCAGCGTCCCGCCGAATTCTTCCCCGGAATATATCAATTGCCCGAAAGACTTAAAATAACCGATTGACCGCATCGCCCTGCATTATCGAATGATGCTGCTCCAAACCTCATGGGGTTCCGCCGACATCCCTTGCCATCCCCTCGCCCCGCCCAAGCGGGGAGAGGGAAAGGGTGAGGGGTTCAATTACTCGTGTCTTTCTGCTCGATTCAGACTGAATTTAATCTTTTCTACAGAACTCTGCCCTGCCCTACTTCGCAAAACTGTTCTTCAACTCTTCCGGCGCCGTCGTCGCCGTCCCGATCTTGCCCACCACGATACCCGCCGCGTGATTCGACACTATCGCCGCCTCGAGCGGCGATGCCCCGGCGGCCACCGCCAACGTGAACGTCGCTATCACCGTGTCACCCGCGCCGGAAACATCAAACACCTCCTGCGCCACCGTGGGGATATGAAACGGTTTTTGGCCGCGCTGGCATAGCAACATGCCCAGCTCTCCGAGCGTCACCAGCAACACCGCCGGACGCAATTCATTCAACAACCGCTCCGCGGCCGCCATGAGATTTTTGTCCGCCAATGGATTGGCGTTCTTTGTGTCGTCCGAAAGATTCGCCAGCTCAAACGTCTCCTTGCGGTTCGGCGTGATAAGCGAGAGCCCGCCCAGGTTCAGGAGATGCACCGGCTTGGGATCAAGGCTTAGCCAGATGCCCCGTTCACGGCACAACGTTTTAAGCTCGTTCAACAGTGTTTGGGTCACCACGCCCTTGCCATAGTCGCAGACGATTACCGCCGCAGCGCCAGGCAAACGGGATTTTAAACCCTTCAATAATTTTCCTTCCAGCTCGCCGTCCAGGTCATCCCGCGTCTCCCGGTCCACCCGCACCACCTGTTGTTTGTGCGCCACGATGCGCGTCTTGACGCTCGTGCGCCGCGAGGAATTCGCCACCAATCCGCCACAACCGATGTTTTGTTCGCCCAAAAGTTTCTTCAACTCACGCCCCGCGCTGTCCTCACCCGTCGCGCCAAAAATTTCCGAAGCGACATTCAGCGCCGTCAGGTTGCGCGCCACGTTCGCCGCGCCACCGGGCATGAAACTTTCCCGCTCAAAATCCACCACCGGCACCGGCGCTTCCGGCGAGATACGCGCCACGCTGCCCCAGATGAATTGATCCAGCATCACATCGCCCACCACCAGCACACGCGTTTTGGCGGCCGCAGCGAGAATTTGCTGCAAGCGTGAAACAGGAAGCTTGTTATGATTCATTTTAATCTAGGAAAGCCGTCAATGGACTCGTCGGACTCGCGATGTCATTTTGCGTCGCCAGGCCGGATTCAAACGCCGCCCGGCCCGCTTCCACCGCCATCTTAAAGGCCATCGCCATTTTGTTCGGGTTGCTCGCCACCGCAATGGCGGTATTCACCAGCACCGCATCCGCACCCATCTCCATGGCTTCCGCCGCGTGGCTCGGCGCGCCAATGCCCGCATCTACGACAACCGGCACCGTCGCCTGCTCAATGATGATGCGTATCTGGTCGCGGGTCTGGATGCCGCGGTTGGAGCCAATGGGCGAACCCAGCGGCATAACCGTCGCCACACCAATGTCCTGCAACCGCTTCGCCAGGACCGGGTCGGCATTGATATAGGGCAGCACCGTAAAGCCTTCCTTCACGAGGATTTCCGCCGCGCGGAATGTCTCCACCGGATCGGGTAACAAATAGCGTGGATCGGGATGTATCTCCAGCTTCACCCATTTGGGCAATCCAGCCACCGCCGCCAAACGGGCGAGCCGCACCGCTTCCTCGGCATTCATCGCCCCGCTGGTATTGGGTAATAGTAGATATTTCTTGGGGTCGATGAACTCGAGGATGTTCGCGAACGGATCGCGTTTGCCGCTCAAGTCTGCGCGCCGCAAGGCCACCGTGACCATCTCCGCGCCGCTGGCTTCGAGCGCGTCACGCATCGCCTCCGGCGAAGAAAACTTGCCGGTGCCCAGAATCAAGCGCGACCGGAAGATTCTCTCGGCGATGACCAATGGTTGGTTAGCTAACGACATCATCGATAATCTGGCTGGCGCAACGCGGTTTGTCGAGACGCGGGTGAACGGCTGGAACAGGACCGGCTATGGCACGTGCAATACACGGAAAAATTGCTGGCACGCCGCTGACGCAGGAATGACGAATATGCCTGTGGTATTGGTCGGTTCCACTGGATTGCCGACCCGCACCCAATTCGTCGAGGAGTTGTTCAATAGATTGGTGGTGCCTACAATCTCGTAAAGATCGTAAGGCCGCGCCAGCCACGTGATGGTGTTCGTCCTGGTCGCGGTCGCCAGCAGGCCAGACGCCGCATTGGTGGGAACTGAACCGATAAGATATTCCTGGAAGTTGCTCAGGCCATCGCCGTCGAAGTCGTTTGTCCCCTGATGTTTGGTACCAACGGCCGGGTTGGCATTTCCAAAATAGCTGGTCATCCAGGTATCTGGAATGCCATCGGATACGGAAGGAAACGTATCGGAGTTAAAAGATATAACGCGCAACGTGACATAGGGAGAAGCGTTCGTGCCGTCCGAAAACCGCGCGTAAATTACGTCATAATAACTGCCACCGGCCGGGTCTAAACGGCCACTATCACTAAACCATCCAGCAGGCGTGTATTTGATTTTAGTGCCAGCCTGCGAGAAAGATCCATTGAAGGCGGAGGCATTGTTCGTGATGATGGTCAGATTGGTGGTCTGCAAATCATAGCCCCGCAGCTCAACCTCATTTATTCCGGGCACATTTGGTGTGGTGGGAGCCGTTGTTATGTCCAAAACCCGGCTGAAACTAAAAGGCGGCGTGTTCGTGGGATACGCCTGGTCGATGACCGGCGGATCATAGGCTCCTAAAGTTGCTCCGCGTCCATCCGCATGGGCCTGGTAATACATGATGGAATTCAGCAGGAGTGGGTTCGTAGTATTCGTCTCGCTTGAATGCGCCATACTCAAGGCGTGGCCGACCTCATGGCACAGCACTTCGGTGAACGTGCTGAGCGTCGACATTGCAGGATTCGTGCGCTCCAACACGACGTATCCATAAGAGGTGCGGTGAAATTCATTTCCGGCCACATTGCCACCAATGTCCCAGCCCATGGGTGCCAAAGGCGCCAGCATACCGCCTCGCCCGCCAACACCCAGAACGTTGCCCTGGTTGATGGAATTGTAATTATCATGCAATTGGATGCGAAGTTTCTGGTCATCGATCGCGATCGTATCCGCACCCTGGCCAAAACTCTGGATGCCTTCGAACTTAAACTTCAGGCTGGTGACGGCGGTCCATGCGTTCAGGGCCTGCCACACGGCATTGGTTGCCTGCGACAAAGTGATGCCGGTCGGCAAATTGTCTGCGTCGATCAAGAACGGGATGGGGTCACCACGGTCTGGCTGGATGAATCGGCTCGAGATTCCATTGCCATCCACCAGCAATCCTGTCACCACCTCTTGTTGCACACCGCTGACACCCGCCTGGTCTGTCACATCAGCCCCGGGCGCAGTGCCATTTCCGGTTAAGGCCCGCACTTCATTGAGCAATTGCTGGTCACCCGGGGAAAAACTTACCCCGCTTTTGGAAAAGGTTTGCGGTTGAAGCAATACGGCCCCTGGCGTCCCCTGCACACATTCCAACGTCCCATCGCCACGCCGTTTCACGAACATCAGGTAGGACGCCCCCATCTTAAACCGCGGTGCATAACCGGCAAATTCGTCCCGGTTCCCCACGATACCGCCGCGATGCACTACTTGCACAACGGCCGGAAATGTACCTTTCAGCGGCTCATCCACTTGCAACGACGTGCGCGTAAAGATCAGTCCATTGGTATTCTCAAAACACGACAGGCCGACCACCGTGCCACGAAAGACCGCGTCCGACACCCCTACCCGGTCCGCCGTGCTGATCGGAAGCACCGATGAGGCCCGGCCCACCGAACCAAGGACCAGCCAACCCAGCACGAAAGACACAAAGTACGCTCTTTTCATAAATGGTAGTACATCAGACACCATGCCATGTTTGGGGATTTTGTCGAGCCAAGGCAGGTTTTTCAGGCCAATTTGCCGTCTAAAAGGCATTTCAGTCTTGCATTTTTGCAGTTTGACAAAGAATATGCGAGACACGTGTCGTTTCCAGTCTGTGAAAGGATTGTCTATGAAAACTTTTCAAAAAAATGTTGTTCTGGTTCTGTTTGGCCTGCTGTTGACGGGCTGTCCGGCCAGCAAAGACACTGCGCCCACCACTTTCGGAATGTCAACCAATTCCGACCGCATCATCATCCGGGGCTCCAATACCTTCGGTGAAGAGCTCGGACCGCGCTTGATTTCAGAATACAAAAAAGACCACTTCGGCGTGATGATCGACCTGGAGTCAAAAGGAACGGGCTATGGCTTTGGCAACCTGCTGGCCGGTGGTTGCGACATCGCCGCCGCCTCGCGCTCAGCCAACACCAATGAACTGACGATGGCCAAAGCCCGCGCGATTGACATGAACGAATACGTCATCGGCGCTTACAACGTCGCCGTCATCGTGAATGAAGCCAACCCGCTGACCGACCTTTCCAAGGATCAGGTGCGTGATATTTTCACTGGCGTCATCACCAACTGGTCGCAGCTTGGCGGGGCAGATGCCGCCATCCACCTGGTCATCCGCGACCCCATTTCCGGCACCTATCTCGGCTTCCAGGAAATGGCGATGCAAGGCAAACCTTACGCGCTGGAGCCGAAAACGGAGACCGCTTACTCACGCATTGATGCTGACGTCGCCAAAGATCCTCTTGCCATCGGTTATTCCAGCATTGAACTCGCCGCCCGTCCGGGCATCAAAGGAGTTTCCATCGGAGGCATTGCGCCCTCGGTTGCAGAAGTCCAAAAAGGAGAATATCCCTACATGCGGATGCTTCATTTCTACACCAATAAATCCAGCGAAGCGGCCTCAGCCCGCCAATTCATTGATTTTGTGCTTTCAGCACCGGGCCAAAAAGTCCTCGACGATATGGGCTACGTCCCCCATCCCTGAGAGATTTGCGATTTACGCTTGGGTCAAAATTTCCGCCGACTGACGTCGGCATCCACGTCAATTAAGTAGTCGCGGACGTGAGTCCGCGCTGACTTAAGGCAATGGTGAGACAGACCCCCAAGATCGGAGTTTCATTTACCACGAAGCTCATCGCGTATCTTCATCCAAATATCATAATAACGCCACGCCGCTGGCACATTGGTTTCCTGATGATGATCGGCCTTCAAGATCAGGTTGCCTGTCGCGAGTAAAACTTTTTTCACCTCGGGGTTCTGCTGCACCTTGGCGTGCATGGCCGCGACGATGAGTTTATAAAATTTACTTTCGCCGGGAGCGCCGTATTCCAACCGCCGCCCTTCGAACGTCACCCAATCGATCCCCATCTGGCGCATATTCTTGCTGGCGGCATCGCCCGCGTACCTCGCTTGGAACGCAGTCATCTGTGAGACTTCCTCGCGGGTGTACGGCCAGGTGAGGCCGGGAAAGGTTACGCGCGGGTCAGCCGGGCTCTCCGGATATTTCATCATCTGCCAGAAACCCTCCACACTCGCGTAACGCCTGCCGCGAAACTCAAACGGCGTCGCCGCAAAGTTTGAAAGCAGGCCCAGTTCGTTGCGTTTGGAAAGAATGACCTCACCCGGCCCGGCATCCTGCGGAAAGATTTCCCACGACGGCGCGCCATTGGTGAGAACCGGTGTCCACCATTGTGCTGGATAGTTGGTTCGCGAACTAAAATTTTCAGCCGGCTTGATCCCCGTTTTCGGCAAATGACAGCCCGCCGATAACACGGCCATCACTAATACAACCAGCCAATGCTCAACTCTTCGCATTTCTTTCACTCCAACGCGCCATCAACCACAACAAATCCGCCAGACGGTTGAGATATATGATGACCTCACCGTTCTGAAGGTCACCGGACTCCTGCAAGGTCACGACCCGGCGTTCGGCACGACGGCAGGTGGTACGCGCAATGTCCAACGCGGCCGCCACCGGGTTGCCGCCGGGCATCACCCAATCTTTGAATTCCAACTTCTGCACCTCGATCTCATTCACCAGTTTTTCCAGTTGCGCGGTCATCTCCGGCGTCACGAGCGTATAACCATCCTTGAGATAGCGCGGCCAATCCTCGCGGTCGGTGGCCAGTTCGCCCATTAACGCGACAAGCGTTTTCTGGATGCCCAGGATGTTGTCCCGCGTGAAACAGTACTGCGCCGTGGCGCGCACCAATCCGAGCGCCGCGTTTAATTCATCCACCGCGCCGCACGCTTCCAAGCGCGGATGGTTCTTCGGCACGCGCCGCCCATACATAAGGGCCGTAGTCCCTTTATCACCGGTTTTGGTCACAATACTCATTGTTCCACCTGATTTTTATAGGCGATGACGCCATTGACGATAGCCTGCGCCATCTGTTTGCGATATGCGGGATCGATAATCTTTTTTACTTCCGCCGGATTGGAGATATAAGCGGCCTCAACGAGCGCAGCCGGCATGTTTGCATCGCGCAAAACGCGCAGGCGTCCGCGACATACCCCCCGGTCTTCTGCACCCAGGGCCCTGGTGAGGGATTTTTGAAGATCGTAAGCGAGCAGCACATTTTTGGCGTCATTGCGATTCCCTGTGCTTGGGCTGGTTTCCGTGCCTTCGCCTCGCGCATTCGTGGAACTCGCGCCGACCGGCGTGAAGCAATAAACCTGCGACCCGCTGACGTCACTGGCCCCGGCAGAAACGGTATTGAAATGAAGGCTGATGAACAGGTCGGCGTGACGGTTGTTGGCGATTTCCGGGCGTGGCGGCAGGTCCACATACGTATCCGTCGTTCTCGTGAATGAAACCGTGAAACCTGCCTGCGCCAATTGGCTGCGAACTTCCTGGGCCAACAACAGGGTATAGGTTTTTTCCAGATACGGACCATTGCGGGCCCCGTCATCTTTGCCGCCATGGCCCGGATCCAGCACGATGGTCTTGATCTTGTCACCCCGCGCATTTTTTTGCGGAGCCAGGATCGGCTGGATGGCGGCGCGCAAATCCAGCGAGGATATCCACGCTGCCCCGCCGTTCACCGCGATGGGATACGACAACAAAACCTTCACACCGTTGACCAGCGCCTCCCGCGATTCCGCGGTAAACACGAGGCGACTGCCGGTGTGATTGGACAATTCCAGCAACTTGCCAGCGCTCAACCAGCGGACATTAAATTTGTTGGCATTCGCCAGGTCCCAGAGACGCACGTAGCCGGGGGCGGGCGCGGCGGGCGCCGGAGTCCGGTATACTCGCGTGCCGCGCCGCTGGGCGGGCACGTCCAGGACGAAACCCAGCACGATCAGGCAGATTAAAATTCGCGCCAAAAATTTCACGGTCGGGCACTCTCGCATGCCGGATGAATCCAATTCAAGTGAAATGCTCCGCGAGGAAGCTTTGGAGGGGTCGACCTGCTTCATTTTGCCCACTGCTCATACGGTTTTTGTTGCTTCCGCAGGAGGCGTCTGCGAGATTTTGTCGGCGCATTTCACGCGCTTCAAAAATACTGATTTATGGAAAAGACGGCTGAACTGAAACTGGACGACAAGAGCTATCAACTTCCAATCGTTGAAGGGGCCGAACACGAACGCGCGATCGACATCTCATCGCTGCGCCAACAGACCGGATACATCTCGCTGGATGATGGCTATGGCAACACCGGCTCCTGCAAGAGCAAGATCACTTTCATCGACGGCGAGCGCGGCATCCTGCGTTATCGCGGCATCCCCATCGAGGAACTCGCGGAGAAATCGACCTTCGTCGAGGTCGCCCATCTCATCATCCATGGCCACCTGCCCAACCAGATCGAGCTGAAAAAATTCTCCGACCTGCTGACGGACAACGAACTCCTGCCGGAGGACATGAAATATCATTTCGAAGGATTTCCGGCCACAGCGCATCCGATGGCCATCCTGTCTTCGATGATCAACGCGGCCAGCTGTTTTTATCCGGAGTTGTTGTCTCAAGAGGTGCATCACAATTTTGACGTAGAGGCGGCACGCTTGCTGTCACAAGTGCGTACCATCGCCGCGTTTGCGTACCGGAAATCGCGCGGACTGCCCATCATCTATCCCAAGCCGGATTACAAATACACGGCTAACCTGCTGCATATGATGTTTTCGCTGCCGTACCGCGACTTTGAATTGAAGCCGGAAGCCGTCCGCGCGCTCGACCTGATCTTCCTATTGCATGCGGACCACGAACAGAACTGTTCAACTGCGACTGTTCGCATGGTGGCCTCCAGCCGGGCGAACCTTTTCGCCAGTTGTGCCGCGGGTGTCTGTTCGTTGTGGGGACCACTGCACGGCGGCGCGAACCAGGCGGTTTTGGAGATGCTGGATGAGATCCACCAATCCGGCGATGATGGCTCAAAATTCATCGCCGCCGCGAAAGTCAAAGGCAGCGGGAAAAAATTGATGGGCTTTGGGCATCGCGTTTATAAGAACTACGATCCGCGGGCCAAAATCATTAAAAAGGCCTGCGACGAGGTTCTCGCGAAATTGCACGTAAGCGATCCCCTGCTGGATATCGCCAAGCATTTGGAGGAAGCAGCATTGCGCGATCCTTACTTCGTCGAACGCAAACTGTATCCGAACGTGGATTTTTACAGCGGCATCATCATGCGCGCCCTCGGCCTCCCGGAGAAGATGTTCACCGTGATCTTCGCCATCGGCCGCATGCCGGGCTGGATCGCGAATTATCGCGAGGTCTGGGAAGATCCGGCCAGCCGCATCTATCGTCCGCGCCAGATCTACGTCGGACCGGCGTTGCAAAGCTACGTCCCCTTAAAAGACCGGAAGTAAGTTTCGCTGAAACAAATTCCGGACAACGGCGTCATAATCAGAAGCGAGAAACCAGAAACCAGAAACTTTGCTCGATGAACATCCACGAATATCAGGCCAAACAACTTTTAGCGCAGTACGGCGTTGCCGTGCCGCAGGGGCAACCCGCCCGGTCGGTTGAAGAAGCGAAAGCGGCGGCGGAGCAGATCTTCGGCGCCGGCGGAAAACTCGCGGTCGTTAAATCGCAGATCCATGCCGGCGGACGCGGCAAAGGCACCTTCACCAGCGGGTTCCAAGGGGGCGTCAAGCTCGCCAAGTCGGTTGACGAAGTCGCCACGCTCGCCAAGACGATGCTCGGCAATGTGCTGGTCACCAAACAGACCGGCCACGATGGCCGCAAGGTCAACACGCTGCTCATCGCCAGCGCCGAGACCATCAAAAAGGAATTTTATCTCGCGGTGTTGCTGGACCGCGCCACGTCCCGTCCGCTCATCATGGCCAGCACCGAAGGCGGGGTGGACATCGAAGAAGTCGCGGCCCACACGCCGGAGAAAATTTTGAAGGAGTGGATCGATCCCGCCGTGGGCATCATGCCCTTTCAGGCGCGCAAGGTTGCCGCCGGCCTCGGCCTAAAGGGTGATTTGTTCAACAGTGCAGCGAAGCTCATCATGGGTGTTTATAAAACGTGGTGGGAATGCGACGCGACCATGGTGGAGATCAACCCGTTGTGCGTTGTTCAATCCGCCGACGGCAAGGAAAGCATGGTGGCCGTCGACGCCAAAATCTCGCTCGATGACAACGCGCTCTATCGCCACAAGGACATCCAGGCGATGCGCGACCTGAATGAGGAAGCGCCGCTAGAGATCGAGGCCAGCAAGTTCAACCTGAATTATATCAAGCTGGACGGTAACATCGCCTGCCTCGTCAACGGCGCGGGTCTCGCGATGGCGACGATGGACATCATCCAGCATTTCGGCGGCAGCCCGGCGAACTTCCTCGACGTCGGCGGCGGCGCGAGCAAGGAACAGGTCACGGCGGCCTTCAAGATCATTTTGAGCGACCCGAACGTGAAGGGCATCCTCGTGAATATTTTCGGCGGCATCATGGATTGCAACGTCATCGCCACCGGCATCGTCGCGGCGGTGAAGGAAACAGGATTAAAGCTTCCGCTCGTCGTGCGGCTGGAAGGTAACAACGTCGTCGCCGGCAAGAAAACACTCGCTGAATCGGGCCTGGCCCTCATCACGGGCGATTCCATGGCGGATGCAGCGCAGAAGGTTGTGAAAGCCGTGGGCAAGAAATAACCAGTCCATGGATCGCGGCGGCAAAAATGTTAAGAGCAGGCGGGTCAGCGATGACCTGACGCCGTATCGCAAGCTCGTCACTTTACAGAAACAGATGATCGAGCTGCAGAAGCAGTACGAAAAGACAAAGACTGAATGTGATGCCCTGCGCGGGCGGATGAAGAAAGAGCCAGTTGTTCTTCCCGCACCCCCGGCGCGGCCCGGTTTGCGGCAGACCGCGCGCACGGCACTAAAAGGGTTGCGGGGAAAAGCGGCGAAAAAGTTCAAACCGATCCTGGTCATCGGTGTTTCAATCGCCGGTGCGACGCAGAAAATTGTGAAGGCGGTGGGGAAATGATCAAAGTAAATGAAATCGCATTCACCTGCTATCCCGTCACGGATATGAAACGTGCGCGTGCGTTTTACGAAAGCGTGCTTGGCCTGAATCCAACGATGATTTTCGGCGAAGAAGGCGGTATGCAATGGACTGAATATGACATAGGCGCAGGCACGCTTGCGCTTGGCGCTGGGGCGCCGGATTGGAAACCTACGGCGACGGGCGCCTCGGTCGGCCTGGAAATGGAAGATTTTGACGCGGCCATCGCGGAGCTGCACGCCAAGGGCGTGAAGTTCAAGATGAAGCCGTTCCCGACGCCAGTGTGCAAGATGGCGTTCATCTATGATTCCGAGGGTAACCTGATCTGCATCCATAAGCGGCACGCGAAGTAAGCCATGATGAAAGAATTCAAATTTACTTTGGTTGAAATCGCTCCGCAGGAAGAATTTGTTAAGCTGACCCCCGAAGAACGGATTAGGCAAAACGACCTCATGGTAAATCGGTTGATTGCACTTGAGGAATTCATGGGAAAAATTTTACGCGGCTACAAATTTATTCAATTACATCATGGCTATACTCGTTAAACCCAATACCAAGGTTCTCATCCAGGGCATCACCGGAAGTTTCGGCGCCAAACATGCGCAGCTTTCCATCGATTACGGCACGCAGGTCGTGGCCGGGGTCACGCCGGGCAAAGGGGGACAATTTTTTGAACATGCCGGAGTGCGCGTGCCCATCTTTGACACCGTGGCCGAAGCCGCGAAGCAGACCGGCGCGACCGCCAGCGCCATCTTTGTGCCGCCGCCGTTCGCGGCGGACGCCATTCTCGAAGGCGCGGACGCCGGGTTGGACCTCGTCGTCGCCATCACCGAAGGGATTCCCGTCAATGACATGGTGCGGGTGAAACGCGCGATGGTCGGGAGCCAGACCCGGTTGATCGGGCCCAATTGCCCCGGTGTGGTCACGCCCGGCGAAGGCAAGGATTCGCACGGTGGTTGCCGCATCGGCATCTCGCCAGGTTACATCCACAAGAAAGGACACATCGGTGTCGTTTCGCGCAGCGGCACGTTGACTTACGAGGCGGTGTGGCAATTGACCTCACGCGGCGTGGGCCAGACGACCTGTGTCGGTATCGGCGGTGACCCGGTGAATGGCACGTCACACCTCGACGTGATCAAACTTTTCAACGAAGACCCGGAGACGCACGGCATCATCATGATCGGCGAGATCGGCGGCAGCGCCGAGGAAGAAGCCGCTGAGTGGATCAAAAAGCATTGCAAGAAACCGGTCGCCGGTTTCATCGCGGGCGCGACGGCGCCGCCGGGACGCCGCATGGGCCACGCCGGGGCCATCGTGAGCGGCGGCAAGGGCACAGCGGCGGCCAAGATCACGGCCTTCAAAGAGGCGGGCATCGGCATCGCAGCGACGCCCAGCGAGATGGCGGAGACGCTGTTGAAGATGATGTAATCGTTGTTCGCGTGAATTACGCGATTCGGGATTGCTCCCGCAACCCACATCCCTTATCACGCAGCGTGTCACATGGGTCTGCTCGACGTCATTGATTTTGTCCTGAACCTCGCGGGCTTGCTGCTCTGGTTGAGCTGGCTTTCCATCCCGTTTGACCCGCTGGCGCGCGCGGTCCCATCCACACTGCCGGGCACGTTACGCCGCGCCGCACCGATCCGGTGGAGCCACCGCCACTTTCTCGCCTCGCTCGCGGCCCTGTTATTCGTGCGGGCGATTTTTTATTGGAAAGTCGGCGGGGCCGTCAGCTGGACGGCGCGATTGAACCTCATCGCCACCTCCATCCCCTTTCAAAGCGATTTTTTCCGGCGCATGCTCGTTTTTTCCATCCTCAGTTTTGTCCTGGTACTCGCCCTGTTTTATCTGTGGCTCCTGTTTTTTACCGTTGTGAACCGCCAGACGGATGATCTGTTGCAAAAATTTGCACGCCAACTGCTCGGTCGCGCGGGACGGTTGCCGGCGTGGATCCTTTTGTTGCTGCCGATCTTTATCGCCATTCTCGCCTGGCTCATCCTAAGTCCGTTTCTGGCGTGGATGCAGATTCTACCGGGGGCTTCATTTGTCACACGGGTCGAACAAGGCGCGTTGATCGGGCTCGGTTCGTTCCTGACGTGGAAATATCTCATCGGCGTAGTGCTCGCGCTGCACATCGTGAACAGTTACATCTATCTGGGGAACCATCCGCTGTGGGACTTCGTGAACCTGACCGCGCGGCGCATCATACAACCATTGCGAAGATTTCCGCTGGAACTCGGCAAGGTGGATTTCACGCCGGTGCTGGCCATCCTGATAGTTTTTCTGGTCGTCGGTGGGATTGAACGCGGCGGACATTTCAATATGCCCTCGCAGGACCATAAAACGAGAATGTTAATACTTTGGCCCAGCCTGTCGGACCTCTATCGAAACGTCTCGCCCTGACTACTTCAAGGAGCGCGGCATTTATGCCGCTTCACGTCTGAAAATATATCGCAGATGGAGCGGGCTGAGGCCCGCGCCCCGGAACAAATGAGGATGCTGCTCAATGAGCGGCGGCGTAGCCGTTGGTGGCCGCGACTGCAGCCTTCGGTAACTTCACCGTAACACTCGTGTGCGCGTCGCGTTCGCTTTGGATGGTCAGGGTGCCGCCGTGCAATTCCGTCAATCGTTTGGCGATAGCGAGACCGAGACCGGAACCCTGTTGTTCCTGCATCTTGCGGTCAAATTGCATGTAGGCGCCGATGCGCGAAATCTGTTCGGTGGAAAACCCGCGTCCCTGGTCGGTGACCGACAAAGTCACGCTGTTGGCCATCTCAAACAATGTGACGTTAACTTTTGTCCCCGGCTTGGAAAATTTGAAAGCATTCTGCACCAGTTCCTCCACGACTTTGCCAAGGTAATCCTCAGACATGGGGACGGACGAGGCTGAGAGATCGAGCGTGAGGTCCTCGGCGCGGCGCAGGGAAGCCGCCAGATTACGAACGCGTTCCTCAATGAAGTGATCGGCGCTGATGGTGGATTTGCGGGCCAGCGCCGCCGCGTGACGAGGGTCGGCGGCGAGTAATTCGATCTGGGTATAAATGACGAAGTTCTCGATGAGCCGTTGCAGCCGTTTGCCGGAATCGGTGATGACCTGTCCCATCTCTGAGATTTCCTCGGGCCGAAGTGAGGCGGCATCAGCCGTGAGGATTTCGCCGTAGGCCAGGATCCCGTTCAAGGGAGTCCGCAACTCATGCGGCAACATCATGCTGATATTATCGCGCAGGTCAGCGAGTTTCTTCTCCGCTTCCTGGCGGACGACCTGAAGTTTTTTCAACCGGGCATCCACGGCAGCGTAAAGCCCGTCAATTGTGAAAGGTTTGGAAAGATAATCGTCCGCGCCCAGTTCCATGCCCTGGCGCATGCCCGCCTGGTCAGCCAGGCCGGTCATCAGGATGAAAGGAATGGTCGCCGTGGTCGCGTCACTGCGGAGAGTGGTGAGTGTTTGATAGCCGTCCACACGTTCCATGTTGACGTCGCACAGGATGAGGTCTGGCAAATCCTTCCGGGCGCGCTCTATGCCATATTCGCCGTCACCGGCCTCAATGACCTCGAATCCGCGCTGGCTCAGAGCCAGCAGCATCATCTCACGCAACCAGGCTTCGTCGTCTATGACTAAAATCTTTTTCATCAAAACTCACGTCCCATTGTAAGCCACTACTGGCAACAATTGTGACATACCTGCGTACACATTGCCCTAAAATGCAAGTTCGCGCAATTGGGGGAGCAATCGTTGTGCCCCCTGTCACTTAAGGACTAAGGACGAATCAAAAGGCTTGAAGTGAGCCTTACTTGGCGATTTTCGCCATGATCTGGTCGGTGATGGCCTGGACGGCGGCTTCGGCCTCTGAATCAATATTGGTCGCCGCTGTCCCAAGTTTTGGTGCCTGGCAGGAAGCGCCCGGACGCCACTCGGCATTGTCGCAAAGTTCGGCTTCTTTCAAACCATGGCGCGGGTCAGGGATGCCGAGGCTCTGTTTGATCTTCAGCAGGTCCTGAAGTTGCGTCGCGCTCATCGTCTTGACCGGCACCCCGAGTTGCGAGGCAACTAAAATAGTGCGGCAATACGCTTCGAGGATCTCCATCTTGAAATAGGCGTCCTCCACGTTGTTATGGCTCCACGATACGACACCGTGGTTCGCCATCAAAATGGTGTTGTGCTTGTCCACGAGGTCCGCGACGAGCTGTCCCATTTCGGGAGTGCCCGGCGTGCGATACGGCGCAATGGCGACGGACGAAAAAACTTCGTACTCGGGAATCATGCACGTAGGCGGTTCGATGCCCGCCACTGCGAAGCCGGTCGAATACGGCGGATGGCAATGACACGTCGCCACAGCCTTCGGCTGGCGTTTCATGATCTGCAGATGCATCAGGATTTCGCTCGTGCGCTTTTTGACACCGGCGAGCTGGTTGCCTTCAAAGTCAACGAGGCACATGTCTTCCGGCTTCATGAAACCTTTGCTCACCAATGTGGGTGTGCAAAGCGCGATGTCTTCACCGACGCGGATGGCGATATTGCCGCCGTTGCCATCCACATATGCGCGTTGCCAGAGGCGGCGGCCCATCTCACAAAGCTGTTCTTTTAAAGAATTCGCGTAGGGTGAATTGAAAAAAGCCTCCAACTCGGACTTGGGCGATTTTGAACTGAGTTTCTTGGCCGGGGCCGCAATTGGGCCGCTGCTCGTGGCGCCGGGAGTTTTATTTCCATTGTGGCCGGCCAGATCATGGATGAGATCGCGGGCGGACGGCGTCAGGATGGCGTCCGCAGTGAGGGCGGCAACGTTGTCGCCACGGCGAATCATTTCTTCGACTTCTTTTACGCTGATGACAGTCTTCATTTTTTAGGGGAGTGAAATATGTTATCGATTAGTGCCGCGTTGATGGCATCAATCGGTGTCGGTTGGCTAAAGGGCGCAGTGGCTTCGGCACCTTCCACGAATCCAATCGTGTCATGCAGGCCGCCGCCGAGATTGTCATACACCACCAGGGAAGGATCCTTGCTCAAAGAGGCGGGCGGCGTGGAACCCTGTTGGTAATGATCGCGCGTGAACGGGCTGACGATGAGCCAGCGGCCTCCTTCCAGGGCAGGCACAGTGCGGCTCAGCGTTACGCGGCCAATGACAGTTCCAAGTCTCATCTAAAAAATCTTTTTAAGAAACCGAATCTTCCAACGCCGTTGTCCCGGGCGTCACTTCGTCCACGATGCCGATGATCATCCAACGAACCGGACTTTTCGGGTCGCCCACAACTTTGCGCGAGGCGGCGCCATCGCTCGAAATGATCACCCGTTCATGCATGCCCGCGCCATGCGGGTCGATCGCCACCTGCGGCGCGCCTTCCGGCGTGCCTTCCTTGCTGATCGGCTGGCAGATCAAAAGCCGCCACCCTTCCAAACTCGGATGTTTCCGGGTCGACGTGACATTGCCTTCGACGCGAGCTAAAAACATCAGTAAATCCTCAAGTTATCCACCATCACGCAGCGGCGGACGCGGGTGAACGTGCGCGGGTTCGTGATGCCTTCGCCGGTCGGCGTGGCGATGCTGAAACTTAAATAACCTTCGCCACCGAGGCCGAGGCCGGCGGGCGAGGCACCGTTCTTGACGAACAATGTAGTGTCGAGCGCACGCGCCATCGCGGTCATGTTTTCGACATCGTGCGAATGGATGATGGCGGTGTGGCGATATTCGTGCTCAGATTGTTTGGCAAGTGCGATGCCTTCCTCGACACTTTTCACGCGCACGATGGGCAGCATGGGCATCATCTGCTCTTCCTGCACGAACGCGTGCTGGGCATCGGTTTCGCCGAACAACAATTGCGTGCCAGACGGCAGGTTGATGCCGGCGGCCTGGGCGAGCACGCCCGGGTCTTTGCCGATGAAATCGCGGTTCACACTCGCATGCGCACAACCGCCGCCCTGGCCTTCTTTGAAAGTGAAGGCCGCTTTGGTGAGTTTATCGAGCTGGGCGGGATTCAATTTCACCGCGCCGTTCTCCGACATATGCTGCATCAATTTATCAGCGACACTCTCCAGCACGAACACCTGTTTCTCACCGATGCACAAAAGGTTGTTATCGAAGGCCGCTCCTTCAATGATGCATTTCGCCGCGCGTTTGGTGCAGCAGGTGTCATCCACGAACACGGGCGGATTGCCCGGGCCTGCGCAAATGGCGCGTTTGCCGGTCTGCATCGCAGCTTTCACCACCATCGGTCCGCCGGTGACGAGCAACAGGCGCACGGATTCGTGTTTGCAAATGGCGTTGAACGATTCGAGGGTCGGCTTCTCAACCATGCACGCGATATTCTCGATGCCCGTCTCACGATAAATCGCTTCGTTGTAAGCGCGGACGGCGGTTGCCGCACATCGTGACGCGCTCGGATGCGCGTTGAAAACGACTGCGTTACCAGCGGAGCAGATATTGACGATGTTGCCACTTAATGTGGGAATGGAATGCGTACTGGGTGTGACCGCACCAACCACTCCAAACGGGGTGTATTCCTCCAGTGTGATACCGTGATCGCCGCTGCGCGCATCGGGGCGCAGCCAATCCACACCGGGCACCAGCTTGATCAAATGGAGCTTGGCGATCTTGTGATCGAGCCGGCCGATCTTCGTTTCATCAAATTCAATTTTTCCCCATGCCTCGGCGTTCTTTTCCGCCATCGCCTTGACGATTTCTTCAATCTTGCGGCGGGCGGCGATGCCCTTTTCCTGCAATTGTTGGAATGATTCCTGGGCGGCGGCGCAGGCTTCATTGGCATCCTGGAACACGCCATAGTTGCCGCGCAATGCAACGGCGGCGCGCTTCTTGGTATGCGAACAACCGCAGGATTGCGAACTGGCGGCGGGCGCGGGAGCCGGAGCCGGTGCAGCAGCGGGTTTGGCGGGCACGGCACTTCCGTTCAATCGTCCCATGACCTCGGTGACGACGTCCCGGATCAAGGTTTCATTCATGGCACTCATGCGACTTTATTATTTCCGTTGTAAACTTCTTTGCCCAATACATCGACGACATCGACGATACCGATGATGACGGCATCCACCGGCGCGTCTTTCATGTTGGGCGCCATACGCGCACTGCTGCCCTGGCAGAACAGAACCATTTCGCCGATACCGGCGCCCACACTGTCCACGGCGACGATGGTGTTCGCGCCGTTGCGGAACTTGGTCGGGTCCTTGTCATCCACGAGTTGAGGGCGCAGCAGCAGCAGTTTGCGTCCATCCATGGATGGGCTTTTCTTGGTCGAAACGACCGAGCCTTCAACTTTGGCGAGGAACATAATTTCGCTTTCGTGGCGGCAACTCGCCTGAGCGCCGCATTGTTTGAGCAGATCGGCGGCGCCCTACCGGGACGCCGCTACGCTTACTTTTTCTTGGGCAATACAGCTTCCACATCGGCATGCGGACGGGCGATGACGTGCACGCTGACCACTTCGCCCTTGATAGCTTTGATGGCTTGCGCGCCGGCATCGGTGGCGGCTTTGACAGCCGCAACGTCGCCGACGACGACGGCGGTGACGAGGGCGTTGCCGACCTGCATCATAGGACCGGCAAGCTGCACGTTCGCGGCCTTGAGCATCGCGTCGGTACCTTCGACGAGTGCGACGAGCCCGCGGGTTTCAATCATTCCAATTGCTTGAGGCATATTTTTTATTTTGTTGATGGTTGTGAGTAAATTGTTCGTTGAAATCTAGTTTTTGTGGCTTTCCAGAAAACGTTTAGTCTCGCGGGCGATGACCAGTTCTTCGTTGGTCGGAACGACCCAGATCTGCGTGCGCGAATTCGGCGCGCTGATGAGCGTTTCCGCACAGCGCGTGACCTTGTTTTTCTCCGCGTCGAGCACAATCCCGAGCTGGTCCAGGTTCGCGCAGATAGCCGCGCGGGTGCCGTGGTCGTTCTCGCCGATGCCGGCGGTGAACACGAGGGCGTCGGCACCGTTGAGTTGAAAAAAGTAACTACCGATCCAATGGCGCGCGCTCGCGACAAAAACATCGAGGGCGAGTTTTGCCTTCGCATCGCCCTTCTCTGCCGCGGTCCAGACATCACGGATGTCGTTCGAGATGCCGCTGAGACCTTTGAGGCCGGATTCTTTGGTGAGCTGGCGTTGCGCTTCTTCGATGGTGATGCCGAGCGTTTTCACCGCGTAGGGTATGGCTTCGGAATCAAGATCGCCGACACGGTTGTTTTGCGGGAGGCCGGATTGCGGGCTCAAGCCCATGCTGGTACCGATGGCCGCGCCGTTCAAAATGCCGGTCACGCTGGAGCTGCCACCAAGATGACAAGAGATGACACGCAGCGGCGCACCATGCGTTTTGGTTTTGCCGCCGTCCACGTAAAGATGACGGGCACGTTCCGCGACATCGTTGCGCCCGAGCAATTCGGCCGAGCGTTCAGCGATGAATTTATGGCTCGCGCCGTGAAATCCCCAGCGGCGTATGCCGATCTGGTACCACGCGTCCGGCACGGCGTAACGCATCACCGCTTCGGGTGCGAATTGATGGAACGCAGTCTCGAACAGAGCCACGAGTGGCACGGTGGGCATGCGTTGCGCGAACAGTTTGATGCCCGTGATGTACGGCGGATTGTGCGCGGGCGCGAGGCCGTTGAAATCGGTCATCGCTTTGAGCACATGCTCATCGAGACGCACACAACCGGTGACATTTTTGGCGATGACAGTCTTGAAACCGACGGCGGCCAAATCTTTTACGCTGCCGAGCACCCCGGCATCATGAAGCTGAGTGAGGCAATCATCGATAGCTTTGGGGTAATCCGCCACGCGCTCGAAGCCGCCTTTGTGCAACAGGCGCTCGAAGCCGTTCGAGAAATCGAACAGCCGCCATTTGAGCGACGTTGAACCTATGTTGGCCACGAGAATCTTCATGAATGTCGAATTTTCGAATGAGAATGGTCAGGAACCATTCGTCATGCGGGCATTCGTCATTTTATTGTTGCAACCACTTGCCAAGAATGTGCAGGTCGTCGTGCGGACGCGGAATCACTTGCACGCTGACAACGGAGCCGACCTGGGCGGCGGCGGCGGCACCGGCATCGGTGGCAGCCTTCACGGCGGCGACATCGCCACGGAAAAATCCGGTGACGTATCCGCTGCCGATCTTTTCCCAGCCGGTGAGCTGGACGTTCGCCGATTTGAGGGCGGCGTCGCAGGCTTCCATAAGGGCGCAGAAGCCCTTGCATTCAATCATTCCAATCGCTTGTTGAGCCATAAATTTAGTTTCGTTGAGGTTGCGGTTGATTACTTCTTGGCGGCTTCGCCGATAAAGGTTTTCAGCAGGTCATCGTGCGGGCGCGCGATGACGTGGGAGCTAACGAGTTCGCCGACTTTGGCGGCGGCCTTGGCGCCGGCGTCCACCGCGGCTTTGATGCTGCCGATGTCGCCCTGGGCGAGGACGGTGATCATTCCCCCGCCGATGGGGATGGTTTTGATCAAGGTCACATTCGCGGCCTTGACCATGGCGTCGCTGGCTTCGATGCTGCCGACGTAGCCTTTGGTTTCAATCATGCCTATTGCTTCACTCATATTTTATATTTTGTTGAGGGTTGGAAGGACGGTTAAATAGTAACTGGTTAAATGAGTTAAATGGGTTGAAACGAACGCGGATAGGCCAAACGAATGCAACTTGTTCGTCGTCAACTTATTTAACTTATTTAACCAATCACTCATATCACTTAATCAGTTCGCACAAAGTATCGGGCTGGAGATTGCAGGCGTTGCCTTCATCGGTGTCGATGTGGACTTCGAGTTTGAAGCTTTTATCGACGCGACAAAGCATTTTATCGAGGGTGATGCCGCAATCGCCACCGATCTTGAGCTTCATGGCATCGCCGGCTTTCACACCGTAAAAATCTGCGTCGGCTGGGCCGAGATGGACGTGGCGCATGGCGCGGATGACGCCTTCCGGCATCTCGAAAAATCCCGCCGGACCCATCAACATGCAACCGAGCGTGCCTTTGATGTCACCGGAAATCCGCAGCGGCAGTTCAAAGCCGAGCGCGATGCCGTCGGTGTAGGCGAGTTCGACCTGGTTTATATTCCGGCACGGCCCGAGGATGCGAAGATTGGAAATAACCCGGCTGCGCGGGCCGATGAGCGTGAGAGTTTCTTTGGCGGCAAACTGGCCGTCCTGATAGAGCCACTTGTGGACGGTAAGTTGATGGCCTTTACCGAATAAAGCCTCGACCGCTTCCTGCGTAAGATGGCAATGACGGGCACTGACATTCACCAGCAAAGGGTTGGGCCCAGCAGCGATACGCGGCATCGGTTTACCAAGCCGTTGATACACAGCCTGGCGGACCAGATGTTCGACAACAGCCCGATGAGGGGCTGAATCAGTAGCGGTCATATGGGAGATATTTCATCACATCTTGAAAATAAGTCAACAATTATCTTGCAATATCTTCCAATATCTATCAAAGTAATGGCAGATGCAGGCTGAGGAACGTCAAAAACGCATCGAAAGCTACCTGCAAAAGGCAGAATTCGCATCGCTGGAGGAATTAGCGAAACACGTCGAAGTTTCGGTTTCGACGGTGCGAAGGGATGTTTCTGCCCTGGAAGGAACGGGCACTGTCAAACGCACGCACGGCGGTGCGCGCATCCTTTTCCCCAATTCCGAGGAACTTACCTTTTCCGGACGCGACACCCATCAACTCTCCGAAAAGGACGCCATCGGCAAAGCGTGCGCGCAGCTTATCCAGCCCAATCAAAGTATCATCATTGACGCGGGCACGACATGTTTTCACGTGGCGCGATTCCTCGGCGAAAAATCTCCACAGATTGTGACGAATTCGTTGCCGGTGGCGAATCTGTTTGCCGTCGCGAGCAACTCGGAAGTGCTGGTAAGCGGCGGTGTGATCTATCCCCGCCTCGGCGTGCTGGTGGGTCCGCAGGCGGTGGAGGCGTTCTCCAAATTGCATGTGGACGTGGCCATCATGAGCGCAGGCGGCATCACGATGGAGGGCATCACGAATTCGCACGGGCTGCTCATCGATATCCAACTGGCGATGATCCGGGCGGCGCACAAAGTCATCTTTTGTTTTGACCACACTAAGTTCGGACGGCGGTCGGTCACTCCCCTGTGCGGCCTGGAGGTGATTGACACCATCATCACGGATAACCAGGCGCCGACGGAATTGGTGGGGCAGCTAAGGGCGAAGGGCGTTGAGGTCATCATCGCCAGTTAGGCGAGCAGGCGGTTCAATTCTTCGATCACCTGCTCTACGGTCAAGGCATTCAATCCGCGGACGTGTTTGGTGACGATGACCTTCTCGCCCTGCGGTCGCCAGATTTCTTCCACGGAATTTCCCCAAAGTATCAAGGTCGGCAGACCGACGGCGGCGGCGAGATGGGAGATGCCGGAATCGTGGCCGACAAATCCGATGCAGGTTTGCAACAAACGTCCCAAATCCGGCAAGGGCAGGCTTTGCGCAACGGTCACGCGAGTAGGTGGCAATGCACCGGCAAGTCGTTGCAGGCGTTCACCTTCGGCCTCACCCCCGACAATCAAAAGATTCAGGTCGCCCGACGAAAGAATGAGTTCAATGAGTTGCACCCAGTTGGCTTCGGGCCAGTTTTTCTTGTCGCTGCCGCTGCCGGGATGCAAGGCCAACCTGTGTGCGGCGTGCGGGGCGTCAGTGGTCAGGTTTAAGCGCGGGACTTCGTCCACGCCGAAGATAGCGAGTTGTTCGAGCGGGCGGAGAAAAAGTTTGGTCGCGTGGATCTTTTTGGATTCGTCGGGACGATGGGGGCCGACGATAAATTTCGCTTTGGTGCAGGAGAGGACGTTTTTCTGGAAGATGAGGTCGGGGTCGTAGAGATACGAGATGATGACGTCGAACTGGGCGAAGTAAGTCATCAGCTCCACAGAGAGATTGCCGTTGCGGGCGAAAAAACCGGCGAGCGCGCCGGCTTCGATGGATTTGACTTCGTCCACGAGATGGGCAGCCAGCGCGAGTTTGGCGATATGCGGGTAGCCGAGAATCTCAATGTGCGTCTCGGGGAACTGGCGCCGGAGCGCAGCGATGGCCGGGACGGTGAGGATGAAATCACCAATGGCGCCACCGCGAATGACAAGGATTTTGCCGCGTTGCTTCACGCACGAAACTCGCAGCCTATTGGAATTTTGTAAAGCCCAGCACTGCGACAAATAATCCGAAGGCAAGGCGGATGATGGAACCGATTTTGACGCGGTTTGTATCCGCGGTGGCCCAGTTGAGCAGGTCGCGCAAACGCCACGGCGAGATGGTGAACCAGATTCCGGCGATGACGAGCAGGTACGCCCAGGTCTGGAAAACGAGTACCCAGGAGGTGATGGGTAAATAACCCCGGCCCAGGTCGGTCATCAGCTTGGCGAGCAACAAGAGACAAACAGCAAGGCCGCGAACGGCCAGTAGGTCCTGCACAAAGAAGCATGAGCCGACGCCCACTGCGCCAAAAAGGGCCATCAGCATGGGTTTATAGCTTCCAAAATCAGAGATGGCCTCGGAATTGAGGTTCACTTCGAACCAGAGGGTGCCAATGAGCATCAGGACGATGCCGAGGGGGACGTTCCGGGGAAATTTGCGCACGGAGGCCGCGAAACCCTGTGGATTGACGATGCCACAGATCTGCGGCAGCCCCATGCCGAGGCCGACCAGAATGGCGAGTGTAGATAGCTTTAGCGTCATTATCGGACAGGAAGGATGAAGAATGCGTTCGAAAAGTAAATGCGAAAGGGGTTTTAACGGATTAACACGAGTGGACACGGATCATGGGGAAACATCCAAGCACTCCCGATACGTCGGGGCGTTTCGCCAGTTGGAAATGAATTTGAACAAAAACATGTCCCACCTGGGACATGTTTTCGCATCTCAAGAAACGAGTTGTTTGGCGGCCTTGCCTAGTACGTCGACGCGAGCCTGCCATGATCGTTTTCCCAAATAGCCAGCCGGGAGGATTCGTTCCGGCAGTAAAGGGTCTTTTTCCATGGCAAAGAGCCACGCCTCGCGTTCGGCCGCGACCCGCCGTTTCCATTCTTTGAACGCTGAATCAGTTCGGCGTGGCGCGGGCGGGATGTCGTCAAGCAATTGCAGGTGCCGGGTGTAACGTTGATTGATTTCTTCAAAATCCCAGGCTCCGTTCACAATCTCAGCATCAGATTCGCCCGCGCATGGACGGGCATCCAGAAACAACAATGCCTCGACGTTCACAGTTCCTCCGCTCAATAGCTCGCGCTCTTCCTTAATGCTGTGGGGAGTAATCCACACACTGCCCTGGAGCAATCCGAAACCTTTTTGCTGAAGATAACGCCGCAACCGCCGACGGTGCGAATTCTCTGAAATCGGAACATCAAACAATACCAACCGCCACCGCCCGTCCCATTTGCGCCCCCAGCCGGCCAGCGGGTCTCTCCCGCCCAGAGCCCGTAAGCGGCCTTGCGAGGTCAGGCGATACAGGCGATCGGCACCCGCTTTTGGGCTTGGCTCAATCAACTGTCGAGTTTCCAATCTTTTAATATAAAGCAGCCCTTTGCGATAGGACCACCCTTCATAAGACTCGGTTAGATTGCGGAAGGTTGGCCGGTTCAACTTTTCCGCCGACCAAAGGAGGAAATTTAAGAACTCGTCCGTTTGGGCTGACATGGGCCGAGCGTGATAATACAGTTCGCGGGTGTCAACCCTTTTTGTGTCCCACGTGGGACATATTTTTGTACAAAGCAGAGGCAGATGAGCGGGTTGTCAGGACGCATCGGCGTAATATGGTATTTTGATTACCTATCATTTTAGCTGTGCGAACGGTTGCGGTTTGGTTTAATGCGCGGCGCATTAGCACATGAAAGTCACACTTAACTGGCTCAAACAATACGTCGATTTCAACTGGTCGCCGGAGGAAACCGTCGAACGACTCACGATGCTCGGGCTCGAGGTCGAGGGCGTGCAGAAAATCGGCGGGGAATTCACCGGCATCGTGGTGGCGCAGGTCATCACGCACGATAAACATCCGAACGCCGACAAACTCTCGGTCTGCCGCGTGAACGACGGCACCACGGAACGCCAAATCGTTTGCGGAGCACAGAACTTCAAAGCGGGCGACAAAGTGCCGCTCATCCTGCCAGGCGCGTCGTTGCCGATGAAGCCGGGCGACAAAGAACCGTTCACCATCAAGGTGGGGAAGATCCGTGGCGTGGAATCGCACGGGATGATGTGTTCGCCCCAGGAATTGGGTCTGCCGGACCAGGTGGATGGGCTGCTTATCCTGCGCGAGGACGCGAAGATGGGCCAGCCGTTCGCGGAATATCTCGGGCGCAGTGGGAATGATGTGGTGTATGACCTGGAAGTGACGCCGAACCGACCGGACTTAAACAGCGTCATCGGGATTGCGCGCGAAATAGCCGCCGTAACGGGTAATCCGCTGCGGATTCCGGAATTAAAAATTCAAAATGAAAAATTAAAAACTGAAGACCTCGTGGCGGTGAAGATCGAGGATGCGGAGATTTGTCCCCGGTACACGGCACGGGTCATCAAGAACGTTAAGATCGGGCCGAGCCCGGATTGGTTGCGGTCCACGCTGGAGAAGGTGGGCATCCGCAGCATCAACAATGTCGTCGACGTCACGAACTTCGTGATGATGGAAGTGGGACAACCGTTGCATGCGTTCGATTATCACCTGATCGCGAAGGGCGCGGATGGCAAGCCGACCATCGTGGTGCGGCGCGCGGGCACGGGCGAGAAATTCAAGACGCTGGATAACCAGGAACGCACGCTGACGCATGAGATGCTGTTGATCGCGGATGCACAAAAGGGCATCGCGCTGGCCGGAGTGATGGGCGGGCAGAACACGGAGATCAACAACGCGACAAAGGATGTGCTCATCGAGAGCGCGTATTTTTCGCCGGTGAACATCCGGCGCACGAGCAAGTTGCTCGGACTACGCAGTGAATCGAGTTATCGGTTCGAACGCGGCGCGGACGTGGGCATCAGCGATTGGGCGAGCCAGCGAGCGGCACAATTGATCCTGGAGACGGCGGGCGGCGAACTGGCAGCAGGCGTGGTGGACGTTTATCCCAAGGCCGTGACGCCGAAGCAGGTGACGCTGCATTTCTCGAAAACCAAAGATTTGTTGGGCATCGGAATCTCGCACCATGACCAGGTCGAATTTCTCAAGCGGCTTGGCCTGACGGTGACGGAGCAGAATCCGGGCATCTGCACGTTCCAGATCCCGACGTGGCGCGTGGACTTGAAGCGTGACACGGATCTGGTGGAGGAAATCGAGCGGTTGCATGGGCTGGATAAAACGCCGGCAACACCACCGCGCGGGGCCATCGGAGCGAATGCGTTCGATGAGGTGCATGACCAGTTGGCGGGAGCGCGGCGGATACTGTGTGCGCTGGGATTGAACGAGGCGCAGGGGCAAACGCTCATCGCGAATACCGAATGTCGAATGCCGAATGGCGGGCTGGTGCCTCTGGCTAATCCGCTCAGCTCGGACATGGATGTATTGCGGCCTTCGTTGTTACCGGGGCTGATCCATGCGTTGCGGCATAATATCACGCGGAAGAATTATGACGTGGCATTGTTCGAGGTGGGGCGCGTGTTCGCGTTGAACAATGGCGTGACGAAGGAAGAACGTCGCGTGGCCATCGCTTTGACGGGGCAGCGGGCGCAGAATTTCTGGAGCGGCGAGGAACGCGACGCGAAGTTTGATGTGTTCGACCTCAAGGGCATGCTCGAAGATTTTCTGGAGCAATTCGGTCTGCGCGGCGTGACGTTTGCGCGACGCACGGAAGCCTCAGCGATGTTCCTGGAATCCGCGACGGTGTCGCTGGGCGGGAAATTGTTGTTGGGCGAATTCGGTCAATTGTCCCCTGCCCTCGCGAAGAAATATGACCTGCGCGATGCCGTGTTGCTCGCGGAGTTGAACCTCGACCAATTGCTGG
>Ga0265338_10001138_pt1 | contig 44040 bp, 38 predicted proteins | sample 42126metaG_FD_193579 | JGI IMG/M metagenome (GOLD analysis project Ga0265338, IMG submission 193579) | Rhizosphere microbial communities from Carex aquatilis grown in University of Washington, Seatle, WA, United States - 4-21-26 metaG | ecosystem: Host-associated > Plants > Roots > Rhizosphere... | reverse complement strand
TTCGGCGTCAGCGACCGGCGACAGTGGTTCGGCGTCAGCGACCGGCTACAGGGGTTCGGCGTCAGCGACCGGCTACAGGGGTTCGGCGTCAGCGACCGGCTACAGGGGTTCGGCGTCAGCGACCGGCGACCTCGGTGTGGCTGTGTGTTTGTTTGATGGCGCGCAGATTGAGATCGGCAAAAATGCATCTGGAATAATTAACAGTGAAGATTTCACATGGCTTGTCCATGTTGGCGCTGTCCTGATTGTTCGATGGATCGAAGGCGAAGGCGACAAGCGCACCTTCCCATTCGTATTCCTTGATTCTAAAAAGCTCAAGCTCAAGGAAGGCCAGACTGTTCGCATCGTGAAGGGCAAGGTGAAGAAATGAACTTCACTCCCGACATGAACAATGGCCGGAACGTCTTCGTGTTCGGCAGCAACGAACGCGGCATGCACTCGGGCGGCGCGGCCCGCGAAGCCCTGGCCAATTGGGGTGCCATATCATGCCTGGGATTCGGCCCGGCTGGCCAATCGTTTGCCATCCCCACGATGGATTGGGAACTCCAGGCCCTGCCGCTGCCGGTGATCGAACACTACATTGCCCGCTTCATCGCCTTCGCAAAACTGTGGCCGGAGAAGAACTTCCTCGTGACGGCCATCGGCTGCGGCATCTGCGGCTATAAGCCAGCGGCGATCGCGCCCATGTTCAAGAACGCACCGGCCAACTGTGTGTTGCCGCAGGTTTGGAGGGTATGATGAACCGCGACTTCGCCAATCAAAGCTGGCTCGGATAAACAACTCAAACTCGACCTTGTATGACCGCTGAAGAAAAAGTGTTGAACCGTTTGCGGGTGGTGTTGATCGAGCGCATGCAGCGGATCGAGAAAGCCATGCGGCGGGCGGTGCGGGAGAAGCGGTACAATAGCGCAAGCGCACTGTCATCAGAATGCGTTGGGGTTCAGTGGGCCATCGCCGATCTGGACGACCAGAAACAGGAATGCCGGAGCGGGCTGGTGTTGAAATGAAAAGCTTAAACGATTTCGCGGGCGGCGGGGTTGGAAGTCCCATTGATCTGGCGAGTGGGCCGCTGCCGAAGAATAAGGCAGATGCGCCGCCCGCGTCTTTTAAACACTCCAAATCATTCCGTCGCAAACGAAGTGCTTACGAGCGGGGGCGCAGTGCGAGGTTCATCGCTCAGGGTTTGACCTGGCGGGGCAAACCGCGCACGAATCGGAACTGGAGGGCGTTCTTTGGCTGTCCCCATATCCCCACCGCACGGCAGCGCTCACTGGATCGCCGCATCCGGCAGGCAGAACGGGGATTGACGGCAGCGGACAAACCAAAGCGCCCGCTGAAATATCCCCAACTGGCTGGCCTGCCTCATCGCGAATGGAGTCGGCGGTATTATCAATTGAAGGTCGCGGGCTTTCGCGCCTTGGGACTCACCGACCGCGGCACGTTGCGTAAACTTGGCCGCAAATTTTCCCCCCTGCAACAGCGCTGGCTGGCCGAGCGAGAACAATTTCTAAAGGCGGCATGAGCAAAACCTATTCAACAATAGAACCTGCCAAGCGGCCTTATACCGTGGCGCTCTCTAGCGCGGAAATCATTGCGCTGGTTAAATTTCATGGCAGTTGTGCGAAGAATCTGTCTAATGCGACGGGAAAGTTTCTCACCCAGGGCGGTGGTGGCATGTTCAAGTTGCCATCTTCCACTGAGGCTCGCATTGCCATCAAGGTTGCTAAAGAGTCTATTGAGGCCCACGGCAATCGCGCGCGGGGACTCCTTTCATTCATCCAGAAATGACCTGTGAATCGTTCCCGCAAAAAATTGTTGATGACGGAGGCGCAGAGGATTCACCTGATGATCGACCTAAAAAAGCGCGGTGTGGAATCGCTCTGGACGGCAGCTTGCCGGGTGGCAGGGTGGAACAGGAATGACCGGGATTTTCGCCTGGCGAAGTTCAGCGAGTTTTTGGGCAGGCGCATCGAGAGCACCAAGGAGATCGGGGCGATCAAGGAATTTACGGAGCTTAAGAAGGCGTTGCTGGCGATCTCGCAACCGGCGAACCTCGATGCCCAGGTGAAGCTGGCAAACATGGAACGGCAGAATCTCCAGGCGCGGATCGAGGAGGAGGCGCTGAAGGTGGGTTGGGAGCCGATCTTGAAGATAGCGCGCCGGAAGTTCGGGCACGATGACCTGGGGCGGTTGGATGCGGGGGAGTTGGGGCAGTTGCGGTCGACGTTGGAACGTTGGCAGCAAGGCTTGCAGGATGCGCCTGCGGAGGAGCCCGCCGAGGCTGTGGCGGTCCAGGAACAGATGGAGACGGTAGGCGCGGATAATGATCGCCATTTTGATGATTAAACCATAGTGGGCTGCCCGTGTTAGAGCACAGGCAGCCCGCGACAAACAGATAGGAATATAACTCCTATGAGCAAGCCGCAGAAGGGCTTTAGCCCACCGGATTTTGCCGGTCAAACGAAAACTTTATGGTGCGTGGATGGAAATACCACTGCTGTGCTGGTGACAAACACCAAAGGGCGGCGCTCCGTTCAAGAACAGCAGTTAGCCACGGTAGGGGCCGCGCTCGCCTGGGGTTTGGCCCGCAGGGCGGTTGTGATCGTGTTCCCTGGCGAAGTGGCGGATGCTTCCTTAAACGCGGTTTTAAAGCCGCTTAAGCCATCATGAAAACAGGGTTAAACCTTTTTATTATGGGCATCCAGGGCCGGAATTCTTCTCAAACTGGCGCTCTCCGGAAAAAGAGCAGTAATCCCCTGTGTTTAGGGGTTATTATTCATCTTTAGGCATTTATCAACCCTTTTCGGAAAGACCAGTCACTTTTTTCCGGTGCAAAAACTACCCCTAACCCCTTATAAACGCGCCACTTCCCAATCGACCCACCCTCCGAATTCTAAAAACGTGCTTCACTTTTTTGGTTGAATCCCCGCAAAGCGGGACGAAATCCAGACGCGTCGGAATCCTCCATACCCCACAAAACGCACAGACTCCAGATCCCGGCCCATCGCCGATGGCGTGTTCCAATTCACCGCCGAATGCGGTCGCATGAATTCACCTTGCGTCATCCTCACCACCACCAACCTCATGCAACCCCTCGGAAACTGGACCCCCATCGCCACCAACCAATTCGACCCCACCGGCTTCTTCACCTACACCAACCATCCGGGAACCGCCCCCGGCCCGCACTACTTCATCCTCCAATCACCCTGACTTTTTGTAGGCGACGACGGCAGTAACGTCGGGATTCACATGTTCAATAAATGCTTGATGCCTCTCGGGAATGGGCGTATTCAGGCCAAAGACGTTAATGGCTGGCCAGCACAACGGGTAGCTACCGAACATTAGATGACCCGTTTCAGTTTCAAGTATACAAAGGGCAGTTCTTTGTGGCCCAATTTCCATATGCTCTATCTACAAATACTCAAATTCTACGACTGGAATAGAATATTCCTATACCAAATTCTACCCCTTCCATCCATCTCGCGATATGGGGTCTTCACCCCACGAAATGCCCGGACTCCAACACCCGCCCGTTTCACCATCTACTGAACGCTAATCACGCAATAGCCCCATCCTGACGGTTGTATCCTGACACCCCGCACTCTGACTCTTTTCTCGCCATCCGGTCTTCACCCCATATACACGGTCTGAGAATTGCCCGATGCTTCTAACGATTAAGCGTTTGCCTTTGAGATATCCAAGCCTCTCCGGGAACCCGCTTGATTCAGCATGCTAACATGAAACAAGATTTAGCCGGCCTGTTCCAACGCTATGTGTCGGCCCTGCGAAAACATCTGAAGCAGGGCTCTGACCTAAGTTTGCTCCCGGCCTTGCGGCTGGGCAGTGAAGTCGCCGCCCCCGGCCGCGAACCACAGGAACTCACTCGCATCCACGAGCGCGCCCTCACCATCCTCGAGCCCGCCAGTCGAAAAGCTCCGATGGTCCAACGGGCAAAGATTTTTCTGACCTTGACCACCATGTCGTCTAAACGGACTTATCGCGCCGCGCGCGCGAACAAAATTCCTTTGGACCAGTTGAGCGCGCCGGTCAACGGCACCACGGCCAGTCGAAATGCCGTGCACGAAAACGCCGGGAACAAATGCCTGGAGGAATCACTCCAACTACAGGAACATTTACGGCAACTGACGCACCACGCGCTGGCAGCCCAGGAGGCTCACCGCCAAAAATTAGGCTGTGGGCTTCAGGATGAGATCGCCCAGACGTTGTTGGGACTGAATGTCCGGCTGCTGGCATTGAAACAGAAGGCCCGGAGCAACCCCAAAGGACTGAAAAAAGAAATCGCCAGCACACGGCGGTTGGTTGTACAGTCGGCTAAATTCGTTCGTCAGTTTGCCCGTAGGCTCGACACTTACTAGTCGTACACAGTCACACGCCAGAGCCTCTGTGGCTTCAGGCTCCCCGAATTTCCGGGGTTGCCAATATAATCATGAAGATCGTCTCCAGTACCCAGCGCCGCACGAACCAGCCTCTAAAGGCCGTCCGCGAGCGGACGCCCCCATCGTGCGCGGATAGTTCGTTCCCCGTCATCGCCATGGCCGCTTCGGCCGGCGGTTTGAAAGCGCTATCGGTTATTCTCGGCGGTTTGCCGGCTGACTTTCCCGCCGCCATCGCCATTGTCATGCACCTTTCTCCCGTACATAAAAGTATTCTGGCCGAGATCTTGAACAGCCGCACTCCTTTGGAGGTTAAGCAGGCTCACACCGGCGATATTCTTTGCCCATCAAGTGTTTTTGTGGCCCCGCCCAACCACCACCTGTTCGTCGTCAAAGGCGGCCGCCTCCGGCTTTCCACCGCCACTTCGGAAAAAGTTCATTTTGCCCGTCCGTCTGCCGAGCCATTATTTGCTTCCGTGGCAGCCATCTACCAAAAGAAGGCCATTGCCGTAGTCCTCACGGGCGGCGACGGGGATGGTTCATTCGGCGTGCAGATCATCAGCCAGAACGGCGGAAAGGTTATCGCCCAGGACCGGCCTTCGTCCCAGGATTTCAGCATGCCCCAGACATCCATCGATACTGGCGATGTTGATTTTATCCTGCCCTTGGACAAAATCGCTGCCAAATTGATAAAACTGGTTGGCGACGGCAGCAGACGAAAAAATGGGCGGCAAAATATATCCCCGTTGGTTCGTTCGCGTCCTTATCCAATAGCGCAGGTAAAGGAGACCGGCGACAACCTCAGTAAATAAACGCATGAAAATGAAATCCAGACCGCAACGACGGAAGCAAAAGTCCGCCAACCCCGTTCGCGGTAATCCCCGCACGTCGCTGGCCGGCGGTTCCTTTCCCATCATCGGCATTGGTACCTCCGCCGGCGGGCTTGAGGCTCTGGAGCATTTCCTCAGTCACGTGCCAAAAAACAGCGGCCTGGCGTTTGTCATTGTCCAGCATTTGGACCCCACGCGCAAAGGCATCATGCCCGAGCTCCTCCAGCGCACCACCGGCATGAAAGTCGTCCAGGTCAAGGACCGCACCCTCGTTCTGCCGAACTCCGTCTATGTCATTCCGCCGAACAAAGACATGTCCATCCTCCACGGCATCCTCCACTTGCTTGAACCCGTTTCGCCGCGTGGGTTGCGTTTGCCGATCGATTTCTTCCTCCGCTCCCTCGCGCAGGACCAGCAGGAACATAGCATCGGCGTTATTCTCTCCGGCATGGGCTCCGACGGCACGCTGGGGCTGCGCGCCATCAAAGAAAAGGGCGGCGTCGTTCTCGTGCAGGATCCCGCTACCGCCAAATTCGATGGCATGCCGCGCAGCGCCATTGATTCAGGGCTCGCTGACATTGTCGCCCCGGTCGACGATCTGCCCGCACGTATACTTGCCTATTTGCAACGCACGCCGCTGGCCCACACGTCCGAACCCGCGCTGGAAGACAAGACGCGGAGCGCACTGGACAAAGCCATCATCCTGCTGCGCACTCATACCGGCCATGATTTTTCCCTCTACAAGAAAAATACCTTCTACCGACGCATCGAACGGCGCATGGGCATCCACCAGATTGACAAGGTGCACGACTACGTCCGGTATATTCAGGAGAACTCGCAGGAGTTGGATCTGCTGTTCAAAGAATTGTTGATCGGCGTCACCAGCTTCTTCCGCGATCCCGCCGTCTGGGACGAATTGCTGAAAAAAGTGTTTCCTGCGCTCATCGCCAGCCGGCCCAACGGCCACGTTCTTCGCGCCTGGGTGCCCGGCTGTTCCACCGGCGAGGAAGCCTATTCCCTCGCCATGCTCTTCAAGCAAGCCGTCGAAAAGTCCGGCAGCAAAAAGAAGATGACGTTGCAGGTTTTTGCTACCGACCTGGACAAGGATGCCATCAGCAAGGCGCGCCAGGGCGTTTATCTGGAAAATATTTCGGCGGACGTCCCGCCCCGGCTGCTGAGCCGGTTCTTCACCAAAGAGGACTACGGCTACCGCGTGACCAGTGAGATTCGCGCCATGGTGACTTTTGCCCCGCAGAGCCTCATCATGGATCCACCTTTCACCAAGCTGGATTTCCTGAGCTGCCGCAATCTGCTCATCTATCTGGCGGCGGAAATGCAGAAAAAACTGATTCCCTTGTTTCACTACAGCCTCACTCCCGGTGGCATCTTGTTGCTCGGCAGTGCCGAGACCGTGGGGACCTTTACTGCCCTGTTCACTCCGTTGAACAATAAATTACGCATCTTTCGGCGGACTTCCTCCGCCTTGCGCTCGGAGCCCATCGACTTTCCCTCGTCGTTTGCCTCACTCCCGCCCGGTGGCCTGGAGCCGCGCCACGCTGACAAAACGCAGCTCAGCCTCCAGGCCGTGGCCGATCAACTGGTGTTGGAATCTTACGCGCCCCCGGCGCTGCTCGTCGATGACAAGGGCAATATCCTCTACGTCAGCGGCCGTACCGGCAAATACCTGGAACCCGCCTCAGGCAAAGCCAATTGGAATATTTTTGCCATGGCCCGCGAAGGTTTGCGCTACGAACTCAGCGCGGCCTTCCATAAGGCGCTTGAAGAGAAAGATCTCGTGACGGTTCGTGGACTCAAAATCGGGACCCACGGCGGCAAACAATATGTGGATTTTACCGTCCAGCGCCTCGAGCTACCGGAGTCTTTGCGCGGGCTGGTGATGATTGTGTTCACCGATGTCGGCGCGCCGGTCGAAATTATACCGCCGGGCCGGGCCGGCAACGCGGGAAAACCTTCCGCCGGCGGCGCCCGGCTGGAAGAATTGCGGCGCAAGTACGAGCGCGCCCGCATGGAGGCGCAAACCACCCGCGAAGAGATGCAGACTTCGCAGGAAGAACTCCGCTCCACTAACGAGGAGCAGCAATCCACCAACGAAGAACTTCAGTCCACCAATGAAGAACTCACCACCTCCAAGGAAGAGATGCAATCCCTCAATGAAGAGCTCCAGACCGTCAACGCCGAGCTCCAGGCCAAGGTCGACGAGTTGTCCCGGTCGAACAACGACATGAAGAACCTGCTCAACAGCACTGATATCGCCACCCTTTTCCTGGATAATAATCTCAACGTCCGCCGGTTCACTACCCAGGCCACCAAGATCATCAAACTTATCCCCGGTGACGTCGGCCGGCCCATTACCGACCTCGCCTCCGATCTCCTTTACCCCGAGCTGACCACCGATGCCCGCGAAGTGCTGCGGAAGCTCGGCTTTACGGAAAAACCGGTCAACACCGGTGACGGTCGCTGGTTCACCGTGCGTATCATGCCTTACCGTACGCTCGATGACCGGATTGACGGCGTTGTCATCACGTTCACGGACATCACCGTCGCCAAGAAACTGGAAGCGCAGTTGCGGGAAAAACACACCGTTTTAGAGGGTCACTTCAATGAGCAATCTTTGAGTGTGGCCAAAGGCGACAAAACGCGGCGGTCCCGCAAAACATGAAACCTTTCGCCAAGCGAAATCGTCCGCCTACCGCCAACCCGGCTGCCGAATTGCGGGACTTAAATTCCGCTATGGCCTTCCACCCGATGATGCGCCGGCTTTACCGCCGCGCCCAGGCCCAACTGGCCAAACAGTCCGGAAAGCAGAAATCCCGGGCGAGGCATGCGAAATCAGAAACCGAAACGCAGCGGCTGCTTCATGAATTGCAGGTCCACCATGTCGAACTCGAGATGCAAAATGCCGAGCTTGTGGAAGCCCGTGGCGAGTCGGAAATGCTGCTGGCGAAATATACCGACCTCTATGATTTTGCCCCCGTCGGATATATGTCACTGGATGAACAAGGCCACATCTTGGAAGTGAACCTCACGGGAGCGGCCTTGCTTGGCGTGGTTCGGTCCCAGGTCATCAACCGGCCATTGTCCTCTTTTGTGGCCCTGGCCAACCGGCCGGTTTTTGCGGCCTTTCTGGCCCAGGTCTTCGCTGTGCCTGGAAAACACATCTGTGAAGCCACCCTTCTGCGCGCCGGAGGCAAACCCTTCTGGGCCAATATCCACGGCACCGCCGCCGTCTCCGCCAATAGCCCCCGCAAATGGTGCCGCGTGATCATCTCGGACATCAGCGCCCTGATGCAATCCGAGGAGGCCCAACGCCGTCTCGAAGCGCTCGCCGAGGCCAACCGGGAATTAAGGCTGGAGATTATCCGCCGGCAGGCAGTCGAGGAATCGCTCAGGAAAAGCGAACAACATCAAAGCCGGCTCCTGGCGGAATCCGATCTCATGCACGAGCAATTGCGGCATCTCTCCCGCCAGGTGTTGCAGGCACAGGAAGAAGAGCGCAAGCGCATCAGCCGCGAGTTGCATGATGTGATTGCCCAGACTTTGACCGGTATCAATATACAGTTGGCTGCCCTGGCCAAGGAGACCAGGCTCGATCCTAAAGGATTTGAACACAAAATCGCCCGGACGCAACGGCTGGTGGAAAAATCGGTAGAGATCGTGCATGATTTCTCGCGCGAATTGCGTCCCGCCGTGCTGGATGATCTAGGACTCATTCCCGCCCTGCACACCTACATGAAGAACTTTACTGCGCAGACCGGCGTGCGCACTCATCTGACTGCTTTTGCGGGCCTGGAACAATTGGACACCGTCCGGCGCACGGTGCTCTTTCGTATCGCCCAGGAATCGCTCACCAATGTTGCCCGTCATGCTCATGCTTCGCGCGCGGATGTGACCATTCTTAAACAGCCGGATTGCATTTGCATGAAGATCAAGGACAACGGCAAGTCCTTTTCAGCGGAACGCCTGATGCAGGCCAAAGGTGCGAAACGCCTGGGCTTGCTAGGCATGCGGGAACGTTTGGAAATGGTCGGCGGCCATTTTGAGATCAAGTCGGCCCAGGGTGAAGGCACCACGGTTCAGGCAAAGATTCCGCTCAGCGCCGCGGGAATGTGAGCTTCACTTCCCATAAATCGCTATCGCCGTGTCTTTTTCAAATTGCTCCAGCACCCGATCCGTGTCCTCGTCTAACACGCACGTTTCCAACTGTTGTTGCATCACCGCATAGGCGTTCACCACCCGCCGGCATTGATAGCAGGTCAGCTTCGCCCCGCGGATTCCTTCCAGCATGGATTCCAAAAAGCGCGGTTGGGCGCCGCACGATCGCTCATGCATCCGGAGAAAATAATTGCTCGTGGCATTGCCCGACCGATAAGCCAGGCTGTGGCGCACCCAAAAACCCAACAACGCTCCAATCACCATGCCGTAAACGTAGCCTGCGGTTCCCAAAAGCATTCCGCCGACCAGGCTGCCGATAAGGAATCCGAATTTCAGAAAGAACCGCAGCCCGATATGCAACCCATTGGCCAATCGTTCGCGGTATGTGCTGCGCTTCGGTAACGCCGGTAAAAGAACCATCCTCTCCAGCAGCCGCTGTCCCATGCTCGAACTGTTATCCATACTATTACCCATCGGTCGATAACAGCCTGCGCACGATCAAATCCTTATTACATCCGTTGGCATTTTCTCCCCATCCATGCGACTTGCCTCAATCCCCGCGTCCTCGAACCATTCGCCCTGGCCAGCTTCTGTCTTCAAACCACCGAATCTCACCATGCGGTCAGGATATGATATTTGACGTTCGCATCGCCCACCTTGGCGGTCCACTTCTCGCCCGCCTTTTTTCCCATCACATTCTGTCCCACCGGCGATTGCGCCGTCACCACCGTTATCTCCTCGCCCTCGTGTTCAATCTCCAGCCCGCCACTTTTCGGTCCCAGAAAAAACAAAGCAGCGGTGGTGTTGGTCTGCAACTTCACCACCGCTCCGATATCAATCACATCTCCCACCCCAAACTCCCGCATCGGCAACGCCTGATACTGCTTTATCGCCTCCAATATATCCCGCGCCTGCCGCGCCTGGCCACCCGCCAGGTAAGACGCCTCGAGCCCGCGCGTATCGTATTTACTCTCCGCCTTGCTGCTCTCATGCGTCGCCTCCATATGCGAGGCATGCGCCGCCCGCGCCAGTACCTCCAGATGTTCCTCCAGCGCCCGGATAATCTTGTTAACCACCAACTTCTTATTCATGTCAGAATTTTTAAAAAACAGAATTTAGCCATTTCGGGCATTGGATGTTGGTTGTTGGAGGTTCGATGTTGGATGTTCCCAAATTCTTCCCTCCGCCTTTTTAATTCTTCCTTTATCTTGGCCTATGGCTATCCTCCCGCAAACACCGGCCTAAACCCCGCTTCAGTAAGTATCCGCGCCACTTCCTCCCTCCGGTCCCCCTGAATTTCAATCCGGCCTTCCTTCACCGTCCCACCCGTACCGCAAACCTTCTGCATCTTTTTCGCGAGCAACTCCTTTTCCGGCAGCCCGATCCCCATAAAATTCGTCACCACCGTCACCGTCTTCCCGCCCCGATGCGCCGTCTGCCGTAGAATATCCACCCGACCCCGGTTCTTCGGCTGCTTCCGTATTGAGGTCGATTGTGCTGTCGCATCCGGTCCCGCCGGCAGATTCGCATCACTCAACCCCCCAAAAGGATTGTGCCCAAACGATTGGCTCCCATCCGTCGGAATGCGATTCTTACCACTCATGTTTAAAATCTTGATACCAGACACCGCGCGCTTGACACTTTTTAAATTCGCTCACTTCCGCAGCTTTGTTATCAACCAAATCGCCAACCCTACGATCAAAATAATCCCCAGAATTTTCCCAAAAACATAACCCGTCCGATACGCCGCGCTGCCGTGCGTACCGCCCGCTGATGTAGCCACGACCGGATTGAGCAAATGAAAGCTACCCACCACCGATTGGACATCCGCATCCGTACCCGCGTTATCGGACGCCGACGAAGTCTGTATCGAATACAACTGATCCCCCATGGCTGCCGTGTACGCCATCGCTGATGTCCTGGCATCTATTTTTCCGCTAAATGAATGAAACACAACTCCGCCAATGTTTTTTTTGCCCTCCGCCACCGGCTGCCCGCTTTTGACCATCAGCCCCTTGATGCTGCCTTCCATCTGCGGAAGCGCGATCGCTTCATCTCCGGGTCGGATTGTTATCGCAGTCAGCGCCACCGTCTTCAGCCGGTTGGTGCTCAGACCTGCCACAATAAAATTGGCGGGGGGCGCTTTTGCAATCAACCAACCTGTTGGAAATGTGATGGAACAATTATGCTCTGGAAAATCCCGCGGTGCCGCCATCGCGCCACCCCACGCGCCAAAAGCAACCAGGACGATCAGGATAAAATGTTTCATAGTAAAATCTCGTGGCTTTCGGCGTTCAGCGATTTCAATCCGCGAATAGGAACAATTCATCCCTCCTTTGGAAAGCCAATTTTTTCCATGGAGCGCGAGCCATCCCGGCTCGCAGCACGTTGGACGCAGAAGGTCTTTTGATTTGCGTTCATCAGCGATGATTAGCGGTTTCAGCTTTTCCCGCACTTGTTTCTCGCCACGCATCCGTGTATTCATGTTCACGGACAATGCAAACTCATAACCTTTTTGATTCGCTCCGTAGTTTTGATTTGGGCAACGGTCAGCAGGGCAAATATTATTCCCTGCCCGCGCTGGAAAAAGCGGGCGTCGGCCCCGTCTCCAAACTGCCCGTTTCCATCCGCCTTGTGCTGGAATCCATCCTTCGCAATTGCGATGGCAAACGTGTCAGCGAAGCCGCCGTGCGCGAACTCGCCAATTGGAAACCCAACGCCCCGCGCACCGAGGAAATTCCTTTCGTCGTCGCCCGCATCGTCCTCCAGGATTTCACCGGCGTGCCGCTGCTCGTCGATCTGGCCGCCATGCGTTCCGCCGTCGCCCGTATCGGCAAGAATCCCAAGATCATTGAACCTCTTGTTCCCGTCGACCTCGTCGTGGACCATTCCGTGCAAGTGGATGTCAGCGGCACCGCCCAGGCCTACGGACGCAACCTCGAGATCGAATTCCAACGCAACCGCGAGCGTTACCAGTTCCTGAAGTGGGGCATGCAGGCCTTCGACACCTTTAAAGTCGTCCCGCCTGGCATCGGTATCGTTCACCAGGTGAACCTCGAATATCTCGCCAAAGGCGTGCTCAATGCCGGCTCTGTTTATTATCCTGATACGCTCGTCGGCACCGATTCCCACACCACCATGATCAACGGCATCGGCATCGTCGGTTGGGGCGTTGGCGGCATCGAAGCCGAAGCCGGCATGCTCGGCCAGCCCGTTTATTTCCTCACGCCCGATGTCGTCGGCGTGCATATGACCGGCGTATTGCGCGAAGGCGTCACCGCCACCGACCTCGCGCTCACCGTCACCCAGATGTTGCGCAAAGCCAAAGTCGTCGGGAAGTTCGTCGAATTTTTCGGCCCCGGCGCAACTGCGCTGCCCGTCGTGGACCGCGCCACCATCGCCAACATGGCCCCCGAATACGGCGCTACCATGGGCTTCTTCCCCATCGACGAGGAATGTATCAACTACTTCCGCGCCACCGGCCGCAGCGAGGAACATTGCAAGCTCTACGCAAATTATTACCAAGCCCAAAACCTCTTCGGCATCCCGAAGAAAGGTGACATCGTTTATTCGCAGGAATTCGAGCTCGACCTCGCCAATGTCGTCCCCAGCGTCGCCGGCCCCAAACGCCCGCAAGACCGCATTGAATTGCCGAAGCTCAAAAACGAATTTAACACCAGCTTCTCAAAGTCAGTCGCCGAAAATGGCTTTGGTAAACAGGACGCCGACCTGCACAAGTGGTTCGCCATCGGTTCTCCAGGCGCGGCACATCCCGGCGGCGGCAGCCAGGAACCCGTCTCCACTGCAGCCTCGAAACAGCAAAACACCAATCCCGCGACCGAATTGGAGATGGCGAATAACCGCCCCACGCCTGATAACGTCACCTCGCCCAAAGTTCCGCGCGGCGGAGAGATCCAACACGGCAGCGTCCTCATCGCCGCCATCACCAGCTGCACGAACACGAGCAACCCGAGCGTCATGCTCGGCGCGGGTCTCCTCGCCAAAAAAGCCGTCGAGCACGGTCTCAAGCCCAATCCGCTCGTCAAATCCTCGCTCGCTCCGGGCTCCCGCGTCGTCAGCGATTATCTCAGCAAAGCCGGCCTGCAAAAATATCTCGATGAACTTGGCTTCAACCTCGTCGGCTACGGTTGCACCACCTGCATCGGCAATTCCGGCCCGCTCGCTGCGCCCATCGAAGAGACCGTCGTCAAAAACGACCTGGTCGCCGCGTCCGTCTTGTCCGGCAACCGCAATTTCGAAGCCCGCGTGCATCAAAGCATCAAGGCCAACTTCCTCATGTCGCCGCCGCTTGTCGTCGCCTTCGCGCTCGCCGGCCGCGTCAACATCGACCTCACCAAAGAACCCATCGGGCAGGGGACCAACGGCGCTGATGTCTACCTCAGGGACATCTGGCCCTCGCTCAGTGAGATCCGCGATGCTATGAAGACCGCCCTTAAGCCGGAGATCTTCCGCAAGCTCTACACGGATTTCGCTGCGCAAAACCCCAAGTGGAACGAAATCCCCTCCAGCGTCGGCAATGTCTACGAGTGGGATAAAAATTCCACTTACATCCAGGAGCCGCCGTTCTTTCAGAATTTTTCGCTCCAAGCCGGCAGTATCGCCCCGATCAAAGGCGCGCGCGCCCTCGGCATTTTTGGCGACAGCGTTACCACCGACCACATTTCGCCCGCCGGTTCGATTAAGAAAAGTTCGCCTGCCGGCAAATACCTGCTTGACCACGGCGTTACCCACGAGGACTTCAACAGCTATGGCTCCCGCCGTGGCAACGACCGCGTCATGACCCGCGGCACCTTCGCCAATGTCCGCATCAAGAACCTCATGGCCCCCGGAACCGAAGGCGGCGTCACTGCTTATCAGCCCGACGGCGAAGTCATGAGCATCTTCGACGCAGCCAACAAATACGCGCAACATCACACGCCATTAATGGTCATTGCCGGCCAGGAATATGGCACCGGCAGCTCGCGCGATTGGGCCGCCAAAGGCACCAACCTCCTCGGCGTCAAAGCCGTCGTCGCCCAAAGCTTCGAGCGCATCCATCGCAGCAACCTCGTCGGCATGGGCGTCCTGCCGCTGCAATTTAAGGAAGGCACCACCGCGCAGACCCTGAAGCTCACCGGCACAGAGACCTACGACATCGTCGGCCTCGACGCCTCGCTCAAGCCGCAACAAGACCTCACCCTGCGCATCACGCGCAAGGATGGTTCTGTGGAAAACGTTCCCGTCCGTTGCCGTATCGATACCCCCATCGAGATCGATTACTACCAGCACGGTGGCATCCTGCCGTACGTGTTGCGCCAATTGATCGCGAAGGCATAGTCGCGCTACGCCGGGCAGTGCCCGGTATTTAACGATGACCCCCATAGCAACCATTGTTGTTCTGGCTCTCACCGCAGCGGTGACGCTCATCGCGTTCCAGCGTCCGGACATCAAAAACCGCCTGATGTTCGACCCTTACGCCATCCTTCGGCACAAGGAATGGGAACGCCTGTTCACCAGCGGCTTGATCCACGCCGATTGGACCCACTTCTTCATGAACGCCTACAGCTTCTACAGCTTCGGCGAGATGATTGAATACCTCTATGGCCCCTGGACATTACTGTTCATCTACGTGTCCGCCCTCCTCGGCGGTTCGCTTCTATCGCTCGTCATCCATCGGCATCACGCATATCGTTCATTGGGCGCATCCGGCGGCGTCTGTGGGGTCATCTTCGCCTCCATGTTTCTCCTGCCCGGCGGCGGAGTCCAAATGTTTCCCTTTCCCTTCAGCGTTCCCGCGTACCTTTACGCACCGGCCTTTCTGATCGGCTCCTTTGTCGCCAGCCGCCGTGGCCGGGATAATATCGGCCACGACGCCCACCTCGGCGGTGCCATCATCGGCTTACTCGTAGCTACCGCCATGTATCCTCGGATGGTTGAGGCCCAGCCATGGATGTTCGCCATCGCCGTCGGCCTGTCGCTCGTCATCCTTCTCGCGCTCATCTTCGATCCATTTCACAACTGGGATAAAATGGTGAAGCGCGAACAGGAATTCACTGGCAGCGACCGCGACCGTCGTTATGCCTCCAACCGCGCCCGCAACCAAAAGATGGCCGAGGTGGACCGGTTGCTGGACAAGGTTGCGAAAGGCGGCGTCCAATCCCTCTCAGCGTCCGAACGCGAAAAGCTCGAACGCCTCTCCCGCGACCTTGGCGGCCGCGACTGAATACAGACTTGTCCCCAAATCTCTTCGTCAGGCATTCCATCGTTCAGCCTTTTGTGAGTCGGCGCTACTACTCTCCCTCTCCCTGAGGGAGAGGGCAGGGGTGAGGGGGAAGCGCACGTACGTTCTACTTCCTCCTTGTCTACAACTCCCTTTCCGCGCAACTTCCTCCAGTCCCCAACATTATGAAACCGATCCACTCCATCTGGCTCGCTGCCTTGCCCCTCGTTCTCCTGTCGACATCCTGCGTCAGCAACAGGGACCCAATTTTCCCCATGAAATCCCACGGTATCACTGTCACACCCAAAGAAGCCGACAAACGCGTGGACGTCCTCGTCGATGGCCAGCCTTTCACGTCCTACATCTGGCCCGATACCCTGAAAAAGCCTGTGCTGTATCCGCTCCGCACCGCCAGTGGCACCGTGGTCACGCGCGGCTTTCCGATGGAGCCGCGTGCTGGCGAACGCGTGGACCATCCCCACCATGTCGGTCTTTGGTTCAATTACGAAAACGTCAACGGCGTGGATTTCTGGAACAACTCCACCGCCCAGCCTGCCGAAACGCAGGCCAAAATGGGCACCATCGTCTTTCAACACATTGTGAAGGCAACCAGCGGCGCGGACAAAGGCGAACTCGTCACCGAATCCGACTGGCACATGCCCGACGGTTCAACAATTCTGCACGAGACCACGGACTTTATCTTCCGCACCGCGCCCGGCATACGCATCGTGGACCGCATCGCCACGCTCACGGCATTGGATACACCTGTGGTGTTCAAGGACGCCAAGGACGGCATGCTCGGCCTGCGCGTGCGTCGTGAACTGGAACAACCCACTACCGATTCTGTCGTGTATGTTGACGGTAGCGGTCGTCCCACCACCGTCAAAGCCATGGACAACACCGGCGTCAGCGGATTGTATCGCACCAGCGAGGGCAAGACCGGCGACGATGCCTGGGGCACACGCGCACGCTGGACCATGTTATCCGGCAAGGTCGGCGCGGAAGACATCACGCTCCTCCTGCTCGACCATCCTCAGAACGTTGGCTTCCCCGCCTACTGGCACGCGCGCGGTTACGGGCTGTTTGGCATCAATCCGCTCGGCGAAGAAATTTTCAGTAAGGGCAAAGAAAAATTGAACTTCACCATCCAGCCCAAAGAATCCGCCACCTTCCGCTATCGCCTCGTCATTCTCGACGGCACCACCACTCCGTCCCAGGCCGAAGACCAATACCGCAAGTTCGTGGACGAAGTAAAATAAAGTTATTCCTGTTTATGAATAAAATCCCGCGTCGCCGTTTTATCCGCAACACGCTCATGGCGGCTGCGGCGTTCAAAGCGTTCCCGCTCCTCGCGCAAACATCCGTTCGCTCAAAGGTCATCGGGGCGAATGGCGACATCCGTTACGCCATTGTCGGCTTGAATGGCCGTGGAAAAAACCACATCGACGCCATGGGCAAGATTCCCGGCACCCGCCTCGTCGCGCTCTGTGACGTGGACAGCGCCGTGCTCGGCAAGGAATTGCAGAAACAGAAAGATGCCGGCGGACAGGTCGAAGGCCACACCGATTTCCGCGAACTGCTCGCGCGCAAAGATATCGACGCCATCACGTTCGCCACGCCGCATCACTGGCACGCGCTTGGCGCTATTTGGGCCGTGCAGACCGGTAAGGACGTCTACGTGGAGAAACCCGCATCGCACAACGTCTGGGAAGGCCGGCAGATGCTCAACGCCGCGCGCAAATACGACCGCATCATGCAATGCGGCGCCCAGTGCCGTTCTAGTGTGGGCTTGCAGCAAGCCATCGCGTATTTGCGTGCCGGAAATCTCGGCAAAATCATTCGCGCCCGTGGCCTCTGCTATAAACGCCGCGATAGCATCGGCAAAACCACCGGCCCGCAACCCATTCCCGAAACCGTCGATTACGACCTCTGGTGCGGTCCCGCCTCGAACGAACCACCGCGCCGCAACAGCAAGAAGAACGGCAGCGTCCACTACGAGTGGCATTGGTTCTGGGAATACGGCAACGGCGACCTCGGCAACCAGGGCATCCACCAGATGGACATCGCGCGCTGGGTCCTCGGCGAGCCCGAAGTTTCTCCGCGCGTCATCAGTCTCGGTGCGCGCCTCGGCTATGACGACGATGGCCAAACCCCCAACACACAGATCGTTTTCCACGATTACAAAGCCGCGCCGCTTATCTTCGAAGTGCGCGGTCTTCCGTCAGGCGCCGATCCCACTGCCATGGATAATTATCACGGCGCCAGCATCGGCGTCGTCGTGGATTGCGAAGGCGGCTCTATCGTGATTCCCAGCTACACCAAAGCCATCGTATACGATGAGCAGGGCAGGGAAGTGAAGACCTACGAGGAAGGCGGCAACCATTTCGAGAATTTCATCCAGGCCGTCCGCAGCCGCAAGCACACCGACCTGCACTGCGACATCGCCGAGGGCCACATCTCCGCCGCGCTCTGTCACACCGGAAATATCTCCTATCGCCTCGGCAAACCGCTGATGCCCGAAGCAATTCTCCATGAACTCAAAGGCAACAGCGACCTCGCCGAAAGTCTCGGCCGCGTGGAAGAACATCTCGGTTCAAATAAAATAGACCTCCACAAAACTCCGTTCATGCTGGGCGCTGCTCTGAAGATGAATCCAAAAACCGAGCGCTTCACGAACAATCATGAAGCGAATCAGTTGCTGACAAGGGAATACCGCAAACCGTTTGTAGTGCCGGAGAAGGTTTGAATTAAATTAGACACTTATTGCGAAGCTGACATTTTGTCATCATGCAATCTGACGAAAGAACGATTACTTACACCCCTAGCAAAAAAGACCTGCTAGTCTTCAACATCAGGGGCTTGTATCGCAATCGAAGCCTGCGGGTTTTCATGTTATTTGGTTTTCTGTTTATCTTGATTATCGAATTCACCAATCCGCCAAAGCCTGCGCCGCCTTTTTTAGTTAACTTGATTGTTTCCGTATTAGCGGCTGTAGCCATTTCCATACTTGTCGTTCTGGTCCAACTGGTCTTTTTGTTTCTTTCTGTTCGAAAAAGCAAATTCAAAAATGTGCTGACCGAGCAAACGACGACCATCGCGCCTGATGGCCTGGAAGCGAAATCCGCGATGAGCGAAGGCCTGCTCAAGTGGGCCGGAATCCACAAAGTTGACTCAACCAAAACCTTGCTGATTATTTACACGAACGAAACCACGGCGAGAATTATTCCCAAACGCTTTTTCTCCAGCCCTGAATCGGCTCTCGCTTTTGAACAAGCGATTCGTGCGAAGATGCAGCCGGGCTAAGGCGTTGGATTTGTGCCAGGTAGGCGATCAGTTCGACCGGATGAAATCATCCGCTTCCATCACCGTGCTGTCGTCGAAACGGCGGTTCGGGCCCGCGGAACGGATCAGCACACCGGTATCGGAGAAATAGATGCGCAACGGCGTGCCCCAGGGATCCACAAATTCACCCTTTTCATTGATGGGCGTATTGCGGCCCACGATGATGATGAGATTTTTGGAGTTATTGCCTTGCAGTGCTTTTACCACGGAAGCATTGCCGCCTACGGGATAACTGCCGACCGTTTCCTTGTATTTCTGAAGGCCGGTGAACAGGTTTTCGATGTCCTCATTGAACTTGGTCGTCCGCGCGTTCACGCGAAAGGTCTGCCAGGCGCGGCCCGCCCACGCGATGGCGACAACCACGGTGATAAGGCCGACGAAAATCATGATTTTCTTCATACGCCCGTTTTAGCATCTGCAGTGCCAATAAAAATCCCCCAGCAGAGGCGCGATAACTGGCAGGTTTTAGTGCGCTGGGTGAACGCCCAAGTGTCCATGAAACTGACACTTTTTGCAGGTCAGTGTTGCGTTTGCCTCGGGCGCGCCGTGCTGTCCCGGACGGATAGCTCAGCCGCCAGCCGTTTGATCTCCGGCCGTTGGCCGCGCAAGAGTTGCTGCATCATGTCCATCGCCGCATTCCCCAGGCGCGCCTTGGGTTGGCGCACCGTCGTCAGTGGAATCCGATAATGCTCCGACGTCAGCAGGTTACCGTAACCTGCCACCGACAAATCGTCCGGTATCTTTACGCCCTGCGTCATGAAGGCATTCGCGCAACCGATGGCGACCAGGTCATTGATCGCCTGCACGGCCGTCGCCGGGCAATTCTCATTCATCATCTGCAACGCCGTTTTCAACCCGTCCTCGATATTTGTGCCGGATTGGAAAACCATCGATTCATCCACATCCAGGTTCGCATCGCGCAGGGCGCGGCAATAACCTTCAAACCGTTCCTTCGCCCAGCTAGCCGCTGGCGGCCCCGCAAAGAACGCAATCTTCCGGTGCCCCAGCTTCAGCAGATGCTGCGTCACCGCATAACTCCCCATCAGGTCGCCCGCATCCACGCCAAAAAAACGGCTGCAGAACGGCGCGTTCGGCCCCAGCAATATCACCGGCGTCTTTCGCGCTTCCAGCTCCACGTAGATGTGCGCCTCCGGCTCGATGCGGTACACCGGACTGATGAAAATCCCGTCCACGCGCCGTGAAAGAAATCGCCGGATGCATGCCTCTTCCCGTTCCGGCAGGTTCATGGATTGCGCGAACAACAGGTCAAATCCCAACTCCTGCGCGCGGTCCTCTATCGCCATCACCACCCGCGCATACGTCGGGCTGTTCATGTTCGGCACGATGATCCCGAAGAGCCGGTTGTTCCGTAGCCGCAAACTGCGCGCCGCTGAATCCGGCACATAGCCCATCTGTTGCGCCAGGAGTTTGATGCGCGCTTTCGTCCCGGCGGAGATGTCGGGTTCGTTTCGCAGCGCCTTCGAGACGGTCATGATGGACACGCCCGCCCGCAGCGCCACGTCTTTGAGTCGCACCATTCCCATGTTCAGAGATTCGCGCCGCGCCAATGTAATTTTTGGCGCAGCGTCTTGAAAAATGAATTCCCGTTCAATTGCATCAATCGCACACTTTTCCGGCTCCGGCGGATCGTGATCGCATCGCCCGCCGAAAGTTCGCTGACCACTTGGCCGTCCGCGCTTAACAGGCATGGCGGTTCCGGCGTGATGACCTTTACCTCGATCACCGACGTCAGCGGCAGGATCAGCGAACGGTTCGTCAAGGTATGCGGGCAGATCGGTGTCAGTTGAAATACTTCCGCCCGCGGGTCCGCCACCGCGCCGCCCGCCGCCAGTGAATACGCCGTCGAACCCGTCGGGGAGCTGATGATCAAACCATCACAGCGGTAGCGCGTCACCGGTTCGCCGTCCACGCTCACTTCCAGTTCGATCAGCCGCGAACCATTGCTCCGCGCCACCACAAAATCATTGAACGCGCGCCGGGCATACAGTTTCCCGTCGCAATGCGCCCCGGCCTCGATGAGGACACGTTCCTCAAAAGTATATTCGCCCGCCCAGATTTGTTTCAGCCCCATCGCCAGTTCCGTCGACGGAACCGCGGTGAGAAAGCCGAGGTTGCCGATGTTGATGCCCAGGATGGGTGTCACTGAGCCGTCAAGCTCCCGCGCCACCCGCAGCATCGTGCCGTCGCCGCCGAACACCAGCAACAGGTCCACCGCCCGGCTCAACCCCGCCACGTCCGGATAAACGATCGCGTCGATGCCCGCCAGCGCTGCCGTGCTCGCATCGCTGAAGACCTGCCGGCGCGCCGCCCGGACCAGCTTCGCTGCGTTCCGCAACGTGCGGGCGAACGGGACCTTTTGCGAATTCCCGATCAGCCCGATGCGTTTGATTTTTTCAGCCGGCTTTTTCAATCAATGCCAAAAATTCTTTGTTTCCCGCAGGCCCCAGCAGCGGCGATTCCGTCACGCCCTGCCACCGCAGCCCCGTTTGTTTTCCTACAAATTCTTCCATTTCCCGCAGTACCCGTTCGTGCACGGCCGGGTCGGTGATGACGCCGGCGCCCTTGTCGGCCTCGGCTTTGCCGGCCTCGAACTGCGGTTTGATCAACGCCACGATTTTACCGGACGCTTTCAGCAAAGCAACCGCCGGCGGTAAAATTTTGCGCAAAGAGATGAACGAACAATCGATGACCGCCAGGTCGAACGGATGGAACGGCTTCGGGAACGATTCCGGCGTAAGCTGCCGCGCATTGGTCTTCTCCATCACCACCACGCGTTTATCGCGCCGGAGTTTCCACGCCAGTTGGCCTTGCCCCACATCCACCGCAAAGACACGCGCCGCGCCGCGTTGCAACAAACAGTCGGTAAATCCACCCGTCGAAGCGCCGATATCAAGCGTGGTGAGCCCGGTTACCTCCACCGCGAAATGCTGCAACGCATGTTCCAGCTTGTAGCCGCCCCGGCTCACGAATTTTTCCGCCGCCAGCAGTTCGAGGGTGTCCGTGGCTTCGACCGCATCGCTGGGTTTGCGCGCGATATTTTCGTTCACCTTGACCTGTCCGGCCATGATGGCGCGCTTGGCTTTTTCACGGCTTTCGCACAATCCGCGCGTTACGAGTTCCTGGTCCAGACGAGTCATCCCGGACGCATCGTAGATTTATTAGCGTCCCAAAGCCACCAGATACCGTTGATAACGCGTCACGTCATCCGGCAGCGCGAGGTAACGATAGATCTGGTGCAGGTTCGCGCAGATGCGCGTGAGCAGCCGCCGTGCACTCACCGGCGCCAGGTCGTCCTCCCGTAAACTCGACTTTATTTTCAGCAGATGCTGGGTGCAATCCGCTTTCGTCAACAGCCGTCCCTTGTTGAAAACATCGATGTAGATCTCCTCCGAATGCGTCTGGTAGCGGCAAACAAAATGTCCCGGCAGACCGATGCCTGTAATGGGCAGCGCCAGCCGTTTGCCGATCAAAATGTAAAGCAGGCTCAAATTGATGGGATTGCCCGTGCGCCGGTCCAGTACCCGGTTCAAGAAGCTGTTGTCCGGGTCATAGTAATGCTTTTCGTTCCCGCTGAAACCCAGCTCGCTGAAAAGATACGTGTTGATCGCCGCCAGTATCTGCTTCGGTTCCGCGCCCGGTTGGATGCATTCCCGCAACTCATGCGCATAATTGTCCAGCAACGCCTGGTATGCTTCGATATTGATCTCCGGAAACTGCGTGCGCGCCAGCAACCACGCCGCTTCTTCGATATCAAAATCATCTCCATGACCCAGGCAGAACGCCAGGAACCGGTTGTCCGCCGCCTGCTGGTCCACGTGCCGGATGATCTCCACCGCATGACGCCGCAGCACCGGGTCGCTGCTCAAAACATGCGGACGCAGCCATTCACACATCGAGGGGCCGGAAGCCAGGATGCGGTCACGGATAGCCTGGAACACCGCCGGATCTTCATCCGCAAGCAGGCTGACCATGGCAGTGCGTTGCGTTTCCGAGAGGGGCTGCTGAACGGCGATTGTCGCGTCTAGCTTCATTGAAATCCTAACGATTCCACTTAATCATACCGTTTTAAAATATTCAAAGGAAATCGGCGCCTCAGTAATGGTTGGGACAGCGCTGCTTGTCGCGCCATAGCGCAGCGACGGCGGACGCCGTCCCAGCTCGGAGTTCCGCTTTTAGGCGGTTCCCGGCCTTCTTCCGGTCGCTTCATTTTTTTTGCTTGGATTAAGTCGGATTGACTCGGATCGACCCTATCCGTTTCCTCTGTTTCCTCCTGTTCAAATCCCCATCAAAAAAAGAGATGTTAAAAAACTCCCTTAATTATGTCTAATTATCCCTAATTCGTGCTCAGCCCCGATTTGATTTCCGATGTTATTTTTGTCATTATCGTCATCCTCGAGCCTTTCCATTGCATCCCGAATTCTCAGCCTCACCCCTCAAAGTGGCCTGAATTGGTTGGAATCAGCCAGGGCCTCTTGGCCGTGAAGCCGGGTAGCGCGCGCACTCCGATGCGCGCCATCTGTCCCGTTAAACCGCTTAACCCTGACCACCCATGTCAAAGAACTAAGCGGAAAATAGCAGAAATATTTACTTTGTCAAATACATAGTTTAACTATTTGCAATGTGGCGGCAGTCTATGACCGCCGGATACCAAAATGCGCCGCCATCGCTCCGGAGCGCGAGCCGTCCCGACTCGCAGCAGCCACCATCGCAATTAACTACCCGAGCCAAATCCAATTGGTAGGGCGCGTCACTCCGTGACCGCCGGAAACTGAAGGCGCCACAGTCGCTCTCGGAGCGCGGCTGTCCTTAGCCGCACACATTCCAACACATTTGACCTAACGAATCTCGTTAAAAGGGTAGGGCGGTGCTGCCGCGCCGCCCCGACTGAAGCCCCATCGGGGCGACATATTTGTAGTAACCCCCGTTAAGATGTCAGAGCTCCGTTAGGAGCGGCATATTCAGGCCCCATCACCCTGATTTCCATATCCCAACGGGATTCAATCATTCAGCCCAGTGGTTGCCCCGAAGGATCAAAATAAACAGGTCAATTCATCTGATTAGCCAGTCATTGTCTTTTCCCCACTAACTTCTTTACTTCAACTCCCACGTGCATTGGTCCGTCAATTTCTTGCCATCCTTGCTGGCCTTTACGGACACCGTATTTTCCCCCTTCACTAACGTCACACCCTTCCACACAAAAACCGCATTCCCATCATTCTTCACCGCCCCCTGGCTCTTCCCATTCACCAACAACTCCACCTTCCGCGAATTGGAATACACCTTCACATCCGTCACCGCATTCGTGCGCTCAATGAATCGTCGGCTCGTGATATAGAGCGTCGGCTCCGCTGACCAATTGGCCTTATAGAAATAGAACGCATCCTTCTTCGTCTGCCGGTCATATGTCACCAGCCCCTTCGTGTTCCGACCGGGAATGCCGCCCTCCTTCCGCCAATAGCTCGTGAAATCAAACATGCTCCACACAAAGGTCCCCCAGATGTACGGCTTTGCCTTCAACTGTTTCCACACTTCCTCCTCCACAACGTTCTGCCATTCCTCCGGATGCCATTGGCCTTTGTCTTTTGGCTGTTTGGGATTCTGCTCATGCTGCGCCACATTCGCCCCCGCTCCATATTCGCTCACGCAAAAGCCGCCGTGTTGGCTCGTCGTCCGATATTTCTCCACCTTCCCCAACTCCGACAGCTTTCCCCATTCCGAATACCACCCCGGATAAATATTCCAGCCCAGCAGGTCGGGAATTTTGTTCATCTGCGGCAGCTTGTCCACGCAGGTGGCCGCGATTGTCGGCCGCGTCGGGTCTTCGCCATGTGCGATATTATTCAAATCCTGCAACTCCCGATGCGGGTCCGGATGCCCCGGGCGTATCTCATTGAACAGGCTCCAGCAAAAGATCGCCGGATGATTGATGTTCTGCCGGATGAGGTCGAGCAGTTGCCCACGCGATGTGTCCTCAAACTGCGGCACCTCGCCGATTTTGTCCACCTGCGGAATCTCCGCCCACACCAGGATGCCTGCGCGGTCGCACAAACTGTAAAAATAATCGCTATGCTGATAATGCGCGCAGCGGATGACCGTGGCGCCGATCTCTTTGATGAGCGCCATGTCCTCGTCCTGGTCCGCCTCCGATATCGCCCAGCCTTTGTCCGGCCGGTCCTGATGCCGGTCCACGCCGTGCAAATGATACGGTTTGCCATTGAGAAAAAATCCCTTGTCCGGGTCCACCGCATAAAACCGTAGCCCGATATTCTGCTCCACGGAATCCACGAGCTCATTGGTCGTGCGCAATTCAACCGCCGCCTTGTACAGATAAGGATCCAGCCGACCGTTCCACAGATGCGGATGCGGCACTACCACTCGCAGTTGGTACGGCGCCGTGACATTCGATGCCACGATGACCTGTTGTTCCGCCTCTGCGATCCGTTTTCCGGTCGCATCCACCAGGCGCGCCACCAGCGTGTAAGCCTTGTCCTTCTTTACCACCGTAGAAATTTCCGCCGTCACATCCAGGACCGCCTGCCGCGCAGAAACACTGCTCTCCAACCACGCCACCCCCGGCGACGCGTGGTCCGTCAGCGCAAAACACGTCGCCTCGGTCTCGATCAGATGCACCGCACGATACAGCCCGCCATACACCGGAAAATCCCCGCTCAATGGCGCCACATCCGGCTCCTCCGCATTGCTCACGCGCGCCGCGACCACATTTGTCCCCGTGGGTGAAAGTTCTTTCGTTATCTCAAAACAAAACGCTCCGAATCCCCCGCGATGCTGGCCCAAAAAATTCCCGTTCAACCACACATCCGCCACCGTTCCTGCCGCTTCGAACCTAAGAAAATAGCGTCGCCCGGATTTGGGTTGCACCACCAGGTCACGCCGATACCACCCCGGCCCGCGCAAATATTTTTCACCGCGTTGCGCCTGCTCCCAGCCCCAGTTGTGCGGAATGGGAATCGTCTGCCAATCATGGTCATCGAACATCGGCTGGTCGGCATTCGTGATCTCTCCCTGTTTGAATCGCCAGTCCGCCAGCAGGTCGCTGCTTTGACGGAGTTCCGTCGCCCGGCTGATGGAGGCGCAGAGCAGGACAGCGACGGACAACACCGCCAGGTAAGTTTTATTCATTGGTCATCCCGAGCTTCGCAATTTTTAAAGTATCCGTCACTCCCCTAATTGGGTGAAATTTATCCTTTGTAGAAATGATGGCGCCCCCCAACCTCGTAAGAAGTCCTGGTGACATTCCTTGCGGTCTCCCTCGCCCCGCTAAACGGGGAGAGGGAAACAGGGTGAGGGGTCCAATGGCTCGTTTCTTCCAGCTTCATTTAGGCAAATCAAGATACTAATTCGTGTGAACGCGTCTTGCGCCAAAGCGGCGGGTGTTTCATTCTTTGGGCGCTCATTTGAAAACGTTGCATCTCTATTTGACGCGGCAGGTACTTGCCTCGCTCTTCATGGCCGTTGGTGTGTTCACGCTCGTTTTGATGCTGGGCACCCTGATCAAGGAGGCGCTCGTTCTCCTCCTCAGCCAGCACGCCAATCTCACCACTGTTGTGCAGGCCATCAGTTTGATGATGCCGTTCATCTGGACCTTCGCCCTGCCCATGGGAATGCTGACCGCGACCTTGCTCGTTTTTGGCCGGTTCAGTGCCGACCAGGAACTGACCGCCGCGCGCGCCAGTGGGGTGAGCCTGCTGTCGCTGATCGCGCCTGTCTTGATCCTTTCACTGCTGCTGTGCGGCCTGAGCGCCTGGATGAATATGGACCTCGCCCCGCGTTGCGCCGTCGCCTACCGCGACCTCATCAATACGTTCAAAGGGGAAATCGCCAATGCCGCATTGCCCGAACAGCGCACCATCAAGGATTTCGAAGGCTACATCCTTTACATCGAGAAAAACCGCAAGGCGCACCTCGAAGGCGTCACCATCTACAAGTTGCAGGGAAGGACCAATGTTATTGGTTTTATCCAGGCCGTAACCGGCACCTTTCAGTATATCGCTGCCAGCAATGAACTGGATATCCAGCTCTTCGATACGAAAGGCTGGAATCTCGAAAACGGCAATCGGAAACCGTTTGCCCTGGGGGAATATGACGTCCCTGCCATCATGATGGCTACCAATAGCGTAAAAAAACTGACGATCGGCAGTATGACCTACCGTCAGTTACGCGACGACTTGCGCGATACCGAGGAAAGGCTTTCGCTACCGGTCTTTACCAATGGCATGTCAGCGGACGATTTGCGGAATCTGAAAAAGGACTTCAACAAACATAAGTCCGACATCACGCTTCCCATCCGGGTGCAGATGCACGAGCAGATTGCTTTTTCCTTCGCGTGCTTTGGGTTCGCCCTCATCGGCATCCCGCTCGGCGTGCGGGTGCACCGTCGCGAAACCAACATCGGCATTTTTATCGCCCTCGCGCTGGTGGCGGTCTATTACGCTTTCATCATCGTCGCCCAGGCTTTCAACAGTCGACCCGACATGGTCCCTCAACTCATCATCTGGCTGCCCAACTTCATCTTCCAGGCTGCCGGGGCTGTCCTCCTCTGGCGCGCCAACCGAGGGATATAGTGACGACTTGACCGTCGGTCACGGCGAAGCTTCCCCATTGGATGTTGGATGTTGGTTGTTTGGTGTTGGATGTTCCCAACCACTGGCTTAACCCTTCCTCCGATAAAGCTTATGCATCGCCGCCTGGTCCACCGGTTTGATCAGCATCTCATCGATGTTCACATGCGGCGGACGACTCGCCACCCAAACCAGAATCTCCGCGATGTCCTCCGCCACCAGCGGATGCGTTCCCTCGTAAAGTTTTCGCTCGCGCTCCACGTCGCCTTTGAAGCGCACCATCGCAAATTCCGTCCGGGCCAGTCCCGGGTCGATTGAACTCACCCGGATGCCCGTGCCGTTCAATTCCAGTCGCAGGCAGCGCGTTATCTGCAATTCACCCGCCTTGGCCGCGCAATAGGCCGACCCGCCTTCATACGCCACGTGCGCCGCATACGAGCCCAGGTTCAGGATGCTCGCTCCCGCATCATGCGGCATCAACGGCAACGCCGCCCGCGTCATCCGCAGGACCCCCAGAACGTTCGTTTGCAACATCGTCTCCCAATCCAAATCCTTTCCCTCCGCGACCGTGTCCATACCCAATGCGCCGCCTGCATTATTGATCAACACCTGCAAAGCCGGCTTACGTCCACGCGTCTGCATCGTCTCCTTGGCCCAATCCACAAACGTTTCCACGCTGTCCGTGCTGCTCACATCCAGCGGATGAAAATGAACTTCGCTCGCTCCCGCCTTGCGCGCCGCTGCGGCTACTTTTTCCAATCGATCCACTCGCCGTGCCCCGATCAACAGCTTCGCGCCCAGCACCGCAAACGCCTTCGTCGCCGCCGCGCCAAATCCCGATGACGCGCCGGTTATCAGCACCCATTTATTTTTCAGGGACATTCCCATATCAGGCCTCCGCCACAAAATATTCCGCAAATTCATGCGCTGGCATCTTGTCCAGCCGCCCAGCGTCTTCAAACAGCGCACGGATTGCCGCGACCCGCTTAGGTGAAAAACACGTCTCCGCATTCATGATGAATTTTTCGACCAGCAACGGAATCCCTTCCTTCCGCCGCCGCCGATGTCCCACCGGATATTCCATCTCCACCTTGTCCGTCTTGCTGCCGTCTTTGAAAAAGATCTGTATCGCGTTCGCTATCGACCGCTTGTCCGGCTCCAGATATTCGCGGCTGTAACGCGGTTCCTCCTTCACCACCATCTTCGCCCGCAACGTGTCGATGCGCGGGTCGCCCGCCACTTCATCCTCGTAATGGTCCGCCGTCAGCGCGCCATAGATCAACCCGATCGCCGCCATGTATTGGAGGCAATGGTCGCGGTCCGCCGGATTATTCAACGGCCCTTTTTTATCAATGATCCGGATGGCTGATTCATGCGTGAACATCTCCACGCGATCAATATCGTCTAGCCGGTTCTTCACTTGCGCATGCAACTTGAACGCCGCTTCCACCGCCGTTTGCGCGTGAAACTCTGCCGGGAAGGAAATCTTGAACAACACATGCTCCATCACGTAAGAAGCAAATGGCCGCGCCAGTTTCAGCGGATTGCCCTTGAACAGCACATCGCTAAAGCCCCACGTCTTCGCCGAAAGCGCCGTCGGATAACCCATTTCGCCCTTGAGCGCCATCAGGGCATGCTGCACCGCGCGCGCCGTCGCATCACCCGCGGCCCATGATTTTCGCGAACCGGTGTTCGGCGCATGACGATATGTCCGCAACGCGCCGCCATCCACCCACGCATTTGAAACCGCATTGATGATTTGCTCGCGCGTGCCGCCGAGCAGTTGCGTCGCTACCGCCGTCGAAGCGATGCGCACCAGCAAAACATGGTCAAGCCCCACGCGATTAAAACTGTTCTCCAACGCCAGCACGCCCTGTATCTCGTGCGCTTTGATCATCGCCGTGAGCATATCGCGCACGGTGTATGGGCGCGCCTTGCTCCGGCTCATGAAATCAGCCACCGCCAAAATTGCTCCCAGGTTGTCTGAAGGATGACCCCATTCCGCCGCCAGCCACGTGTCATTGAAATCCAGCCAGCGGATGATCGTCCCGATGTTGAACGCTGCCGCAATCGGGTCGAGAACGTGTTTGGTTCCTGGCACCCGCGCACCGTTCGGCACCACGGTTCCCGGCACCACCGGTCCCAAAAGTTTCGTGCACGCCGGATATTTCAGCGCCAGCAAGCCGCACCCGAGCGTGTCCAGCAGGCAATATCGCGCCGTCGCAAACGCTTCGTCGCTGGCAATGCTATAGTCGCACACGTAATCCGCGATCTGGCAGAGCAGGGGATCGAACGGCGGACGGTTCTTCGTCGAAATGGGAGCGGACATGTTAAAAATTAACGTTTATCGATGGGGACAAAAGCGCGGGGTTTTGGTCCGATATAATCTGCCGTGGGGCGGATCAAGCGGTTGTTCGAGCGCTGTTCCATGATGTGCGCTGACCATCCGGACGTGCGGGAGATGACAAATAACGGCGTGAACAGCGGCGTCGGCACACCACAAAAATTATAGGCCAATGCGCTGTAAAAATCGAGGTTCGGAAACAGGTTCTTCTCCCGCCACATCGCCGCCTCGATCCGTTCGCCGATCGCAAAAAGATTTTTTTGTTCCGGCGTCACCGCCAGTTTCTTCGCCAAATCCTTGATTGGTGCCGAGCGCGGGTCGCAAATCTTATAAACCCGATGGCCAAAGCCCATGATCAATTTCTTCTCCGCCAGCATTTTCATCAAACCGGCTTCCGCTTCGTCCGGCGTCTTGAACTTTTCGATGAGCGCCATGGCCTCTTCATTCGCCCCGCCATGCAGCGGGCCGCGCAACGCGCCGATGCCGCTCGTGATGGCGGAATAAAAATCCGCCAGCGTCGAGGTCGTCACCCGCGTGGCGAAGGTGGACGCGTTGAACTCATGTTCCGCATACAGGATCAACGACACATCCATCGCCCGGATGCTTTTTTCGTCCGCCGGTTTGCCGAGCAGCAGGTGTAAAAAGTGCGCCGCTTTGCTCGGGTCTTCTGTTTGCGTCTCGATCCGTTTTCCGGATTTCGTGAAATGATACCAGTAGAGCAACATCGAGGGAAACGTCGCCAGCAGGCGGTTCGCGATCTGCATCTGGTCGCGGCCCGGTCCTTCGGGCTCAAGGCATCCGAGCGCCGAACAGCCAGTGCGCAACACATCCATCGGCTGCGTCGTGGCCGGTAACTGTTCCAGGATGGTTTTGAGCGCCGCCGGCAACCCGCGCAATGTAGCCAGCGTTTTTTTGTACGCCGCCAGCTCACTCTTGTTCGGCAAACGCCCTTGTAGCAGCAGAAACGCGACCTCCTCAAAAGTGGCTTTCGCCGCCAGGTCATTGATGGAGTAGCCGCGATAGGTCAGGCCCAGCCCGGTTTTGCCTACCGTGGATATCGCCGTTTCGCCGGCGGTGATCCCCGCCAGCCCGCCCGTCTTCTTTTTTACAACACTCATGTTTTCTTCTTTGGAGTTTTCAGTCCTTCGTATTTCAAAAATTCATACAGCTCCGCCCGCGTTTGCATCTGCTTCACCACGCGCCGTTGCGAGCCATCCGCTTTGATCGTCTGATACACCTTGAGTGCCGCCGCGTTCATCGCGCGAAACGCGGAAAGGGGATACAACACCAGCTTCACGCCGGCCGACGCCAATTGTTTCGTCGTGAACATCGGCGTTTTGCCGAACTCCGTGATGTTTGCCAGCACCGGAATCTTCACCGCCTTCGTGAATTTCCGGTATTCCTCCAGCGTCGTCAGCGCCTCTGCAAAAATCATGTCCGCCCCGGCATCGCGATATAATTTCGCCCGCGCAATCGCGGCCTCCAGTCCCTCCACACTCGCCGCATCCGTGCGCGCCATGATGACAAATGACTTATCGGTCTTTCCGGAAACCGCCGCCTTGATGCGCCCGACCATTTCGGCCGGCGACACCAATTGCTTTCCCGCCAGATGCCCGCATTTCTTGGCCTCCACCTGGTCTTCGATATGGATGCCCGCCGCGCCTTCCGCAATCATTTCGCGCACCGTCCGTGCCGGATTCTCCCACGCCGTGTCCGCATCCACCAACAGCGGCAGTTTCGTCGCGCTCGTGATGCGGCGCACGTCGATCAGCACATCGTCTAGTGTCGTAAGTCCAATGTCCGGCACGCCATAGCTCGCATTGGCCACACCCGCGCCCGAGAGGTATAAAGCGCGAAAACCAGCGCCTTCCGCGAGAATGGCCGCATAGGCATGGATGACTCCCGCGACTTGCAGGGGACGTTCGGAGCGCAAAGCCGCACGGAGTCGTTCGCCCGGAGATGTTTCAAAACGTGAGCCTCGCTTGTGAGAAATGTTGGTACGCACAGATTTTTCCCTCCAATTGCTTATGCCAACCGCCCCAAATCGGCAAGCTTTATGGTGATGCGCTAAATTGCCGCTATGCCCTCTCTCCGCTTGCGGAAGGGAATTCGCCCAAAGGGGTTTTCGCGCCTTGAACTCATGAACCGGATTTACTCTTCCCAACGCACAATCATCGGCTAACGATTCTCCCTCTCCCCAAGGGAGAGTAGCCCTGTTGGGTATTACACATCGGTCAATTCAGGCCAAATTCATCCCAAAACCCGCAAAAAACGAGCGGAATAAGACGAGGTACGTCCGACGACTGGCAGACATCGGTCGATAGCCAATCACCATTTCATCTAGCTGAAGCGGTTGCATGTTCGATTTTAATGCGTAGCGAAACAACCGCCGACCAATTCAATGGCATCAATATTACTGGGCAAAATTTGCCTCGCGATACGGCTAAAAATAAATTGTGCTATGTGCTTACAAATGTACCGCCGGATTCGTTACCAAAGAATCCATGGTGCCATTAAAACTGTCGGCATACACCTGCCAAATTTCGCGAGACGAAGAAAGCGAATCGGTTGCGATCAATTCAACGATTTGAAATTTGCCTTCTTTTTCATCTGTCCATATCCATTCTCCGTTGGTTGGCACCTTGCCTTCGACCTTGTCATCGTAATGAAACGGTTTAACCCGCAAGTGACACAATTCGGTACGAGCAAAATATCGTGCAGCCTCCAACCGACCGAGCTTAACGGCAAAATCTTTCGATTGTTCTTTAATTCCATTTCTCTCAACTAACGCATAAACCAAGGCGAAAAGAGAAAAGATCAATGCAATCAGTAGAACGTTTATCGCTAATATCGATGGGCGCATTCTCATTGCCACAAATTCGTTCGAATATTTATGTTTTCTCCAAGCTATTATGAGCCATTCGACTGCCGCAAGATGGGTTCTTCGTAATCCAAATATCCATGCTTGGATTGCTCTTGAAGGTACCGTTGAACCTCTGCAAGTTCGGTTTTAGGAGGGACATTCACTGCGATAAGATTATGCGCTTCACTCCACTCCGAACAGCAACCCCAATCTAACAATTGTTTGCGTACTTCCGAACATCTGGAAACGTCAAACAACACAATCCGAATGAGAGAATTACCAGACTTTTCTATTATTTTATCAAACCAAAGTCTCCCTTCCGACTCGCTCGCGGCTACTAAATCCCCTTCTGTAGCAGTCCGCGCAAAAAATGGAACATTGTCCAAAGTGTATTGATTCGGCCCAATAGCCTTTTTTGCCCACACGCTCTCTACCGAAACAGGTGGATAGCCATCGGTGTCACTTGGCAGGCGAAAATAAATTTTTACGTGCTGTTTTTGCATCATTTGTCGCTTTTCGTCTGATTGCAATCTCTACACAAAACCTGCCCATTAGATGGAGACCCGTCACCCCCTTTTGACTTGGGAATGACATGATCAACCTCGGCCTGATTGCCTGGAGGGGTCACACCTTTCTTGCTTTGCTCGGCAGGTACAACATCTTGGCCACAATTCTCACATTGCATTTCTCCATTTGCATTTACATTAGCATCTTTTACCTGCTTTTTCCCGGCTGGTGTAAAAGGCTTGCCCGCTCTGTCCCCGCCGGCAGTTCCTTTCTTTAGGTTTTGCCCGGCATCGGCTGCATCAGCCGCTTGTTGGCCAACAGTTGCTTCCGTCTTTTCCTCACTGTTTACGACAGCCGTTTCTTTGGTGGTGTTATTGACAAGAGAGCTTTCAACTTTAAGTTCCGGCGTCACCACCGTGGAAAGGGTTAGTTCAGCATCCACACCCGCCTGTCCCAAACTCTTGGCCGCATTAACAACATCAGCTTGGCCGGCGCGTGGTATTTTCTTCGAATGTTCCGTGAGGTATTCCTGATAATTTACATAACCGGCCCGGTTTGCTAGCCGCTGTTGCATAGCCAAAACTGCCGCGTCCCCTTTGACTTCTGCCGCATGTACATAAATGGCGGCAAGCCCTTCACCAACCCCGTATGTAATTAACCCATATACTGCCGCGAGAAAAACAATATGACCACTGGGATCGGTGTATTTTAACGGGTTATTTAGAGTGTAAGAATAACGATTATAACTCTGCGGGTTATCCAAATCCGAGATCATCGAATCCGGTTGAATGAACCGCCCTAGCACCGGATCATAATAACGGGCATTGTAAAAATAGAGGCCAGTCTCTTCATCTAAAATTTGGCCTGTAAAGCGTTTGGAAACAGGAAATGCAGTCGCACTTTCCGTAAAGCGGTCTTTGCCAAAGGTAAAATATTCGTAGTGTTGAATTTTATTTCCGCTGCCGTCGGTTTCAATCCCAGTGGAATGCAAATGGTCAGGATGATAATAGGTCATCACCGTTCCTGCTTTATCGAACGTGCAAACCGTTCGGTCGCCGGCTATGACGTGAAAGAGAATTTTCCCGTCCTTTTCCTCATAATCTCCATCAATCCAAACCTGTAACGCATTTGTTCCGCTAGCCTTCCATAACCGTGCACCGCTCCCATCGTAGCCAAAATCAACACCCGGATATAATTGGGAGCCAATAGCGGCATGTACCAATCTATTTTCCGCGTCGTAATCCAAATGCTGCCCACCCCGAGCCAGCATGTTCCCATTGGGGTCGTAGGCGTAAGATAGTCCGTTGGCTGTTTTTACCGCATGAGCCAACCGTCCGCTGAAATAGGTGTAGTTATTCGTGCCGTTTTCACCATTGAAGGTTAAATCCCCCACATTGTCATAGTTCCAAGTGGTGCTTCCCGTTGGCCGAGTTAAACCGGTTAGGCGGTGCAAATCATCATAAGTGACACTGGAAATCGCAGCGGAAGCGCTTCCCGAATAAATGGTGTCACCGATGCTTTTAACATTGGAAACCTTGTCGTAGGTATAACCAAGATTTTGGATCGAACCGCTGGTGGTCAAATTAGTCAACCGTCTTGAATTCGTGCCGTATGTGAAAGTGGTAGTTTTGAGGTTGCCAAACGTGATGCCCGTCAGTTGGCCCATCGCATTGAAGCCCTGAGCTGCATAATATACTGTGCCGCTACCGCCGACTTGCTTAACCTGGGAAAGATTAGCTCCGGAATCGTAAATGTTGGTTATGGTTGGCCCGCCGTTGGGATAAGCGGTACCAGTAACCCGGTCTGAGTCATCATATGAGTATTGATTGGTATAAGTCTGTCCGTTTTTAGTGAGGGAACGGGCCGATTTGAGGAGACGACCACGCACATCGTAACTGTTTTTTACCCAGCCCTCGGCATCCAAAGTCTTGTAAAGTTGACCGGCATAGACCGTAAAATTGCCATCATCGCTGGAGTCATAAACATTCGTGACGCCATAGGCGAATGAACCATCTATGTTATAAACCTGACGGCTTTTCAACCGGCCAAGCGGGTCGCTGTAATTGAACCGCACCAATTGGCCCTTGGCATCTACCTGCTCTCGAAGCCGTCCAGCGTAGTCCCGCTTATAATCCCAAATGCCCATGTCTGGGTCCGCCATGGCCACTTTTTGGCCGAGATTGTTGTAGGCATATTCAATCACGTTGTTGTTCGCGTTGGTGATGCGAATTAGATCGTCCACCTTGCTATATGCCAGCGAAGTCAGGAGATTGCCTGGCTCCACGATTTGAATTTTTCGACCGAAGGAGTCGAGTTTGAACTTGTGCGTTTTGCCCTCCTCATCCGTTTTGATTAGAACCCACGGATCATTGCCATCGTGGTAGATAATACTGCTTGAGCCTACCGGCGATCCGTTGTCACCACTGGTTGGAGTTGTGCTGGTGAGTTGGCCGGACGTGAATGTTCCCGTTACAGCCGCAGTGACATTGGTAACGCGCCCGATTGGATCGCGTATGGAAAGCGTTCCGAGACCGGTCACCGCCTTTGTGTCATTTGACCCGGTGCTAAAATACGGCTGAGATTCATAAATGATACTGCCTCGTTTATCATAAATTGTGTCCGTTACTCGATAACTACCTGTCTCTGCCAAAATTCGAGTTTGCAGGTGTCGCCCCAAGCCATCGGTGTAGGCCCAAGTCTCATGGCCATTGGAATTTACATCATCGTTCTTTCGCGTACATACAGAATTAGTGGAGAATCCATTGGCCATTCCTAAGCGATAATCAAACCGTTTAAGCCACGTGTTAGCACTGCCATTCGGCGTGCTGGAGACATCTGTTTCGGTCAGGCGCAGGAACGCATCGTAACTATTTGCCGTGACCAGCCCTTTCTCGTCTGTGGAAAGCAGCACACGGCCAGATCGGACATCGTAGGTGAATGTGCTGTTGAAAGTGCCCGCGACCGTTTCGGTCGCTGGAAAAGTTTTAGTTGCCGAATCGTAAGTGGTCGTCGTCGTGACGCCTGCCGGGTCGGTGTGACTGTTCTCATTGTTAAAGCTGTCGTAACCATAATTATTGGTTGCATAGCTTCCGCTGCATATCAAATCGCGCTGCTGGGTAAGGTTGCCCGTACTGCCGTCATATGAGTACAGCGTTTCCCGCAAAACGGTCGTCCCGGCAGCATCGTCGGTCGTCGTTTTACGTTGCGGTTTGTCCAAGATGCTGGTGTTGGCGAGCGATGCAAAGGCGGTCGCGTGATAAACCGTGTCACCCGATACATCGGAGAAACTTTCACTCGCGACGTTTACCGGATTGGCGACCTCCCCGAAGTCAATTTTGTTAGTGAGATTGCCGGTATTTAAGTCGTATCCGAACTGTTGCGCCGTCGCCCGATAATTGGAATTACCCGGATAATCTAGTGCCATCGTTTGGCTGATGAATGCAAAATGCCGTCCGTTACCCAAATCGGCATCTTCCACTTTATTTAAGACCAGCCTATAGAGAATACCGTCCGTTCCGAATGTTTCGGTGCGGAAAGCCATCCCGCTTTTGGCGATAGTGGCCGCTGTATCTTGATATTCGCCGAATTGGGTGTCGTCGCGTCCCCCCGATTGATGAAACCAGGTCACGGCCTGGCCACCTAGAGGGTCAGTGACCGCCACGCGGCTGAATCCATGAAATTCCCGACGTGGCACACACCAAAATCCGCCTTCATAGAAATATGTGGAAGTGTTGTTCGGATAAAGACCATCTCCCACCGACATGGTTGCTACGGTTTGCATCGGGGACGGGAGCAAGTTCCTGCCAGTGCTATTGGTGCTGTCGCGGTTGTTGTATTGAGTCGAGGGTTTGTAACTCAAGGTGACCGAACCGCCCACGCCATTGCTTACCACGGTCATCAGGTCAGGGAAAGGTCCGCTGGCCAACTCAACTCCATAAAAGGTATTGCCAATCACGAACGGCGAGGCGCACATGACGTGATCAGGCAAACCATCCCCGTTGATGTCCATGATGCGTGAGTTGACATTTTGGAGGGAGGTGTAGGTCGCGTCGGCGGTTTGATTTTGACTAAGATAAGGGCCGTAATAGACGGCATCGGCAAAATTGGTGCCGGTATTGATTTGCACGAGCCAGTTGGTCATCAACTCGCTACCGCCACCGCTCGGACAGGTATACCCGCGAAGTATGCGATCTGGCAATCCATCGCCATTGATGTCGCGGTAAATTCTGTCACCGCTGTCCTGGATCGAAGCACCCGCCTCGCCGAAGTGAGTGGCTACGCAGGTGGTAAATTGTGATAGCAAACCGCCCCAACGCACGGGCGGTTCAAAACCGTAACCGTTATTGAACTCGACCACATAATTAGTGATGAGGGCCAGATTCTGTTCTGGCGTACCAGTGGAGTTCGTGGGAAACATCACGCGATCCGGCAGTCCATCACCATTTATATCCAACAATCGCAATCCACTGCTTTCAAGCGTGCCGCCGTAGGTGCCTGGTTGAAAACATTCATAGGTCAATGGCCCAAACATGTTGGTACCGGTAAAACCTGAGCCGGTGTTGAACTGAATCAAATAATTGGTGAACGGGGCGTAGCTCCGCGCCATGAGCCGGTCAGGCAGGCCGTCCCCATTCATATCAATCATCAGCAATGTGCCGGACTTTTCGATGGCGCGAAATGACGTTATCCCCGGGTCATTGGCCCAAAAATTTGTATAAACAACATTTGTCCAATTTACCCGTCCGTCAAAATTTGTCCCGACGTTCAGTTGGACAGACAAATAGGTGTAAGGTGAATTGGAAAGCGAAGTCAGTGAACCAATTGGGTCAGAAACACGATCCGGCAGGCCATCGCCATCTATATCCACAAATCGCATGTATTGGGCATTGATGGCGTTCCAGTCCACGAGATTGGAAGTCGTCTGCGCCGGAATCACACTGTCTCCCCCATAGGTTTGAATGCTCATCGGGCCGTAGCTAACAGGATTATCGAAACCCAGCCCGTTGTTTCGCTGCACCCAAAGATTCGTATAAGGCGGCAAGGAAGGCTGGTAAATCCGGTCAGGCAGGCCGTCTCCGTCTATGTCCATAAAATCCAAGTACGACCGCGAGCCGGAGGAAGCCGACATTTGCAAATATGTAATCCCACCACTGGCAGGAATGCTCAGATTCGTCCAATTAACCTCCGGCTGGAATGAAAATTTCTGCTTGCTGTAATCAAAAACAATTGGCGGCAGGGTGGAACTGGAATTTGTCCCATAACGGTTTACGGAAGTCAGCAATGAGCGCAGGGTGGAAGGCGATTGTATATAGTTCAGTGCGTTGCTCCAAACCAATTGCCCGGATGCTTTGTGAACGATGCCGACAATGCGGAGTCCTTGCTCAACGCGGTAACCTGAAATATAACTCAGTCTCACGTCATTCCGCCCGCCGAGAATGAAATCCACCGTGTTGGGGTCAGCGATTCCTGCCGTATGACCGTTGTAGCTGACCCGCAACGGGTACATCGTTCCACCAATGTTGGTGTACGTGTAATCGACCGTGTCACCGTAAACGGTTTCTACCCGCGCCAACGACCAACGGAAGGTGCCGCTCCAGGCATTGGACGGCCAACCGGTTTTCAAATTGCTCATCCGGGTGGGGGCGGCATTGCCGAAATAATAGTTATTACCGCTCAGATCGGTGACTTGCCATTGATTGAGATTGGTCTGGAATTGAAAGCGATAAAACCCATTTTCGATTTCGGCGCGATAATCCGTCCCACTAACATTGACTAAAGTAGAACTACGTCCATTGAGAGAGAAATTGAAACTTTTGCTGTCATCGTACGCTTTGAGGGGAAAGCCATTGGCCCATTGCACGGGCACACCGTGCTTGGTTTCGCGCTGGATGTAACCCATATCCAAGTCCCAGCCGACCCCGCACCAGCCATTGTCTCCCGAACTGTTGTAGCGCAGGGTAATATTCGGCGCGCTTCCATGACGGGCAGGCGCGAGGCTCATGGGAACGGAATAACTGAACCTCCCGGTGAACAAGTCGGTTTGAAAATCCAATTCGCCGGACGGGCCGGACGGAGTTGTTTTCGCGGATGCGTTGTCTCCGCCGTTTTCGCCCCCTCTTTGGGCGAAAACCGGTTCATACGAAATCGCCAAAGCTAAACAAAACAAGATCGCGTGTTTCATAGGGTCAGGGTATGGGGCAGGAATAAATGGTGTGACCAGCTAATGTCGGAACGCCCGCAGGCGGACTTCCATAAAGATATTCATATCCATCTGAAATACCGTCGCCATCACTGTCCGAGTTGTTTGGATCAGTGTGGCTGACCAGCCTTTCATAAGCGTCCGTTAGACCGTCACCATCGCTATCCAACATCGTACCCAGCCGGAAATAGCTCTGATCAGTGATGGAGAAATTAGTGGCCGTCACATTGGTTTGCCAAATCCCGGTGCGCAGCACCCAAACCCAATTCGTCAGATTTAATCCTCCAACCGAAAAGGCCAGATTGGTCGTGCCAAACATGTCCCAAACTCCATTGGTCTCATTCCACGGCGGATAGATTACCAGATAGGACAAATCGTGTGCTGAGGACAATCCCACGATGTTGAGGTTTAGATCGTTCGTCCCAAAAATAGGGCCGCCCAATCCGCTGAATCCAACACCACCGCCACTCCCATTTGTCCCGTCGCCGGGAAATGGAGGGGACGAGCCATCCATGGAGAATCCACCCGTCGTTGGCAAGTCAGGTAAAACACCCGCGTAATAGTTGGAAATGATAACGGCATCCAACTGATAACTATACGTTCGCAAATCTTCAAACAGCCCATGCGCTTGGGCTAATCCTGTATTGCCGCTCCCGATAAAAAAGCCGTTGGTTAATGCCGCGTCAGGCGGCAAATACACCACGCCCGCTCCATTTGTCGCCACTTGGCCGTCCAGATAAAGCAAGGAGTTTGTTGATGAATACGTGAGCGTGATCAGATGCCAAGTATTCCAATCCCATGAAATGGGATAATTGAGATAATCCACTCCCGCTCCATTGGTCTGCGCGGAAAAATTAATGCTCGTGCCGGCAGGATTCAAGTACAGCGACCACCAGCCGTATGTCGCATTGCTTGTCCACATTCCCACATCAATCAGTTGCGCCCAATTGCTCGGCCCGGTGCCGCCATCAACGTTTGTGCTTTCCCAATTCGGAATAAACCAGAATGAGATTGTGCCGCGGTCACAGGTCAAATTGGTGTGCCCGTCGTTTTCCACGCCCCTATAAGCCAGCCAAGCCGGATCGGAATTATCTACTTGCAAGGCATTCCTGTCCCAATCGTCTACGTTATCAATGTTAGTGAAACTCAATGGCGCATAGCCGCGAGAGGAAAGCCAGTTGGTGTCATTGAAATTCCACGCGCTCAGCAGAACACCTGGAGGTGGCCCCGGCAGAGCTGGCGGGGCTGGTGGACTTCCGGCAAAAACAGGCGGCGCGGCGAGTGCGCCGGAGAAAAGTGACAACGCGATAACAAGAGACAGACGAATTCGGCCAGATTTCATAATTCCCTTAGAGGACTTTTTTGCTTCAGATGAGTAATATCCAATCACCTGAATTTCTTACGAACGTCTTGACCTATGTTTTAATCCCCGCGCCCGATGGAATGCAACACTTTATTTCATTCTCATGTGGGAACAAACTGATTAGCAGTTACCGGCTAATCTCGCCGGATGAAGTCAGTCCTGAACTTGGTTGGCCCCCAGGTGCGGAAATACCGCAATCACCAAGGTTGGACGCAATCTGTTCTTGCCCGCAAACTCCAGCTTCTGGGATGGAGCATTAGTGTTAACTCGCTTGGCAAGCTGGAAGCACAATTGCGGCGTGTACCAGATTGCGAACTAGCTTTCCTGTCGAAAGTTCTGGGTGTTTCCATCACCGATTTGTTTCCCCGAATTAAGTCATTCAAACAGTTGGGGCCTCAATTCCAATCTGGCCGAAAACGACTGGCCATTTTTCCAACCCGCAGCGAAAAGTAGTGACTGCGGCAACAGACTGCGACCTTTGAACACTCCGGCTCTCCGACTCGCCTTCGCTCTCAAAATCGCAGACTGTTGCCGGGGAGTTGCCTGACTCCCGACCTGAATCCGCGCCCCACTCCGCTGCACATCCGCTTCGCCGACTTCGCGGAACGCTCCGCTCCGTTTTCGGCGCAATTCAGTCGGAGACAGGCCGGAGGACGCGCCCCTGTCATGGCTCATGCAGTAGCCATCAGCCACGCCAGTTTCGCCCGCTGCGCGGAGTCAGTTTTTGGGTTCAGAACCGCCAGGCCCCAACCGTAACACCTTGTTTTCAGTTTCAAGCTCCCCAACACGATGATTGGCCGCCAGCAATTGATCCAACATGCCACCCCTCTCCTTTTGAAGCTGATCGATGTACATATCCTTTGCTTTATTTGTGATTCCCAAATCCCAAATTTGGTGCTCCAGTTCCTTGACCGTAGCGGCGTCCACATCCGTGTCAGCCGGTTCGGAACGCTTCGGAACGACTTGGGCGGGTGCTTCCGAAGACTGCGGAACCGTTCGGAACGGTTCGGAAGGTTCGTTATTCCGGGCGGCTTTCGCCTTTTCCTCACCAATAGCCAAATCAACGCTCTGCGGGGTGATGTAGTATTTTCGTTCGTTCGGATCGAAATAGGCGTCCAGCTTCGCTCCGCCGGTTTTATTGGGCTGGCACCATTTGACGATGCTCCGTTCCGTCCGAGCCACCCCGGCAGTCTCGAACAACCGCGCCACCTCGCGCACCGTCAATGTATGTTTCTCCGTGCGTTCCGTATAGTTCGGAACGCTTCGGAAGGCTTCGGAACCGTTCGGAACAGGTCGGAACGATTCCGAACTGTGCGGAATGCTTCGGAACGATGCGGAATCATTCGGAACACTTCCGACCGGATCGGATGAAGGGGAGGTGTTGTTCGGCTGATGATGTTCCATGAAGCTTTGAATTTGGCTGGCAGGGAAGCGGAGGTTGTCCACATTAGGAGTTTTTTCCTCGCTCGTGCGATAATCATACCACACATGAAAACCATCGGGGAAGTGCTCAAAGAGAAGAACCTGCAACTGGACACCAACAATCAGGTGTTACAGGGAGGCTTCACCCAGGTCCCCAATTTCATCCTCAGAGATTCCAAAATCTCGGTCGGGGCCAAAGTGGCCTACGCAATGTTTTTAAGCTATGCCTGGCACAATGATTCCTGCTTTCCGGGGCAGGATCGTTTGGCTGAGGACATGGGCATGACCCGGCCCCGTGTCACTCAATTGATCAATGAACTGGAAGCGGCTGGTTTGGTGACCGTCCAGCGCCGGGGACAGGGCAAAACGAACCTTTACGTGATCCATTTTCAGGTGAAGCAGGCTGGGGATAAAACCTCCAGAGGTAAACAGGCTTACTTCTAGAGGTAAGCCCGCCGACCTCTAGTGGTAAACCGGCTCACTTCTGTCTATATAAGAATATACAGATTAAGAATATGCAGTTACCGAGCAGGTTTTTAAAATTGTCCACACCCATCACAAAATCGCAGCTGTTAGGAGAATCGCACCGCGCCACAAATTTTTATCCGTGTCAAGAGGGCGACGACTTAACGGATTATTGATCGGGAGACAAACGGCACAGCAGGGCAAAATTGGCTGGATGAAAAAAGCGAGGACCGCACGGAAAAAATTTCCAAATGGTGGCTTGGTTGAGCCGTTTTTTTGAGGCATGTCGCAAAAGTTAGATTGTGCGACAGGAAAATACGGCTCTGTTGAGCCATTCCCTGCTATGACCGTGAGAAAAGATTGAAATGGTGAGAAATCGTTGAAACTGATTGGGTTTCAATGCGATAGGCGATTTCTTTCAACCTTTTCTAAAAACATCCAATTTGGGCATTGAAGAAAAGATTGAAATGCATTTTATCCTTTAGAAGCGAGCAAAATCGAGCATTTCAAACTTTAAAAACAAGGCATTTCAATCTTTTCTCACGGTCATACTGGCGATTATAAAAGTTCGCGAAATTGATCCTCGGTCAATCCGGCCTGCCGAATTATTTCCTTCATCAGACTTCGCTTAACATCCTTCCCATGCATGGGCACCTCAGTTGTTGTGCGCGTTAGTGGGTTGCGAAGGATGCAATGGCCTCCTGTTTGACGATGAATCAAAAAACCGGCCCGTTGTAAGGCTTGAATGATTTTGCGTGCGTTCAGCGTCGGCAACCGCGTCATTAGGCCGGGACGCTTAGCGGAAACTCAATCCTAGTCCTTTTTAACGCTGTTTTTTCGACCGGAATTGGATCGCCGTGGGAATACAGGCATTCCAAATGACCAGCCAAAGCGTCCCTGGCCATCGCCAAAACTTCTTCCAAGGTTTCCCCCTGGGTATGACAGCCGGGCAATGCCGGAAAATAGGCCCAATAACCGCCTTCTTCGCATGGCTCGATTTTGACTGTGTAGGTTCCTCCTTTCATGTTCGCATCCTACCATGACGGATGAAATCCGGTCAAATTTCAGGCCCGGTTGTCCTTTAGCCAAGTCCAACATTTACCCCTACATACATGATATGTAGGGGTAAATCCCCGGCGCGTATCCGCTTTGTGGCTCGATTGAGCCATAACGTGTTCCCCACGTGTCGTCGGCTACCGCCCGACTTCGCGCTTTTTCCTACGGCTATCGGGTTCGACCATCATTAACCATTCGGCACTCACCAAAAATCGCGAAGTCGGGCAGTCAGTCCTAACGTCCTTTAGCCGACAACACGTGG